>Ga0265298_10010681_pt1 | contig 10833 bp, 4 predicted proteins | sample AusTroGonzalo_MG_3_FD_193486 | JGI IMG/M metagenome (GOLD analysis project Ga0265298, IMG submission 193486) | Bovine rumen microbial communities from tropical cattle in Woodstock, Queensland, Australia - Gonzalo_01 | ecosystem: Host-associated > Mammals > Digestive system > Stomach > Rumen ...
CCGTCGATATAGCCAAGCTGCTTGAGCTTCATAGCCATATTGTAGATATCGTTGGTCTTTGCGGGGATATACTCGTTATAATCGTTAAGGTAAAGCTTGCAGCCTGCGGGAGCATACTGTCTTGCAAACTTGAATGCATTTATAACGAAGCTGTCATCACCGTAAACTCTTACCCAGTTGGAGTTGTCTGCGCCTCTCATTCCGCCGCCGTCGTTGAGGAAGAGCTCGTTGCAGACATCGTATGAATATACTTCAAGTCTCGGATACTGCTCCTTGAGAGCTGCGAATGTATTCTTTATCATGCTCTCGAGACGCTGATCCATTATATCCTTTGATACATATGCGCCGTTCTGAGAGAAGTTCTCACGGAAGAACCAGTCAGGAGTCTGACTGTACCATACGAATGTATGACCACGGAGAGCAATACCGTTCTCTTCGCAGAACTTCAGAGTCTGAGCTGCTCTGCTGAGGCTGATCTGTGTATTTACATTATTGCCTCTCTGCTGACAAGCTGACTGATCGAGGATACTGTCAGGCTTCAGCTCATTCTCAGGAGTAATAGAGCTGTAATTCTTCTTGAGGAATTCAGCGCCGCTGCCAAGCTCGTGCGGGCTTACAGAAGTACCTATCTTGAAGTAATTTGCAAACGCATTCTTGAAGCCGTCACCCTGTGAACTTGTATTATTGTTCTGCTGATTGTTGTTCCAGTCGTTGTTCTGCTGGTTCCAGTCATTGTTCTGCTGCTGATTGTTGTTCCAATTGTTCCAGTCGTTATTCTGCTGACCGTTGTTCCAGTTGTTCCAGTCGTTATTCTGCTGCTGATTGTTGTTCCAATTGTTCCAGTCGTTATTCTGCTGACCGTTGTTCCAGTTGTTCCAGTCGTTATTCTGCTGCTGACCGTTGTTCCAGTTGTTCCAGTCGTTATTCTGCTGCTGACCGTTGTTCCAATTGTTCCAGTCATTATTCTGGTTGTTCTGCTGGTTGTTCCAGTCGTTTACACCCCAGTTGTACCAGTTATTCTGCTGATTGTTGTTCCAATTGTTCCAGTCATTGTTCTGCTGACCGTTATTCCAGTTGTTCCAGTCGTTATTCTGCTGCTGACCGTTGTTCCAATTGTTCCAGTCGTTGTTCTGCTGACCGTTGTTCCAGTTGTTCCAGTCATTGTTCTGCTGCTGACCGTTGTTCCAGTTGTTCCAGTCGTTGTTCTGCTGACCGTTGTTCCAGTTGTTCCAGTCATTATTCTGCTGACCGTTATTCCAGTTGTTCCAGTCGTTATTCTGCTGCTGACCGTTGTTCCAGTTGTTCCAGTCGTTGTTCTGCTGCTGACCGTTATTCCAGTTGTTCCAGTCGTTGTTCTGCTGCTGACCGTTGTTCCAGTTGTTCCAGTCGTTGTTCTGCTGCTGACCGTTGTTCCAGTTGTTCCAGTCATTATTCTGCTGACCGTTGTTCCAGTTATTCCAGTCATTATTCTGCTGACCGTTGTTCCAGTTATTCCAGTCATTGTTCTGCTGCTGACCGTTATTCCAGTTGTTCCAGTCGTTGTTCTGCTGATTCCAATCGTTGTTCTGCTGCTGTCCCTGGTTCCAGTCATTATTTGCAGCTCCGCCACCTGAACCGCCTGTGCTTACTGTTACGCTCTTTACATTTGCGGAACCGTTGGATCTGTAGCCCTCGATATTGAGCGATACTTCATAAAGTGTACCGGACATATCAAGTCCTGCCTGTGACCATGCGTCAAAGTGCTTGGATACGTCTATGGTTCCCTTCATGTAGTTCGTCTGGTTGTTTGCTGAACCGCTTGTCTGGCGAATGCTCCAATACTGCGGGAATGTTGCTGTTCCGTCGAGAGAAGGCTGATTGTAACGCATTGTTTTGGCAATTTCATATGAATTGCCATTTAAAGTAACATTGCCCTTTCTCTCAGCACCGTCTCCGGGTGGACGCCAGTCGCCCCAGCCTTCAACTATATAATACTCCACAAGCGGATTCCTCGTCCATCCGTATACGCACATATACGAATTTCCTCTTGGTGTGTACTCTACATCATATGTAAGTACGATATCTCCTATCTGCTTGTAGTTCTGCTTCTGACTGTCGTAGTTCTTGCCCATTCGCGCAAGGAAGTTCTCGATATTGCTCCATGAACAGGTAAAACTGCCTGCTCCAGGATTCATCGATACCTGTCCCTGTCCGTTCTGGTTCCACATCTCGTAGTCATATCCGCCGATATTGCCTCTGTCCTGCTGGTCAGCAGCTGACGCAACTACCGGGATACTTGACGCGATCATCATTGCAGATACCGTTCCGCCAAGAACTTTCTTGATTCTTGAAAGCTTCAATAAAATCACTCCTTAAAAAATAATAGAACACACCGATGATAATACCCGCTTCCGTCTTTTTTCATGACCGTTTTTTTACAGGGAAGCTCTGTTCCCCGACATGGCAGGGATTATTATCTGTATATTATTATAGTATATTAACAAAATGTAATACAAGTCAAATATTGCGCCACAGCGTTTCTTGTTAACCAATTATTGCGCCGGTGTTGAAAATATATTCCTCTAAAAATAGGCAAATGCGCCATATTGCGTAAAAAAGAGCAACTTTTGATATGCCTTGCGATGTGCAAAAATTGCTGCATATAATTAATATAATGTATTATATAAAATTATATATAAGAATAGAGCAGCTAAGTCAGAAATGCGCGTATTTACGTTATTTTCACTGTATCGTAAACTTTTAGATCTCCGGATAGCACAAGAACAGCTCCTGACAAAGCAGGAGCTTTTTTTGTTATACCGATCCCGGAACTGTAAAAAAGTCTGCGCGACCGTACAGTCACGCAGACTTTATTCTCAGTAATCCTTAGGCGCTTTGCAAACTGAGCATACTTTATCGAAAATGCCCTTGAACTCGCCGCCGCAGTACCTGCACCTGCCGTTTTCAATATTTACCGGCTCCTGCGATTTTGTGTACGCAGGGAATGCCCAATAGTATTTCTGCAGGTTTATATAGGCTATATTCAGCAGCTTGGGACAGTTGTAGAATGTCGCGGAATTCTTCTCATACTTATAAGGATTGCTTCCTCTGTACAGGTCTGTATCCCCTGCGAACGAGACCTGTTCAAGTCCCGTGCAGTCAGCAAACGCAAGCGGATATACCGCCTTGACGCTCTTGGGGATAACTATCCTTTTCAGTTCAGTGCAGCCCCTGAAAGCCTGATTGCCGATGTATTTCACCGTCTCCGGAATGTTCAGCGCCTTCAGGCTCTTACAGTTCCTGAACGCATTCATGCCTATCCTGTATATTCCCGTGACAGTATCATCATCGGAACGCATACATTCAAATTTAACGTCTTCAAGAGCGCTGCACTCCGCAAATGCAAAATCCTCTATCGTTCTGACGCTTTTCGGGATAACAATGTATTTCAGACTTGTACAGCCCTCGAATATCCTCCACGGCAGCAGCTCGGTCATCGGCGGTATATTTACGGATTCGAGGCTCGTACAGCCTGTGAACGCTCCTGCCTCAATGTTTTTTACACTGTCAGGGAATTTTATAGACTTCAGGCTTATACAGCCATTGAATACATCTCTGTCTACAGTCTCAAGTCCCTCGGAAAGATGGACGGACCGGAGATTCTTGCAGCCGGAGAACGCTCCCTCGCTTATCAACTCGACTCCCTCCGGTATATAGACGGATTCGATATTGTTCATGCCCTGAAAAGCAGTTTCTCCGATGACTGTTATTCCGTCCGGTATCCTTATATCCTTCTTGGTATAACCGTTAAAGCGGACAAGAACGCTCCTTTCCACAACGAAGTCACTGTCATAATCGCAGGGAGGCTTTATCACACTGAAATCATGAGGTGCTGTTCCGTTAAAGCTGCTCACAGCCTTTTCAACGACAAACGCCTTGCCGCAGAATGGGCAGACAGAAGCATCCTGTGTATCATCAACAGCAAGAAATCCTCCGCATTTGTAGCATTTGCCCTGTACATACATTTTCTCCGCCTCCTTTCAGAAATGTGACATGGTTCCGTTATCATTTCACAATACTTTTAAGTTTATATTATTATATCGCATTTTTATTCACAAGTCAACTAATATTTTGTTAATTCGCACCAAAGCGTAAAAAATTATCCCCTCAAACCGTATCCTCGGTTATAAGGGGATCCCTCATGTTCTGTTTTATCCGTCTGTTTCCGATACTTTCTTCCGTGGTATATTTCCTTCTGAATATACAGCTGCTCATCTGCCTTTGCGATAAGCTGTGTTGCCGTCATAGCTCCGGAACGGCACACCGCACTGCCGGTACATACCGTTATCTGCGGGATAAGGTCGGCACAGTTCTCACGCAAAGAGTTCACTTCATTCTGTATCAATTCCTGTACCTTAACGTCCTCACCGGATATCAATACAAATTCATCACCGCCGTACCTCGCGCAGAACCCGTGAAATCTGTCAGAAACATTGCGGAGCGCGTCAGCCACCAGCTGGAGCGCCCTGTCGCCTGCTATATGTCCGAATTTGTCGTTGACCTGCTTGAAGTCATTTACATCTATAATGTGTATCCTGAAAGGATTTTCGTCAGAGGCGTTGTGTATCATGTCCTGAAGGAACATCTCCATGCGCCTGCGGTTGTTGAGACCCGTAAGGGCGTCGGAATATATCTCACTGCTCTGTATCTCAAGAAATGCAAGCTGTATAGGCAGATACGTTCCCAGCGGCATGATCGGACACAGCGGCAGTATACCCTCAAGCACCGCAGCAACAGTCGGTATGATTATAAACAGCAGAGGCAAACGGTATTCCTTCCTGAGCTTGACCTGCTTGTTTGAAAAGCTTTGCACGAAAGAATATATGCCGCTGCCAAACAGCTGTATGACAATGAATACAAGGTTCAGGACATATCCGTCGGCAAACTGGAAGATATCCTTTTCATCGACATAGAAATAAAATCCCGTGAATACAGATGTGATTATAATTATTATATCAATAATCGCCGCAGCATAATGCATCATTATCAGCAGCTTGAAATTCTTCGATCTGTTCTGGTCGATCCTGTATATAACGAATATGCACCAGCCGAGCGTCAGCAGCGCTACCGCTACAAGTCCCGTAGCATTAGCCACCTTGTTCAGCGTTCTGTTGAACGGTACCATTCCACCTTGTCCCAGCGCCCACCAGCTGTCGCTTATAAGGTATACTATAAAGAACAGTGCCATTCCTCTGAAATGACGCATCTGAAGGTCTGTACCTACGTTTTTGTTGGCTTTGACGATAATACCGATCGAAAATAAAATACAGAATATCTCGGTTATCACATATGAAATATAGACCGCAGAATCGTACATCTTCTCACATCCGCGTTATATGACAGTATTCACGGAATACTGTATGTAATCATAACGGCCTTTTTCATTTAAGTATCATATCCTTACAGTATTATAATACCACAGAAGCCTGTTAAAGATATTGTTTTTTCTGTTAATAGTTCCATGCCATTCTTATCTTTGTAACAATCAACAACAGCGCATACTGTTGTTTGTACGGAATGTACAACAGAACGTCAGTATGAACAGAAAATTTGAGAGAACCCCTTTTTGCAAAGAGATTCTCTCAGTAAGTAATTATAAAACTTAAAAACAGGTATGCGGCTTTATGCCGTCATTCTTGTACTGCCGGAGTATTTGTTTCACGGTCAGTCTGTCATATCAGATTATAATCGAAGAAGTAGTCGATATAGTCATCCATATCAACATAGCTGTCCATGTTGATATCTGCAAGCAGCAGATCACAGCTTGGCAGAGAGCTGAGACCGTCAAGATGCAGCTTCAGTAACTTAGCGTCATTTTTAGTGATAACACCATCATGATCCACATCGCCGAGCAGGTCCTCAGGAAGAACACCTGAACGGTTGAAAGCAGCATTTGTCATAAGGGTATAATCCCACCACATATCATTATACTTGCCGTTGAATACAGGATCGTATACCGCATCACCTATTGCTGTGAGAACTGCCTTTCTGCAGGCTGCAAAGTCCTTCTTTGTGTTTTTAAGGTAATCAAGCGAACCGTACCAGATACGTAATCCTACTTCATCCTCGATACCCATACGATGCATTATGTACGCAATATGAGTAATTATGGTCGCAGCCTCGTGACACTCTGTATTTTCAAGACTTCCTGCGCCCTTATACTTTGATAACTGAGGTGAAGAGGGACGAACATGATTCCTTATAAAGAGCGATTCGTCGTCATTATCGAAGTAAAGATCTGTTCCCTGCTTCCATTCAGGCGTCTCATCCGCATATTCAGCCATAATATCGCTGTATGCCTCATTCAGTGCCTGGGTCTCGGCGTTTAAAGACGGACCCCAATTGAGCTTTGCATGAGTTACAAGATGAGTGAACTCATGAGTAACAATATCAGGGTCAGAACCCCAGCAGCTCATCTCATTGCCATTTGAATCCCAGCCTCTTGAGCCGAATACAAGAAGATTATTTCCGTTGAAGGCAAATGCGTTATTAACACTATATCCGCTTCTGTCTCTGATATCAGGTATGATATTCAGTGTGCTTCCCTTTCCATCAGCACCGATCCAGCCGAAAGTGTTTTTATAGAAATCATATGCCTTTTCTGCATTGTATAAAGTAGCTGTTTCTGCAAGATGATCCGATAAATGCTGATACATATCATCATTGTTTACTGTCTTCCAGAAAACATTCTCAGCATAATTTGTGTTGAAGATATTCTGATAATCGTCGGTGCAGTATACATAAAAATCCTTGCCTGCGTATCTGCCGTAATAGGAATTGCTCCTGAGGATAGCGATATTTCTTATCTTGTCGCGGAAGAAGAACTTTAATGCGCTCTTATTGTGGTCGATATCGATGTAATACGAACCAGCCTTAGGCATAAGACGGTTGTAATCCACGTAATAGTGCTCCTCGCTGCCGTCATTTGTCAGCTTAGCGCCCTGAACAAGCTTCTCCTCAAAGAGTATGCCGCCGTTTACTGCGTCAACATATACCTTTCCTGTTGTCAGTGAAGCGGCATTGCACTCCCATGCGAGAGAGCTTGTGCCATTGTCATCAGTATATATTACCAGTTTCGGATATGAGCCCGAATATCCACCGCAGTTGCTTCTGACTATGTCAAGTGCCTGATATTCAGATATCTGAGGTGTTGTATCAATGGAAAAATCAGATACATATGAACTGTTGAGGAACTTTGGCTCACGTGTTTCCTTGTTTACGATGACCGTAATACCGGAATTTACCATTTCAAGTCCCTTGTAATACTGATTGAAGGAATAGATATCATTGTACAGACTGTTTGTGCAGCTTTCAAACTTCAGTTCAAGGTATGCATTGTCTATTCCGAGGAGATTTGAAATATTATCTATAACAGATAATGCGTCATTCTTTGTATTGACGCCTGTATCCGAAAGTGTGCCGTTTATCTGTGAAACTTCGTTGTTCTCAGAAACGGTGATATCAGGTACCCCATTATCGTTGAAGCTGCTGAGCTGTTCAAGTTCTTCAGCTACTTCTGCAGAAGATGTATCAAGTCCGATCTCTCCTGCAATTTCAAATCCGTTGAATGTGTTCTCTTCAGCCATTGCTGTAGAGTTTGGAATGATGTTCGTATAACCTGCCATTAAACTTACTGATAAAACAGATGCTACGAGTTTATTAAATCCTTTTTTCATTTTTCCCTCCATGTATCGCTGTTTTTAATTAATTTACCGCGGTGATAATATTTTATCACAAATGAGCAGCACTGTCAAGGGAAACGGCTCTGTTAAGGTTATCCGGATATAACCATTGTATATTATTATAGTTATAAAAGTATATATGATTATCATAATCTTATATTTTTTTAATCATTTGCGAGCAAGTTTTGGTGATAGTCTACAACTATCACAAATTTTGACTTGTAATTCATCATACATTCATATTATAATAATAGTATAGAAACAAAGGAGCGACCGGCTCCCAGGGGATTACCGAAATCATGTAATTTGCTTATTTTGACAAAGGAGTGATTGAAGTGAAATTTACAAACATCAAAAAGATCATCGGCGGGGCAGCTTCCGCTGTTATGATCGTTTCTTCCGTTCCTTTCACAGCTTCAGCTGCCGACCAGCAGGAAAGAGGAAATATCGGCGGCTACGACTACGAAATGTGGAATCAGAACGGTCAGGGACAGGTATCAATGAATCCAAGTGCAGGCTCTTTCACCTGCTCATGGAGCAACATTGAGAACTTCCTCGCCCGCATGGGCAAAAACTTTGACAGTCAGAAGAAAAACTACAAGGAATTCGGCAGCATAACCCTCAGCTACGATGTTGAATACACACCGAGAGGAAATTCCTATATGTGTGTATACGGCTGGACGAGGAACCCTCTTATGGAATACTATATCGTCGAAGGCTGGGGCGACTGGCGTCCACCCGGAGACGGTGCTGAGAGAAAGGGTAATGTGACCCTCAACGGCAATACTTACGATATCTGCAAGACTATGCGCTATAACCAGCCTTCTCTCGACGGTACGGCTACCTTCCCGCAATACTGGAGCATCCGTCAGACAAGCGGCTCGGCAAACAACCAGACAAACTATATGAAGGGTACGATCAGCGTTTCCAAGCACTTCGAAGCATGGGAAAAAGCAGGCCTTGATATGTCGGGAACCCTTTATGAGGTCTCACTCAATATTGAGGGCTACAGATCCAACGGCTCTGCAAACGTAAAGTCTATCTCCTTCCCTACTTACGACGATCCCGACGATCAGACACCTTCGGGAACAGAAGTAAAAGAGCCATTAAAGGCTGATGAGAACGGATACTTTTTCAAGGAAACATTTGAAAACGGCAAAGGCGACTGGTTAGAACGCGGTCAGGACACTTCTATAGAGGCAAGTTCCGGCGGCTATGACGGTTCAAAGGGCTTATACGTTTCAAAGCGCGGCTCAGAATGGCACGGAGCTGCTATAGAGCTTGACACTGCCACCTTTATCCCCGGCGAAACATACAGCTTCGGCGTTGACGTAAAGCCGGATTCCGCAGCTTCTATGAAGCTCACTCTCCAGTACACCGATTCAAGCGGTACGGATATATATGATATGGTGGCGGAAGCTTCAGCTTCCACTGACTGGGTGGAGCTCTCCAATCCTGCGTACACTATCCCGTCCGGAGCCAAGAACCTTATTCTCTATGTTGAAGCTCCCGACAGCCTTACGGATTTCTGTATCGACAACGCCTACGCAGGCGTCAAGGGTACCCCGGCTCTTGTATCTCTGAACGGAAACAGCAGCACTACTACCGTCACAACACAGCCTTCAAACGGCAAGAGAGGCGATACAAACGAGGACGGTATCGTAGATGTATTCGACCTTGCTCCTCTTAGAAGAGGTATCCTCAATATGATGTCCGGCGCAGGCACAGTTCCTCCCAACTCGGACGTAAACGGCGACGGCGTTGTAAATGTGGCTGACCTTGTATGCTTACAGAAATATCTCCTCGGCGCGGAAAAGCTCCCCGAGCCTGTGACTACCACAACTACTATGACCACAACTACGACCACGCTGGAGACAACTGTCACGACTACTACTTCCGGCGGAAGCTCTGCTTCTGTAAAGCTCAACAGCAAAATAAAGAACGATATGCCTACCTCTGTACCGAACGGCGCTGAAAAGTCAAGCCAGTGCAAGGTGGAGAAAAAATCATATATGTGCAAATACACCGGCAAAACAAAGAACTGTAACGTCATCCTGCCTCCCAACTATGACCCGAACAAGAAATACCCCGTAATGTATGTTCTGCACGGTATCATGGGAAGCGAGAACGATATGGTAAACGGCATGGGCGTTCAGGAGCTCATGACCGGTCTTATGTCAAGCGGTCAGGCTGAGGAGTTCATAGTCGTTACTCCCAATATGTTCACCAGCAAGACCATGAACAGCCCAAGCGGTATCAATCAGCAGACCTGTGCTGAGTATGATAACTTCCTGTACGATATCTCAGACAGCCTCATTCCTTTCATCGAAGAGAACTATCCGGTAAAGACAGGCAGAGAAAACAGAGCTATAACCGGTTTCTCAATGGGCGGCCGTGAAGCTATCTACTGCGGACTTATGCGTCCCGACCTCTTCGGCTATGTGGGCGGCGCTTGTCCGGCACCCGGTATAACTCCTGGCTCTGATATGTTCATGCAGCACCCCGGTTGTATGCAGGAAAGCGAAATGAAGTTCAGAGACGTAGGTCCGGAACCGGCTGTATTCATGATAACCGGCGGTACTAACGACGGTACTGTAGGAACTTTCCCGAAACAGTACAGTGATATCCTCACAAGAAACGGTGTAGACCACGTTTACCAGTCCATACCCGGCGGTACACACGGTGCGGACTCCGTTAAACCTCATCTGTATACTTTCATGAGATATGCATTCAAATAAGCATTCATGATATAGCATAAATAAAACAGCGCCCCGTATGGGGCGCTGTCATTTTATAAGCATCAAGCCTTGTTATTAAAATAATCCTCAAAGCCAAGAGTTCCGCCAGTCGCAGTATATGTATAGTATTCAAGCACCTTTGAAGCGTCTACTGCGTCTATAAAGCCGTCCTTGTCGACATCGCATACAGCCTTTTCTTCATCAGTGGGAGTTGCCTTGCCTGTCGAATACTTAGCGTAGGCTGCAAGTATGTTTGAAGCGTCAACAGCATCTATCATTCCATCACCGTTGTAATCTCCCAGTGCCTTGTCTGAAATTGGCTCTCCGGTTATAGTAATGTAGGGATTATAGTCCTTCTTGACAATGCCGCTGTA
>Ga0265298_10010682_pt1 | contig 10831 bp, 10 predicted proteins | sample AusTroGonzalo_MG_3_FD_193486 | JGI IMG/M metagenome (GOLD analysis project Ga0265298, IMG submission 193486) | Bovine rumen microbial communities from tropical cattle in Woodstock, Queensland, Australia - Gonzalo_01 | ecosystem: Host-associated > Mammals > Digestive system > Stomach > Rumen ...
CGATAACCACGCCATACTGCTGGCGACCCGACAGCGGCAGCAGCCAACCCTCGGCACGCATCGCAACGGCCACCAACAGCAGCAGACTACTGAGCAGCAAACATCTTCTCATCCGTCTTGCCGTTGAGTTTCACGTCCTTCAGCGTTATCACCGTTGTGTCGCCGCCTGTCTCCGTCATCTCCACCTGCGTCACCATCTGCTGACGGCTGCCAAAGTGCAGGCGAATATCCTTGAACAGCTTCTTCAGCTCCTTCCGTTTCGGCGTCAGCTGTGCCACCCACTCGTCGCCGCTCGTATACATCGTGCAGCCGAAGTCGCTGCTGCTGGTCAATCCGCGGCCCGTCACTGAGTTCATCATCACCTCGGCAATGCCCTGAAACAGACGGCTCTGCCTGATGTCGATGGTCTGCTGGCTCTTTGCCGAGCGGATATACACCTTGTCGCCGTTCAGCACAAACGTATAGCTGTAAGGCTTTTGGTACTCCCAGCGCAGCTTGCCGCTGCCGTCGAACACCATGCGCCCCTCCGACGTCATCTTGTCGTTCAGAAAACGCAGCGTCTTTACCTGCGTGAAACGGCAGTCCATAGAGCGTATTTCCGCTGCCCGGCGGTTAATCTGCTCCACCATCGCCTTCGCCTCTGCGTCAGTCGTTTTCTTTAGACCCTGAGCCTCAGCCGTCAGCACCGACAGCAAAAGGCACACGGCCCACAAAAATCTTTTCGTCATGATCTCTTTATAAAAAAATCGGTGCAAAGGTAACTCTTTTTCACGGAACCGCCAAATAAAATGTAGAAAACAAGAAAAAGGTGGAAATATTTGGTCATGTGCACATATTTGGCTACCTTTGCAGCCATGATGACAACGATGATGAGAAAGATTATACCTTTGGCTATTTTAGCCGGAATTTGTATTTCCATAGGATGCGTGGTGAACCTGAGAGTTGGCGGTGTGGCTGGTGCCGTACTCTTTGCCTTTGGTCTGACCACGGTAGTGTATTATGGGCTGAAACTCTATACGGGCACAGCTGGGTTCATCCACATGAAGGGCGACTGGACGATGCTCTGCCTGGTGCTCTTGGGCAACATCATCGGCTGCCTGCTCTCAGCGTGGCTCATAGCCTATTCCCAGCCCGACTGTATCGAACCCGCTTCGAAGATTCTGGCTGGTCGTCTGGCCAAAGGTCCCTTTGCCTGTTTCCTGTTAGCCATTGGCTGCGGCTTCATCATGACCACAGCAGTCGAGTTTGCCCGCAAGGGAAAGATGCTGCCCCTGCTTCTGGGCGTTCCCGTGTTCATCCTTTGCGGCTTTGCCCACTCCATTGCCGACGCCTTCTATTTCCTCGTCTCCCCATCCGAGCAACTGCTTCAGACAGAGGTCTTTATCGTCTACGTCTGCGAGGTCTTAGGCAACTTCGTAGGCTGCAATCTCTATCGCTGGATACTGGTCTTCGAGCCCAAATCGTAGCAAATTATTTTTTTTCGGTAATTTTTTTTTGGTAATTTGATAATATTTGCTATCTTTGCACACAAAATCAGATAGTTATGAGTATTATCATTAATCCTTTTATTGTTTCAGGCAAGATACCAACAGAGTATTTCTGCGATAGAGTGACGGAGGCTTCAGAGCTGGAGAAATCGCTTTCCAACCAGCTGAATGTGGTGCTTACCTCGTCTCGCCGCATGGGTAAGACCTCGCTTGTTGACTATGTTTTCGACAAGCCAGCCATCAAGGACGACTACATCACGATTTCCGTTGATATTCTTCAAACGACAACCTTTCGTGAGTTTATCTTTGCGCTTGGTACTGCCGTATTCGATACTGTTGCAACAAGGGGTGAGAAATGGCGGAAGCTGTTTGTATCTTTGCTGAAATCGCTCAGTGGCAGTTTTGGTTATGACCCTATTCAGAATACGCCTACCTTTGATGTCAGATTAGGCGATATTCAGCAACCAGAATACACCCTTCGTGAAATATTCCAGTATTTAGAGGCTATAGACAAGCGTTGTCTGGTTGTCATCGATGAATTCCAGCAGATAACACGCTATCCTGAAAAGAATGTGGAGGAGACACTCAGAACGCACATTCAGAAACTCTCGAACGCCAATTTCGTGTTCTCTGGAAGCCGTCGCAGGCTGATGGAGGAGATGTTTTTCTCGGCAAAGCGTCCATTCTATCAGAGTGCCAAACCGTTAAGGCTTGAGGCCATCAATAAGGATGTATATTACGACTTTGCCTCTAAGCACTTCCAAAAGGCAGATAAAACGATCAGCAGGGAGGCTTTCGATTTTGTGTACGATACTTTCTGGGGCGTAACACTTTATGTTCAGCGCCTGATGAAGGATGCATATATCGAGACCTCAGCAGGCATGACCTGCGACGTCGCTATGGTCAGTCAACTGATAGAGAACTACATTAGGGAGAACGACTCGCACCTGCGAGAGCAACTGTCGTTTATCACAGAGGCCCAGAAGGAACTACTCTATGCCGTTCATGCTGAGGGTCAAGTGCAAAGTATCACCTCGTCAGCCTTCAACAAGAAGCATCGTCTGCGCTCACCCAGTTCCACCCAGTCAGCCGCCCTAAAACTTTTGGAGTATGACTTGATAACACGCAAAGAGAAAACCTATTCCATCTCAGACCCCCTGCTGAGTCTTTGGTTAGATAGAAGAAAATAATAGGAAGGCGACTTATATTTGCAGATATGGACAAGGATGAATATGAGAGTCGGAAAGCATTTGCCGGTGAGAAGAAGCCCTCGATGAAGCGTCGCTTTGTAGGACACGACTACACCCGGCGAGGCATCTATATGCTGACCATGACCGTGGAAGGGCGAAGACCGCTGTTTGGCAGCGTCTATGGAAGTAGCGACGACGCCCGCATAGAGCTAACCGCCCTTGGCGCTGCCGTCAGGGATGAGTGGTGGGGAATACCAACCCACTATCCCCAAATTAAGGTCTTCGAGCTCCAGATGATGCCCGACCACCTGCACGGCATCCTCTTTGTCAGCGAGCCCCTGCCTTGCCACCTAAGCACCGTGGTTCGCGGGTTTAAGGTCGGTTGTGGGCGCCACTACCGGCGGTTAGTCGCTCCACGGCTTGATGCGACTCAGTCGCAGCAGACCCTCAACTCCCTCAAAGGCAGTCATCCCGAGCACGGCCTGCTCTTCGAGCCCGGCTACAACGACTTGGTGCTCCGCACCGACGAAGAGTATCAGCGATGGAAGCACTACCTGCGCGACAATCCGCGCCGTCTATTGATGAAGCGCGAACACCCGCTGTTGTTACGCCCCTTCTTCAGCTGGCAGATAGGCTCCTGGACGTACAGCGGCATAGGAAACCGGGCGCTGCTGACTGCCTCCTGGCGACAGAACGTGCGCATCTCACGCCGACTTACTGCCACTCAGCTCGAAACTGAGGTTGGTCGTTACGTTGCCGATGCCCAGGCAGGTTGCGTACTCATTTCTCCTGCTATCTCGCCAGGTGAAAAGCGCGTCATGCGAACGGTGTTCGACATGGGACTACCCACCGTAGTGGTGGTGCGCAACGGCTTCACCCCCTTGTCAAAGCCCAAAGGTGAGCAGTTTGACGCCTGCGCCCACGGCCGCCTGCTGATGCTCTCAGCCTGGCCCCATAGTAACGAGCGCATCGCCCTTACCGCCTACGATTGTCAACAGATGAACCTGATGGCACAGGAACTGAGTCGCCTCGACATCGATATCAACGGTTGAGATAAAAAGAACTGAACATATACGTTGAAGCAAACATCCCGCTCCATTTATCTAGGGCGGGATGTGTTGTTGTCTAATATTACACAACGGGTCGGTTCTTTGCAAGACCTCCGCGAAGCGCCTGAGCACCAAAGGAGCGTAAGAAAGCTTGAGCACCAGAACCGACCCGCCGTGTATTTGCGTCCTATTTTTGCATCTCATCAATTTTCTTTTCCAATTGAGATAGTTTCTCAAGAACTTCGTCATTGTTATCTGCTGCCATTGCATCGACAAAAATACTATTTACGAGACTCATACCTATGATTCCTCCTAAGAAAAGAAGAATAGAGAAGTAGATTCTTGCGAAGACAGCCATAGCCGCTCCTGAATTTGTGGCAATAGCTTCAGGCATGTCATACCAGCCTTCGATGGTAAACAGGCGGAAGATGGAATACACACTAAGTCCTGGATTGCCAAAATACTCAGGAGCTGCATTGCCGAAGAGGAAAGTTGTAATGATGCTGAAGACCAATAAAAGGACTATTAGCCCGATTGCTACGATAAATGAGGCCTTGAAAGCTAATCTGATGCCATTTAGCAGGCTCTCAATATTGGGTATAAATTTAAGAAGACGGAAAGACTTAAAAGCACGCATCGTCCTCAACGACAAAAGGATACTTGTACCAGGAAAAACGTTTCCAAAAATGTTAATGCATGCTGGAAGGGCTAATAGAACTATTATGAAGTCAAATCGGTTCCAGCCATCTGACCAGTATTCCGAGAAGCCTCGAACCTGAATCTTTACTATTGCTTCAAACAGGAACAGCAGAGTAAAAATACTGTCTACGATTAAAAGTGTTCCCCCTTGATTGGGAATAAAACCGCTGATAAAGATAATGCCAGTGTTGACAAGTACCAACACCAGCATCATATTATCATTAGTGAAGAAACGTTTTAACGACTCCATTTATACATATCGTTTTGCAGCCTCAATCAGCTGTTTCTTGAAATTGTAAATGTCATCCAACTTGTCGATGCTTTCCATTTGCTCATTCCTATTTTCATCAACAAATCCAATACGCTTGTTGTTTAGATTGTTGAAGTGCAACCTGCAAATGGGCCTACGGTTATTGTCATCGGCAAAGATGGCAAAATATGACTGGGAATCGCGATAGGTTATCCTTTCTGAAGATATTACTTCGCACACAATACTCTTCACGATATAATAGCCTTCTAACTCCTCGACAGTTGTATTAATCTTTGAAACTTTATCATTTTCTTTCGTCGGCTCTTCCTGCTCTGTAGCTGCTGACTGAGATTGAATAGGAGCACCGGCTGCTTCTGTAGCTTTGATGGCAATACCAAGCTTTTCACTCATTACATCATTAATATGGCTCTTGAATGCCCGTGCCACGATGTCTGTAAACTGATCCAATACCTTCTGCGTAACAATACCCTCATAGACACGCTTTGTCAGCAATTTAACGAGTTCGGGAGATGGCTCGGCAAATTCCGAACGAATAATCTTCTTAACCTCCGACATGTATTTCAGTTCGTTGGCGCTGCTCAGAATGTTGTCAAGGTCGAAGTTCTCCTTACAGAATTTCTTCACCTCCTCAATTTGCGCTTCCCGGATTTTCTCCAAATTGATTTCAAGGAAAGGCACGTCATCCATAATGTTCTCCTTTATCAGGTCTGCATAAAACCTATAGACGATGCCATTCGTCAACACTCCAAACTTAGCTTTAGAGGCCACATAGTATCGTTTCAGCTGATTGTCGTGCAAGTTCAAATCCTGCTTCCAATGCTTACATTCAATCAACATGATTGGTGAGCCGTCCTTCATAATGGCATAATCAATCTTCTCACCCTTCTTCTTCGCAATATCACAATCCATCTCTGGCACAACTTCCAATGGATTGAACACATCGTACCCCAGTATCTGGATAAATGGCATAATAAATGCATTCTTTGTAGCCTCTTCCGTTTGGATGGAATCCTTAAGTGCTGATACTCGTTCGGCTAATTGAAGTATTGAATCTTTAAAATCCATAATTTATAGTTTTAGTCCAATCCTCCCAGCCCCTCGGAAGACAATTATATTAACGTGAGAAGCGTGGAACTGTATATCCACATCTTCATCTAGAGGTCCTGAGAAAACCTTGTACGGGAGAGTGTGATAACATTCCACGCTTACACGCGGAAGCTATCATGTTCTCTTGTCGTACTTTGAAATTTCTCAGGTTTCTAGATACAAGACGAGCATAACGCTTCTTTTATATTTCCAACGATGTCGCACCACAGCCCTCACTCGAACATCATTGTGGTGTTCAAGGGGCAAAGATACAAAATAATCCCGATACTCAAAAGAATATCGGGAAAAATTTCAGTGTACTTATGCAAAATTGCAAGTCGCAAGATCGCAAAAGTGTGTGTCTACTGCTTTAGCAGCTTCGTCCAACTGCTCTTACCTGTCTTTTCGATCCAGCCCTCTTTCTTCCAGCGGCTTACAATGCTGTAGATGGCTCCGTCGGTATACTCGCTGCCCTTTAGCTTACGCAGGTCGTTGAGTGTGAACTGTGAGGGGAGCTTCTCGTAGATATTGGTGTTGACAGTTGTCTGCTGCTCTTCCTCTTGGCTACTTTTGATTTGTTTCATCAATAGTGGCCCGAAGTATCTTATCTGCTGCTGCAGAGTGTATTCGGCCATCTTGACGGCAAAGTCAATACAAGAGTTCGACTCCTTACCGCAAAGCAGCATGTAAACCACACCACAGCGGAAACCTATTACAGCCGCACGGCGCCGATAAGTATCCTTTATGCAGCTCATCTCTTTGGCAGCCTCGATACGCTTTTCTTCAACCCACTGGCTGATAGCCTTTCGCAAGCGGGGCGTATCGTAGAAACCTTTTGCTTCACATAACCGAGCAGTGCCTTCTTCTATGCGTTTAAGGTCATTTTCGTTCAATTCCTTGAACACTGTCAACTTGGCAAACGTATTGTCGGGCATTTCTGAAAACATGATACGACTTGAGAGACCGTTTTCCACATTGTCACCCTTGAAGCACTTGGTTACGCTGCCTGGCGTACCCATAATAGTCCAGTTGTAGCCAACTTCGACTTCGCCGCTTTCAGCTTGGTCGCTGTTGAAGTCCTGTCCCCATCGCGAATGATCAAATGCCACGCGATAGATGTCATACTTGGCCGACCATGAGCCTGCCCCATTAGTCTTGCGCAGGGTGTCAATTTCTTCGCAGACACTGTATAGGGTGTGTCCTTTCGCCTGCTTAAGCCGTTTCAGCAGTTTGGAGCATGAGATAGTGACGGGCACAATGCGCACCACGTCGGTGGGCGCTTCCTCGCCGCGTTCATTGGATTTGCGGATACTGTTTCTACGCCGTGCCCTGTCCTCTTTTGCACGTGCAACGTCATCATCACTCCGTAATCCGGAGATCCAAATATCAATAGCATCACTGATGGTCTTCTTGTGCGACGACTGCTCAGCCCTGATAATGGCCATGCCACCCAAATGGTGTATTTTGCCGTCGCAGTATCGATAGGTGACACCATCGGCCAATGCCATCAGTGCAGGCATGAGGCCCGTCAGGTGTGGCATGATGAAACTGTCAGGGTAAGGTTTCAGACTGGCTTGCAGCGAAAGAGGCAACCCTTTGCGGGCTATCAGCGGCTGAGGGTTAGTCTGACTAACAGGCTCTTCGCTGCCATTCACCGATACAGCCTTCAGCGACCTGAGGAACAGCTCTCGCTGCTTCTGCGTCATGGGGCGGGCAGCGTCTACGTACTTCGAGTAGAAATCGTGAACCAGTTCGCGGCAGTCCTTCTCTCGGCTGTAGTTGGGCATCCGCTCTTCCAATACCCCCAGCAACTCCTGCTCGCTCATCATCTGGCAAAGTGTTGGCAACAGCAGTTTCAGCGTGTTATGGCGCACACCTTCGCAGTTTAACTGCTCCAGAGTCAACCCCACCATCTTCAGGGTCTCGTCGAAAGCATACAATGTACGCGAGATAGCCTGAACGGATTCGGCAACCTGCGACTCTGTGTCGGTTGTCTGGGTTGGGTTTGCCTCCACCTGTCGCCAGCGGCGTAGCTCGACGTCAGAAAGAACGGCAGGGTGCAACTCGTCGCTGAACATACGTTCCTCATCGAGATAGCAAAAGTACTCACTACAGGGAATAAAAGCTGCCCGTGTCAAGTCATGTACGCCTTTGTCGTAGTCAACGTCGCCCAGTTGATGAGCCATCCAGGCTTGGGCCTGCTGACGTGTCAGCCCTTCGGGCGTGTCGAAAAGGACGGCAAAACCATTGCCGCTGACAGTAATGTAGGCTGCGTTAATACCCAACTCGCGCTCGCGCCCCTTAATATAATTATGGTATAGCTGAGTGCCAGCACCGTATTTGTCGATGTCGAGCAGAGTTTTGCCGGAGTCAACCGGGTCACGGTCGCTTGCTTTGTATCCACCACCAAAGTGGGCATGAGGGGTGTAGAAGGGATCACACAGCTTCAGTTCTTTTTTCTGCTGCTCGTACTCTTCCTTCTTCAACTCGCCGCGCTGGCTTTTCTCCAGCAGGTCGGCCAGTTCAGCACAGATGCGGCCAGTCTCGGTGGCTTTCGTCATCTGTAGGAAAACCTCGGCCGTGGCAGGCACGACCGTTGGTTTTTTAATGTTAGTACCTAAATCAAATCTTGACATCTTTTTTAGGATTTAATGGTTCGTCTTTCAGTTCCGAATCGGCCATCTGATGCAGGGCATCGGCAGATTCTTTAGCATCATCCATCAGGAGGTCTGCCACTCTGTGCAAACCAACTCTTTTGGGGAAAGAGAGTTTTACCAGGATGTTTTCGACTGTCTGATACAAGCTACCGAACGGCGCTTCATGGATGATGTGCTTCGTGCACTTTGTCGAATTATGCTGGTATAGCTCGAAACGCCGTTGTTTCTTGCCGTCACGCTTCTCCAGCCAGGCGCGACCTTTTAGCTTCCGCTCGTCCATCTGCTGAATCAAATCGTATGTCTCGTCCGAGACTTCAAAACTTAAAACTTTCATATTCTATGATTGTTTAAAGTTCGAAAAAACATTTTCAGGGAAAGCAGAGGTAGGCTTCAAAGCCTCGAGTATCTTTTTCAGCCACCTCTGTTTTGTTTGAGGGCAATTGATTCTTCACCAAGAACCGTTAGTATCACCAGTGCCGTCACACCAATCTATTTTACCGATAAAATCACACGTCAGTTCTTTTCGAATCCTGACGTTGCAAAGGAACGGTTATTTTTTTTATCCACAAGAGGCATATTCGGTAAACCAGTAAAAAAAAAGCAATACTTTTTACTCTCGTAAAGAGTTGAAAATAAGGATGTTGAATATTACCTTCATATTCACTTCTGAATTATTTTCTTTTCCGCTGCTTTTTCGAACTGGGTAAACCAACCTTATTCGATGCTCCCCTTCGCAATTTTGCAGGTCACATCCACCATTTTGTTGAACTCATACCAACTCCTGTTGGGCGTACTCAGTCGCGTCTTGACAGAAGCCTTCGGCTCACCGTAATATGCCCTGAAGGATTCTAGCAATTCAGTTTTCCGAATCTTTCCGGAACCTTGGAAAATTCGTTCATCGATAATGGCTCCGACGAATGTAGCCAACAAGTTAACTCCGTCAGCCCTCTGCTTGTGTTCAAGTGTTGCCTCTATAACATTGCGATGGTTCTTCAGAAGTTTGTCCATCGTCTCACACCAGGCTGTGGCATCGAGCCAAAAACAATAACCGCCAGGTATTCCGCGATCAATCGTTTTAATAAGCTTACCATTCTGTAAGGCAGCATGATTAACGACGAATTTCACAGCCGCCACAAAAACTTCGGGAGGTGGAGTCCCCTTCGGCTCATAAATTTTTCGCGATGGCGGCTTCAACGTGTAGTTTGAGGTTTCCACTTTGATCATGTTAACGACACCTTCTTTCTGGCATTCAGCAAGGATCTTGCGCAACTTGTTGTTGTTTGACAAGTTCGCTTCAGAAATTGTAATCTGAATTTGCGTCATAATTACTCTTTACTACCCCTCATTGTTAACCGAAGTGAGTCGCTGTGGCAGTTTGCCAAGACAGTATGCATCACGTCGCGGTCACGTGTGTGGGGGGGATAGCACACGCGGCTACACATCCCCCATTCATCGCGCACAGGTTTACCGTATATAACATTCCATTTTTGGAATATTCATTGATTTTCAGTAACTTTGCACCGAAAAATGTAAAATTAACAGAAGATTATGACAAAAAGAGTTATTTTTAAGACCGCCGGAGAAGTGTTAAAAAAAGTTAGAGAAGGGATTTACCCTAATCAAGCAGACTTTGCCAAGAGAATCGGCCACACCCAGTCTTATATAAGTAAGGTGGAAACTGGACGTAAGAAAATGGATATGGCAGAGTTGATAGAGTATTGTAATGCACTGGGCATGTCTGTCACCCTGTATGCTGCAGAAGTCGAATACGGACTCTACCACAAAAAGCCAAAGGAAGAAAGACTGAACCAATATAACAGGGATTTTATTAAAAAAGTTCTCGCAGTCTTTCAGTCTTTCTATCTTACATAAGGTATGTTATACAATTCATAAGATACAAGATAAATACTTACTTCTTTCTATTTACCATATATATTATGATAAATTTTAAATATAGTTATAATGCTATTAGCATTAACAATGACCTTACGCAAACTTGCAAAAGTGCAAGAATGCAAGTCCACCAACCACCCCCAACGCTTTGCACGGACTAAACTCCCGCTTTACTCCGACTAAACTCCGAGTTTACTCCGGGCAAACTCAGAACCCTGCTTAGGGCGAAAAAAAACGGGGATTTGAAGGGCCCCTTTAACAAACAGTACACAAAAGGGACGGCCCCTTTTGTGTATTTTTTTTGCGAAAAAAGTTGAAGAAATGTTTGGCGGTTTCGGATATTTTTTGTATCTTTGCAGTATGAAAATGAGAGAGGATTAAGCGGGACGCGGTGGCCCGATGTAGTCTGCCGCAACGAGTTTCTAATGCTATGAAAAACACTTACAACTATGGCAAGAAATGAGATTACTTTTCTGGTGAATCTGCGTCAGAACGAGAA
>Ga0265298_10010684_pt1 | contig 10831 bp, 6 predicted proteins | sample AusTroGonzalo_MG_3_FD_193486 | JGI IMG/M metagenome (GOLD analysis project Ga0265298, IMG submission 193486) | Bovine rumen microbial communities from tropical cattle in Woodstock, Queensland, Australia - Gonzalo_01 | ecosystem: Host-associated > Mammals > Digestive system > Stomach > Rumen ...
GCGAAAAAATGGAGCAGATGGAGCTGCAGGCCCGCAATGCGCGGGAAGCGGTGGACATCACGCTTCCGGCGAAGAAACAGCCCCTGGGCCATCTTCATCCCCTGACGCTGGTGAAGAACGAGATGATCAACGTTTTTGCCGGCATGGGATTCGAGGTTTTTGAAGGCCCCGAAATCGAGGACGACGATCACAATTTCACCCGGCTGAACGTTCCGAAGGATCATCCCTCCCGCGACATGCAGGATACCTTCTATCTGGAAAACGAGCTGCTGCTCCGGACCCAGACCAGCGGCGGACAGATCCGCGTGATGGACAGCCAGAAGCCTCCGATCAAGGTGCTGGTGCCCGGCCGCGTGTTCCGCTCCGACAGCGACGCGACCCATTCCCCCATGTTCCACCAGATGGAAGGCCTTGTCGTCGACAAGGGGATCACGCTTTGCGACCTGCAGGGCATGCTGGACAAATTTGTTCAGCAGCTCTTTGATGCCAGCGTGCGCACGCGCCTGCGGCCCAGCTATTTCCCGTTCACCGAGCCCAGCGTTGAGGTCGACGTGAGCTGCTTTGAATGTGCCGGGAAGGGTTGTTCCCTCTGCAAGCATACGGGATGGATCGAGGTGCTCGGCGGCGGCGTGGTTCATCCGAAAGTGCTGGAGAACTGCGGCATCGATTCCACGGTGTATTCCGGCATCGCCTTCGGAATCGGCATTGAGCGGATTGCCATGCTGAAATACGGCATCAACAATATCGGCCTGCTGTTTGAAAACGATCTTCGTTTCCTGAAGCAGTTCTGATCGAAAGGAGACAGAGAAATGAAAGTACCGTACAGCTGGCTGAAAGAATATGTTGACATTGATGTTTCCGCGGAAGAACTGCAGGAAAAGCTGTTCAGCTGCGGATTTGAGGTGGAGGAACTGATCGACCTGGGCGCAGAGATCAGCCGGGTCGTCGTCGGAAAAATCAAAAGCTGCGAAAAGGTGGAAGGCACCCATCTTGTGATCTGCAAAGTGGACTGCGGCGAATACGGCGACGATATCCAGATCGTGACCGGGGCGCCGAATGTTTACGAAGGCATGCATACCCCGGCGGCGCTGGACGGCGCCACCCTGCCCGGCGGCGTCCGGATCAACGCCAAACCGCTGAAGGGGATCCCCTCCAACGGCATGATGTGTTCCGGAGAGGAACTGGGCCTGAACGAGGACCTGTATCCCGGCGCGGAAGTCTACGGGCTGATGGATCTGCCGAAGGATACGGTGCCGGGCACCGACATCCGGGAAATCGTCGGTCTGAACGACTATATTTTCGATATTTCCGTCACCGCGAACCGGCCCGACTGCCAGAGCATTCTCGGCATCGCCCGGGAAGTTGCGGCGGTGCTGGATAAGGAACTGAAGATGCCCGCGACGGACTACACCACCACGGACACCACGATCCCCGGCCTTGAAATCCGGGTGGACGCGCCGGATCTTTGCCCCCGGTATCTGGGACATGCCGTCCGGAACATCACCGTCGGGGAAAGCCCCCGGTGGATGCGGCGGAACCTGGCCCTTTGCGGACTGCGCTCCATCAGCAACGTTGTGGATATCACCAACTACGTCCTGCTCGAGATCGGCCAGCCCATGCACGCCTTTGACATGGAACAGCTTCAGGAAATGAAGATCATCGTCCGGCGGGCGCGGGACGGCGAAAAAATCCAGACGTTGGACGAAAAGGAATTCACGCTGACCCATGAAAACCTGGTAATCTGCGACGGGAACCGGCCCGTTGCCCTGGCCGGCATCATGGGCGGCCTGAACAGCGAGATTACCGACAAAACCACGCAGCTTCTGTTTGAGGCGGCGAAATTCGCCCGGGACAATGTGCGCAGGACCTCCAGAGCCCTGGGCCAGAGCAGCGACTCCTCTGCACGCTTTGAAAAGGGCATCAGCGAGTATATTACGGAACTGGGCATGGCCCGTGCGCTGCACCTGATTCAGGAACTCGGGTGCGGGGAGATTACTGCCAGCGCCTTTGACTGCAGCGCGGGGGCGCCGCGGGAAGGCAAGCACTTCACCGCGAGCCTGAAGCGGATCAACGGGATCCTCGGCATTAAGGTGCCTGCCGCGGAGGTGTTGAAAATCCTGAAGCGGCTGAACTTTGACGTGAAACGGGACGGAGACACCCTCGAGGTGACGGCGCCGCGGTATCGCGAAGACATCGAAGTCGGCGAACCGGACCTGGCGGAAGAAGTGATCCGGGAATACGGATACGACCATGTGGTTCCGACCTTCCTGAAGACCGCGACGGTAACCGGCGGCGGAAAAACCCCGGCGCAGCAGCGCAGGGACCGGGTCGGGACCGTCATGTGCAGCCAGGGATACAACGAATGCTACACGCTGTCGTTCTATGCGGACAGCGATCTGGATGCCCTGAAGATTCCAGAAGGGGCGCCGGAGCGCAGCGTGATCCGGATTCAGAACCCCATTTCGGAAAAGCTCTCCGTGATGCGGCCCCTGCTGGCGCCGAGTCTGCTGAACATCGTCGTTGAAAACCTGAAAAAGGGCAATAACGAGGGCAGAATTTTCGAGATCAGCAACGTTTATATTCCGGCCGGAGAGGGACAGCATCCGGAGGAGCGCCCGCATCTCGGGTTCGCGGCCTTCGGCGACAGTGAAGACTTCTTCACGGTCAAGGGCAGCGTCGAGGCGCTGGGCGAAGCTTTCCGGATGAAGCTGGACGTGGAACGGGCGGAGGACGTGAGCTACCTGCACCCGGGCGTCGCTGCCTATATCCTTTGCGAAGGCGAGCGGATCGGTGTGTTCGGCAAGCTGGCCAACGAGGTGACCGGCGAACTGAAGCTGCACAAGGACAGCAAGGCCAACCACAAAATCTTCCTGGGCGAAATCGACTATGACAGAATGATGAGCCACGCGGCGCTGAGCATCCGGTATCAGCCGGTGCCTGTTTTCCCGACGGTCATCCGCGATCTGGCGCTGACGGTGGACGAAGCGACGACCTGTGGCAGCCTGATGACGGAAATCGCGCGGGCATGCCCGTACGTGACGGACGTGGAACTGTTCGACATCTATCGCGGGGAGCAGATCGGCGCCGGAAAGAAGAGCATGGCGTTCAAGATCACCTTTACCCCGACGGACAAGGCCCTGACGCCGGATGATGTGGACCGTTTCATCAAAAAGATCCTCGGGAACCTGAAGTTCAAACTGGGAGCGGAAATCCGCTGAAAATACAAGCCGGACAGGAATGTCCGGCATTTTCCGCGAAAGGACGGAGAATAATGAAGATGAACCAGAGATTCAGGGCCGTGATTGCGCTGGTCGTGGGATGCGTGATGCTGATGACCGGCCTGGGTGCGACTGCGGAATCAGAAGGAAAAACAAAGAAAGGAGTGGGCTCGGTGAAGGTTTACAAAAAGGCGGAGGATCACAACCCTGTTATGGTACAGCGCTTCGGCGCGGATCCCTGGGCGATGATATACAACGGCAGGGTTTACCTGTATATGACAGGGGATGATCCGGAATACAAGGCGGGGGAGAAACCGAAGACCAACGATTACAGTAATATCGACACGCTGCGCGTGATCTCTTCGGACGACCTGGTGAACTGGACGGATCACGGATCGGTGTATGCGGCCGGAAAGGCCGGGGCGGCAAAATGGGCCTCCAATTCCTGGGCTCCCTGCGCGGCGTGGAAAAACATTGACGGAAAGGATAAGTTCTTTCTGTATTTTGCCAATTCCGGCGGCGGGATCGGCGTGCTGACAGCGGACAGCCCGGCGGGCCCCTTTACCGATCCGCTTGGAAAGGCGCTGGTCAGCCGACAGACGCCCACCTGTGACAGTGTGACCTGGCTGTTTGATCCGGCGGTGCTTGTGGACGAGGATGGAAGTGCCTACCTCTATTTCGGCGGCGGCGTTCCGGAAGGAAAGCAGGCGGATCCCGGAACGGCCCGGGTGGCAAAGCTCGGGGAAGACATGATCAGCCTGGACGGCGATCCGGTCGTGATCAGTCCGCCGTGGCTGTTTGAGGATTCAGGAATCAACCGGTTCGGAGACACCTATGTCTATTCTTACTGTTCCAATTTCAATGTTCCGGCCTCCGGCAGCCCGCAGGGCTTCACCAGCGGAGAAATCGTATATATGACATCGGACAGCCCCATGGGCCCCTTTACCTATGCGGGAAGGATCCTCAGAAACCCAAGCGTTTTTTCGGTGTCGGCGGAAACAATCACCATTGCATGTTCCAATTCGGCGATCAGTGGTATATTACTTATCACGCGGCGACCCTCGATAAGGCGAGAGGATGGAACGCCGGATACCGCAGCACCTTTGTGGACAAACTTGAACTGAACGAATCGGGGCTTCCGGCGCCTTCCAAAGGAACCTATTCCGGCGTTGAACAGGTGAAACCGCTGGATCCCTATGGGGTTGTGAACGGCGCCACGGCGGTAACCATGGCGGGGGTGATCACAAAACTCGCAAACGACGAAGACCGGAAAGCCGGGACGGGACCCATGCTGGTATACAGTGCAGCAAAACAGGGATGGGTTGCTGTGAGCGGAGCGGACTTCGGAGAAAAAGGAGCAACCTCTGTCCGGGCGACAGTTCGGTCCGAAAAACCGGCGAAGATCGAAATTGTTCCGGACAGCGCCGAGGGTGAGGCGATTGCGGTTCTGGAAATTCCGGCAAGCGATACCGATACGGAAGTGACAGCGGTTCTTGATACACAACTGACAGGAAACCATGACCTTTATTTCCGCTTTACGGAAACTCATACATCCCTGGTGGAATGGCAGTTTGAGTAAGACGAAAAAACAGAGCAATATCTGAGAAAACAAGAACAAAACGAGAGCATCCGGAAGGTGACTTCCGGATGTTTTTAAACCCGCAGAACAAAGGAAATACAAAGCTTTGGCGGTTTTCAGGGCAGCACTTTTTGCATTGACAAAGCCCCCTGGCTTCTGTATAATCAACTTTGGTCATTTTTAATTTTTCCAACGGGCTGAGAACAGAATATCCGATCAAAACGACAAAAGATTTACAGCTTTGGTCGGTATAACGGGAGATGAACTCATGTCAAGAAAATGGCGGAACATTCTCATCGGGGTTCTGGCAGCTGCTGTTGTGATCGTTCTGGTCATCCTGCTGAACCAGGGCGCCAGCGACTACAGCAGCAAATATGCCGGGATTGATCTTTCCACGGACGTTTCCGGGATCGGTCGCAGCAATACGTATGAGACTTATGTGGCTTCCCATGCTTCCGACCCGGAAGTGACGGAGGAAGTCGCTGTTGACGTGCTCGCTTTTGAAGGTGAAGCAAAGCCTCAGACAGACGGCCTGCTGACGGAAGACGGTTCGGAAGTGACCTGGACGGTGGAAGTGCCCCAGGCCGGTCTTTACAACATCCGGCTTGATTACCTGACCACGGAGAGCCGCGGCGTGGATATCGAACGCGAACTGTTGATCAACGGCGAGCTGCCTTTTGCCGGAGCCAGCACGCTGACGCTCAGCCGCCTTTGGACAGATGCGGGAGAAGTCCGGAAAGACAACCAGGGGAATGATATCCGTCCCAGCCAGAAGGAAGTTTTTGAAACACAGTCTGTTTTCCTGCGGGATGACATGGGCTATCAGACAGAACCCTATGCCTTCTATTTTGACAAAGGTGCAAATACCCTTACGCTGAAGGCTGTGAATGAGCCGATTGTTGTCCAGGGGATTACGCTGACCCCTCTGGCAAAATATCCGAGCTATGCGGAGTATATTGCAAAACAGCCTGAAGTGACCATGACCGATAACGGGAAGAACTATTCCCAGAAGGTTCAGGGAGAATCCGCTCCTCTGCGCAGTGCACCGAGCCTGTATGCCCGCTATGACCGGGCCAGTGCCAAGACGGAGCCGTATTCCGTTTCAAACACCATTCTGAACTACATCGGGGGCGATCCGTGGACGCATGCCGGAGAATGGATCCAGTGGGATTTCGAAGTGCCGGAGGACGGATACTATCATATTTCCATTAAAGCCCGCCAGATGTATCAGCGCGGCGCCCTTTCGGCACGAACGGTTTATATTGACGGCGAAGTTCCCTTTAAGGATCTTGAAGCCGTTACATTCAGCTATAATACCAGCTGGGATATGCGCACGCTGGGCGATAAGGACGGGAATCCCTTCAAATTCTATTTGACCAGTGGAAAGCACACCATCCGGATGGAAGTCACACTCGGCGAGATGGGCCCGGTGCTTAAACGGGTTGAGGACAGTATCTACCGGCTGAACCAGATTTACCGGAAACTGCTGGTTCTGACCGGTGCAAATCCGGACCGGTTCCGGGATTACAACCTGGCCAGAGTTTATCCGGAAGCCATTGAGGCGATGGATCTGGAAAGCAAACGTCTGTATAAAATCGTTGACGACATTGTTGCGACCACCGGCGAAAAGAGCGACCGTGCCGCCAGCGCCCAGACACTGGCGGTGCAGCTTGAACAGTTCATGGAGATGAACGAACGCATCACCGAGAGCTTCACCAGTTTCAAGGACAATATCACATCCCTGGGCACCGCGATGCAGAACATGTCCGAAAGCAAGCTGGACGTGGACCTGATCATGATTACCGGAGAGAACGCCGAGATCCCTTCTGTTCATGAAAACTTCTTTGAAAGCGTCGCACACGAGGTTCGCAGCTGCGTAAGTTCCTTCTTTGTGGATTACAACTCCCTTGGCAATAAGTATGATTCCAGTGACGATGTACTGGACATCTGGATTACCACGGGCCGCGATCAGAGCACCGTTCTGAAGACGATGGTCGACGATACCTTCACAGCACAGAGCGGGATCAAGGTGAATATCAAATTGGTTCAGGCGGATGCGATCCTGACGGCGGTTGTGGCCGGAAACGGACCGGACATTGTGCTGAGCGTCAGCGGCTGGTTCGCCGTCAACTACGCGATGCGCAACGCGGTGGAAGACCTGACGCAGTTTGAGGATTACGAAGAGGTTGTGAAGCCCTTCTATCAGAGCATTATCGATCCGCTGACTTACAACAACGGAACAAAAGTCGGCGTTTACGGCCTGCCGGAGACGCAGGATTTTCCCCTGCTGTTCTACCGGACGGACGTTCTGGAAGAGATGGGGCTGAAGGTTCCGGACACCTGGGAAGAACTGATCGCGGAACTGCCCACCATCCAGGGAGACAGCCTGACTGTTGCGGTACCGTTCCCGGATATCACCATTGCGGATACTTCGGTCTTCAACTCCATGATTTATCAGAACGGCGGCGAGATTTACGATTCGGAAGCGAAGAGAACGCTGATTGACAGCGAGGCCGGTGTGGCTGCCTTCAAACAGTATGTAAGCCTTTACAATGACTACGGTCTGCCGACGATCTTTGACTTTGTCAGCCGCTTCCGCAGCGGCGAAATGCCCATCGGTGTTGCTTCCTATGCTACATACAACACGCTGATGATTTCCGCGCCTGAAATCCGCGGACTGTGGGACTTCACGCTTTACCCGGGAACAGTTCAGGAAGACGGAAGCATCGACCGCACATCCCATACGGCCGGCCTGTGCTGCATGATGATCAAGACGGATGACGAGAAGGTTCGGAAGAACGCATGGGAATTCATGAAGTGGTGGGTCAGTGCAGACGCGCAGGTTCGCTTCGGACGTGAAATGGAAAGCGTTCTGGGCGCCAGCGCCCGCTATCAGACTGCCAACCGTGATGCGCTGCGTCAGCTGGCATGGAGCAACGCGCAGCTGGCGATTCTGGAAGAGCAGATGTCCCATACCCACGGATTCCCGGAAATCGCCGGCGGCTATTCCACCACACGTCATATGACCAACGCGATTCGCCGGGTTATCACCACCAAGGAAGATCCGCGGGAAACGCTGCTGACCTATGCGCGAACTATTAATGAAGAAATCAAGATCAAACGGCAGGAATTCGGCCTGCCGGTCGATTAATAGGGAAGGAGGCTCGTAAAGCATGCAATCTCAGTCTTTCGGTTCACGCTATCTTACGATGAGACGTGAAAAAATACAGCACGGTATTCAGCTTGCGAAACGAAACAAAGTCTGTTATCTGTTCCTGGCGCCGTATGCCATTCTGTTTTTCACGTTCTTCATCCTTCCGATTGCGACATCCATTTACTACAGCTTTACGTACTACAACATTCTGGAACCCGCCCGCTTCATCGGATTCCAGAACTATATCAACCTCATCCTTCAGGACGAGGTATTCCTGACGGCCATCAAGAATACCTTCGTTATTGCTGTGATTACCGGTCCTGTCGGATACATTCTTTCCTTCCTTTTCGCGTGGTTTATCAATGAACTTCCGAAATGGCTCCGGGCGGTGGCTGTCGTTGTTTTCTACGCCCCGTCCATCGCTGCCAACGCCTATGCCGTTTTCTCCATTATCTTCCGGGGTGACGCCTATGGCTGGTTCAACGCGATCCTGATGGAGTTCGGTCTGATTGACGCACCGAAATTGTGGCTTCTGGATCCGACCTATATGATGACCATCCTGATCATCGTTATCCTGTGGATGAGCATGGGCACAGGCTTCCTGAGCTTTGTGGCCGGTTTCCAGGGCATTGACCGGAGCATGTATGAGGCCGGCTATGTGGACGGCGTTCGGAACCGCTGGCAGGAGCTTTATCACATTACCCTCCCCAGCATGAAGCCTATGCTGCTGTTCGGCGCGGTCATGAGCATTACCACCGCGTTTAATGTCAGCGACGTTCCGAGAGCCCTGTGCGGATATCCCTCCACGGACTACGCGGCGCGCACGGTGGTTACCCACCTGTTTGACTACGGTTTCAGCCGGTTTGAGATGGGCTATGCCAGCGCCATTGCGACCATCCTGTTCCTGGTCATGATTCTTTGCAAGAAAGCAATTGCCGGATTGCTTGGAAGGGTGGGAACCTGAGATGAGTGAAATCAATACCGTTAAATCCAACGGCACAATGAAAAACATCGCCGGCAAGAAGTTCAGAGGGACGCTGGTGGCGGGCGATACCGGCGCGGCTTTCTATGAAAAAGGAAGTGATACGCCGCTGGTTGAATGGAAATATACCCGGCTGCACCGGATGGACAATATCCGCCGGGGCGGCACCAGCAGCCAGGTAACGGTGATCCTGAAAGACGACAGCCGGTATGTATTCGAACTGGACCACGGTCTGAAAGTCTACAATCACATGGAGCAGCACTGGGTCGACAAACCCGTGACGCCCAAAACCCGAGGCGACGAACTTCACCGGCTGGCAGAGCTTCGCGGCGAAAAGATTCAGGTTCCGAAAAAACACCTGATTACCCGCCGCCATCCGAACCGTTCCATCGCCGGTGATATCGGCATCTATCTCCTGCTGATCATTATCGGTGCGGCGATGGTCTTCCCGCTGGTTTTCCAGGTCGGCGCCTCGCTGAAACCGCTGGATGAATTCTTCCGGTTCCCGCCGCCCGTATGGCCTCAACATCCGACAACGGACAACTTCTCCGATCTGTTTGTGACCATGGGCCAGAGCTGGGTGCCCTTCAGCCGGTATCTGGTGAACACCGTGTTCATTACCGTGGCCGGAACTTTCGGACATCTGGTCATTGCCAGCATGGCGGCCTTCGTACTGGCCAAGTATCAGTTCCCGGGCGGAAAGACGTTCTTCGCGGTTGTTACGACCTGCCTGATGTTCTCCGGATATGTGACCGGCATTCCGAATTATCTGATCATGAGCAAACTCGGAATGATCGACACCTACTGGGCTTTGATCCTTCCTGCCTTTGCGGCACCCATCGGACTGTTCCTGATGAAACAGTTCATGGAAGGTCTGCCCACGGCGCTGATCGAGGCGGCGACCATCGACGGCGCCACCACTTTCGGTGTCTTCTGGCATATCGTGATGCCGAATGTGAAGCCTGCATGGCTGACCATGATCATCTTCAGCGTTCAGTCCCTTTGGAATACCAGCGCCGCAACGGTCATTTATTCCGAGGCAAAGAAAACGCTGGTGTACGCGCTGGGCCAGATCCAGGCCGGCGGTATTGCCCGGACCGGTCAGGTAGCCGCTGCTCAAGTTATCATTACCGCAGTTCCCATCATCATCTTCGTCCTGAGTCAGAGCCGGATTCTGGAAACCATGGCTTCCTCCGGCATCAAGGATTGATGATCAGTTTTCCACACGGATGAGAAATGAGATTACAGGAGGGAAGAAGACGGTGAGAGCGATCAGCAGAGTGCTTGCGATTCTGTGCGTTCTGGCAATGCTGACAATTACGGTTCCCGCGACTGCGGATGACAGCTATGACCTGGAACGCGACGGATTCAGCACTTCATATACATATAATTATGACTACTGGAGTGATGTTCAGGCATCGCCCGACGCCTACCGGGTGACAGCGGTGATTGATTCCATGTCGCTCGGCGTTGACAAACTGGGCGGAAAGCGCATGCTCAAACCGCAGAGTCTGTTTGTGCGTAACAACGATATCTATGTTGCGGATACCGGAAACAACCGGATTCTGCAGATCAGATACGACGGAAAGGGATACACGCTGACAAGAGTGATTGATTCCGTTCAGGGATGCGAACCTGCAACGTTCAATTCTCCGTACGATGTATACGTCGATGAGGAGAACAACATTTACGTTGCGGACTACTACAATTTCCGCGTAATCATGATGGACAGGAATCTGAACTTCGTCAAGGAATTTGTCAAACCGACGGATCCGACGTTTGACCAGAGCCTCGATTTCCTTCCGAAAAAAATCACGGTTGACGTGGCAGGACGGCTGTATGCCCTGGTGACAAACGTCAATAAAGGGTTTGTCAAATATGAAAGCGACACGACGTTC
>Ga0265298_10010685_pt1 | contig 10830 bp, 12 predicted proteins | sample AusTroGonzalo_MG_3_FD_193486 | JGI IMG/M metagenome (GOLD analysis project Ga0265298, IMG submission 193486) | Bovine rumen microbial communities from tropical cattle in Woodstock, Queensland, Australia - Gonzalo_01 | ecosystem: Host-associated > Mammals > Digestive system > Stomach > Rumen ...
TTTGCAACTTGTCTCGATACATACAGATGTGGCTTACGACCTTCTATCAGGCCTTTCTTCCTCAACAACTTAATAGCATCGTCTGTGATAGGCTTCCCCTTCTGTACCTTATCTAATAATACCGTCAAGAGAGTAGAAGGTTGTTTCATTCATTTGGTTTTTCCCTTCTATGGCACCATGCTTAGTGGCTATTTCCATTTTGGAAACAACCACATCTTTGTCAAGTTCTCCTTCGTCAAAGATATGTGTCAGATGTTTGCTAATAGCAGGCACACCCACACCAAACAACTGTGCCATCGCTTTCTGCGTAGCCCATATCGTCTCATCTTTTATCACCACCTGTACCCTGCCTGCCTCATCAGGCAATTGATACAGTATGAATTGTATCTCATTGTTCATTTCTTCTTTATCTTTCTATCCATATTACATACATTTTGATATCACCCAATACGAAAGAATATTTACCCATGTCATCGAAGTCGAAGCTATTCTCCGCTTTTCTTAAACTCCACCACCTCGTTCTCATGATGGTAGCGCAGATTGTCGAATATTCCGTATATGTTCATTGTCTCACTCATTTCATATGCAAAGTTACATATTAATTTCAAAGTCTCATTATTCCGTGGAGCAAATCTTTATATGTTGATTTCTATTTCAGTATCTCTATCCCACTTTTCAATCAGAGTCTGCAAATTACTCATCAATTGCTCTGTAAAAACGTTGCAAATACTTATCAATTCAACAATCATATCTGGTGTGATCTCAATGTATTTAATGGTTCTGTCCTTAACCTCATAACCATTTCGATGGACCAAGTCATGTCTCGTTTTAATTTTTGACGACAAATCTCCATAATCTGGAAAGGAAATGTTTAAAACTGCCTTGTAAAGATTATTCATTTTTCGTAAATCATGAGCATTATACTCATGAATCGCCTTATGTATGGTTTGCGGTATGTCAGAAGCTGATTCCTCTAGTTTACTCAAAGGAACCTTAACTTGAGATTTTTCAATGAACGCATCGAAGTAATCTTTGTCTCCCATAACGAAACTAGCAAATAATTCCGTTATAAAAAATTCCAAAGCACCCACAACGCTAATATATAGTAATCGGTTATAGTCATTCTGCAAATGTTGGGGTATTGGGACTTGTAGGAGCTCTTGAATCTTATTAATTTCTTGTTTGAACAATAAGAATACATTAGACGGGTGAGGCGTTATTTGAAAGATGTCTAATCCCAATGTTGAAACGCCTCCGGTTGCTGCATATATACAATATGGGAGGATCTGGGAATGCTCATCAAGTATCAAATCACCTTCTATAACGCTCAATGCAGTATGTTGACATGAATCAGGAACAAGACACACAAAATTACGTGCGACATGACTTCCCGCCATTCCAACAATATTTCCTTTTACTAATACGACATTTGCCATTTCATGTATTATTACAAATCGTTTTTTATATTCATATTTTTACGCAGAATTAATTAAGACCTTTTTGCCTCTATAACTTTGCAACTTGCTCATTAATATAATTATTTCTTGCGATTACTTCAGACAGTTTTTCTATTGGATATTCCTCAATAGGGATATCAAGCATAAAGCGGTACATAAATACAAGTTTGTCATATGTTTCTATCATCGCATACAAACTATCTTCATTAAATACAGATATTGCAGCAAGCATGTTTTCTTTATGGTCTTTACGAGTATTGGTACCCTTTTCAATAGCCTTCTGACTCATGGATCCCACAAGCACAAAATAAGATTTAAGTATAACTTCTGCACTATATGAAAGTAAAGGCTTAATACTTGTAACATATTCCTCAAAAGAGCGGATATCTTCATTCAATTTAAGAATAAAATCCCATACATGGAGAATACAATTTTTGTCACATTTGTGGCTGCATATTTCTTTTTTGCTAAACGTTAAGTTGTCCTTACAATCATAAAGGTTAAATGAGCGTAGCCGATTAACATCTTGGTTCAACTTGGCAATAGAGCGAAGAACTTCTTTCATAACTATAATTCGTTCTTCCAAGGTTGTGCTGCTTCTTGAAATGTCTTTTGCTAAAGTAGCTTTATGGGATTCTAGATCTTTATTGAATTTGTTAATTATTGATTGGCGTTTATAGAAGAACAGAGCAGTACAAGTAGCGGTAACCATTGAGGCAACGATACTCGCAATTGAAATCCAATCTTTTACGTCTAACTCTATCATAATTATTGTATTTCTTGAATCATAGAATTACTATTGTAAAATCATTCGTTCCACTTCCTGTTTTGCAGATTCTAAAATACGTTTGCCTTCTTCCTGCAAGGTCTTTGCTTTTTGGCGAATTACCCTTATACACTCAACAATTATCTGCTGTTGTGAAAGAGGTATTACAGGAATATATAAAGATTCAAGATCAGAAGCATATATATGCGGTTGAGCCGCTCCTGTTTGGAGCCAATATATACTATCTTGCTGCACCTTTAAGACCTCATAAATGTATTCGGTAAGAAAGGTATTATCGTCTTTCGAACGTATAACACAGCAATCTGTCGCATAGATAGGATTACGATGATACCATACATAGCCAGCATAAGCCCCAGAAGCACTAACAGTAATAACATTACCTTGGTAATTAGCTTCATTATGAGAATATGGACTTGTCTGTCCTCCTGCAATAACAGGTATAGTTCCTGGTACAACATTGTCGCTTGTTAGTGCATTTCCTTTGCAAATATCAGCAATGACACGAAGAGAGATGCTTTCATATTTGTTGCTTATAGCACTTTTCCCCCAACACAATGTATAAATGGGATCTATTCTTTTCCCAATAATTTGATGGTAAGAACTAGTAAATATTCTGTTGTTGAGGTCATTCTGGATTACAGGCAAAGTAATCCCAAGTTCATCTAGCAAATATGAATCGATACCATCTAATATCCTCTTGGCCTCAGATTCTTTTTCTTTTTTCGTCTCTAATGCATTATCGATTGGAGTAAAGTCTATCCCTTCAATTATTGGCAAACTTTTCAATGAAGGATAATCCAACGCAGGTCGTGTTCCTCCTGTAGAATGGCGGGAAGCAATCTTTTCTATTATATCAAGATTTAAGTATCGAGCCAAGTATTTACTCAAAGATGCATCTCCTGTTTTGATGACAACCATGTGCTGATTTGTATTCCCGACAAAGCCTTGGGGCGCAACGGATGCGATTGCCATACGTCCCACACCAGTTATTTTCACTAACAAATCACCTTCTGAGACTTGGCTTCTTGCCAAAAGACCATTATGAGTATCTTCATTAATATATATGCATCCAGAAAGAGACAACTCTCCATTTGTTTGAAGATTCTGAACTCTAAGAAATGGTATTCCATTCTCTGAATCCGTATAAAATGAGTCTGCCTCTGTTTTCTTAGGGGTGGCTCCTCCAGCTAAAGAAATGGCATAATCTCTTAGCTTGTGTGTTGCCAATGAACGTATCTTATTTTCAAGTGAGGAAAGGGAAGGTCTATAGAACTCAGGTTCTAACCTTCCTTCTATCTCCGACCGATTAACGATGAAGATTTTGTCTTTGCTAATATGTTGAGGAACTTGGTAACTCATAACGTAGCAATAAATTTCTTAAGTTCTTCACCAATAACATCCAACTCATTAGTGGCAGTTTTCTTGCCAGTAGCATCATAACCAATCTCTTCAGCAATAGCCATAAAGATAGGATAATCAGGAAGCGTATTCTGTTTTGCCTGCAGATACTGCTCTGTTAGACTCGTTTTCAATTCGTCAATCTTTGCAGCATACTCTTCAAGCATAGTGGCATTCCAAGACTTGTATTCATCAGTCTGCTTTGCAGCAGTAGCCGAAATGCGTCGTTTCCCTTTTATCTCCTCTGCTTTATGTTTTTGTTTCTGTTTGATTTCTCTATCCCATTGAGTTCGCAGAGCTAAATAATTGCTATCCTTTAGCAGAGTGCTTTCTATATTCTTTTTTGTCTCAACGAGTTTATCTGTTTCCTCTTTCTTCCATTTACGGAGGAACAGCACAGAACTCTTTACACCTGCTCCGTTAGCAGCAAATGCCGTTTGGGGCATACTGACAACAGCAACAATGCGAAACCAGTCTTCAATCTGAGTCCTGACATATTGCATACTGCTATTTGTAAGGATACCATCTGGAAGGACTATAGCCAAATAGCCACCCTCTTTCAGGAACTTGTAGTCTTGTTCTATAAAAAGAACTTCTGTGCTTTGTCCGTCACGTGTATTCTCTGGTTGGGCTTTTACTGCCAGCCAATCCTCTTCTTTTTTACCAAGTTGATAGGTCTTCAGATATGCTTGTTCGCTTTGCCGAATAGTACTGCCGAAAGGTGGATTTGTGATGATGAAATCAAATGTTCCATACTTGAACCCTTGGTTGCTTGTCTTGGCAAAAATAGTTTCATCAGAAACGAGACCATCAGAGGTAATGACGTTGGTATGACCATCATCATGAATTATCATATTCATCTTCGCGGCGCGGGATATTTGTTCGCTGATTTCTATGCCAAAAAGTTTTTTCTCAGCAAAGTCATGCCAATATGGGAACCATTTCGCATATTGTTTAGTATCCGTCCTGTAGTTAGGATAATAGCTTGTTGCCTGATCACGAACCTTATTTAACGCATAAAGCAGGAAACCACCACTACCGCAAGAAGTATCCAAAACTTTGGAGTCATTCTTGATAGGCAACACATCCACGATGAACTTTACGATTTCACGTGGCGTAAAATATTGACCAAAGTTGCCACGGAAGAATGAACCCATAAATGTCTCGAAAGCACGTCCTTTACTATCAAGATCTGTCTCACTGAGATTAACGCCTTCAAGATAACCCACAACAGTCCTAATCTTTTCTGGTGTCAAACGGATGTTGTCACGAAAAACCTCTTTGTCTTTGGCCCTTCCTTCTTCATAAAGGGCCTTGATTCGGTTACATAGGTTTTCATTTTCCATTGAACGTCTTTTTTCACCGTCTTTCTCTTCGTCTTTTGTAACTGTTATGATTTGAAAATCGTAGGGTTCACCCATTCTTCTCGGTTTCCTTTCGTCCCAGATTTTACAGAAGATTAGCTTGTCCAACTCGTCAAAAGCTTCAGAAGGATTTAGCTGTCCTCCAGCCCATAATGCTTCATGAGCCTGTTTGAAACGACGCGTCAAATCCGACTGGTCTATAACAGCCAAATCAAAGAATCGCTGTTTCCCCGCTTCTTCAGGAAGATACTGCGCCTCATAAACGTATTTATAGGTAGCAATGTTCTCAACACCGTATTGAGGGATGTCTGGTAACTGGTTTCTTGTATTCTGGTTCTTATCAACTTCAAAGTAATCAGATTTAATGCCAGATGTTACCCAGACGTATTTTACATCACAAGGCAAAGCAAATGCGTAACTATATGCTTGTTCTATGGCTTGCTGATATTCAGCTTCACTGACTTCTTGACGTTTACATTCAACCAAAATATGCGGACTCATGCACATTTCATCATCATAGACAACGATATCCGCTTCCTTGATTTCACGTCCCATAGTAACAGGAACGAACTGTCTGATTCGGCTTACAGGATAATTGTAATCCAATATCAGCCTAAGGAACGTTTCAGCCTGTACTTTCTCTTCTGGGTTGTTGTAATTACGCTCCTTCTTTTGATAGATATATGTAATTCTGGACTCGTCTTCATTAAATGAGATAAGTCTATTGTCTATTCCTATTTGTATATAGTCCTTCATAAGGATTAATCATTTATTTTCTTTCTCTAATCTAATTTCCCACAGCGTTTTGCCTTGATAGCTGAAATATTTAGGACCTTGATAGGCTTCACTGGCATTGTGCATGTTCTCTGGCAGGTAGGTGCCACAGAAAGCAGAGAGGCTCCAAAGGCGACCTTCGTACTCAACCTTATTTCTTCCGGCAACCTTAACTTCTAAATTCAAAGCATCAAAGATGACTTTGTCACCAACGTTCAACCCCACCATACTGAAATCGAATGGAGGGCGCTGGGGTTTCTTCTCCTTTTCTTCTTTCGCCTTCTCCAGTACAGGATACATCTGACGAGGCTTTCCATTCTCATACTTCGTCACTATGGCATCGTCAAGAGCTGTAGCCTGATCCAGAAAAATGTCGAGAGCTTGAGCTGGATGAACATTGAAGAACTCACGGCTTTGATTGATTCTTAAATCCGTCAAGCGGTCAATCTGCTTGTGGATTATCTTTTCCAGTTCCTCGTACTTAGACGTCTTAATAGTCGCATATACTTTAAAGGGCAGAGGTAGCGCAGTAGTATTTAGTGTCTTCAGCCGCTTCTCCATATTCGTAGACTTGCCAATCTTCACCCAATCTTCGCGAAAGCTGGGGTTGGTCAGTATGTAAACGTATCCAGGTTCTTTGTTGTTCATTGTTTGTTTCTTTATGAATTATCGTCTGTTTGTTCACTCGGCAACAGATAGTCGCTGGCCTTGGCTGGTGAAATGATGCTACGGCCTAACTGACTTTCCAACTGATTGCGGGCTGCTTTGGCCACGCTGCCCCCATCCTTGGCTACCTGAGTCTGCTGACGGAAACCATGAGGGTCGCGCTGCTTAGAAAGCTCGGTTGCTGAAGCTTCAGCAAGAATGTTGAGGGCAATTTCAAGGTTGGTCATATTATCGCGAAGATTTTCCTTCTTCAGTCCCTTGAAGTGTTTGTATTGTTTGGTGGTAAACCCACTCCACTCACGGGTAATGATGTCAGTGAGCGAGGCATACTCCATTCCTTCCTGCACGCCTGTGCGTTTCCACTCATCGGTCAGTTCCTTGCGTACTTCGATAGATTTTATGCGCTGGTTAATCCATGCGTCGCTATATCCCAAACGTTTGTAGTCGATAATCGCTTGGTCGATGCTTAATTCCGGGTCTTGCATCTGGTCTATGCGCTGGCTGGCCACTTGTGCCATCCACTGCTTAAATGGCTCGGCCTTGAGCGAAGGGATGGACTGGATAATGCGGAAAAGCTGCTCAGTATCAGCCACATCGGTTAGGCGCATCTTACCGTCGGCAGCCCGAAGTTTGAAAGCGTTACAATTTGTAACGGTTTCGTTTCCTTCTTTTGACAATCGGTTTTTTAATACTCGCCAATAGGTTTGAGGATTAGTGCTGTCAGTTAAAACAGCTACAACATCTACTATGGCAAAATACCACTTCTCCTCCTGGTCGTCCCACACGGTACGGACCTTTCGCTGTTCAAACAGTTGTAATGCTTGTTTCTTGGTCATATTGTCGTTTTAGATTTTTAATTACAACAAATGTTTGAATTATATTCGAACATTTCTCGCCATGCAGAGCCGATGCAGTTTGAAATAGCCAGAAGAACGGAAAAAGCCCACAACTGCCAGAAAACGGTCGAAATTAGCCATTCCTGAAGCAATACCCTTTAGTTTATCAAATAAGGTATTACCTGTATCGTTATTGAAAAACTTACTGCTCATTGTATTCTTCTTGAGTCGGATTTATTAATAACCTGACATCTATCGTTAGCACTCGCGCAATTTCATTTAATTGCGCAATAGAGGGTTGAGTCTTATTTTGGCACCATCTGGAAATAGTATGCTCGGTTTTGCCCAACTGCTCTGCCAACCATCGGCTGGTCTTTCCTTGTTCTACGAGGACAACCTTCAAACGGTTTAATGCCTCTTTTCTTCCATTATTTGACATATGATGTTCAATATTTGAGCGCAAATATACATAATAAAACTGATATTACCTAATTAAATGGAGAAAAACTATAGGTCTTCCCCGTTTTTCCTTTATTTTAGGCCGAATTGCGTTAATTCTCCAAAATCCGTCTTTCGTTACAGACTTTTTTCGTAACTTTGGCTTCGCCGAACTTACTATGCACTCGGAAATGAAAAGAAAAGGCCTTTTCTTTTGCATTCCACTCTTTTTTTCGTAACTTTGGCTTCGCCGAACTTATTATGCACTCGGAAATGAAAAGAAAAGGCCTTTTCTTTTGCATTTCACTCGTTTTTTTGTAACTTTGCGCTGTGAAATAAGAATTAAACTATGAAACAAGCCATCATTACATTTGCCCTCGCAGCAGTTTGCTGCCTGAGTGCCTCAGCACAGGAGAAACTCTTCAATAGTGCCAGCGTGCAGTCACCTGTCGTCAATAGCGACGGCACAGTAACGTTTAACCTCTACGCCCCCAAGGCCGTCAAGGTCGAAGTGACTGGCGACTTTCTGCCCACGCGGTCCATCGACGTAGCAGGCTACGGCAAGTATGATGCTCCAGGAGTGGCCGAGTTGTCAGAAGGCAAGAACGGCGTATGGAGCTATACCACCGACAAGCTCGCACCGGAGATGTATAGCTACACCTTCAACATCGACGGCATGACTGGTGTAAAAGACCCCGCCAACATCTATGTCAATCGCGACATTGTGTCGTTCACCAACATCTTCATTGTCAGCAACGAAAAGGGTGACAAGGGGGATTTATATAAGGTGAACGAGGTTCCCCACGGCAATCTGAGCAAAGTGTGGTATAACAGTCCCACGCTGAAGATGCAGCGCCGCATGACGGTCTATACACCTGCTGGTTACAACAAGGGCGGTAAATATCCAGTGCTCTATCTGCTGCATGGTGCCGGAGGCGACGAGAATGCCTGGAGTGAGCTGGGCCGAGCTGCCCAGATTCTCGACAACCTGATTGCTACTGGCAAGGCCAAACCCATGATTGTCGTGATGCCAAACGGCAACCCCAACTGTCAGGCAGCACCAGGTGAGTGGTCGTTCGGTATGTACACGCCGGGATTCCGCGATGGAGGTACTGGACCTACTGCACCTGCCGCTGCCACCATCCCTGCCAGCTTTATGGACATCGTCAACTACGTGGATGCTAACTATCGCACTGTCAAGAGTCGTGCCGGGCGCGCCGTCTGCGGTCTCTCAATGGGTGGTGGCCACACCTTTGCCATCAGTCTGCTCTACCCCACCACATTCGACTACTACGGACTCTTCTCCGCTGGTTTGCATCTGGGCAAGGACTTCAACATGCAGCAGCCTTTCTCCGAGCAGATCAAGGCAGACCCCGACTTCGCACAGCAGAGTGCCAAGCTCTTCGGCAGCAAGCCCAAGCTCTACTGGATGGGTATGGGCAGCACCGACTTCCTCTATCAGAGTACCGTCGATTTGCGCAACTACTGGGATTCGAAGGGCTACAAGTATGAGTATGTCGAAACGGACGGCGGCCACATCTGGCGTAACTGGCGCATTTACCTCACCATGTTCGCCCAGAAGATTTTCAAATAGGGCGAAACCCGTTAGCAGGTTTCAAATAGAGCGAAACCCGTTAACCAAGATTTAAGCAGAGCGCCGTTGCGCTCTGCTTAGTTTTTAAACCCAATCGGTCATTAGAACGAAATACTACTCTGACATAAAATCTAACGACCGATTTTGGTTTAATGGCGTTTGACGAGGTTGGACAGTTCCTTTTGCGAAAGGGTCTTATCAACGGGCTTCAGATACCAGCGTACCGTCCATTTTAGTGTCTCGCCTGGCGACAGCTGGGTATAGGCTCCCTGGCTCTCCAGCTCAATGTAGGTTTTTCCGCGGTTCACGTAGATTTGCACTTCCGCCTCACCAGGAGCAGGCTGGTCTGGCGAGAGGTCTGGGAATCGCTTCACGAGCAGCAGACCGTCGGCAGTATAAGCCAACCAGCCTTGTCCGTCGGCATTCACCTTGCGGTTTTGAGGTGCCTCGTCCGTCTTGTACCATGCGATGCCGTCAGTAGTTTCGAAGTCCATCAGTCCGGCAGGCCAGATGCTGTCGGCAGCGGCAAAAAAGATTTGTCCATCGCCATTAGGCACACGTGTAATCTCCCAGGGAGCCACACGGCGCGCCTCCTTACCTTCATTCTTGATGGAATAGGTCACGACGAAAGCCCCGTCTGCTGTATCGACGGAGAAATCCTTACCCACGCTAAGTCCTAAGCGTTGCGACACGGGACTCGTGATGACGAGGTAGTTGGCATCGTTTTGCACCACCTGATAGGCTTGCTTATCGAATTCTGCCACAGGAGGCCAGTTCCACTCCTTCTGCGGACTGGTCCAGAACGTGCTGCCAAAGGACTCCGGCCAGCGTGACTGAGAAATCACCTCGCGGTCCTGATACTTCAACGAAAGGATTTTCCCACCCTTGGCAGGGTCAACGGTCATCGTGGCATTACCCACACGGAGGGTGACAGAAGTGGTTTCGCCATCCTGTGCTTGCAAAGCGAAGGCAAAGCAAATGGCAATTGCAGTAAACAAGATTCTTTTCATAACTTTATTTGTGTTGAGTATTGACAGAGAGTATAGCGGGTTTCATGCGACCACGCTTATCCTTGACGGTAAGAGTCACCTGTCCTGTTTTTGTCGTGGAGCGCAGGATGACTACCAGTTCGCCGTTGAAGAGACGCATGTGAGGCTGCTTGAACGACTCCAACGAAGTGGCATCACCATTGCAGGCGGCCTCAAAGCTGGCCTCGCCGCTGACAGTAAACAGCAATTCGTCCTGACAGGTAGGCACTGGGGTGCCCTGCTTGTCCTGAACGGAGACGCGGACAAAGAGGAGTTCGTCACCATCGGCTTTCCACGTCGTCGTTTCAGGCTGTGCCACTATTTGTACAGCCTTGCCGGCAGTACGGCGCACATCCTCACCAATCTTATTGCCCTTTTCGTCATAGGCCACCACGCGAAGCTCGCCGGGTTCGTACTTCACATCGTTCCAGCGCAGGCGATAACGGTCGAGACGGGTATTCTCTTCCTTAATATTTACTGGACCTTCT
>Ga0265298_10010686_pt1 | contig 10828 bp, 5 predicted proteins | sample AusTroGonzalo_MG_3_FD_193486 | JGI IMG/M metagenome (GOLD analysis project Ga0265298, IMG submission 193486) | Bovine rumen microbial communities from tropical cattle in Woodstock, Queensland, Australia - Gonzalo_01 | ecosystem: Host-associated > Mammals > Digestive system > Stomach > Rumen ...
AGCTCGCGGCAGATGTAGTTGAACTTCGTGGCCTCCATCTCGCGGCGCGTGTAGCCCGGCAGCATCTCCGTGTCGAGAGTCACCTCCGTCGGACGGCCGATGATGGGAGCTGTCAGCACGGTCAGCTGCTGCGTGGGCTGCTCCATCATCACGGGTTGCACGGCGGCGTTCAAAAACAGGCCCGCGTCGTGGCTCAGGCGGAAGCCCTCGCTGCCGTCGGGCGTTCTTTCCTCGGCCATAAATCCTGTAGAGGCCAACACATACTCCGCCGCCCGCTTATAGGCATACTGTCTGAACAGCGTCGTCTGAGTCTCGTTCGACGGCAGGCTGCCGTCAGTTAGGCGATAGGCCATGACCACCTTCAGCGACTGGCCGCTACTGCCCACGAACGTCAGCAGCGTCTGCGGCCACAGGTTCACCCGCTGTCGCAGCTGCTCTATCACAGCCATACCCTCGATGACGCGCAGCGACAGTAGCACCAGGCCCGTGTAACCCCGTTCAGCCTTCTTCGACCGGCTGCTGCTGCCTGTCTTCGCCGTGGCAGCGCTGCTGCTGCCACCGCCATTGGGCAGCACACCTGTCGACGGGCAGATAAACGGTAGCTCACCTGCTACTATCGGCCCGCTCATCATGCCGTCTGTCGTCTGCACCTTGCCCAATCCTCTTACGGCATTCACTTGCTTGGCGAAGTGCCCGCCCGTTATCCAGTCGGCCACTTCTTTCAGCGTGATACACTTCTCTCTCCACTCCTGGCGGTAGAGAAACTTCATCAAAACCTTTGTTTTTTCAATCATTGTAATTAAGAATTTATAGTTAAACTTATTGACAGCCCGGCCGAAGCCAGGCTTATTGCTGTCAAGCCCGTCTGTTGTTCTTTGTAAGCAAGTTTTGTAGCTGTCAAGCCTGTCAGTCTTCCTGATCAGGCTGGTTTTGTTCCCGCTAATGGTCTATCAGCAAATAACGTGCCTGTCTGCCGGTGAATTCTCTCGAGAATTCTGGCACAACTTCCGTCCTCCCCTTTGTAATCACCGCCTTTGCCACCCAATTCTCTCGAAAATCCTAACTTCAAAACCCTCTTTTTATGCCGTTCTGTCACCCTCCTGTCACCCATGACGCCCATGAAAAAGGGTGCAAACGCCCTGTACACCGGCGTTCTGCCACCCTGTCACCCTTGTCGCCGAAAAACCATCATTATCATCATTCGCTTAGGAGCTTTCAGCTACGGAAAAACGCAGATGGACACGGTTTTACCATTAGGGGTAGTAGGACTGAAACACCCTGCCATCGACCTGTTTATCCCAAATCGGTCTTTTGAAATTACAATAAATACGCATTAATTTATCCACAAATAAAAATAATTAGTTATACAAGTTTCTCTAGTTCTACAAGGCCTTGTCATAATCAAAGTCTTCGGGTAGCGGCTTGATACCCTGTCCGAGGGTTGAGACGAAGGGAGTTATCTCCAGGTCTTCTCGGGTGATGTGGAGCTTTTCGCTGCTGCCAGCGGCCTGAGCCTCGTTCTGCAGAGTGACGAGCGAAGCGCTGAGCATAGAGATGAGCTCCAGCTTCACCTGCTGGCTTGCGTTCTTCACCTGCTCCCAGTAGGTGGAGGCTTCACGGTTTAATGTCATTGTATTCATATCGTCGATGTTTATCGTCTTTTCTTGATATCACGGAATATTCCACATGGTACATCATAGGCTGTCGAAGTATTTCTTCAGTTCCTTGGCCGTGGCGCATGAGATGGTTTCACCTTTGGCGTATTCCTTGCGGGCCTTGCGGATGTCGGACACTAACGTGCGCAGTTTCGCAGCCTGGCTGCAAAGGTAAGCAATTATTTTGAAATAGTCCGCATTTTTGAGGGTATTAACACGATTTATGTACAAAAACTATCCGTTTTTCCACAAAAGCGTTGTATTATGGACGGGGATGGTATCGGATAACTTCGGTCAAATTACAACGGTGTACGTATTCAGCGATGGCGAAAGCGAAATACCGTTGCAGTCCTTTCTTCGGGGCTTGTCTGTGCAGAATGAATTTTTCGGCAATTTTGTTTTGGTAATTGGCAGAAAAATATTACCTTTGCACGCAAAAAGAGAGCGTTATGAAACTGACCGTCAATACTTATGTGGTTTTCGGCAGGACACGCCTCTTAACACCAAACACTTCACAATTATGACAAAACGTATTTTTCCTTTCGCGGCATTGCTCTTCATGGCGCTGACCGTCGTGTCGTGTCTCGATTACGAGTGCGGCAATCCAGTGGCTCCCGACAAGGACGCCGCAGAGTATACCATTCTCTACTATGCCAACGGCGGCTCTAATGTAGACCAGTGTATCCTGCCCACGGTAGAGGATTTCTACAAGGCCAGTCCCGCTGCCTTTCAGCGGGTGAACGTGGTGATACAGTATAAGTTCTCTACGGCCGACAACCTGAAGAAACAATTTGCCAATAAGGATCATGTGCCCTATGCCGACCGTTTCGACGACAGCTATGCTGAACACTTCGGCGCCCGTACTGTGCGATGGGCCGTTAATCCGGCCAAGACCATGGATGAGCAGATGAACGACCCGGCCAACCTCTACGGCGAGGAGAACGCCGACTGCACTTGCCCCGACTCATTGACCAACTTCATCAACTGGGCAGTGGCCGCCTATCCTGCCAAGAAGTACATCCTCGTGGTGAACGACCACGGCCACGGCTACATCCCCAACGAGGACTTGCCCGACGTGACACGAGGCATTCTCTTCGACGACGGCCACCTGCTGGCTGACGGCACCCGCAAGCATTGTTCCGTGAAAAGCTTCACCCGCTCCATCCGCTCGGCCAAGGTGCGCTTTGAGACCATCTATATGCTCGCCTGTCTGATGAACAACTTCGAATACCTGTATGAGATGAAGGACCTGTGCGACTACATCATCGCCTCCACCTACGTCATGCCCGCTGTCGGCGGGGCGCTCAACGTGCTGGCCGACCAGTTCAGCCAGCCTACGGTGGATGTGGAGAAAGCCCTTTCCACCTACTGCCAGGCCGACGTGGAGAGCTGGAGCGAAGGGTGGGGCGTTGGCGAGGACGATCCCGTGTATTTCGACCTTACCGTGACGCGGACGGAAGCCCTCGACCAGTTGGGACACACCCTGCGCGAGTTCACCGACCGGCTCTGCCTCGCCTACAAGTATGGCACCGACGCACAGCGACAGCTGATTGACGACTGTACCGCTAAGGCCGTGAAGATAAACATGGACTACCCCTTCTACGACGGGGCCAAATACATTGCGAGCATCATGCGCGCCCTGCCCGAGGTCTACGACGAATTCTTCTATCAGAAGCTGAAAGACCAGTTTAACAACGCCATCGTGTCGCAGTACTACAGCAAATACCTGGAGCGCCATAACTATCAGGTGGACTACAGCATTCTGCTCGGCGTGGAGGGCAGCTACTCCGTGTTAACCTGGCAGAGCAATGAGGAGGACAACACTTATACGCTCCTGTCGCGGAAACGCTATATGGCCGATGGCACCACGTATGTGTCGAACTACACCCCTGGTGACGGCGAGAGGAACTACTTAGAAGCTGACGCCCAACCTTCCGACCCCTGGGGTTCGACGCTGGCCTGTACCTTCGAGCAGTTGAAGTTCGACCGCATCGTGGGCTGGAGCCGCTGGCTTAAGCTGAACAAAACCGAACCATCGCTCTTCTGTCCCAGCGGTCAGGATTTTGTACTGCCTGACGGTGACGTGTCCGGCAATCCGAATCTCAATTAAAGGATTCTATCAAAAGAAATAAACAAATATACTAAATGATATGGTAAAGAAAAATGCTTTGATGTGGGCAGTGATGATAGGCACTGCGGTCAGCGGACTGACAGCATGTGGCATAGAAATGCCCAAGGAAACAAAGACATCGTATGAGACGATGACAGTAGAGAAAAAGGATATCACGGTGCCCGTGAAGTTCAGCGCCAAGCTGAAAGGACAAACCGACGTGACCGTCACGCCGCAGATAAGCGGACAGCTGATGAAGATTGCCGTCACCGAGGGCCAGCAGGTGAAGAAGGGTCAGGTGCTCTTCGTCATCGACTCGCGCAACGCTCAGCTGGAGCTGGAGGCTGCGCAGGCTAACCTTCAGGCGGCACAGGCTCAGGAGAACAGTGCGAAGCTGGAGTACGAGTCGAACAAGAACCTGTTTGAGAAGAACATTGTGAGCCGTTATATGCTCGACAACTCAGAAAACTCCTACAAGCAGGCTCAGGCTTCGGTTGCTCAGGCAAAAGCACAGGTTAGCCGCGCCAAGGTGAACTTAGGCTTCTGCACCATTACGGCGCCGGTGGCCGGCCTTATTGGCGAGATTCCGGTGCGTACGGGCGACCAGGTGTCGCCAGCCACCCACCTGACGATTCTCAGTGGCAACACGAATATGGATGCAGAGTTCTCGGTGACTGAAGACGTCATCGAACGGGCCGTGGCTGAGGGCTACAACATGAATATGAAGGAGATAATGAAGTACTTCCCCGAGGTGACGTTCGTGATGAAGAACGGTACGGAGTATAAGTACAAGGGCCGCATCAGCAGTGCCACGGGCTTGGTGAACGCCTCGACGGGTACCATCGCCATCAAGGCTACGTTCCCCAATCCGGAAGGCCAGCTCTTCTCGGGTATCCAGGGCACGGTGGTTATGCCTTCCTACCAGGAGGGTGTGATGGTGGTTCCGCAAACGGCGGTGGTGAAACTCCAGGACAAGCAGCAGGTGTTTAAAGTGAAAGCCGACAGCACGGTAACAGCCATAACGGTGACGACAGAAGACATCGGCAACGGTCAGGACTTCGTCGTAACAAGCGGCCTGAACGTTGGCGACAAGATTGTGACCGTAGGTGCCAATAACGTAATAGAGGGGCAGCAGGTCTTGTTTTAATTTACTATTTGACGATTTACTATTTACGGTTTATTTTCAATTTAATAATATGGTTATTTGATAGCCATGAAATATTGGATTAATCAATGAAATCGCAAATAAATAGTCAGATCGTCCAATCAAAAATAAATAGTAAATAGTAAATCTGTAAATCGTAAATAACCACGATGAAGAATAACATTTTTATCAACAGATATGTGATGGCGTGCGCCATCAGTATCGTCATTGCGATGGTGGGCTTCATTTGCATGAGGTCGCTGTCTATCGAACAATATCCCAGCATTGCTCCGCCACAGGTAATGGTGATGACCACCTACACGGGTGCCGACGCGAATACGATTATGAAGTCGGTCATCCAGCCATTGGAGGAGAGCATCAATGGTGTGCCCGGCATGACCTATATAACCTCAAAGGCGTCGTCGACGGGCAATGTGAGCATCTCAGTGTACTTCGAGCAGGGCACCGACCCCGACATGGCAGCCGTGAACGTGCAGAACCGCGTGTCGAAGGCCCAAGCCTTGCTGCCCGCCGACGTGACGAAGGTGGGTGTTCAGGTGATGAAGATGCAGAACAACATCCTGCGCATCCTTGCCGTCAGGAGCTCGGACGGGAAATATGACAATGATTTCGTTTCGAACTATGTAGACATCAACATCAAGCCGCGTCTACAGCGTATTACCGGTGTGGGCGACGTGACGGTATTAGGCAACACCTACGCCCTGCGCATCTGGATGAAGCCCGACGTGATGGCGCAGTACGGCTTGGAGCCTAACGATGTGTTCAACGCCATCAACAGCCAGAGCTTCGTTACGTCGACGGGTTCCTTAGGCGAGCTGTCGGAGAACAAGTACCAGTATTCGATGGAGTACAAGGGTACGCTGAAGACCGTTGAGGAGTTCAACGACATCGTGCTGCGTACCAGTGACGGCGGCCACCTGCTGCACCTGAGCGACGTGGCGGAGATAGAGATAGGTGCCCAGAGCTACAGCTTCCTGTCGAACATCAACGGCCAGCCCGGCACACTGCTCATGGTGTTCCAGGCTCCGGATGCCAATGCGACAGAGGTGAACGCCCGCATCACGAAGATGTGTGAGGACATCAAGCCGTCGATGCCCGCAGGATTGGAGTTCGTCACCATGCAGACTTCCGACGACTTCCTCTTTGCCGCCATCCACAACGTGGTGGAGACGCTCATCATCGCCATCATCCTCGTGATTCTCGTGGTCTTCTTCTTCCTTCAGAACGTCAAGGCTACGATTATCCCGTCCATCTCAATCTGCGTATCACTCTTAGGCACCTTCGCCATTGTCTCGTTGGCAGGCTTCTCGCTCAACATCCTAACACTATTCGCACTGGTGCTGGCCATCGGTACGGTGGTAGACGATGCCATCGTGGTGGTAGAGGCGGTGATGGCGAAGATGGAAGGCGGCATCAGCGACGCCCGCGAAGCCACCCGCCAGGCCATGAGCGAGGTGTCGGTAGCCGTTATCTCGTGTACCCTGGTATTTATGGCTGTGTTCGTCCCCGTGACCTTCATGGGCGGCACGTCGGGTACGTTCTTCACGCAGTTCGGCGTCACCATCGCCTCGTCGGTGGGTCTGTCGTGCGTCTCGGCCCTGACGCTCTGCCCCGCCCTCTGCGCCATCATGCTGAGAGTGACAGAAGGCAAGAAAGAAGGCAAGAACCTGACCTATTACACGAAGAAAGCCTACGACGCCAGCTATAACGCCATCTTCAAAAAATACTCGAAGGCCGTTCAGAAGTTCATCAAGCGCCCCGTGCTGTCGTGGGGCCTGCTGGCCATTGCCGCCGCGCTGCTGGTGTTCTTCATGAAGACCCTGCCCTCGGGTCTCGTACCGCAGGAGGACCAGGGCGTGTTCATCGCAGAGATTCGTGCCCCGGAGGGCTATACGCTGATGCAGACGCAAGAGCTGACGAAGCTGGTAGAGGAGAAGGTGAAAGAGATTCCCGAATTAGAGAGCTTCTCCACGGCCTGCGGCTATGGTTTGATTTCAGGCAATGGCTCCAACTATGCCACGCTCGTTGTCCGACTGAAGCATTGGGACGACCGCCCCGGCATGAACCACCTCATCGACCTCGTTATCGGCCGATTGTACTTTGCATGCAAGGACATCAAGAATGTGCAGGTGCTGCCCTTCCAGTTGCCGCAGGTGCCGGGCTATGGTACGAGCAACAGCGTGAGCTTGGTGGTGCAGGACCCTACCGACGGCAACCTGTCAGAGTTTGCCAAGAACACCCAGAATTTCCTGGCCAAGCTGTCCGAGCGGCCCGAAATCAATATGGCCATGTCATCCTACTCGGAGCGCTATCCGAAGTATCAGGTCGACGTCGACGCCACCCAGTGCGACCGTTCCGGCGTGTCGCCCAAGGCTGTGCTCAGCACGCTGGGCTCCTACTGCGGCGGTAGCTACATCGGCAACTTCAACCAGTTCGGCAAGGTCTACCGCATCATGGCCAGTGCAACGCCCGAGAGCCGCCTCGACCCGTCGTCGCTGCAGAACATCTTTGTGAAGGTGCGTGGCGGCAAGATGGCTCCCATTTCCGAGTTCGTCTCGCTGAAGGAGATCGTCGGCCCGTCGAACATTGAGCACTTCAACCTGTTCCAGAGCATCACCTGTAACATCACCGCCGCCAACGGCTGTAGTGAGGGTGAGGTTCACAAGGTCATAGAAGAAGTGTTCCGTAAGGAGATGCCCGCATCGGCTACCTACGAATACAGCAACATGTCGCGCGAGGTGGAGGAAGCGGCTGGCTCGAATACCACCCTCCTCATCTACGTAATCTGTGTCATCCTCATCTATCTTATCCTTGCCTCGCTCTATAACTCTTGGTTCACGCCGTGGGCTGTGCTTATGAGCGTGCCCTTCGGACTGATGGGAGCCTTTGTCTTCGCCTACCTCGGCTCTCTGCTCAAGTTGCCAGGCATGGACAATAACATCTACCTGCAGACGGGTGTCATCATGCTCATCGGACTGTTGGCCAAGACGGCCATCCTCATCACCGAGTTCGCTTCCGAGCGCCGCGCCCAGGGCATGAGCATCCGCGATGCGGCCTTCGCCGCCTGCCAGGAGCGTCTACGCCCCATCCTGATGACCGTGGTCACGATGATTGCCGGTATGATTCCGCTCGTCATCGAGGGCGGTGCCGGTGCCAATGGTAACCGTGCCCTCGCCTTGGGTGTCATCGGCGGCATGAGCGTAGGTACCATCGCCCTGCTGTTCGTCGTCCCCGCCTTCTTCATCGTGTTCCAGAAGCTGCACGAGCGGTTCCAGGGAGGGCCCACCCCCAGCCCCTCCCTGAATGGAGGGGAGTAGATAGTTTGCTAACATAAGAAGTAAAAACAAATGAAACATCATATTAGTATTATTATATTATGTGCAGCTGTGAGCCTGATGCTAACCAGCTGTGGCCTTTACGACAAGTACGAACAGAAGACGGAAACCCCCGCCGACGCCTTCGGCACGTCCCTGCCTGGCGGTTTGTCCGCCGAGGGCGAGTCGCTGGCCCGGATGACGTGGCGCGAGTTCTTCACCGACCCCTTGCTGCAGCAGCTTATCGAGCAGGTGCTGGCCAACAACACCGACGTGAACTCCGCCCGCATCGCCGTGGAGAAGAGCGAAGCCTCGCTGAAAGCTGCCAAGATGGCCTACCTGCCGTCGCTTTACTTCTCGCCGCAGGGTAGCCTCAGCAAGTTCGGCAGCTACGACTGGTCGAAGACCTACAACCTGCCGTTGTCGCTGTCGATGGACGTCGACGTCTTCGGTTCCATCACCAACAAGAAACGTGCCTCACAGGCTGTTCTCCTGCAGGCCCAGCTCTACGAGGAGGCCGTACAGTCGAACCTCGTCAGCGCCGTCGCTCAGCAGTATTATTCTCTGCTGTTGCTCGACCGCCAGATGGACATCCTCACGCAGACCGACAGTCTCTGGAACGCCTCGCTTGAGACCGAGAAGGCGCTCTACGACAACGGTAAGGCCTACTCAACCGCTGTCAACCAGATGGAGGCATCCTATCTTAACGTGAAGACGCAGATTGTAGACATCCGGCGCAGCATCCGCGCCACCGAGAACGCCCTCTGCAAACTGCTCGGCATCACGCCGCAGCACATCGCCCGCAGCCACTGGGACGCCGCAGCACAGTACCACACGTCGTCGGCCGACCAGCGCATGTTCGACAACCGCTTCCTGAAACTCGGCGTACCCGCCGCGATGCTCGAGCAGCGGCCAGACATCCGCATGGCCAACGTTGCCATGGAAGAGGCCTTCTACAACACGCAGGCCGCCCGCGCCGCTTTCTTCCCAACAATTACACTGACGGGAACGCTCGGCTGGACAAACTCGGGAGGCGGCATGGTGGTCAATCCAGGCAAGTTGCTCCTCAATGTTGTCGGCCAGCTCACACAGCCCATCTTTGCCCGTGGCAAGCTGAAAGCCAACCTGAAGATCAGCCAGCTGACACAGGAAGACCTGCAGAAGAAATATGTGCAGACCGTCATCAACGCGGGCAATCAGGTGAACGAGGCGATAGCCGACTGCCAGGCAGCCCGCGACAAGCACCAGTACTACCACCGTCAGGTGGAGGTGCTCCACGAGGCTTACATAGGCACCCACGAGCTGATGGACAACGGCAAGGCTAACTATCTCGAAGTGCTCACCGCCCAGGAGAACCTCCTCAGCTCGCAGCTCTCCGAGGCCTCGAACATGTACAAGGGCGCCCAGGCCATCATCGCCCTCTACATCGCATTGGGAGGAGGAGGAATGTGACAGAAGTTATCGAAGCCAAACCTTGAATACATTATGTCAGAATTAGAGCCATTGATAGCCGACCTTGCGTTAATACTGATATGTGCCGGAGCCATGACGCTGCTGTTCAAGAAACTGAAGCAGCCCGTAGTGTTAGGCTACATCGTGGCGGGTTTCTTAGCCTCGCCCAACATGACGTACATGCCTAACGTCAACGACATGGAAGGCATCAAGCTATGGAGCGACATCGGTGTCATCTTCCTGCTCTTCGCCCTCGGCTTGGAGTTCTCGTTCAAGAAGATCCTGAAGATGGGTGCGGCTCCCATCATCGCCGCTGTTGCCATCATCATGGGTATGATGCTGGTGGGAATGTTCACCGGCGGGCTCTTTGGGTGGAGCCAGATGGACTGCATCTACTTGGGCGGCATGCTGGCCATGTCGTCGACCACCATCATCTTCAAGGCCTTCGACGACATGGGGCTGCGCGAGAAGCGTTTTGCCAGCCTCGTGCTCAGCGTGCTCATCATCGAAGACATTCTGGCCATCGTGCTCATGGTGATGCTCTCCACGCTGGCCGTGAGCAAGGAGTTCGAGGGGTCGCAGATGCTCATGGCCATCCTGAAGCTCGCCTTCTTCCTCGTGCTCTGGTTCGTTGTCGGTATCTACATCATCCCGCTGTTACTGCGCAAGGTGAAGTCGCTGATGAGCAATGAGACCATGCTCATCACGGCGCTGGCCCTGTGCTTCGGCATGGTGGTGGTGGCCTCGGCAGTGGGCTTCTCCGCAGCTTTCGGTGCCTTCATCATGGGCAGCATCCTGGCCGAGACCGTCGAGGCAGAACAGATAGAACACCTCGTCACGCCTGTCAAGGATCTCTTCGGCGCCGTCTTCTTCGTGTCCGTGGGCATGATGGTCGACGTGTCGCTCATTGCCGAGTATATCGTACCCATCGTCTGCATCGTCGCCGCCATCATGCTGGGACAGACCATTCTGAGCACGGGCGGCTTCCTCCTGGCCGGCCAGCCGCTGAAGACCGCCATGCAGTGCTCGTTCTCGCTGACGCAGATAGGCGAGTTCGCCTTTATCCTTGCCACGCTCGGCACGTCGCTCCATGTCACTAACGATTTCCTCTATCCCATCGTCGTGGCCGTAT
>Ga0265298_10010687_pt1 | contig 10825 bp, 8 predicted proteins | sample AusTroGonzalo_MG_3_FD_193486 | JGI IMG/M metagenome (GOLD analysis project Ga0265298, IMG submission 193486) | Bovine rumen microbial communities from tropical cattle in Woodstock, Queensland, Australia - Gonzalo_01 | ecosystem: Host-associated > Mammals > Digestive system > Stomach > Rumen ...
CCAGCACCAGCCGGTATGGATCTTTGAGCCGAGACATGGCAAGTTTCACTTTCTCCACGCTTAGTGCCGATGTGGGCACTTCCTCCACAGTCTCCTCTGCCTCTTGCGCGTACTCCTCAATGAAGATATCCCTCCTCCGGCGCTCTCTGAGCCTGTCGATGGCCGCGCGAATGCAAGTCCTTGCCAGCCACGCGCTCTCCTGTGGGCCACGTAATGACACACTTCCAGTGACGTATTTAAGGATTGTATCCTGCATCACCTCCTCCGCATCGTCAGAATCCCCAAGTATCCTCCAGGCGATATTGTATAGCCGCCCGTGGTGCTCCCTGTAAAACTCCGTGATTTCCTGCCGTGTCATTTTATCTTTCTCTGTCTATAAAACGAAGCGGAAAAGGAATTGTTGCAGAATTATTCAAACAGATTGGTAAGGTCGATGAAATCCTCCACGGAAAGCTGTTCCGGGCGAAGGGAGAAGACGGGGGCGGCAAGGAAGTCGGCAAGTTGCCGGTCCGACCAGTCCTCACGCTGGGCTTTGGCGCGGGCAATGGGTTTAAGCGGATTGCGCATCATTTTCCGGCGCTGGCCAAAGGCTGTTTTGACGACCGTCTTGAACAGGGCTTCGTCGCAGCCGAGCGAAGTACGGGAGTTGCGTGTAAGGCGAATCACGGCCGATTCCACCTTAGGCGGCGGCGCAAAGCACCCGGACCCGACGGTGAAAAGGTATTCGATATCGTACCACGCCTGAAGCAGTACGCTCAAAATGCCGTACGTTTTACTGCCGGGCTCTTCCGCTATCCGTTCCGCCACCTCTTTCTGCACCATCCCCACCACCTCCGGAATACTGTCCTTATGGTCCAGCACTTTAAAGAAAATCTGGGACGATATGTTATAAGGGAAGTTGCCGATGATGGCAAACCTGGACGGGAACAGCTTCTCCAGCTTCAGCGTAAGAAAGTCTGCCTGAAGGAGTTTCCCCTGAATGCCCGGGAAATGCGCCAGGAGGTACTCTACGCTTTCCCCGTCAATTTCAACCATGCGAAGATCAATGTCCTCCCGCTGTAGCAGATACTGTGTCAGCACACCCATGCCGGGACCCACCTCCAGGGCCGGCATGCCGCCGTGCAATGCGTCCACGATTGCTTTTGCAACGCGCTGGTCCGTGAGGAAATGCTGGCCCAGGGCCTTTTTTGCTCTTACTTCCATGTTGCAAAGATACCATAAAAATTCGTATATTTGTAGGTTATAAGATACATTCGGCCCTACGGGCCTCAGTATGACATTTTAAGTCAGTAAGACAAATTAGATATGTACAGGACTAACACTTGCGGAGAACTCCGCATAGAGAACAAAGGACAGCAGGTGACGCTGGCAGGATGGGTGCAGAAGGCACGTAAGCTTGGTGGGATGACTTTCATCGACCTAAGGGACCGTTACGGCATCACCCAGCTGGTGGTTGAGGCAGACGCTCCGGCAGAGCTGGTAGAGGTGGCAACCTCCCTTGGACGCGAATTCGTAATCCAGGCAAAAGGCGAGGTGGTAGAGCGTCAGGCCAAGAACCCCAAAATGCCCACCGGGGACATCGAGATAAAATTATCGGCAATAAATATCCTGAACAAGAGCGTGACCCCGCCCTTCACTATTGAGGACGATAGCGACGGCGGAGAGGACCTCCGCGCCAAGTACCGCTACCTGGACCTTCGCCGCGGCCCGCTCAAGAGGGCGCTGGAACTCAGGCATAAGATTGCCCACGAAACCCGCAACTATCTGGACAGCCTGGGCTTCATGGAAATCGAGACACCTTATTTGATAAAGTCCACTCCCGAAGGTGCGCGTGACTTTGTGGTCCCCTCCCGCATGAACCCCGGCCAGTTCTACGCCCTGCCGCAGAGCCCCCAGACCTTCAAGCAGCTCCTGATGGTTGCCGGTTACGACCGCTACTTCCAGATTGTCCGCTGCTTCCGTGACGAGGACCTCCGCGCAGACCGCCAGCCGGAATTCACCCAGATCGACTGCGAAATGTCCTTCGTCCAGCAGGAAGACGTCCTGAACACCTTCGAGGGCATGATGCGCACCCTCTTCAAGAACGTCCTCGGCGTGGAAATCCCCAACCCTCTCCCACGCATGAGCTGGTACGATGCCATGGACAACTACGGATCGGACAAACCGGACGTCCGCTTCGGCATGACCATCCACGAAATCACTGATGTGGCCAAGGGCAGAGGCTTCGGCGTTCTTGACGGCGCAGCCTACATCGGCGCAATCTGCGTCCCCGGCGCATCGGAATACACCCGCAAGCAGATAGACGAGCTCACGGAATGGGTAAAACGCCCGCAGGTTGGCGCCAAGGGCCTGATTTACATCCGCGTCAACGGGGACGGCAGCTTCAAATCGTCAATCGACAAATTCTACGGGGCCGATGACCTTTCCCGCATCGCCGCCGCCGCAGAGGCCAAGTCCGGGGATCTCATCCTGATCATGAGCGGGGACAACAAGTGCAAGGTCCAGACCATGCTGGGCGTCCTCCGCATAGAGATGGGCAACCGCCTGGGACTCAGGAACCCCCGCGAGTTCGCCCCCCTCTGGATCGTGGACTTCCCGCTTCTTGAGTGGGACGATGAAACCCAGCGTTTCTACGCCATGCACCACCCCTTCACCGCCCCCAAACCGGAGCACGAAAAGTGGTTCTACAGCAACGCCAAGGAAGACCTTGAGCGCGTCTGTGCCAACGCCTACGACTTCGTCCTCAACGGCACGGAGCTTGGCGGCGGCTCCATCCGAATCCACAACGCAGACATGCAGAAGCGCATGTTCGAGGTTCTGGGCATCGGCCCTGAAGAGGCAGAATACAAGTTTGGCTTCATCATCAACGCCTTCAAGTTCGGCGCCCCGCCGCACGGTGGCCTTGCCTTCGGCTTCGACCGCGTCTGCGCCCTCTTCGGCGGCCAGGACAGCATCCGTGACTACATCGCTTTTCCCAAGAACAACCAGGGCCGCGACGTCATGATAGACTCCCCGTCGGAAATTGACCAGAGCCAGCTTGATGAATTGCGCATAGACCTTGTGCGTGAGGAAGAGCCCAGGAAGTGTGATTCCCAACCCGCTGAATAACAATCGCTTACGCCCGGTACCCGGGTACCTTGGAACCCGGGTGCTTTGCTTAAACGCCTTATACACAATAAGTTACCAAACACATTGATAACGCGCCGCCTCAACTACGAAGTCCACAACACCTTCCGCATGAAGGTGAAGTGTGCCCTGTATGTTGAGGTTACCGATGAGGCCGATCTCCCAGCCCTTGACTGGGACTCCCTTCCTCAGCCCCTCATGGTCATCGGCGGCGGCTCCAACCTCCTTTTTACCGGTGATTTCCCCGGCACCGTGCTGCATGTTGCCATTACTTTTGGGCCAGGTGTCATTTCAGAGCATACACCTAGCCCACTAAAACCATCACTTACCGCACTCCAGGGCATATCTGGTGTTACAGGTGTCACCCCTAAAATAACACCTGGCCCAGAAGTGACCATAGGAGCAGGTGTTGTGTTCGATGACTTCTGTGCTTGGGCGGCTTCCAATAACCTTTGGGGGCCAGAGAACTTGTCTTTGATTCCCGGAGAAGTTGGTGCCAGTGTAGTTCAGAACATTGGTGCCTACGGCGTTGAGGCAAAGGATATCATTGCTGGAATCCGCGCCTGGGACACGCAGGAGCACCTATTTGTAGACATAGACCCCGCAGACTGCCAGTACGGTTACCGCACCTCCCGCTTCAAAACGGAATGGAAAGGACGCTTCATTATCACCGCTGTCACATACAAACTCTCCAAAGAGCCAAAGCCCATTCTTGACTATGGCGGTGTCCGTAAGGCGCTTGAAGAAAGAGGTGTGAGACAGGTATCCCCGGGGAACTCCGCTCCGCTTTGCTCCGCTCCGGCCCCTCCCATTGCCTCCTGCGTCCCCGCTTCGCGGGAACTTGTATTCAACGGGCCCCTCCCCCTGCCCGTGTGCGGGGGTGCACACGTCCCCGGGGACACCTGTCTCACACCGCAGATCATAAGGGACACCATCATCGCCATTCGCCGCAAAAAACTGCCTGATCCTGAGGAGATTGGCAGTGCCGGGAGCTTCTTCTGCAATCCGGTGATAAGCAAGGAGCACTTTGAGCAAATAGTAGCAATAGCCAAGGCAGACAACGGCCCGGACTATGAGGTCCCGCACTACGAAACCGGAGACATGATCAAAGTCCCAGCCGCATGGATGATAGAGCAGTGCGGTTTCAAGGGCGCCACAAACGGCGGTGCCCAGGTGTACCGGAACCAGCCCTTAGTAATTGTTAACGCCACCGGCCATGCCACCCCGCAAGATGTCATTGGTCTGGAACATACAATTATCAGTACTATAGAGAATAAATACGGCATTACTCTCCATCCGGAGGTGGAGCATTTGTAAGTGCCTAATAATAAGGAACTTAAGCAACTACGCCCGGGTGAAATATCCGGGGTGTAAACCAGTAAAAGACTGAAAACCAACAAGATACCACCGCGCTAATGTCTAAGTTTATCATCGAAGGCGGACACAAACTGTCCGGCACTATTACCCCGCAGGGCGCAAAGAACGAGGCCCTGGAAGTAATCAGCGCAGTGCTCCTGACTGCGGAGCCCGTGACCATCTCCAACATCCCGGAGATCCTGGACGTGAAAAATCTCATCGAGCTGCTGCAGAGCATGGGCGTAAAGGTTACGCGCCACGTCAAGGGCACGTACACCTTCCAGGCGGACAACATTGACACGTCATACATCGAGACGGAGGAATTCGTGAAAAAGTGCGCTGCACTAAGGGGTTCCGTGATGGTTGTGGGACCGCTCCTGAGCCGTTTTGGCAGCGCGTGGTTCGCTAAGCCGGGCGGGGATAAAATCGGCAGGAGAAGGGTTGACACCCACCTTGACGGCATGATGAAGCTTGGCGCCAAGATGGATTACGACCCCACCCGCCGCGCCTTCCACCTTACCAGCGAAGGCCGCCTCACGGGCCGATACATGCTCCTGGACGAGGCCTCCGTCACCGGCACCGCCAACATCGTCATGGCCGCCGTCCTGGCAAAAGGCACCACCACCATCTACAACGCGGCCTGCGAGCCCTATGTCCAGCAGCTCTGCAAGATGCTGGGCCGTATGGGCGCTTTCATCGACGGCGTGGGCTCCAACCTCCTCCGCATCCACGGCGTGGAAAGGCTCAAGGGCACCCAGCACAAGATCCTGCCGGACATGATCGAGGTTGGCTCCTTCATCGGCATGGCCGCCATCTGCCGCAGCAGCATCACCATCAAGGACGTGAGCTACTACGACCTTGGCATCATCCCGGACAGCTTCCGCCGCCTGGGCATCAATCTGGAGCAGAGGGGGGACGATATCTTCGTCCCGGAGCAGGACACCTACGAGATCGAGTCCTTCCTGGACGGCAGCATCATGACTTTGGCCGATGCCCCCTGGCCAGGCTTAACGCCTGACCTTCTGAGCGTTATGCTGGTGGTGGCCACCCAGTGCAAGGGTAGCGTCCTCATCCACCAGAAGATGTTCGAGAGCCGCCTCTTCTTTGTGGACCGCCTCATCGACATGGGCGCCCAGATCATCCTGTGCGACCCTCACCGCGCGGTTGTAATCGGCCACGACCACAGAATCACCCTCAAGGCTGCGCGCCTGGTGAGCCCGGATATCCGCGCCGGCATCGCCATGCTCATCGCCGCCATGAGTGCAAGGGGGACATCCACCATCGACAATATTGAACAGATAGACCGAGGCTACCAGGACATCGAGAACCGCCTCAACGCCCTGGGCGCCCACATAACCCGAGCTTAAATGAATTTCACCTGCGACTACACGGAGGGCGCGCATCCCCTGATACTTCAGCGCCTTCTGGAAACGAACATGCTTCAGGAACCCGGGTACGGGGAGGACAAGTTCTGCGCCTCTGCCCGTTCCAAGATCCGGGAGGCCTGCGGCAGTCCCTTTGCCGATGTTTTCTTCCTTGTAGGCGGCACCCAGACCAACGCCACCGTCATCGACGCTATCCTCCGTCCCGGAGAGGGCGTCATTGCCGCCACAACCGGGCACATTTCCGTGCACGAGGCCGGCGCCATCGAGTTTTCCGGTCACAAGGTGCTGGCGTTGCCCGGGGCCGATGGGAAATTACAGGCTGGCGTTTTGACCTCCTGGCTTGAGACCTTCTATGCCGATGCCGCCTGGGAGCACATGGTTGCACCGGGGATGGTGTATGTGTCTTTTCCCACTGAATATGGGACGCTTTATTCTATGGCCGAGCTGAAGGCCATCAAAGAGGTTTGCATCAAGTACAAGCTGCCGCTGTTCCTTGACGGAGCAAGGCTGGGATATGGTTTGGCAAGCCCCGCCTGCGATATGACTCTGGAGGACATAGCGTCCATCTGCGACGTGTTCTACATTGGCGGGACCAAGGTTGGCGCGTTGTGCGGAGAGGCCGTGGTATTCCCTTACGGAGCGGCGCCAAAGGGGTTCTTTACAACCATCAAGCGCCACGGGGCGCTTTTGGCCAAGGGCAGGCTCCTGGGCGTCCAGTTTGATACGCTGTTTACGGATGGGCTGTATATGTCCATTGCCGGGAACGCCATTGCCCGTGCCATGGAGGTGAAGGCGCTCTTTGCTGCCAAGAAGATTCCTTTTTTCCTGGATTCTCCTACAAACCAGCAGTTCCCCATTCTTACTGCGGAACAGATGTCCTATCTGAACGGCAAGGTGGCCTATGAGGTCTGGGAGAAACTCCCGGACGGCCGCTGCGTCACCCGCTTTGCCACCAGCTGGGCAACCACGCGCGACAGCGTCACCGCCCTTGCGCTGCTCCTGGCCGGGATGCCTTAATTAGTCTTGCGTGCTTATGGAGTATGGTAAGTACTTTTCGGCGGATGTGCCGTCGTTTTTGAGGAGCCCGGTGAGGGAGATTTTCCGGAAGGTGGACCTTTCGGAAATCTGCTCGTTTGCCGGCGGTTATCCCGCGGCGGTGACGTTCCCTGTTGAGCAAATTCCTGGTTTGGCTGCGCGGGCGCTGGAAAAATACGGCACTAAGGCGTTGCAGTACGGCGCCACTCAAGGCGTTCCGGAACTCCGAGAAGTCATAGCCAGGCGCTATGGCGTCCCTGTTTCCCAGGTCCAAATCACAACATCGTCCCAACAGGGCATAGACGTATGTTCCAGGGTGTTTTTGGATCCGGGAGACATTGTCCTTGCCAATAATCCGGTATACCTAGGGGCTCTGCAGAGTTTCCGAGCATATAGGGCGGAGGTGTTGGACATACCCTCGGGGGACTCCGCTTCGCTCCGGCCCCTCCCATTGCCTCCTGCGTCCCCGCATTCGCGGGAACTTGTATTCAACGGGCCCCTCCCCCTGCCCGTGTGCGGGGGTGCACACGCCCCCGAGGGTATGTCCAACACCTCCATCAAATTCATATACGTTATCCCGGACTTCAACAACCCTTCTGGAAAGACTATGACTCTGGAGGAGAGGGAAGAAGTGGTTCGTGTTGCGCGGGAACTGGATTGTTTGATTGTTGAGGACAGCCCTTACAGGGAGCTCAGATATAGCGGAGAGCCGGTTAAAACTATCCGTGAGCTGGCGCCGGAGAGGACGCTGCACCTCGGGAGCTTTTCAAAGATATTTGCGCCCGGGTTCAGGCTGGGGTGGATAATCGGCCCGGAGCCGCTGCTGGAGCAGATTTTTGTTTGCAAGCAGTGCTTGGACCTTTGCCCGCCCGTGCTGGACCAGTATATGGCCGCAGAGTTCATGGGAAGCGGGGCGCTGGATGCCAATCTTGTGAAAACCATTGCGGAGTATCGTCGCCGCCGCGACCTTATGGTTGGTCTTCTGGAGAAGTACATGCCTTCCGGAGTGTCCTGGACATACCCCGAGGGCGGCCTGTTCCTGTGGCTGACCCTGCCGGAGAGCGTAGATACAGTTGCCATGTACGATGAGGCCCTGTCCATGGGCGTCGCCTACGTTGCCGGCAGCTTTTTCTACACCGACGGCACCCACCGTAACACCATGCGCCTCAACTTCTCCTTTGTAGAGGAATCCAAAATGGAGCCCGGCATCCAAATCCTTGCCGACGTAATAAGCAAATCAATCGCGATTGGTAACCATTTGACACACAGATAGTTAATCAGGGTACCCGGGTACCAAGGTACCTGGGTACCGGAGATAAACAATTGAGAATGAGCAAGATACAAAACACGCTATACAAGTTCTCCGGAGCCGGAAACGACTTTGTGGTCATTGACGGCCGCAAGGGTGGCGTGGATGAGTTCCGCACCGTGGAGCGCATAGGGGAGTTGTGCAGGGAGTACAGGACCGACGGGCTCATGATTCTGGACGATGGCGCCGGCTATGACTTTGTCATGGAGTTCTACAACCCTGACGGGACGGGCGGGATGATGTGCGGCAACGGAGGACGGTGCATTGTGGCGTTTGCCGATATGCTGGGCCTCAAACCTGCCGCAAAGGACGGCACGTGGCACTTTTTGGCGCCCGACGGGCCGCATGAAGCCAAAATATTGGATAGATCCTTCGTCGCCAGCGCTCCTCAGGATGACAAGGGGTGTCATTCTGAGCGTAGCGAAGAATCAAAATGGACAGTGCGCCTCAAGATGATAGACGTGGAAGGCGTAACACCCATGATGGGCGGGTATTTCCTGAATACGGGGACGCGGCATTTTGTGAAGTTTGTGGACGATGTTGACTCCATGGACATGGAAAGGGGCGCCAAGCCACTGCGCTGGGACCAGGCTTTCCAGCCCATCGGAACCAACGCGAACTTTGTGGAGCGCAGACAAGATGGCTTACACATTCGCACATATGAAAAGGGCGTTGAGGGTGAGACATTAGCATGTGGAACGGGGATTACAGCGAGTGCGATTGCATCTGTGATAGATTCACCGGTCAAGCCGGCGAATGACGAAAGGGTGCCGGCAAGTGACGGTGTCCACCTTCAGTGCCGCAGGGGCGACTGGCTGACGGTAGAATTTGACCAGAACGGCCAACATTTCACCAACGTTTACCTCACCGGCCCTGCTGAACTGGTGGCCATCCGGAAAAACGCCCAAAAATCCGGACGGAAGGCCTGAAACGAGTGCTCCATCCGGAAAAACGCCCAAAAATCCGGACGGAAACAAATAAAAGACTAAAGATATGTTAAAAGGATTAGGAACAGCGCTGCTTACTCCGTTTAAAGGCGGGGAGGTGGACTATGAAGCATTTGCCGCAACTGTGGACTGGCAGGTGGAGGCGGGAACGGACTTCCTGGTGCCGCTGGGCACGACGGGAGAAACCCCAACACTCAGCGAGTCAGAGAAACTCCAGGTTCTGGAGCTCACGCTAAAGCATGCCAAGGGAAAGCCCGTCATGGCCGGCGTAGGCACTAACTCCGTAGCAGGAACCCTCGCCAACCTTCGCCTCCTCCAGGATGCCGATGCCTTCCTGGTCGTTGTCCCTTACTACAACAAACCGCCGCAGAGAGGTATCTATGAGTACTTCAAGGCCGTAGCCGGCGCCACGGCAAAGCCCGTGTACATCTACAACGTGCCCGGCCGCACCGGTTCCAACATTGAGGCGGAAACAACGCTGGCCCTTGCAAGAGACATCCCCAACATAGCCGGCATCAAGGAGGCTTCCGGCAACATGCAGCAAATCCGGACCATCCTGGAAGGCCGCCCAAATGGCTTCAGCGTCCTCTCCGGCAATGACGACGACACCTGCCAGCTCATGAAAGGCGGTGCCGACGGCGTCATCTCCGTAGCCTCCAACGTGATGCCGTCGGCAATGGCGGACTTTGTCCACGCGCTCCAGCAGGGCAAATTCACCGAGGCCGAGGCCATGGACAAGAAGCTCCACCCCTTCTTCAAGGCCCTCTTCGTTGAGCCCAACCCCATCCCCGCCAAGGCCGCAATGGCCCAGCTTGGCCTCATGGAAAACAGCCTCAGGCTTCCACTGGTCAAAGCCACACCCGAAACAGAACAACTCCTCAAAGAAATCCTAGACAAGCCATGGATCTAAAGCAATTCAACGCCACAATGGACGCCCTGGAAAAGGGTGAGCTCAGAGTCGCAGAAAAAGTAAACGGCCAGTGGAAAGTGAACAGGACCGTCAAGGAGACCATCCTTGAGGGCTTCAAGCTTGGCGTCATCAAGGAGATGTCCCAGGGCCAGTTCAGCTATTTTGACAAGGACACGTTCCCGGTGAGGCAGTTCACCAAGGAGGACGGCGTCCGCATCGTCCCGGGCGGCAGCTCCATCAGGCGCGGCGCGTACATGGCCCCCGGCAGCATCGTCATGCCTCCCGCCTATGTCAACGTTGGCGCATACGTGGACAGCGGGACGATGGTTGACAGCCACGTCACCATCGGCTCATGCGCCCAGGTGGGGAAAAACATCCACATATCGGCCAGTACCCAGATCGGAGGCGTCCTGGAGCCGGCGGGCGCGCTGCCTACCATTATCGAGGACGGGGCCTTCATCGGCGGGAACTGCGGAATCTACGAGGGCACCATCGTCCAGGAAGGGGCGGTGATTGCCTCCGGAGTCATCATAACATCGTCCACCCCCATCTTTGACGCCACCACCGGCGAGTTCATCCGCCGAAACGAGGACGGCCGCATCATCGTCCCCAAAAACGCAGTGGTCGTCTCCGGCAGCAAGCCCATCGTCAGGGACGGCAAACCCCTGGAGAGCGGCGTGCACCTTTACTGCCCCGTCATCGTCAAATATCGGGACGATAAAACCGCCGGCAGCATCCACCTCGAAGACCTTCTCCG
>Ga0265298_10010693_pt1 | contig 10822 bp, 8 predicted proteins | sample AusTroGonzalo_MG_3_FD_193486 | JGI IMG/M metagenome (GOLD analysis project Ga0265298, IMG submission 193486) | Bovine rumen microbial communities from tropical cattle in Woodstock, Queensland, Australia - Gonzalo_01 | ecosystem: Host-associated > Mammals > Digestive system > Stomach > Rumen ...
ACATTCGAAGACAAGTTCCATGCTACCCTCCGCTGATCAACAAGAGATATTACGACGCCGCACGTTTGCCATCATCTCGCACCCGGATGCCGGTAAGACCACACTGACGGAGAAACTGCTGCTGTACGGCGGTGCGATCCATGTGGCAGGTGCCGTCAAATCCAACAAGATACGCAAGACGGCGACTTCCGACTGGATGGAGATAGAGAAACAACGTGGCATCTCCGTGGCGACCTCCGTCATGGGATTCGACTACGACGGTTATCATATCAATATTCTCGATACCCCGGGTCACCAGGATTTTGCCGAAGACACGTTCCGTACGCTGACGGCAGTCGACTCGGCGATTGTTGTCATCGACTCCGCCAAGGGTGTGGAGACGCAGACGCGCCGTCTGATGGAGGTGTGCCGCATGCGCAAGACGCCCGTCATGGTATTCATGAACAAGATGGACCGCGAAGGCAAGGATCCGTTCGACCTGATGGACGAGGTGGAGCGCGAATTGCAGATACACGTCACGCCGGTCACCTGGGCAAACGGTCAGGGACTGAAATTCGAATCGGTCTTTGCCCTCAGCAACCGGCCTGAAGGCTTGAGCGGCAAGCTCGCCGAAGACCTGGAGATGGTGGATGGTGTCTATCCCGAGTTCGACAAGGACGCCTATCTGCGGGGCGAGCTGGCACCGGTTTTCTTCGGCTCCGCCTACAAGACCATCGGTGTGCAGGAGCTGCTGGACTTCCTCGTGGCGAACGCCCCCTCCCCTCTTCCCGTGACTGCCGAAGAGCGCACGGTGGAACCGATGGAGGACAAGTTCACCGCGTTCTGCTTCAAGATACACGCCAACATGGACCCGAACCACCGCTCGTGCATCGCGTTCTTCAAGATATGCTCCGGTAAGTTCCTGCGCAATACCTATTATTATCACGTGCGCAAGGACCAGCAGATGCGCTTTGCGGCACCTACCTGCTTCATGGCGCAGAAGAAAGAGACGGTGGATGAAGCGTTTGCCGGCGATGTGGTAGGTCTGCCCGATACCGGCAATTTCAAGATCGGCGACACCCTGACTGCAGGCGAACACCTGCATTTCAAGGGACTGCCGTCCTTCTCGCCGGAGATGTTCAAGTATATTGACAACGCCGACCCGATGAAGCAGAAGCAGCTGGAGAAAGGCATCAACCAGCTGATGGACGAAGGTGTGGCGCAGCTGTTTGTGAGCCAGCTCAACGGACGCAAGATCATCGGCACGGTGGGCCAGTTGCAGTTCGAGGTGATCCAATACCGTCTCGAGCACGAGTATCAGGCCAAATGCAAATGGCAGCCGCTGCAGATGTACAAGGCCTGCTGGATTGAGAGTGACGACGATGCGGAGCTGGATATGTTCAAGAAACGCAAGGCGCAGTACATGGCAACGGACAAGGAAGGCCGGGATGTATTCATGGCGGACAGCTCGTACGTGCTGAGCATGGCGCAGCAGGACTACAAGCATATCACGTTCCATTTTACCTCGGAATTTTAGTTAAAACATAATAGCATATGAAAAACAGATCTCTTCAGATTCGCCTCATTGTGATGAACTTCCTTGAGTTCGCCGTGTGGGGTGCGTACTTGACCTCGATGGGTACCTACCTTGCCAAGCAGGGCATGGGTACGCATATCGGATGGTTCTACTCCATCCAAGGTATCGTTTCGCTCTTTATGCCCGCGCTGATGGGTATTGTAGCGGACCGTTGGATGCAAGCGCAGAAAACGCTCAGCCTGTGTCATGCGCTGGCGGGTGTGCTGATGTGCGCCGCCGGACTCTACGCCTACACTGCGCCGGAGGTGCAGTTCGGCACGCTGTTCCTGCTTTACACGATGTCGGTGGCGTTCTTCATGCCGACCATCGCGCTGACCAACTCCGTGGCGTTCAACGCGCTCGTCAAGGCCAACATGGACACCGTCAAGGATTTCCCGCCCATCCGTGTATTCGGTACGGTCGGTTTCATTGTGACGATGTGGTGCATTGACCTGCTGGGCTTCCAGTCAACGCCGTGGCAGTTCATCGTCAGCGGCGGCCTGAGTATTCTGTTAGCCGCTTATTCGCTCACCCTGCCCGCCTGCGAGATCAAAGAGTCGGAAGGCAGCGTGGACCTGGTGGAAGCATTGGGATTGAAAGCGTTTGCGCTCTTCAAGCAGAAGAAGATGGCGCTGTTCTTCATCTTCTCCATGATGCTTGGTATGTGCCTGCAGGTGACCAACTCGTACGCCAATCCGTTCATCACCTCGTTTGGCGCGATTGAGCAGTTTGCCGACACCTTCGGCGTGCAGCATGCGAACATCCTCATTTCCGTTTCGCAGATATGCGAAGCGCTCTGTATCCTCGCCATTCCGTTCTTCCTCAAGAAATTCGGTATCAAGAACGTGATGCTCATGGCCATGTTCGCCTGGGTGTTCCGCTTCGGTTTCTTCGGAGCCGGCAATCCGGGTATGCCCGGCGTCATCCTGTTCATCCTCAGTTGCATCGTCTATGGCTTCGCCTTCGATTTCTTCAATATCTCCGGTGCGCTGTATGTGGATCAGGAGACCGAACCGTCGCAACGCTCCTCGGCTCAAGGTCTGTTCATGATGATGACCAACGGTTTCGGAGCAACCATCGGTACGCTCTCCGCACAGATGATCGTGAACAAACTGGTGTATGCCGAATCGGTGATTGAACAGGGCCCCGTAGCCGTTTGGGACGGATGGAAGCAAGCATGGTATATCTTCGCCGGCTTTGCTCTCGTGGTGGCAGTTGCTTTCTGGATCTTCTTCCCGAAAACTCCGGTGAAGCAAGGTTAGAAGTTAGAAGTTAGAGGTGTATAGAAAGGAACTTACATATTATTTCTCCACGCCGATTGCGTACATCGTCATCGGACTGTACCAGTTGGCGATCAGTCTTTTCCTTTGGGTGCTCCCGGGTCAATGGAACATCATTGACTCCGGGTATGCCCAGGTGGACGGTCTGTTCCAATTGAGCCCGTGGCTGTTCATGCTCCTTTGTCCGGCGCTGACGATGCGTCTGCTATCAGAGGAACGGCAGTCCGGCATATGGGATCTGATCCGCACCAAACCTGTCAGTCTTACCCGTATCATGCTCGGCAAGTATTTCGCCGCATGGACATTGGTACTCATCGGACTGCTGCCCTGCTTCGTGCATTATTTCGTGGTGGCGTACATGGCGGAACCCATGGGCAATCTGGACAGCGGTGCGTTCCTCGGTTCGTTCATCGGACTGATTCTTCTCAGCGGTACGTTCATGGCGGTCGGTCTGCTCTGCGCGACATTCAGCAAGAGCCAGATCGTCTGTTTCATCCTCGGCGCGCTCGTTTGTTTCATCCTCTATTGGGTGCTGCTCCAAGACCACTACTCCGCCCTCTCGCGCGGTGTACTCGACCTGCGTGACGTGCTTTGGTTCGTCACCATCGCCGTCATCGCCATGGTGGCATCCATTCTCACCATTGACCAACTCACACGAAAATGACCCGCATCGGCGTTCTAAGCGACACACACGGATTACTCGACAAACGCATCTTTGAGCATTTCAAGGATGTGGATGAAATCTGGCACGCAGGCGACATCGGTTCGGATGACGTACTGCGCCGCTTGCGGGAGTTCAAACCCACGCGGGCGGTCTATGGCAACATGGACAGCGGCGACGTGCGCTATTCGCTGTCGGAGTTCTACCGCTTCCGCGTGGAGGACGTCAACGTGCTCATGACCCACATCGGCGGTTATCCGGGGCACTACAACCCGTGGCTGATACCGATGTTCCGCAAGGCACTGGAGAACTACGACGACCCGAACCACCGCATAGACTTGTTCGTCTGCGGACACAGTCATATCCTCAAAGTGCAATACGATTCGCAGTTCAAGTTCCTCACCCTCAATCCCGGTGCTGCCGGCAAACAAGGTTGGCAACCCTGCCAGACGCTCATCCGGTTCACCATTGACGGTCCCAAAATTGACAATTTGGAAGTGATTGAACTCCAAAGAATCTGAAAAAAAGCCTCAATAATGCATAAAAATGACGAAAATCGTTAAAAAAAGTAGAATTATGCTAAAAAACATATAAAAAAATTTGGTCATATCAAAAAAATGTAGTACCTTTGCATCGGATTTGAAAATGACAACTACAGTTTGCAAAAACGGCCTATTTGTCAAAAGCAAGATCCAAATGAGAAGACCAATCTTTTTTGTACCTTAAATAAACAGACTAATACCTTAGAAAAACAGGCGTCGCGATGACGACTGTTTTCATTTTTAAAATCAGGCACAAAAACCCTATACCTTACAATAAGTCCCGCACCTTTCCGGCGCGGGACTTATTTTGTCCATACATATAGACGACTGGTTATTTGATTATCTGGGCTTTGATGCCGTCACGCTCGAGCAGCGCATTGATGGTCGGCTCGCCGCCACGGAAACGCTTGTACAGATCCATCGCTTTCTCCGTACCTCCGCGCTCCAGAATATTCTGACGGAAACGTTTGGCGGCTTTCTTGTCGAAGATGGAACCGTTCTTCTTCTGCGCCTCTTTGAATACCGAGAAGGCGTCTGCGTCCAGCAGCTCCGACCACTTGTAGCTGTAATAACCGGCTGCATAACCGCCGGAGAAGATATGCGTGAACGCCGTCGCCATCTGCGTGCCCGGTACGGTAGGAACGACCTTCACCTGCTCCATCGCATCGTTGCAGAAACGCAGTACCGACTCCATCGTGCCGATCTCCTCATTCGCCTCAAACGGCTTGTCCAGAGTGTGCCATTTCATATCCAGATAGGCGAAGCTCAACTGACGCACGCATCCATAAGCTGCATGGTATGTCTGGCTGGCGTGCATCTTGTCCAGCAGTTCCTGCGGCAGTGCTTCGCCGGTCTTGTAATGCTTGGCGAAGGTATCGAGGAACTCTTTCTCGTCGATGAAATTCTCATTGAACTGAGAGGGCAGTTCCACGAAATCGCGCGGCACGTTCGTTCCGCTCTGCGCGCTGTACTGGCAGCGGGTCAGCATACCATGCAGGCCGTGACCGAACTCATGCAGGAAGGTACGCACCTCGTCGTAGGTGAACAAAGCCGGCTTCTCCGCCGTAGGACGGGTGAAATTCATCACGTTCACGATATGCGGGCGATGGTCCTTCTTGTTCTTGATATACTGCGGCTTGAAATCGTTCATCCACGCACCGCCGCGCTTGCCGTCACGCGGATGGAAGTCCGCATAATAGACAGCGAGGAACTTGCCCTTCTCGTCAAACACCTCATATGCCGTCACCTCGGGATTATATACCGGGATGTTCTTGTTCTGCTTGAACTTGATACCGTACAGACGCTCTGCCAGACCGAAAACGCCCTTCTTCACGTTCTCCAGTTCGAAATACGGACGCAGGTCGTCATCGGAGATGGCATATTTCTCCTGTTTCAGTTTTTTGGAATAATAGCTCCAGTCCCAAGCCTGCAGATGAGCGGCATACAGGCCGTGCGCATGCGCATAGTCCTCCAGTTCCTTCACTTCCTCAAGAGCCGCCGGCATATAGGAGTCGCGCAGTTCGTCCAGCAGTTTATAGACGTTTTCCGGAGTCTCCGCCATGGTCTTGTAGAGCGATTTCTCGGCGTAGGTCTTCTTGCCGAACAGGTTCGCCAACGCCAGACGCGTGTTGACGATCTCCACGATCAGCGCCGTGTTGTCAAACTCGCCGCCGATGCAACGCGTATTATACGCCATATAGAGCTCGCGGCGGATGTCACGGTTGTCCAGGTCCTGCATTACCGGGATATAAGTGGTCGGCTTGAGGTTGAGCAACCAGCCTTCGAGCTCTTTCTTCTCCGCATTGGCACGCAGCATAGCCTTCGTGTCATCGTTCAGACCGGCTAACAGCGCCTCGTCAGTGATGAGCATCGTCCAGGCGTTGGTGGCTTTGAGCACATTCTGACCGAACTGCAGCGTCAGCTTGCTCAGCTTGGCGCTCAGCTCGCGATAGACCTGCTTGTCCTCCGGGCTAAGGTTGGCACCATTATTGGCAAAAGACTCATAGACATCCTCCAGCAGTTTCATCTGCGCCTTGTCCAGTTTCAGTTTCTCGCGCTGGTCGTACACCGCCTTGATGCGCTGGAACAAGCCTTCGTTCAGACGGATGGTGGCGCTGTACTCCGACATCTTCGGGCTCAGCTCCATCGATATCTGCTGCAGCGTGTCATTGGTCTCGGCGCTCGTCAGGTTGAAGAAACAACCGGCCACGATACTGAACAACTCGCCCGAAGCCTCATACGCCTCGATCGTGTTGGCGAAGGTCGGAGCGGCTGGATTATTGACAATCGCGTCAATCTCCGCCAGGCCCTGCTTCATGCCCTCCTCGAAAGCCGGCATATAATGCTCCGCATGAATCTCGTTGAAGGGGTATGTGCCATGCGGCGTCTTCCAGTTCTTGTACTCAAAGAACGGATTGGTAGCAGCCGTTGCTGCTAAAACGGTAGTGGCTAATGCCATAGTGAAAATTGATTTTTTCATTTATTCATTTACTATTTATTCATTTACTATTTATTCGTTTATCTATTTCTTCTTTCCTCGCAGCAGATTGATGTCACCCGACATCTGGTAGATGCCGATAATGGACTGGTCGTTCATTTTCTGTTTCTTCTTGTACGATCCTTTCAGTCCTATATAGGATGCGTCCTTAGCGGCATCGGTTCCCATGGCGCGGATGACATAGAAATACGCGCCCGCCGCCGCTGAACGGCCGTTGATGGTACCGTCCCATCCTTTGGCCGGGTCATCGGACTCATAAACCAGCTTGCCCCAGCGGTTATATACCCAGATATGGAACTCCCGCAACGAACGGTACGACACACGGAACTCGTCGTTCTTGCCGTCCCCGTTCGGCGTGAACACATTGGGCACACGCAGGTACGATTCGGATATATTGACCTTCATCTCCTGCGAATCGACTTCACACTCATAGGTATTGACGCGGCATACGACACGGTAACTGCCCGGTTCGGAGAACGTATAGCGGATGTCCTGGTCATTGCGTGTGGCAATCGGCTGGGTCGCCTTGTAGACCGTCCATCTATAGAAGATCGGACGCGGGTTGGGCGTTGCATTGCTGTAGAACGCCACCTCCAGCGCACCGCTGTAGTCATCCGAGGTTGTGGCAGTGATACATTTCTGATCGGTCGGACGGTTCATCTCATTGCTTTTCTCCCCCTTCTCGCCGCGTATGGTAGCCAGCGACTCCAGATGGAAATTGATGGCGACCACGCTATCCATTATCAGACTGTCGGTCACGCACACCGAATCCAGATCCAGCTTGCTGCGGATGTCCTTGTCATAGCACAGCGTCACCTCCGTCGGTCCGTACAGAGCCGGCAGACTGATGGTGCGGGCCAGACGTCCTGTCGTCTCCACCAGCGAGTCCGCCCACGCCTCTCCGTTCCACGCCAATGCCGTATATTGTAAGGAATACGTGCGCGCGCACGTACCGGCAGTACCGTCCGGCCGCGTGTAGCTGAAGGGCGACACGTTGCCCGTGAGGTGCAGCACCGAGTTGTCACACGAATGCGTCATGGACATCTTCACGTCCGCTACCGGGCATTTGAATACGTAGAACGGCTCGTACTTGACGCCGCCTTTCTCCAGGAAATATCCGCCCTCGTCGATGTTCAACTGCTCCTCGATGCCGGTCTCCACATTGCCGGTCTCGATCGAATGCCAGTTGACGCTGCCGATGGTCGATTTGACGTGAATGTCGCCCTTGAAGATGAACAGCGTGTCCCCGCCGTTGACCACCTGCGTAGCGCCGAAGCACTGGATGTGCATCGACTCCGCATACGCCGCAGTCACCGCGACGAAAAGCAATCCTATGATGACGGCTGCTATCTTTCTCATTTATTGACCTGGAAACGGGTGTTGCCGTTCTGGAGATAATCGACGATCTGCTTGGCCGCCGCGATGCCGGCATTGATGTTCGCCTCCGCCGTCTGCGCACCCATTTTCTTCGGCGTCGCAAAATAGCGTCCTTCGAACAAGGTGCGGAACTTAGCATCCGCCACCGGCATGATGTCTGTCATGTACTTCAGATCCGGACGCTCCTGCATGAGGGCGATCAGACCGTCCTCGTCAATCACCTCCTTGCGTGCCGTGTTGACAAGCACGCCGCCTTTCGGCATGAGGTTGACGAGATCGTGATTGATGCTGTTCTTGGTCTCTGCCGTAGCCGGGATATGGAGACTGACGATGTCGCAGGTCTTGTACAGATCCTCTGGGCTATGCACAGGATTAACAGCCGCAGCTATCATCGCCTCGTCCGGGCAGTAGGCATCGTAGGCATACACCTCCATGCCGAAGCCCTGCGCGATACGCGCCACGTTACGGCCGACGTTACCAAACGCATGGATACCGAGTTTCTTGCCCTTCAGCTCCGTGCCGCTGGTTCCGTTGTACAGATTTCGCACGGCATAAACCATCAGACCGAGAGCCAGCTCCGCCACGGCGTTGCTGTTCTGCCCCGGCGTGTTCATCGCCACCACCTTGTGCGCCGTCGCTGCCTCCAAGTCGATGTTATCATAACCGGCACCGGCACGAACGACGATCTTCAGCTGCTTGGCAGCGTCCAGCACTGCCGCATCGACGATGTCCGAACGGATGATGAGCGCGTCTGCGTCCGCCACAGCGTCCAACAACTGCTGTTTGTCTGTATATTTCTCGAGCAGCGCCAGTTCATAACCTGCGCCCTCAACTACCTCGCGAATGCCGTCCACGGCCACTTTCGCAAAGGGTTTCTCTGTTGCTACTAAAACTTTCATATTGAGTAAAAAGTATAAAGTCGAAAGACCGTCCCTATGGGACTCAAAGCCATTATTTGCTTTCTACTTTGAGCGTTAGCGGTCTTTTTACTTTGAGTGAAACGGTCTATTAATGCAGTTTCTCGTATTCATGGATGCAATCCACGAGCGCCTGCACGCCTTCCAGATCCATCGCGTTGTAGCAGGAAGCACGGAAACCGCCCACCAGACGGTGCCCCTTGATACCTACCATGCCTTTGGCTGTAGCAAACTTGAAGAAATCGTCCTGCAGCTCGGCATACTCGGGTTTGAACACGAAGCATATATTCATGCGGCTGCGGTCCTCTTTCTTCGAGATGGTCGGCATGAACAGCTTGGAATTGTCGAGGCAGTTGTACAGCAGTTCGGCTTTCGCCTTGTTGCGCTCCTCAATCCATTTCACGCCGCCGTTCGCCTTCAGCCAACGCAGCGTCAGCACCGCCGTATAAACGGGCAGCACCGGAGGCGTGTTGAACATCGAACCGTTGTCAATATGCGTCTGGTAATTGAGCATGGTCGGGATATAACGGCTGACTTTGCCGAGGCAGCTCTCCTTGATGATAACGAAAGTCACACCTGCCGGCGCGAGGTTCTTCTGCGCACCGCCGTAGATGATGTCAAACTGGCTCACATCAATCGGACGGCTGAGGATATCCGAACTCATATCGGCTACCAAAGGCACATTGCCTTTTTTCTTGTATATCTCCGCGAGCTTCTCGTCGTTGATCTCGGTACCGAAGATGGTATTGTTGGTCGTGATGTGGAAATAATCAGCGTCCTGCGGAATCTCGTAATCCGTCGGGATAGAGTCTGTGCTGGCGGCAACTTCTACCGCCTCACCGAAGCCTTTGGCTTCCTTGAGCGCTTTCTTGCTCCATACGCCCGTGTTCAGGTATGCGGCTTTCTTCTCCAGCATATTGAACGGTACCATGCAGAACTGCAGACTTGCACCGCCGCCAAGGAACAGCACGCGGTAGCCTTCCGGCACGTTCAGCAGCTCCTTTACGAGCGCTTCCGCCTCGTCCATCACCGGCTGGAAATATTTGGCACGGTGGGAAATCTCCAATACAGACAGACCCTCACCCTGAAAATCCAACACAGCCTCAGCAGTCTGTTTAATCACTTCTTGCGGGAGGATACTCGGTCCCGCATTAAAATTGTACTTTTTCATATACAGTGTTTTTATGGTTATTTCAACGTGTAAAACTTATGGTTCCATGCGGTACGTTGTACTTCCGGCAGGGTGATGATGCCCTCTTTCGGCTTCTTGCCGGCAAGGTACATGGCGTAAGCCACCGCCGCGAGGTCGTCGTTCTGACCGGCCTGAGCGGTCGGACATGCCGGAGCCGCCGGAGCTGCCACATATTTCTGCAACTCTTCGGGCACGGGCTTGCCGGCTTTCTGCATACGCTCCGCCAGATCCTTGTTGAACTGCTCCTTGGCAATACCGGACTTGTACTCGCGGTACTGCTTGTCGTGCATGGCGAACTCGAACAGCTCCTCGTCGTCCTGACCGCGGTCCCAACCGAGTTCCTTCATTTCCTTGATGTACTGCGGCAGCACGTTCGGATAGAGTTTCTGCGGATCGTCGGTATAGAACTCGAATCCTTTCTCTTTCGCCAGTTCGATGATCTCCGGAGCCAGTTCGCCAGGCAGTTTGCCGGACTTGCCGAGGATCATACCCCACATGGCCGGATCCATGCGCGTGAAATCCTTCTCGCCCATCGAACGGCTGAACAGGTTCATCAGCGCGGCGTTCTTCACATACTGGCTGAACGGCGTCACCAGACACGGCGTGCCGAGCATCGGCCATATACGCTGTACCTCGTCGAACAACTGAACGAGCAGTTCGTCTTCGCTCAACTCCGGTTCGCCTTTCTTCTTGAGATTGGCGTTGATAGCGGCGTGCATACCCTTGAGATCCGCCATGAGCGAACCCATCATGCCGCCCGGCAGACCACAACCGACGAGCAGCGAGGTCATGAGCGCATTC
>Ga0265298_10010694_pt1 | contig 10821 bp, 5 predicted proteins | sample AusTroGonzalo_MG_3_FD_193486 | JGI IMG/M metagenome (GOLD analysis project Ga0265298, IMG submission 193486) | Bovine rumen microbial communities from tropical cattle in Woodstock, Queensland, Australia - Gonzalo_01 | ecosystem: Host-associated > Mammals > Digestive system > Stomach > Rumen ...
GTGTTGCCGCAGGAGCGTACTGTAGGTGGCGATTTTGTCATCACCCTGCGTATCGGCTATCCGTGGCAGCAGGCCATGGAAACCGATGATGTCGATGACACCCTCGACTACGCTGCTGTCTACCGCCTCGTTTCGCGCGAGATGGCTCTTCCGTCTCGTCTCCTCGAACACGTCGCTGGTCGTATCGCGAAGGCTCTGTTCCGCGACTTTCCCCTCATCACGTCGATAGACCTCTGGTTGACGAAGGTGACACCCCCGATGGGGGCTGACTGTGAGGGTGCTGGGGTGGAGCTACATTTAATAAATGATAAAACCGAGCCGCGTTTGCAAGATATTTGACAGAAAAGCCGTACCTTTGCAAGATGTTTTACAGAAGAATACTGATATTGTTTGCTATACTCCTGGGGGTTGCCCTGTCTGTGGACGGTGCGGCAAAGCGTTTTACGCTGTGTATTGACGCTGGTCATGGAGGTAACGATTTCGGTGCTCCGGGCAAGGTCACTAAGGAGAAAACACTTACCCTGCGCTATGCCCTCGCCTTTGGACGTATCATTGAACAGAACTGTCCCGACGTACAGGTTATCTATACCCGCAAGACCGACCGCTTCATAGCTTTGTGGCAGCGCGCCGAGATTGCCAACAAGGCCAAGGCCGACCTCTTTGTCTCTGTTCATATCAACGCCTTGCCTAAGGGACACATTGCCCGCGGCTACCAGACCTATACCTTGGGACGCAGCCGCCGCGACGGAAACATGCAGGGATACATTGAGAATCTGGAGGTGGCCAAGCGTGAGAACTCCGTTATCCTCTATTATGAGAAAGACTACCAGCAGCACTACGAAGGCTTCGACCCCAACTCCCCTGAGAGCAATATCATTTTTGAGTTGATGCAGGACAAGAACCTGGAGAATAGCATCCAGCTGGCCAAGTTTATGCAAAAGAATATCTGCTCGGCTACCGGTCGTCAGGACAAGGGTGTGCACCAAGACAATCTTGCTGTGCTGCGCCTGACGTCGATGCCGGCTTGTCTAATGGAGCTTGGCTTCATCTCAACGCCTGACGAAGAACAATATCTGAACTCCGACCGTGCCGTTCAGCAGTTTTCGCGCGGATTTTACAATGCCTTTGTAGCTTATAAGAATAAGGTGGCGCCTGGCATCAAGGTACCCTATAAGCCTGCTCCTGCCGTTCCGGAGACTCCAAAGGAAACGAAAGTGCCTGATAATCTGGTAAGTCCTGAATCTTCGGAAACTCCAGATGGTCAGGGAAAAACCGAAAAAACGGAAAAGCAGGAAAGTCCGACAACACCGGAAATACCGGGTCTTGAGCCCGTCACCGATGCCCCTGTAACGACAGCAACCACTACAAAGAAGCCTGCTGCCTCAACGGGTACTGCCCCTGTGTTCAAGGTGCAGATCCTGGTCGGCTCTACAAAGCTGAAGGCTGGAGACAGCCGCTTCAAGGGTATGACGGGTGTTGATTTTTACAAGGAGGGCGGCATGTATAAGTACACGGTGGGCTCCTCTACCAACTATCAGGAAATCTACCAGTTGCGCAAGAGCATACTGAATAAGTTCCCGCAGGCCTTTATCATCGCCTTCCGCGACAATGAGAAGATGGATGTCAACGAGGCCATTAGCGAGTATAAGAGAAAAAAGGCGAAAAAGTAAAAGAATAAAAGGTAAGAAAGACAAATAATAGATAAAAAGGAGTCATTATGAAATACTTTACAAAAGAGGTACAGATAGGCTTGATAGCCATAGCAGGGTTGGTCATCCTGTTTTTCGGAATGAAGTTCCTCAAAGGACTCAGCATGTTCTCTGAGGGTAATTCGTATGTCGTGTTGTTCGACGACGTCTCAGGACTGTCGGCTTCCAGCCCCATCTATGTCAACGGTGTGAAGGTGGGAACCGTGGAGTCCATCGACTGTGACTACGCCCGTCCCGACCATATTGTGGCTCATGTTGGTCTCGATGAGGAACTTGTCCTCCCGCGCGGAACCAGGGCAGAGATTGCCAGCGACCTGCTGGGCAATGTGAAGCTCGAACTGCGCTTGGGCGACCTGTCTGCAGGTCCCCTGGCCGTTGGCGATACCATTCTAGGTGGTATGCAGTCCGGTCTGATGACCAAGGCGGCCGACATGGTGCCGCAGATAGAGCAGATGCTGCCCAAGCTCGACTCCATCCTGGCCAGCGTCAATGCTCTCCTGGCCGACCCCACGATAGGGCGTTCGCTCCATAATATCGAGGGCATCACTGCCGAGCTGACGCAGACGTCGAAGCAGTTGAATGGCCTTACCGTCAGCCTGAACCGTCAGCTGCCCGGCATCATGGGGAAGGCCGACGGCGTGATGGCCAATGTCGATACGTTGACCCGTGGTCTGAACGATCTCGACTTTGCTACGACCTTGGCAAAGGTTGACCAGACGATGCGGAACGTGGAGCAGATGACCTCCAAACTAAACTCTAACGATGGTACCTTGGGACTGCTGATGCGCGACCCTGGGCTGTATAATCATCTGAATGCGACGATGATGCATGCCGACTCGCTGATGATTGACCTCAAGAGCCATCCCAAGCGCTACGTTCACTTCTCCATTTTTGGTAAAAAAGATAAGTAATTTTAATTTTGTCTAAATAAAAAATCTTCTGAAACGTCGATTTTTGATTCTGTAGGGGATTGATTTACAAGAGGTTTGATTCTTACAATACCATTTTCATAGGCGAAGTTGTGAAACATCCTATCTGCCTATAATGAACGTGAGTTACGTGCGAAACTATTTCGCGTTGTTTTTTCTTGGATTTGCATAATTCAAAAAAAAGTGCGAACTTTGCATCCTGAAAAATAAACCGCAAGAAAATCTTGTAATTCATTATTAACTTAAAACGCCAAATGCAAAACAGTCATAGGGCGCTGTGGGACAACTGCCTCGATATCATCCGGCAAAACGTCACTGAGCAGCAATACAAAACGTGGTTCGCGCCAATTGTCTTCGAGTCCTACTCGGAGGCCGACCACACCCTGTTGGTGCAGGTTCAGAGCTCGTATGTCTACGAGTATCTGGAGCAGCATTATGTGGCATTGTTGAGCAAGGCGTTGACTCGCTGCTTCGGTACCAGCGTCAGGCTGACCTATCGTATCGTGACCGACAAGGCCCACCGACTGGTGCAGGACGTAGAGGCTGAACAGCCTGCCGACATCGACGTTCCGCAGCCCTCGACCCGAAGCAATCTGTCGCCGAACGTGATGGACGCAACCCCGCGTGACCTGAATCCGCAGCTTGACGTACACAAGACATTCCAGACGTTCATTGAGGGCGATTCCAACAAGTTGCCGCGCACTGTCGGACTTTCCATTGCTGAGCATCCGGGAAAGTCGACGTTCAATCCTTTCTTTATATTTGGTCCCTCAGGCTGTGGTAAGACGCATCTCATCAATGCTATCGGACTTCGTTGTAAGGAACTCTATCCGGCCAAGCGCGTGCTCTACGTCTCGGCTCGCCTGTTTCAGGTGCAGTATACCGATGCTGTGCGTCGCAATACGACCAACGACTTTATCAACTTCTATCAGACCATTGACGTGCTGATTGTTGACGATATTCAGGAGTGGGCCAACTCGCCGAGAACACTTGACACGTTCTTCTTCATTTTCGACCATCTGTTCCGTCTGGGCAAGCAGATTATCCTGGCCAGCGACCGTCCGCCCATTGACTTGCAGGGCGTGAAGGATCGTTTGCTGACGCGCTTCTCGTGTGGACTCATTGCCGAGCTTGAGAAACCCAACGTGCAGCTTTGTATTGATATATTGAATGCCAAGTGTCGCCGCGACGGTCTGAAGATTCCTGCCGACGTAATACAGTTTGTAGCAGAAACGGCCAATGGCAGTGTTCGCGACCTCGAGGGCGTGGTGAACTCCCTTATGGCTTACAGTATCGTCTATAACAGCAATGTTGACATGCGTCTGGCTGAGCGTATTATCAAGCGTGCTGTCAAGGTCGACAACCACCCGCTGACCGTCGATGACATTCTTGAGAAAGTGTGTGACCATTACAACGTTGCTCAGCAGCATGTGTTCAGCAAGAGTCGCAAGCGCAACTACGTGCTGGTGCGTCAGGTCTCGATGTATCTGGCTCAGAAGTATACCAAGATGCCTGCTTCGCGCATCGGGCAGCTCATCGGCGGCCGCGATCACTCGACGGTCATTCACAGTTGCTCGACCGTCGAGCAGCGCCTAAAGGTCGACAAAGCCTTCTGCTCTGAAATCAACAGCATCGAGAACTCTTTCAAGTTGAAAAAATAAAAAGAGACCTGCCGCGGCAGGTCTCTTTTGCTATAGACAAGCGGTAATCTGTCATTCTTGTTATAGGTTGGTGGTGAAACCGGCTATAAGCCAGCGGCCAGGCTGGGGCACCAAACCATAGTCGCGGTAGTGGGTGTCGAACAGGTTGTTGGCTTTCAGGTAGAATTCGTAGGTGGGGGCCTTCCATGAGAGTCGCGCATCGACGAGCGTGAAAGGACGGTAGTCACAGACGCGTCCGTCGAAGTCGGTGTACTGCCCCACGCGGTCCTGCCACCGCAGGTCAGCATTCAGCATCAAGTTGCTGACAAGCGGGATGCGGACACCAGCTACCAGCTTGTGACGCAGGTACTCCATCGCGTATTGCGACACCAAGCCGTCTTCCAGCTTCTTTTCTTGCAAAATATAACTGTAGCTAATGTTGAAAGTTGATAGTTGAGAGTTCTTGCCTTGCGAGCGTCCTTTGGCCGAGCGGAGAGTTGATGGTTCTTGGCTGTGCCAAGCGGCAAAGCCGAGCGGAAAGTTGAAAGTTGCTGAGGCTTCCAGACCATAGCTGTTCAATCGGGTGTGGTTTACGCTCTGCCATACGGCGGCATCGCCTAACCGGGTGTCCATCACCCAGTCAATCATGTTGCGACCGTGATGATGCCACCATGAACTTTGAACACTGAACTTTGAACATTGAACATTAAAACCTACCTCAAAGGCGCGCATCTCCTCGGGTTTCAGATGCGGGTCGGCCTTGTAGCCCTGCAGCTTGTAGTACATCTCGGTGAACGAGGGCATGCGGAGCGACGTGTTGTACGAGGCATGTAGTTTCCAGTGGTTACCGAGGCGCAGGCTGGCATCGATACCCGGATAGATGGTGGGGTTCATGTCGGCCCACGTGTTCTTCACTACAACCATGCCTGCTGAGACCGTCAGGTTGTGGAGCAGGAGGTTATGCTCGGCGTAGGCGCTGATGTTGGTGCGGTTCAGCCCCAGCGTGTAGTCGCGGTCGGTGCCGTGGATGGCGTGGGGATGTGAGAGCGGTTCGCCGAGGTTGGTGCTGACGAGGTTTTCGTTGCGCAGCTCGGCACCGAAGGCCGTGCGGCCTAATGACCAGTCGAAGTGGGTGTTCAGGGACAGTCCGCAGACGTCGGTGCGGTTGTAGTTGTAGGGTAGGAGGTCGGGCTGTCCGCGGTAGCCCTCGTAGCGGTCTTGGTGCTGGTTCCAGTAGAGGGTGGGGTGCAGGGAAACTGCACCCAGCGCGAGGCTGGCCTGGAGGGCGGCGGTGAGCTTGGTGGTGTGCTCATACTGGTCATCGGCCTGCCATTTGGGCGAAGCATAGGAGGTGCTGGAGCCCCAGCCTTTGTCGGAAATGCCGAAATGCCAGTCGACACAGAGGTTGTCACCTTCGCGGTATTGTCCCTGATAGAAAGCTTTCGCCCCGCTGTAGCCCGAATTCAGTAAGCCACTGCGGGTGCGGTTGTAACCATCGCTGCGGGCGTAGGAGGCGGAGAGGGAAGAGGTGAGATGGCTGATGTATGAAGTATGAGGTAAGAAGGAAGATGCATGATATCTTGCCCCGACGTTGGCGTAACCAAAGGAACCGCCTTCGCCTCGTAGGAGTAATTTCTCCTCCCCAGTAGGGGAAAGGTTACGGGTTCTTGCTGAGGCAAGCGAACAAGTTCGAGCGGGCGAGCTTTGCTCGGGAATGGTGGGAAGGCGGCTTTTTGTCACGATATTGATGGCCCCTACAAGCGAGGAGGTGCCGTAGATGCGAGCAGCAGGTCCCTCGAGCACTTCTATGCGGAGGATGTCGCTCAGGTCGCAGGGCAGATCGAGGGTGTTGTGGGCGGTCTGCGGGTCGCAGAGGTTGATGCCATTGAGCAAGATGATGATTTGCTCCTGGGTGCCGCCTCGGATGCTGATGTCGGTCTGTGCACCAATAGGACTGCGCTGGCGGACATCGACGCCTACGGCGAGTTTCAGCAAATCGTTAATACTTTGTACGGGAGCCTGCTGAATGTCGGCACGTTCCAGTACAGTGACCATTTTCGCAGCCTGACTCTTGGTCAGGGGCGCTCGCGACCCGGTGACACTCACTTCGTCGAGCAGTAGCTCACGGGCTGTGTTGGTGGCCGTGGAGTCGGTGACGACGGGATGTGTGCTGATGCTCTCGGCCGACGCATAGGTAAGCGTCGAAACGGAGAGTACCGAGCAGACTACCTCGCGGCCTAGACAGCTGAAGAGCGACCATCCCTTGTTCCCAAACTGATGGAACACGAACACGCGGCGCTTGTTGAACTGTGGTTTGTACATAATACTAAAGAAATAGGATGCAAAGGTAATGCTTTTCGGAAAGAAATGAACAGAAATGATTCGGAAATGTGTTGAAGTAGGAAAGAAATGGGTAAAAAAGACTCAGAAAAATGCCAAACGTTAAACTTTTAAGGCGAATTTGCGTCATAAAGGTACTAAACTTTTGCAAAAGATGAGATATATTTATTCGCTATTGGCGTTGATGCTACTGGCTCTGCAGGATGTGCAAGCTGGGAGTCTTGATGATATTCGTATGGCTCTTGAGGAGTCTTCTGTCTCTCAGGTTCAGGAGAAAGTATATATTCATACGGACAACCAGTGTTACTTTGTGGGCGATACCCTGTGGTATAAGGCCTATGTCGTCCGTGCTGATAACCTTCATCCCACCGATATGAGCCGTATTCTCTATGTCGAGCTCTTGTCACCGGATGGCGTACTTGTTGAGCGTCAGCAGATCATCGTGGCTCCAGAGGGCTACACCTGTGGACAGTTTGCCTTGCAAGATTCGCTTTACTCTGGCTATTACGAACTGCGCGCCTATACCCGTTGGATGCTAAACTTCGGCGTTTCTGAGCACATGTACACCGTTCAGGAGACGTGGAAGTTCATGAATCGCCAGCTTTGTGCCGACTATTACCGCCTATGGGATGGCCTCTACTCGCGCGTGTTACCTATTTATAGTAAGCCAGAAGTGGCTGGCGACTATGATGCCCGCCGTATGTACCAGCGTCCGAAGACCCGTCTGCAGAAACCTAAAAAGGAAGAGATAGAGGTGACGTTTTATCCTGAGGGAGGTCATTTGATAGCGGGTGTGCCTTGTCGTGTTGCCTTTGATGTACAAGACCAGAACACGCAAGCCGTTGACATTGAGGGTACGCTGACAGCCGGTGAAAGTAAGGTTAGTGACATCCGCACCACCCACATGGGACGTGGTGTGTTTACGGTGACGCCTGGTGATAAAAAACTGAAGACTCACTTTACTTGGAGAGGAAAGAAATACTCATTCGACCTGCCTAAAGCCGAAGAGAGTGGAGTAGTGTTGACCCTTGAGGGCAACCGTGTCCGCATTGAGGGGCGTGGCCTGCCTGCCGACCTGCAATATGGCTATTCCATCCTTTGTCGCGGCTCGCTGAAACATTTTTCTGAACTTGGCAACCTGGCCGACGGCAAGCCCCTCGACATTGAGTTGCCCTTAGCCGACCTGCCTGTCGGTGTTAACGACCTAACCGTCTTCGACAGCGAGGGACGTATTTTGGCTGACCGATTGTTCTTTGTGGGGCCACTGAGCCCAATGGACCCGATGGACCTTATAAGCCCTATAAGCTCCCTGAGCCCTACCACCACTTACCAACCTTATGAGCAGATTAATGTTGGTGTACAGCTGACGCCGAACACCACCTTCTCGCTATCTATTCGCGATACGGGTACTGATGAGCCTACCTACAACGATGGCAATGTGATGACTGACCTCCTGCTCTCGTCAGAGCTACGCGGCTTTATCGCAAAACCCGCCTACTATTTTGAGAGTGACGACCAACAGCACCGCTCTAACCTTGACCTGCTGATGATGGTGCAGGGTTGGCGTAAGTACCGCTGGCAGGAACTGAGTGATACTGCCCGTCAGATGCGTTACGAGCCTGAGAAGACGATGACCGTCAGTGGCGAGGTATACAAGATGCTGAGCATTCGCGATGTCGAGCCAGAAGAAGTATCGAAGTGGCATACAGGTGTAGGTATGGTAGGCACCAAGCCAATCTCTACTTCTGCAGGCAGCGAAGATCCGTGGGCTGAGGAGACCGAGGATGAGTATGCCATCATCTCCAGCAGTGACCCTATTCTCGATGCCGTTGCCGACGTGTCGGTCTCAGCCCTTGAATATGGAGGTATCGAAACTGCCAATGACATTGTTGGTATCAACCACTCTACGCTGAAGCATGAGGTGCTGGTTGAGGCCGAGGTGTTTATGGGTGACGAAATCGTGGGCGCTGTCCAGAAGACTGAGAACGCCCGCTTCCTGTTCCAGATACCGCCTTTCTACGGCGCTACCTATCTCAACTTGAAAGCCTATAAGGAGAAGGACTCCATCCGCAAGGCGATGACCTCGCGTAAAGATGCCACTGTGTTCCGTGAGGATGCCTATCCCGATTATTTCGTCAAGCGCGACATGCCTTATCCTATCTTTTCCCATAAGTACAACTACTACGAGAACCACGCTCCCGAGTGGGAGGTCACCATTAACGAGGATTCGCTATCCGAGTTGTCGATGGAGAACGGTGTCCACCAGTTGGGCAATGTCAACGTCCGTGGTCATCGTCGCGGCCGTCGTTCCGTCGACTGGAGCAAGCCTGCCATTGTGCGCGATGCCTACGACCTCTATAACGACCTGACCGACTACGGCCTGTCGTTTGGCAAGTTCGATATGCGTCAGTTCCCGCTGCAAGTCGCCAAGTACCTCTATGGCAACCTGGGAATCCCCGTCCGCTTTAATGTCGACGGGCGGCTTGATGGCCTAACCTATTGGCGTAACTATGATATGACGGGAAATCTTGAGGCTGAGATGGCCGAGACCGTTCTGGAGCGTGAACAGACCCGTTCTTCAGTAGCTCTCTACAACAATCTGTTGCTCAGCCGCCTACAGAATATCCGCATTTTCACCGATTTTGAACCGCGTAATGAGGACTCTACGATGGTGCGTAGTGCCTTCCTGCCCGATGTCACCGTTGAGATGGTACCCATTCCCAATGACGGCAGGCAGGTGGTCTATCGCGATCGCCACATCTACCTGCACGGCATGAACGAGCCCGCCGACTTCTATCAGCCTGACTACAGTCGCCGTCCCGTCGGCGAAAAGCCTGATGACTACCGCCGTACCCTCTATTGGAATCCTAATGCCCGTAGTGACGAGGAAGGCCGCTTCACTGCCACCTTCTATAACAACGGCAAGGAGACGCGCATAAAAATGAGCGCCGCCGGAGTTACCCCCGACGGTCACCTATTATATTCGAAATGAGACTGCGGCAGCGCCGCAGCACAGCAGACAAACGGTATAGGGAACAACGCTGCAGCACAACTGATAAGCGGTACTGGGCATAGTGCCGCTTTTTTTATTTGACGATGATTTTCTTTACCTTACCGCCTTCACGGACGATGTTGAGGCCGCGCTTTAGGTTGCCGAGCCGCCGGCCCTGAAGGTCGAATACCTGTCCTGCTTGTTGCGATTCAGTCTCAACAGGCGAAACTAATGGGATGGCGTTGACCAGCTTGCCTGCGACATAGTCGGGCAGGAAGTAGCCGAGGTGGGGCGGCTGGTTGTAGGCCGTGTTCTGCCAGCAGACGCCCATGCGGTAGGTGTGGTCGTGCATCAAGGTCGGTACTGCATAGGTCGTCTCGGTGGTAGTGGTGTGGATGTAGAGCTCGGTGGGCTTCTTGTAGTCCCACAGGATAATTTCCTCGCGCCAGTCGCCGAGGATGTCGGCCGAGAGGTTGGGCGTCATCTTCGTGGTGTTGCAGTTGGAGCGGTTGGTCCAGTCGACGATGCGGTTAGCATCGCCCGTAGTAATGTAGATATGGTCTACGTGGTCGAACGCATCGTTAACCTTTGCATAGTGACCGTCGAGCAAGTCGTCGTAGGCATCGCCGTTCCAGTAGACGCGGAAGTTGACGGACTGGTTCTTTAAAGAGGTAGCTTTGCCATCGGCGGCCTGGCGAGGCGTGCGGTCGTTGGATGACCAGAACTCAAAGCCGCGATAGGAACCGCTGATGTCGGCTGCCAGTCCGCGACCGTTGTCGGAGTCTCCTGTGGCGCTATAAATAATTTCACCGGTAGCTGCGTCATGCAGATCCCAGCCGTAGCCTACCGTTTTGTCCTCGTGAACCTGGAACACCTCAAGGCCAGGACGGTCGGGCAGTAGGTCACTCAGGTGGATGGCGTCGCCGTGACCGTAGCCAGTAGCATAGAGCAGGAAACCGTCGTTGTTGAGGGCTGCTGATCCCCAGATAATCTCATCGCAACCGTCGCCGTCAACATCGGCGATAGAGAGATTGTGGTTACCGTTGCCATAGAGGGTTTTACTGCCTGACCCCCTTGTGTTGGCGGGTGCTGTCTTGAGGGGCGTTCGCTGTAGTTGGTCATCGTCGATGGTAATAACCTTCCACGACTGGGTGTTGTCAATATCCTTGGTGTAGACCAGCGACCCGGTATTGGTGGGTGATACGTGTAGC
>Ga0265298_10010695_pt1 | contig 10821 bp, 2 predicted proteins | sample AusTroGonzalo_MG_3_FD_193486 | JGI IMG/M metagenome (GOLD analysis project Ga0265298, IMG submission 193486) | Bovine rumen microbial communities from tropical cattle in Woodstock, Queensland, Australia - Gonzalo_01 | ecosystem: Host-associated > Mammals > Digestive system > Stomach > Rumen ...
ATGTTGAGACTGCCCTGTCCGAAGATGCTGGGCGTAACCGTGACGACCAGGTCTTCGCCGGCCGGCTGCGTCAGATAGACATTGAGAACGGCGGCGGCGTTCTGCCACTCGTTGCTGATGCCGACGTACGCCTTGTCGGACTCGGCCTCCACCATTATCGTCGCCGGCAGCGGCTCCACGCACTTCACCGGCACGGTCAGGTAGTCGGTCTTCCTGACGTAGCTCGCGTTGAAGTTGTAGCGGGGCCACATGCTGAGGACGAGGTTGCAGGACTCGCCCTCGGTTGCGCCCTCGATTTCGAAGTTGGCGGAGAGCTGCCCGCCGGCCAGCGTTACGGTCCCCATGCGGGTATTGAGGTACACCGGGTTGCCGCTGTCATAGCCACTCACGATCGAGACGGCCGTTCCGCCCGCTATGAAGACGGCGTTCGTGTCAGTAGACCACACGTATAGCGTCACGGCGTTAGTCGGCGCCGAATCCGCAACGAGCGAAGGGGTCGGCCCGGCGGTGATGCGGCTTCCTTCATGCACCGTGCGCCAGAACGACGTGGATTCCCACTTGTTGTCGAAGTCGACGGTTCTCACGTAGAATCCGCAGTCCTCCAGCGAGTAGTCCTTCTTGGGGCTATCAGTCTCCGGGCGGGAGCCGGCGCGCCCGGCCACGCTCCCCGTGAGCCAGAAGTTGCAGTTGTTGCCGGCGTCGTTGACGATCGCCCACTTGTCGGTGTTGTTGAGAAGGTACTCGTACGACTCGTTGTCCTCCTCGCCGGTGTAGTTCACGGAGCCGTTCTTTGTCGCCAGCACGATCGGGAGGGCAAAGTCGCCGGGCATCGTGGTGTATTTGAAGATGAGGTCCGTGTATCCCTGGACGGCGTAAGTCTCCTTTACATTGTGGAGCTTCGCGAAGCGGAGCTGGCCGGAGACGTATATCCCGATCTCAAGCGGGGCCAGGATGTCGTCCAAAAGCTCCTCGCTGAGGCCTGTGTGCCTGCGCTTCCACGGGTCGCCGATGGTGCGCTGCACGAGGCGGACGTTGAAGTAGATGTTCGAGCCGGCGATCATGGGGTTCGCCGCCGAGGCGTACGCGCCCACGCTCACGCCCTGCTCGTTGCAGGGGCGTATCTCGAAAATGTCGCCTACGGCCGCATGGGCCGCCGCGCCAGCCGCGAGAGACGCGGCGAGCGCCGCTGTCTTAAGGAGTTTGACTGTCTTCATTCTTGTTCTCCCTTGCTTTTGAGATTACCTTCGATGCCTTCGCCGTTTGCCGCCGCGTCTTCGCGCATCTGCGCGGACACGGTCGCGGTGGACTTCATTTGATTCGCCATGAAGGCTTTTTCGCGCTCGACACGCGCCTTGTCCAGCGCCTCGATCTCCTCCGCCGGGGCGTTGCGCGCCTTCGCTTCCTCCAGCGCGCGCCTCGCCTCGATAATTTCCCGCCGCCGGGCAACCATCTCGGCTTTCAGGGAGTTGATCTTCTTCACGTATTCCGGATCCTTCATGCGGCGCTTCACGGGGTCAGGCTCGACGGGCGCGGCGGGGGCGGCGTTCGTCTCCGCCGGGACAGCGGGGGCGGCGGGCGGCTTCCCGCCGTCCTTACCACAGCCCGCGAGCGCAAGCGCGGCCAGAATCGCTATTGCCAGTGCGTTCTTCATTCGTAGTAGTTCTCCGTCTTCAGAACCTCTGCGTCGAACGGCACGCGCCGCCTGTCTAGGAACCATCTGTAGTATATCGGCCTCGTGCCGGGAGCGTTCTCGTCAATCCACTCTTTCCACTTCTCGCGCGCCGCCGGGGATTCGTCGCTCAGCGGGTCCACGATCTCTATTTTCGTCGTGTGGCCGGCTGGGTCGAAGGAGTCCTCGTGGAACACGAAGAATCTGAGCGGAATCCAGTTGTTCTGGTTCGTCTCGCTTGTGTAGCCGTTGTTGATGATGGCCGAGACCTTGAACGTCGCACTCGTCCAGTTCCATTCGACGTCCTCGGAGTAGTCGAGAGAGCTCTCGCCTGGCGCGAGGCCGCGCAAGGCGTACGGCGACCAGGCGGGCTGGGCATACCAGGGGTTGGCCGCGTCCTCGGTCGCGTTCGTCATGTATAGCGCAATCGTCATCCGCACGTTTTCGCCACCGGCCGTTATGTGCGGCATCGGCGGTCCGGAGGGGTCGAAGCCGCCGCGCAGATAGAGGTCGCCTACGGTGGGATCCATGTCAAGCCAGTACATCTCGTTGACCGTCATGTCCCTCGCGGCGGACTTGTCCGCGCCAAGTTCCCAGAACTTGGCTGGCTTGAACTCGTCGGAGTCGGGATTCGCCCACGACTCGCCCTTGAGCGTCCTGCGCTTCGTGAGCCAGTCGACGATGGCCATCTTGTACGGGTTCGCGTCGTCCACGCCGAGAAGGCGCAGGCTCTCCTTCACACGGGCCGCCCCGACGACGGTGAAGTTGTTGGAGGCCCCCTTGCCGACGTTCACAGTGTACAGGCGGTTCGCGGCGTCTGCGGAAAGCGGCTGGACGGCAACGCCGTTCGTCGTCACCTCGCCCAGTTCGAACCACGGCGCCACGCGGTATATGACATTCGTCCCGCGGTCGCTCCCCTTCTGGAGCACGACTATCTGGCTGTTAGTTCCGTCGACCTCGTCGCCGACCGTGTGCGCTATGTGGCCGAAGTCGTTGTCGAGCATGAACGTCACGAGGATGGACGTACCCTGCGGCGTCGGGTGGTCCGGGTCTATCGTCTGGCCCTCGTTGATGCGGCCGGGAGTGCGGCGCATCGCCTTCGACCACTGGTTGGACGAGGAGCCGTTCCCGCCGACCACGCCCACCGAGTTCTCCTCGCCGCCGTCGTCGTAGCCGATGAAGAAGAAGTTCGTCGTGTTCATCGCCTCGTTCAGCGCGCGGACGTAGTTCGTGGGGTTGTACATCTCGTAGAACGACTCGCCCTCGCCCACGTTGAAGAAGTTGGTGCCCATGCAGATGATCTCGTGCTCGACGACGCCGCTCGCGCGGACGAACTGGAGCCCGAACGGGAAGAGATACTGTATCTCGCCGGAGTCGCCTATGGCCGCGCCGGAGCCGTTCTCGACCCGCCACGCCGCGTCCATAGTGCCGTCCGACTTCTTCATTATCGTGCTCGGGCCTGTGACCGCGAAAGGCGTCGCGAGGACGCGGAACACCATGTTCTCGGCGAGGCCGAGGTTGTCGGTCTTCGTCGGCGTCAGGTCCTTGGCGCCGAACTTGCCGAGGACGTTCGTTATGATTGTCGACGCCTTCCCCTCGCCGTCGATCTGCGGGTCGAGGAGCCGTATCTCCCAACCGGTCAAGTCGGCCTCGGCGGGGACCGCGACCTCGATGAACTGGTCGTTCACCTCTGTCGAAAGCCCGCTGTACTCGTCAAGGCCGCCGTAGATGTTGACCTCGTTGATCCAGCCCCAGTGCGGCGCCACCGTGTCGAGGATGTTGTACGCCGCGAAGCCGCCGCCCTTCGTCGCGTTGTAGTCCACCGGCGAATACCACGACGGCGTCGTCCAGTCGGAGGAGGTCAAGAGGTTCGTCACGGGAACGCTGCCGCCCGCCATGTAATAGACGACCTCGAGCATGTACTGGACGACCGTCCCGGACAACGCGAACGTCGAGTCTATGACGGCCCCCGGGGCGGTTACGTAACTCGAGCGGTACACGAGGTTCGTCCCGGTCGCGGGCGCGAGCCACGCGGATTTCGCGGCGGAGTTGGTCTTCCAGTTCTCGTAGCCCCACGGGGTGTCGTACGGGTACCACGACAGGCGCACGCGTGGCTCGCGCTCGAGGTCGATCTCGTCCGGCAGCTGCGCGGGATACACCTCGCACTGGACGCCCCACGCCTCGCCGCAGAGGGGCTGCTCCTTCTCGCCGGGGACGCCCGGGACGGCGGAGGTGTCGCCGATTTCGCTGCGGAACGCGCCTACGTGCCTGAACGCCATGCGGGCGCGGACAGCCTCCGAGACCAAGACCTCGTCCAGAAGCACCCGCGTCGGCGCGTCGTAGCCATAGTTGTCGGGGAGGTAGCGGGCGAGTTCGGTGCCGGTCACCTCCTCCACGCCGGGCACGGCCAGGCGGAACGCCATGTAGGTCTCGCTCGGCTGGGTCTTGTAGGAGTAGGGCCCGTAGAAGTCGTTGGTGACGATGAAGTCCGCGAGCGGAACCCACTTGTCGGCGAGCTGCCCGGAGGTGGAGCCGTAGAGCCTGAGGACGGCGGGCTGCACTATGCCGGCGTCGTACCGCCGCGCCTTGAAGGAGATTTCGCCTACGAGGTTCGTCCCGAACGTCGGGGTCTGGATGAACGGCAGGTGCTGCTTGTACGTCTCGGGGTCAAACTCGTTGACGTCCGCCGTCGTCGAGTTGTTGAGCGCGAGCGAGAGGCCCGTGTCCGCCGCGCCGGAGGCGAGGTCCGGGAGGAACATCCGCCCCTCGGAGTCCGAGCCGGCGGTGTCCGGCCCCAGCGTCCGCAGGTTCCATCCCCACCACGACGACGTGTCTAGCGTAGGCTCGTCGCGGCAGAACACCTCGGTTATCGTTATCTCGCCGAAGGCCGTCCGGTCGGTCACGTTGGAGACCGCATCCACGAGCGCCGGGTCCACGAGGATGCGCATCGCGCCGGAAACTCCGTGACGGCCGACGTAGCAGCTCCTCACGCCGGCGGAGCGCTCCTCCGCCGACACTCCCCTGAAGGAGAAGTTCGTGACCGTCGTCCACCATGCGTTCGAAAGCGAGGACGAGGCCGTCGCGATGTCGTTGTAATCGACGTTCGTGGCGATCTGGACGAGAAGGTTCATGTTGGTCTGCGCGTCCCTGTACCCGAACGAGATCATGCCGAGGCCCGTCCCGCGCCCGTACTTTCCGTCGAAGAGCGGCGAGCGGATGGAGCAGGGCGTCCCCGGCGTCGTGCGCTTCGCGGAGAGGAGCACCGCCTTGTTCGTTATCCAGCCCGACGTGAACGTGAAGTTCGTCAGCGCGCGGTAGTTGCTGTCGGGCTGCCACCCCGGAACGAGCTGCGGCATGTTGTCCGAGTTGTTCCAGTTGTCGCCGCGCCACTGGCACAGCTCCACGTCGTCGAGTACGATGTCGGTGCGGATGTCGTAGATGTCGCCGACGCTCGCGATCTTCACTGAGCAGTCCTTTGTCGAGTAGAGGTTGAGCCTGCACGTCTGGCCGGCGGCGCTGGACGAGCCGAAGTTCGCGACGACGTTGGTGACGTCCGGCTCCGGCGGGAACGTGGCCGAGCCGCTAGCCGCGATGTAGATGCCGAGGGACTGCTCCGGCGCCTTGCCCCTGATGCCCCACACATTGCTGTCGTCGTGGAAACTCTCCATGCGCCCGGCGGTGATCTTCCAGTTCTTCGCGGTTATGTCGTTCTCCCCGCACATTATGTCATTCGTCTTGTCGAACTTCGTTATGCTCTTGTCGGAGTACTTGTCGAACTTGTTTGGGGTAGTAAGGTTGGTCATGAACGGCACCGGCTTCTTGAGCGCGTACGGCTTCAGGAACACGCCGTTGCAGCCTGCGGACAGAAGCCCCATTGTGCCGCCGGTGAGCCTGTCCGGGGACGTGTCGCGGTAGCAGATGTTGTTGAAGGTCTTTCCCATGACGGTATCGACTGCATCCGACGCGCCGACGCCCGTGGAGGTTGCGCGCCTGTAGCCGGCCATGATGCACGCGCCGCCCGTCGCGTCAGTCGCATTCGAGACCGAGAGGTATATCGGCATGTACCCGCTGTTCTTGCTGTTGCTGAGCGGGAAATCAGAGTTTGAGTCGTTGCTGAACGCCGTGCTGTTCGTTACCGCGCCGAGCGTCGTGCAGACCATGCGTCCGCGGCTGTCGTAGCGCCAGCGGTTGAGCGTCAGTATCTGGCCGCGCTTGTCGATCCCGGAGTTCGCTGCCGTTCCGTTCGCGAGGCCCTGCTCCACGCGGAACTCGTAGCAGCCCTCCGACGGCGTGTAGTACGCGACGAGAGAGAGGGACGCATTGCCGCTGAACGCGGTGGAAGAGCTGTTGTCGAAGGCGACGCGCGCCGTCGCGGTGTAGTTCGTCAGCTGCGCCTTGTTGCCGCAGTCCCAGAAGCAGAAGTCGCTGAACTCCACGAACTGCGCGAGACGCGCCGTGAAGCTGACGGACTCGAGCCCGCGCGGCGACAGGGAGCCATCGACATACTGGAGGAACCCTTCGCCCTGGCCCTTCATCTGGAAGGCCCGCCCGTGGCGTTCGTCGCGGTACTTGCCATAGACCCACATCCCGGGGCCGACGCTCCAGCCGTTGGGCGACCGCGTGGACGGGAAGTAGGTGTAGTCCGCCTTGTCGAGGGCGTTCGTGGACGAGAACGACTCCGTCCAGAACACGTTGGTCGCCGGCATGGTGAGCCAGGTGTTGAACGTCTCGTCTATCGAGACAGCCTTCGCCGAAGCGCCAGACTTCTTGCCGTCCTCGGTGTTGTTGCCGACGAACTTCTCGCCTTTCGCGTCGTTCCAGGCGTTGAAGTTCTGGTAGTCCGCGTGGACCGCCGTCACCGAACGCGTCGTCTCGTCGATCTGGAACATGATGCAGCCGGTCGAATAGTTGTACGACATCGTCGCCCAGCCGTCCTCGTCGCACTCCTCCATTATGCCGCTCATCGGCCAGTCCTTCGCCATGTCGTCAGTCGGCTTCAGGCGGAGCACGTTCTGGGCCCATGCGAAGTGCCCCGGCGTCTGGCGGTTCAGACCCTCGAACCTGTACTTCATAGCCGTCGCCACGTAGTCGTCCTCGTTCGTCGAGGCGACGGTCTTGAAGTACCCGCGCCAGACGTGGTCGCCGACAAGCTCCATGTGGACGGTGTTCGTCGCGGGCATCGGCTGGCCGTCCGGGCCGATGTACATCGTCAGCATGTCGAAACCCTCGTAGTCGCTCTCCCCCGGACGAAGACGCGCGAACCAGTCCGTTCCTCGGCTCTGGTACATGACGGCGGAGCGCGCCGCGTTCGTGACGAAGGGCGGGTTCTCCGTGTACCCGGGCACCCCCAGGTTGCGGCCAGAGTAGTCCACGTATTCGTAGTACGGCGAGTCGAGCGCCGTCTCGTAGAAGAACTCCAGGTCGCCCGGTTCGCCGGGGAGCTTCAGCGGCTCGACGGAGCGGAAGTGGTCCGACGGATCGAGGCGGACGGACGTCCAGCCGTCCACGCGCTGGTCGAGGTAGCGCCAGCGATAGCACATCTTCGCGACGGAGACAAGACCGTCGATGTCGAAGCCGGGCTTCGACGAATTCGTCATGTAGGTCGCGTACGCGCGAGCGAAGAGGTTCGTCTCGCTTGCGGACGGGAACGGGACCGAGAAGGCCGCCGCCTGGCCGAGGGTCTGCTTCCCGCTGCGCTCGACGTCCATGCGGCCGTACGGATGGAGATCCGCCCGCATCGTTGGGAAAGACGCTATTATGTTGTCGAGGAGGATCATCGCCTCTGTGTCCGCCTTTCTGTCGCCGTCCTTTGAGACGCGCCGTATCCTGAACCTGGCGGGGCACTTGTAGTCGAGCGGGACGCACACGCGGATGAAGTTGCCCGTCGTTCCGCCATTGACGATGTCAAGCGCGAAGTCCCCGGCCGGAACGTAGTTCGTCGTGAACGTCCTCGCCCCCGAATACGAGGCGGCGTAGTCCATCTTGTAGAGCGTCACGGGGACGGGATGCCACTCTGCCTTCGCGAACTCGTTGGTCGTTATGGATATGAGGTTGGTTATGATCTCGTCGGAGCCCGGATCCTGGGTGATATCGTAGTTCTCCGTGTATTCGACGATGAGATCGTCCCTCGGCGGCTCGACGGAATCGACGACGTTCGTCGAGACCTCGACGACGATCCTGTACGGGTCGGAGGACAAGTTGTCGTTCCAGCCGTTCACAGCGTCGAAGTAGATTGTGCCGATTCCGTCCTCGTAGTACGGCGAACACACGGCGGCGCACTTGTTCGGGTCCTCTTCGTCCGCGATGTTCCGCATCACGCACTGGCCTACGGTCGCCCTTGTCACGGGCCGGGAGTTGTGCGCCGTGTTTTGTCTGGAGGTAGAAGACCAGGCGAGATAGTTCTGCTCGGAGGCCAGCACACCTGTGTTGCTCTGCGGGAAGGTGTTGCCGTGACGGCAGTCGAGAAGCCGCCACAGGCGCCTACCGTAGCCGCGCGTCCAGAGCGTGAACGCGGTGCCGTTCTGGAGGTTGTACAGCGTGTCCGACACGGCGTCGTCCACGTCCACGTGCCAGAACGTCGTCCTGTTCGTCTGAGTGCTCAAGGTACCGTTGGAGTCGCGGTCGTAATAGCCTTGGTTCTCGACGGCGGCGGCGTCGCGCAGGTCGCGGTTCATCAGCAGGACGCGCCCCGACGAGCTGATGTCCTCTGCCTCGCCGGAGAGGTCAGTGTACGGGCTGCGGCCGAGTATCTCGAAGTCCAACTCGTACGAGAGGCCCTCGTAATGGTCAGCCGCCGGGACCGTGAACACCGCCTTGTACACGCCCTTCTCCGTCGGCATCTCGGTATGAACGGAGCTGTCGGCGACCTTGACGTACGAGACCTCCGCCGACCCGTTGACGGCCGTGCCGGCGTTCACGACGGCGGCGGGGTCGCCGACGTACCACGACGTCTTGGACAAAGTCGGCTCCGCAACCCAGCTGTTCTCGAATTCCGCGCCGTCCGCGACGGCAGCCGCGCCGAGGACGACGGCGGCGGCGTTGTTCATCTGCCCGTAGTCGGCCTTGATCCAGTCCGCCGACGCCTCGCCGCGCATGAGGCGGTGCTCGTCGAACGCGCCCCAGAACGACGTAGTCCGCCCGCCCCCGTCGGCGTCGTCGTAGCCGCACCCGCCGATGTACAGCGGCAGGGAGTTGTTCGCCGCGGCCGTGATGGTGCGCGCCGTGAACGGGGCGCCGTTCTCGTAAAACGTGACCTTGCCGCCCTTGTACACGAGCGCGACGTGGAAGAACCCGCGGTTCACGCCTGTGCCCGTGTTGTACGGAAGCTTGGACATCGTGACGACACCCTTCGTGCTGCCGGAGCCGTACATCTCCAGCTTCTTGCGGTCGGAGGTGGTGCTGTACTTCAACTCCCAGCCTTCGCCTGTCGCCTGACCGGGCTTGCGAGACACGAAGCAGGGATGCAAGCCGTTGTAGTTGGAGCCAAGGAACCAGCCGGAGAACGTGAACGTGTCGTTGACGTCGAGCGACTCGTAGCTGTTCACCTTAAACATGTTCGCGGAGCCTCTGGTGTTGTCGCCGGCGGAATTCACCGTGTCGGCGTTCATTCGCCCGAGGCCGACGACGCCGTTTGTGCTCACCTGGCGAGATAGGTCGCCAGAAGTCCTCGCGTACGGTTTCGCGTCCAGGCCGTTCGCGGTCGAGTCGGAAGCCGCCACCGAGCCTGTCGCCGCGTCGCTTGAGGAGACCGCCTCCTTGAAGTGCCAGACGCCAACGTAGTCAGTCCACACTTCGGTCGAATCGACCTGCGCGAGGTCGGCGCCGGAAAGCTTCCCCCAGCACATGAGAAGCTTGGTCGCGGAAGTGAGCTCTGGCACCTTCACCCAGATGAACGACGTCCCGGACGCGTTCCACGTGTCGATCTCGTGCGGGAGCACTTCGCCCGTCTCGATGTCGCAGAAGCGGACGTCAGCCCCCTTCGGCAACGCCTGGGAGTACTGGAAGCCTGAGGGCGAACCGGCGGAGACCCTGACCAGCAACGGGAAGCCGACGTATGTCTTCGGGAAGACCGTGGCGCTGACGGAGACCTCCGCATACCTGCCGCAGCCGACGGCCATCGCCGCCTCGGACGCAGAGAGGTCGGCGCGGGCATGCGGCGAGACTGCGACGGCCATCGCGACGGCCATCGCACCCGCTGCCCATATGCGCAATGCATTCTTCATGCGACCCCTTTTTCCATTTGTCTTCACGTTCTTTTTCGTGCGTCAATGCGACGCAAAGCACCCTCGATTCGCAATCGAAGGCCGCTTCGGCATTTTCACACTGTTGCGAATTGTACCAAAAACGGAATGAGTGTTCAATCAGTTTTTTTCATGGGTGCCAAGCGCGGAAAAGCACTCGGAGAACAAGCGCTGGCGGAGGGGGGGGGATTCGAACCCCCGGTGGAGTTGCCCCCACACAACCTTTCCAAGGTTGCACCATCGACCACTCGGACACCCCTCCAGTCGCTTCATGTTCGTCCGTCGCGTTTGGCTCGCCAGCCGAAGCTTCGCAAGGAGCGAAGGCTGGTGCCAGAGGAGGGACTCGAACCCTCACGCACTCGCGTGCGGCAGATTTTGAGTCTGCTGCGGCTGCCATTACGCCACTCTGGCCTAGCCCGGCCTCTGGAGCGGGCGAAGGGAATCGAACCCTCGTAGCCAGCTTGGAAGGCTGGAGCTCTGCCATTGAGCTACGCCCGCTAGACGAACGAACAGGGAACAGTTTACCATTTTGCGGGGAAAATATCAATAATGAAATTTCGACTGCGGCTTGGCCCCACAGATTTGATTGCAAAAGCCGGGGTTTTTTTGGTAAAATATCGGCTATCATGAAAAATGCAATCTTTGCGGCAGTCTCGGTGGCGTGGCTGTCTCTGGGCGCGGCGAACGTGACCGACGTGAAGGTCGTGGCGGCCGACGGCTTCGGCGGCGACACGAGCGCGGTTCTCGCCAGGTGCCAGACCAAGCCGGGCTCGACCTACGACCCCGTGACCGTTTCGCGCGACGTGACGTCGCTCAAGAACTCCGGCGAGTACCAGGACATCGTCGCCCAGGCCGAGGAGGTCGAGGGCGGCGTCGAGGTGACGTTCCGCGTCGTGCGCAAGATGCGCTACC
>Ga0265298_10010696_pt1 | contig 10820 bp, 6 predicted proteins | sample AusTroGonzalo_MG_3_FD_193486 | JGI IMG/M metagenome (GOLD analysis project Ga0265298, IMG submission 193486) | Bovine rumen microbial communities from tropical cattle in Woodstock, Queensland, Australia - Gonzalo_01 | ecosystem: Host-associated > Mammals > Digestive system > Stomach > Rumen ...
CTGACCGACGGCCCTCTCATCGATGTCGACCCCAGTGACCTGTGCCGAAGGGAAACGCTGTGCCATCATCAGCGCTATGAGTCCGGTACCCGCACCCACATCCAGTATACGCTCACCACCATCAGCCCAGGCTCCAAGCAGCGTTCCGTCAGTTCCCACTTTCATAGCGCAATCCTGCTGCCAAATGGTAAATTGTTTGAATTCAAAGTAGTTATTTGCCATAATCGGCCGCAAAGTTATACATTTTTTGTTAATAATCAACTAATACATACCGATTTATCAAGATTATTTAGTAACTTTGCACCCCAATATGCAGTTTAAAATTAAAATGAGTGACAATCAGTATAACACTAAGTCTATTTCAATGATAGCCGATGTGGAAGGAGACTTCTCTGAGATGATAGACGGAGAAATCCCTGCCGTACTCCCCATCCTACCCGTTCGAAACATTGTAATTTTCCCCGGCGTTGTATGGCCTATCCTGCTTGGCCGCGAGTCAAGTTTGAAGTTAGCACGACAAGCCAACAAGAATAACATGCTCATTGGTGTCGTCTGTCAGCGCGACCCCGATGTAGAAGCCCCCATAGAAAGTGATCTGTATAACTATGGCGTTGCTGCAAAAATCGTCAAGTTATTCACTTTGCCCAACGGCTCTACAACCGTCATCGTGCAGGCTTTGGGTCGTTTCCGCTTGAAGAAGCTCACCCAATACGTCCCCTACCTTGAGGGAGAGATTGAGCACGTGCCCGAGATACACCCTGACAAGCACGATAAAGAATGGAAGACCGCATTCGAGGACTTGCAGAAAGTGGCTGAGCAATACATCACAATGGTAGACGAAATCTCTGACGAGGCTTTGTTTGCCATCCGTAACATCAGCAACGAGGAGATGATGCTCAGTTTCTTGTGTGCTAATATGCCATTTACCATTAAGGAGAAAATCAAGCTGCTCTCGGCCGAGAGTGTTAAAGAACGCTTGTTTGGGGCTTTGAAGGCTCTGAATCGCGAAATTAATCTTCAGCAACTGAAGACTGAGATTCGCAATAAGACACGCGAGGATATCGACGAGCAACAGAAGAACTACTTCTTGCAGCAGCAGATTAAGAACATGCAAGCAGAGATGGGCAATGAACAATCGCCCGAGAAATCTGAGCTGCTGCGCAAGGCACAAACGAAGAAATGGCCGGAGGAGATTGAGAAGATTTTCTATAAGGAGTGCGACAAGTTGGACAACGTGCAGCCTCAGAGTCCCGACTACAACGTTCAGCTGAACTACCTTCAGACATTTGTATCGCTTCCCTGGAACGAATATACGAAGGACGACCTGAATCTACAGCGAGCCCAAAAGATTTTGGACCACGACCACTATGGCATGGAGAAGGTGAAGGAACGTATCCTTGAACATATGGCCGTACTGTCGTTGCGCGGCGATTTGAAGAGCCCTATTATTTGTCTCTATGGCCCTCCAGGTGTTGGTAAGACATCATTGGGAAAGAGTATTGCCGAAGCCATGAAGCGCAAATATGTGCGTGTGTCGCTGGGTGGTCTTCACGATGAAGCCGAGATTAGAGGTCATCGTCGTACCTATATAGGTGCTATGCCCGGTCGTATCATCAAGAGTATCCAAAAGGCCGGTTCAAGCAACCCTGTCTTCATTCTCGACGAGATTGACAAAGTGACGCAGAACACCGTAAATGGCGACCCTGCATCAGCACTTCTCGAGGTATTGGATCCTGAGCAGAACACCGCTTTCCACGACAACTACCTTGATGTGGACTACGACCTGTCAAAGGTTCTCTTTATTGCCACCGCCAATAATCTCAGTACCATCCCCCGTCCGTTGCTGGACCGAATGGAGGTTATTGAAGTGAGCGGCTACATCACCGAAGAGAAGATTGAGATTGCAAAACGTCATCTGATTCCACGCGAGCTCGACAATACCGGTTTGAAGACGTTGGAGAACAAGCCTAAATTCAACAAGGCTGCTATTGAAAAGGTGATTGAGCAATATACCCGTGAGAGCGGTGTTCGACAGTTGGAGAAGCAGATTAACAAGGCTATGCGTAAGTTGGCCTATAACCAGCAGTTGAATGGCACTATAGACAACTGGAAGATTACCCCTGAGTCATTGGAAGGTCTTCTTGGCAAGCCACCTTTCTATCGTGACATTTATCAGGGCAATAGTTATGCAGGCGTGGTCACCGGACTTGCATGGACAAGCGTTGGCGGCGAGATTCTCTTTATCGAGACATCACTGTCAAAGGGCAAGGGTTCTAAACTGACGCTTACGGGTAACCTGGGCGATGTGATGAAGGAGTCGGCTGTACTGGCATTGGAGTATGTAAAGGCTCATGCAGACAAGCTGGGCATCGACTATCGCATCTTCGACAATTGGAACATCCACATCCATGTGCCAGAGGGTGCCACACCGAAAGACGGCCCATCGGCAGGTATCACCATCGCCACCAGTATTGCATCTGCCCTTACTCAACGTAAGGTTCGCAAGAACATTGCTATGACTGGCGAGATTACCCTTCGCGGAAAAGTTCTTCCCGTTGGTGGCATCAAAGAAAAGATTTTGGCTGCCAAACGCGCTGGCATCACCGACATTATCATGTGTCAGGAGAACGAGAAAGATATTCTTGAGATTCCCGAAATGTACCTCAAGGGCGTAACATTCCATTATGTTGAAAATGTACTTGACGTATGGAAGATTGCACTCACTAACGAGACTGTTGAGAATCCACTGGTTTTCGATATTGACGAAGAAAAAGAGAAGAAATGACATTCGAGCTACAACATACAGACCCCTATAGCAGTGCCCGTGCCGGCGTGATCACCACCGACCACGGACAGATTAAGACACCTATCTTTATGCCCGTAGGAACATGTGGCAGCGTGAAGGGTGTGCATTTCTCAGAACTCCGCGAACAAGTTAAGGCCCAGATTATTCTGGGAAACACCTATCACTTGTATCTGCGCCCGGGACTAGATACGCTACGCAAGGCTGGCGGACTGCATAAGTTCAACACATGGGACCGCCCTATCCTTACCGACTCTGGAGGTTTTCAGGTGTTTTCGCTGACTGGTATTCGCAAGTTAAAGGAAGAAGGTTGCGAGTTTCGCTCGCATATCGACGGCTCAAAGCATATTTTCACGCCCGAGAATGTAATGGATACACAGCGTATTATCGGTGCCGACATCATGATGGCATTCGATGAATGTCCTCCAGGCGAAAGCGATTATCAATATGCAAAGAACAGTCTACGCCTCACACAGCGTTGGCTGGACCGTTGCATCAAAAGATTCAATGAGACCGAACCTCTTTATGGTCATCGTCAGACACTCTTCCCCATTGTTCAGGGTTGCAAATACAAGGACCTTCGACAGGATGCAGCCAAACACGTGGTTGACCGCTTAGGTATGCTGAACGACGGCGGCGGAGCTTCTATTGGCGGACTGGCAGTTGGCGAGCCCACCGAAGTAATGTATGAGATGATTGAGGTTGTCAATGACATTCTGCCCAAAGATCGTCCACGCTATCTGATGGGTGTTGGCACACCACAGAACATCCTTGAGGGCATTGAGCGTGGTGTCGATATGTTCGACTGCGTGATGCCTACACGAAACGGTCGTAATGCCATGCTCTTTACCTACCAGGGTACGATGAACATGAGAAACAAGAAATGGGAAAACGACTTCTCACCCATCGACCCCGATGGATGCGACATAGACCGCCTTCACACAAAGGCCTATCTGCACCATCTCTTCAAAGCTCAAGAGTTGTTGGCGTTGCAAATAGCATCTATACACAACCTGGCATTCTATTTACGATTGGTCAACGATGCCCGTCAGCACATTGAACAGGGTGACTTCTCGCAATGGAAACGTTCAGTTATTAACGACTTAGGACGCAGAGTATGAAGAAGATTCTGGCACGACTCATCCCACGGCTTGATCGCTATATAATCAGCAAATTCATCGGAACATACATATATTCTATCATGCTGATTATCAGCATAAGTATCGTGTTCGATTTCAACGAGAACTTAAACAAGTTCTCTACATATCATGCACCCTGGAGTGCCATTATCTTCGACTACTACGCCAACTTCGTTCCCTACTTTGCCAACCTCTTCTCGCCGTTGTTTGTGTTCATTGCCGTTATTTTCTTCACGTCAAAACTGGCAGGCAACTCCGAGATTATCGCTATGTTGGCAGCAGGAACAAGTTTTAAAAGACTGTTACGTCCTTACATGGTATCTGCTGCCATTATTGCAGTAGTCAATCTGTATCTCGGAGCCTATGTCATTCCTCATGGCAATGTAACTCGCTACAACTTTGAGACAAAGTACAAGAATAAGAAACGTATCACAACTGCCAGCAACGTACAGCTACAGGTAGCACCAGGCGTCATTGCATACCTTCAGCAGTACGACAACAACATCCGACGCGGCTATGGATTTTCGCTTGACAAGTTTGAGAACAAGAAACTCGTCAGTCATATGACGGCCAATGTGATTCAATACGACACCATCTCGGATTCACGTTACCACTGGAAGGCTATCAGTTACAAGATACGTACACTTAAGGGACTTCGTGAACAGATTCAAACAGGCGGTGAACTGGACACTCTGATTATGATGGAACCAATGGATCTCGTATACAGTAAGGGCCAACAGGAGACATTCACTTCGCCCGAACTGCTGCGTTACATATCTAAACAGCAGGAACGCGGTTCGCAGAATGTTGTGCAATACGAAGTAGAGTACCACAAGCGCATAGCTACATCCTTTGCCTCGTTTATCCTCACCATTATCGGAGCCTCATTGTCGGCTCGCAAGCGCAAAGGCGGTATGGGACTATCGCTAGGTATCGGTCTTGCGCTCTCGTTCTCATATATCCTGCTGCAAACCATTAGCGCGACATTTGCCATCAATGCTGGTATGCCCGCTATACTGGCAGCATGGATTCCCAATATCATTTACGCCGTGATAGCCTATTTCTGCTATCGTCAGGCCCCAAATTAATAGAAACATGACATTTGAAGAAACATATTTAAACGACAATATCCTCGATGCGCTTTATGACATGCACTTTGAGGAAATGACCCCCATTCAAGAGCGTTGTATTCCAGAAATCCTTGATGGACACGATGTACTCGGTGTTGCCCAGACAGGAACTGGTAAGACTGCCGCATACCTTCTGCCCATTCTTTCGATGCTTGATGACGGTGGCTTTCCTGAAGATGCCATCAATTGCATCGTTATGTCGCCCACGCGTGAGTTGGCTCAGCAGATTGACCAGGCCATGCAAGGGTTTGGCTATTATCTTAACGACGTAAGCAGCATTGCTGTGTATGGCGGCAACGATGGTGGCCGATACGATCAGGAAATAAAAAGTCTACGTGGCGGTGCCCCTGTTGTGATTGCAACTCCCGGTCGTTTGCTCAGCCATCTTAAGGTTGGCAACCTCGATTTATCTCGAACATCATTCTTTGTACTAGACGAAGCAGACCGCATGCTCGACATGGGTTTCATGGAAGATATTCTTCAGATTAACGCCCTATTACCAAAGACTTGTCAAAAGGTGATGTTCTCTGCCACCATGCCCGCTAAGATACGCGAGTTGGCGGTATCTCTGCTCCACAATCCTGTTGAAGTAAAGCTGGCAGTAAGCCGTCCTGCAGAAAAGATTCGTCAGATGGCTTACGTGTGCTACGAACCTCAGAAAGTAGGCATAGTTAAACAGATTTTCACTAAAGGCGATTTAAAACGCGTCATCATATTCTGCGGCAAGAAAGATAAGGTTAAGGACATCAACCGTGCCCTGCTAAAACTTAAGATTAACTGTGCACCCATGCATTCAGACCTCAGTCAGCAGGAACGTGATGATGTGATGTATCGCTTTAAGACCGGTCAGGTCGATGTGCTCGTGGCCACCGATATCGTAGCTCGTGGCATAGACATTGACGATATACGAATGGTCATCAACTACGATGTCCCTCACGACAGCGAGGACTATGTGCACCGAATTGGTCGTACAGCCCGTGCCGATCGCGACGGTCAGGCCATTACCTTTGTCAGCGATGCTGATGCGCCTTCGTTCAAGCAAATAGAAGATTTCCTCGAAAAAGAAGTAGAAAAACTACCTCTTCCAGAAGAATTAGGCGAAGGTCCAGACTACAAAGCCCTGTCAGTTATAAAGAAAGGCGGTCGTGGTCGTGGTCGAGGCACTAAGAATGGCTCGCACAGAGGATGTAGGAAGAACTCTCATGGCAATTCGAAGAAGCCAAAAGATTCTGGCACGCCGTTTGCAAGTTCATCACCAAACAAACGTAGAAAGAAGAAAACGAATAATGACAAACCAGTTCACAAATAAAGTCTCACAAATCCTGGCTTATTCACGCGAAGAAGCCGCACGTCTGTTGAATGACTACGTTGGACCAGAACACCTGCTGTTAGGCATGATGCGTACCACCGATGGCATTCTTGCCAAGGTGTGTCAGAAGTTCAATGTGAGTCAAGACATACTTAAAACACAAATTGAAGAGAGACTTCACCGCACAGAAGCGATTTTTCCGCCCACCGATGGCAGCCAACTTACACTCAACGAGAATGCTAATAACATATTAAAATTGGCTGTCCTTGAGGCCCGTTTGCAGCATCAGCAGGACATCGACGAGCAACACTTGTTACTCGCCATCCTGCACGACCGCTCAAACAACACTGCCAAGCAATTGCTTGAAGAGCGCAACATAGATTACAACAACGTATGTGACCTCTTAAAGCAGTCGCAACCCATTCATCAACCCAAGGATATGTTGCAGTTACCAGAGGAGGATGAAGACGAATACGATAGCACTAAGAGCAGTTCTACCTCTCGTGGCACAAAGACCGCTACCGATGATAAGGGTGAAAAGTCGAAGACCCCAGTGCTCGACAACTTCTCTACCGACCTGACCCAGGCAGCCCTCGATGGAAAACTCGATCCCTGCGTAGGTCGCGAGCAAGAGATTCAACGCGTTATGGAGATACTTGGGCGTCGAAAGAAGAACAACCCCATCCTTATCGGTGAGCCTGGTGTAGGCAAGAGTGCCATTGTAGAAGGCATGGCTCAGCTCATTGCAGAACACAAATGCTCACCCATGTTCTTCAACCGCCGAATTGTCAGTCTCGATATGACAGGTGTAGTGGCAGGAACCAAGTATCGCGGACAATTTGAGGAGCGCATCCGAGCCCTTATCAAGGAGATTGAGGCCAATCCACAGATTATCGTCTTTATCGATGAGATACATACACTTATTGGAGCCGGCTCAACCCCAGGCAGTATGGATGCTGCCAACATCATGAAACCAGCATTGGCACGAGGAACAATTCAGTGCATTGGTGCCACGACACTTGACGAATATCGTAACAGCATAGAGAAAGACGGAGCCTTGGAACGCCGATTCCAAAAGGTTATTGTAGACCCCACCACGGCCGAACAGACCCTACAGATTCTGCATAACATCAAAGACCGCTACGAGAAACATCATCACGTGGAATACACAGACGATGCTATCATGGCATGTGTCAGATTGACAGAACGCTACGTCACCGATCGCGCCCAGCCGGATAAGGCTATTGATGCGATGGATGAGACAGGTGCACGTGTGCACTTGAAGAATGCAAAGATTACGCCTGAAATTGCTAATCTGGAAAAACAGATTACCCAAATCAAAGAACAGAAGAATCAGGCTGTGAAAGACCAGAACTACGAGTTGGCTGCAAGTCACCGCGACACGCAAACCATGCTCGAAAAACAACTGGCCGACATGCAGGCCGAATGGCTGAAAGGCACAGACGCCCAGCGTCAAACAGTTACAGAAGCCGAAGTTAGCGATGTTGTATCCATGATGACGGGAATTCCCGTTCAGCGAATGGCCGAAAACGAAGGTCAGCGCCTAAAAGACATGGCGCCCAACCTCAAATCGAGTGTCATTGCACAGGATGCCGCCATCGATAAGATGGTAAAAGCCATTCAGCGCAATCGTGTTGGTCTGAAGGCTCCTAATCATCCCATTGGCGCCTTCATGTTTCTTGGTCCAACCGGCGTTGGTAAAACATATCTGGCAAAGAAACTTGCCGAGCAGATGTTTGGTTCGTCCGATGCCCTTATTCGCATAGATATGAGCGAATATACCGAGTCGTTTAACGTAAGCCGACTCATTGGTGCTCCTCCAGGATACGTAGGCTACGAAGAAGGCGGTCAACTTACCGAGCGTGTGCGTCGCAAGCCCTATTCTATTGTCCTGCTCGACGAGATAGAAAAAGCCCACGGCAATGTTTTCAACCTCCTACTTCAGGTATTGGACGAAGGTCGACTCACCGATGGTAACGGTCGTTTCGTGGACTTCCGCAATACGGTCATCATCATGACATCCAATGCTGGCACCCGTCAGCTCAAGGAATTTGGCAATGGCATTGGCTTTACCGCCTCGTCATTGGGCCTCAATATGAATGAGAAAGACCGCGAACATGCCCGCTCGATTGTTCAAAAGGCTTTGTCAAAGCAGTTCTCACCAGAATTTCTAAATCGTTTAGACGAGATTATCACGTTTGAGCAACTCGATCTTGAGGCTATCAAGCGCATCATCAATGTTGAACTCAAAGGATTGTATCACCGTATTCACGAATTAGGCTATGAGATGACTCTCACTCCTGAGGCAAAGGAATTCGTGGCATCCAAGGGATACGACGTTCAGTTTGGTGCCCGACCTCTGAAACGTGCAATTCAGAACTACATTGAAGACGGCATCTGCGAGATGCTTCTCGCCGAGAGTCTGCCTGCAGGTGCAACTATCGTCATAGATAAGGCTGCCGACAAGGAAGAACTCTCGTTCGAAATTCAGTAGGATGAGACTTGATTTAGCCCTCAAAACAATATGATTACGAGGACTAAACAACATATTTTTAATGAAGAAACACGATACTTTGGTTCACAAAGTGACATACTAACAAATAAAAAACGCCGCCCGATTTTGTCAGGCGGCTTTTTTTATATATCTTTGCAAACAATTATTAATGAACAAAAACCAAAAACCTATAGAAATGAAGAAACTGTTGATAATGTTAGCTTGCATGCTGACAACAGGAATGGCCCAGGCAGAAGAGCACTGGGTGGGTACATGGGCTACAGCGCCCCAACTAGTAGAGAGACACAACAACCCTCCACAGCCTGGCTTGACAGGCAACTCACTGCGAGAGATTGTACAAGTGTCGATAGGCGGAAAACGAGTACGCCTAAAACTTACAAACGAGTTTAGTAACACCCCAACAGAGATTAAGGCTGTAGAGTTGGCCATAGCCAAGACAGCTGGCAGCAGTAGTGATATCGACGAAAAGTCGACTGTAAAACTGACCTTTAGCGGAAGCGAATCGATAACAATGGGTGCTGGAGAGAAAGTCGTGTCAGACGCAGTTGATTTCAAGATTGGCAACCGCGAGAATGTGGCCATCACCATACACTATGGCAACACATCGGAAACCGTGAGTGGTCACCCGGGATCACGTACGACATCATATCTGAAGGCAGGCAATACCACCGACTTTACAGATGCTATCCGTACAGACCACTGGTACAACATTCAGGCACTTGAGGTAGACGCACCGAAGAAAGCAGGTGCCGTGGTCATTCTTGGAAATTCTATCACTGACGGACGTGGTTCAACTACTAACATGCAGAACCGATGGGCCGATGTGCTTTCGCGCAGACTCTTAGAAAACAAGAAAACAAGCCAGGTTGGCGTTCTGAACATGGGCATCGGTGGCAATTGCGTGCTGGGCGGCGGTCTGGGACCTGCTGGTGTGAAACGCTATCCAAGAGACTTGTTTCAGCAAGAGGGCGTGAAATGGATTATCCTTTTTGAAGCTGTGAACGATCTCGGCTACAGTCGAAACGGCAATGAAACGGCTCAGCGCATCATCGATGTATATCAACAGATTATCAACGAGGCACACCAGAAAGGAATCAAGGTGTTTGGCGCTACCATCACACCATTTAAGGGCAACAACTATTTCTCAGAGAATCACGAGCAAGGTCGTACCACACTTAATGAATGGATACGCACAACGAAAGAACTAGACGGTGTGATTGATTTTGACAAAGCCGTGAACGATCCCAACAACCCGCAAGCCATGCAAAAAGAGTTTCTATTTGAAAACGACTGGCTGCACCTGAACGCCAAAGGTTACGAAACCATGGGCAACTGCATAGACCTTAAGATGTTTAAATAAAAAAGAAGCGGATATCAAAAATATCCGCTTCTTTTATGCTTAAATTTAAATGCTCAGTTCATCGAGCACCTTTATCAATCCTTTGTTAAATGGCTTGTCACTGCGAATAGCCTCGGAGAAAGGAACAAAAACAATCTCGTTGTTACGAACGCCAATCATAACGTTGCGTTGTCCCTGCATCAAAGCCTTAATAGCACCTACACCTGTACGACTGGCCAATATGCGATCGTGAGCCGAAGGGCTGCCTCCACGCTGCATGTGGCCGAGGATTGACACACGTACATCGAACTCAGGAAACTCCTTTTTCACGCGATCGGCATAATAGAGAGCGCCACACTTAGGACTCTCACTGACAATAACGATACACGATTTCTTAGACTTGCGAATGCCACGTGCCATGAAGTCCTTTAACTGGTCGGCATCTGTTTCTTCCTCAGGAATAAGGGCCGCTTCTGCACCACAGGCAATAGCACTATTAAGTGCCAAGAAACCTGCATCACGCCCCATCACCTCAACAAAGAAAATACGCTCATGAGAATTGGC
>Ga0265298_10010697_pt1 | contig 10819 bp, 7 predicted proteins | sample AusTroGonzalo_MG_3_FD_193486 | JGI IMG/M metagenome (GOLD analysis project Ga0265298, IMG submission 193486) | Bovine rumen microbial communities from tropical cattle in Woodstock, Queensland, Australia - Gonzalo_01 | ecosystem: Host-associated > Mammals > Digestive system > Stomach > Rumen ...
TCGAAAGGACGGACGGTAGTGGCTTGGGGCAGCGTGTTACCGCCGTTCAGAGGCGTCCATGAGTCCTTGACCGTAGCCAGCACGTTGTAAGAATCGTTCGTCTGTTCCAGGCAACGCTGCAGGGCATTATATAGTTTGTTGCCATGACTGCCTGCGAACGATGCCGAGAGGTCGAAATCGTGGTAGCGCAGTTGGGTACTGAAGCCATAGACGAGGTCGGGCTGGATGCTGCCGAGGACAACGCGGTCGTTACCGTCAATCTTATTGTCGTTATTAGTGTCGGCAAACTTCAGATCGCCAGGCTGGGGCGTCTGACCGTTGATGGTAGGGAGTTTTGAGACATCCTCTCCCTGTTGCACGATGCCTGTGAACTGCAGACCATAGAAAGCGCCGAGTGACTCACCGCGACGCAGGATCTGCTGTTTGTCGCTGCCCTGAATCACGTCGTTCGTTGTGCCCATATCGGTAATCTCGTTTTTGTTGTAGGCGGCGTTGGCACTGATGCTCCAGTTCAGATTCTTGCGCTGCAGGAGGTTCGCGGTGACAGAGAGTTCAACACCCTTGTTCACTACGTTGCCTACATTCTGCAACTGGGTGGTGACGCCAGACGAAAAGCCCATGGGCACCACTAGAAGCAGGTCGCTGGTCTTTTTGTAGTAGGCGTCGAACACCACGCTCACGCGGTCTTTCCACAAGCCGAGGTCGAAGCCGAGGTTATACGAGGCGGTGGTCTCCCACTTCAGATTGTCGTTTGCCGTGTTCTGCTTGGCATAGCTGCTGGAACCGCCATACGAGCCGGTGGCGTAAGACGTAGAGAAGGCGTAGTCGGGAATCTCCTGATTGCCCACCAGACCGCCCGAGAGGCGCACCTTCAGGTAGTCGATGCTGCGGACGCGGCGCAGGAAACGCTCCTTGTCAACATTCCACGACAGACCGAGTGAAGGGAAGTAGCCCCAACGATGGTCCTTGGAGAAACGGCTGGAATTGTCGGCACGGAAGGTGGCGGTGGCATTGTAGCGGTCGAGCAGTGTGTAGTTGATGCGGGCGATGAGTGAGTTGAGCGTCGATTCTGAGATGCCTGTCTGTGGCGTGTAGGTGCCAGAACCGTCGCCGAGGTTATACTGTTTCAGTGTCTCGTTGGTAAAGTGGTTGGTGCGGATGTTACTATATGTTGAGGTTGAGGTCTGGCGCGTATAACCTACCAACGCATCAATGAAGTGATGCTTATTGAAGTTACGGCTATAGGTTGCGGTGTACTCCTGCTGCCACACATCACTCTGACGGTTGCCCGTTCCGCCGATGCCTTGTGTAGCCAAGCCCAACGAAGTGTAAGCACCAGAGAAATAGTTCTGGGTGAGTTTCTCGCTGTTCAGGCCGATGGTGGCTTTCAGGGTCAGGTCGCCAATGGCATAGCTTGCCCAAACGTTCGACAGCAGATAGTTGTTCACGTTCTCGGCCACGCTCTCTTGAAGGTCATAGACGGGGTTGGCTGACTGGTCTCCGATGGCGAAGTAGGCATACTCATAGGGGTTATTGAAGTTGTAACTTCCGTCGGCATTATAGACGCTGACCACAGGGGGCATCAGCAGGGCATAGACGAAGCTGTTGGTGATGCCGGCCGAGTAGGGCGATGAGTTGAAGACCTGCTCCTCGGTGGTGGTCAAGCCTTGTTGCTTGGAGCGGCCATAGGTGGCATTGACGCCGAAGTGCAGTCCCTCCTGCAATTCCCACTCCGCATTGGTGTGGAAGTTGTAGCGTTGGAATCCTGAGTTCAGCAGAATACCGTCCTGATCGGTATGGTTGACCGAGAAGGCATAGCGGCTCTTCTCCGTGCCACCCGTAATACTCAGCTCATGACTCTGCTGGATAGCGGTGCGCAGCACGGCATCCTGCCAGTCGGTGCCTTTGCCCAATGCGGCAATCTCAGCATCGGTGTAGCCGCCTTTGTTGCTGAAATAGTCCTTCTGAAACTGTGCCCACTCAGAAGCGTTGAGCAGGTCGAGCTTCTTGCTGATGTTGCTCACGCCAATATTATAGGTATAGTTAATATGTGCCTGTTGATTGCCACGCTGCCCTTTCTTCGTGGTGATGAGGATGACGCCGTTGGCACCACGCGAGCCATAGATGGCTGTTGCCGAGACGTCTTTCAGTACCTCCACGCTCTCGATGTCGTTGGGGTTGATGGTGGCCAGCGGATTCAGGCTGCCCTCAATGCCGCCCAACCCCGTGGAACCGGCACTGGCATCTTTGAAATAGATAAAGCCGTCGATAACATAGAGCGGCTCATTGGAAGCATTCACGGAATTACCGCCACGAATGCGGATGTGACTATCGGCACCAGGTTGTCCGCTGCTGGCTGTGACAGCCAGACCAGCCACCTGTCCACCTAATGCTACATCGAGTGTGGGTGCTGTTACCTTCTCAAAGATATCGGCCTTGATGGTGGTCACGCTACCTGTCAACTGATTGCGCTTCTGTGTGCCGTAGCCCACCACGACCACCTCGTCCAACTTACTGGAGTTATCGATGAGCGTTATCTCGACGGGTTCCTCGAAGTCGTACACATCCACATCAAACGGACGGTAGCCCACGTATTCCACTCTCAGTGTCAACGGGGCTTCTTTCTTGGTCTGCAAAGAAAACTTGCCATCAATGTCGGTAACAACTCCTTTACCTTTCTCACTCTTCACAATCACTGAGGCTCCAATCAGTGCCTCGCCATTGCGTGCATCCTTGATGCTGCCGGTTATCAACCCTTGCGCAAGCGCATAAAGGGGGCTGATTGCAACAAATGTTGCAACGAAAAATCTCTTTACCATATCCTTACCTTTTAAACCTTTTTACCTTATCTCAAATTCAGCAAACCGTATTGGTGGTTGTATTTCGTGCCGTTCTCCAGCACCCATTGTAGGAAGCGGCTGATGGCTTCGTCTTTTTTGTTAAAGATGATACCCACTTTCTCGATGGCTACCTCTGCGGGCTTGCCGTTCTCAAGACTATTAATCACGTCGTCGAGCGTGCCGTTGAAACTGTCGGCTACGTCTTTTTTCAGATCGAGACCAACAAGGGTGAGGTCATCCTTCAACTGGCGACTCTTCAGGTCGAAGATGTTCGAAAGTGTGTTGAACGAAACGCCAAGGGGGTCCTTTGCGATAGCGGTATTCAGGAAGAGGTCATCGCCGGCAATACGCTTGCCACGGAAGTTGGCGCTCTCTTCGCCAAAGTGATGGGCAAATGAACCTGCTACAGAGGTAGCGTTGCTGCCGCTGTAGATAGTGATGGCTTCAAAAGCTTTATTCTTCTTCACATCCTCCTCAAAGTCGTCATCAAGGAAGAACAGTTGCTTCAGTTTCTTCGCATTCAGGTGCTTGCCTTCGAGCAGTCGTGCTGCCTCAGAACTACGGGCAGTGATGGGCAGCACGGCTGTCTCTCCGATATATATCCAATGGCTAAAGATTTCTTCATTTTTCTCCAGTTGGTCGGCAATGGCTACGCTAAGGTCGCTCTCGCCCTGGCCCTTTGCTATCTGAAACGTAACGCCAGGTTCTGTCTTGGCATATTCCTCAATCCATTTCTCCACCAGTGGACGTGCAAAGCGTGGACTCTTAATCGTGCGTACACTATTACTATTATGATCCTCTGCTAGGATGTTGTTAAGTCCCAAAACTAAAAATGCTGCTAAAACCAAAACTACTTTCTTCATACCTTTATCCTTTTATAAGTTTGATGGTGCAAAGGTACGGTGCTTTCCGTGCTCCCACAATCCCACGTCTGCGGCATTCGCATACCATGAGTATGGTATTTCATTAATTTTGTGGCAATTATCATTATTATTTGGAGAAAAAGCAGTAATTTTGCAGCCCAAAATAAGAACGATGGCAATAGATAGTGCAATATTTCGTAGGAGTGAGTTGCTGCTGGGCAATGAGGCTATGGACCGCATCGCCCAGAAGCGTGTGATTATCTTTGGCGTGGGCGGTGTTGGCTCGTGGTGCGCCGAGAGTCTGGTGCGTAGCGGTATCCGCCAGTTGACGATTGTCGACTCCGACCGCGTGTGCATCACCAATATCAATCGCCAGCTGATGGCCACCACCAAGACCGTTGGACAGGTGAAGGTGGATGCTCTGAAGGAGCGCCTGCTCAGCATCAACCCCAAGGCCGAGATTACCGCCCTGCAACAAATCTTCTCGGAAGAAACTGCCGAGAGTTTTGAACTCGATACCTATGATTATATTATCGACGCCATCGACTCGCTGAAAGACAAGGCTGCCCTTATCCTCTTGGCCTGCAAGACAAAGGCTAAGTTCTTTTCGTCGATGGGCGCCGCCCTGAAACTCGACCCCACGCGCATCAAGGTAACTGAGTTCTGGAAGGTGCAGGGCGACCCCCTGGCACGCGCCCTGCGAAAGAAGTTCAAGAGTCAGAAACAGTTCCCCAAGCGCAAGTTCCAATGTGTTTATAGCGACGAACTGCTGGAGAACCGTGGTCATAATGCTACCTGCGGCACAGAGCAATGCATGTGTCCCAAAGCAAAAAATGGTCCAGGCGACCAAAGTCTCCTGAACCATGAGTGGTGTTCTTCGAAGGCCCAGATCAACGGCACCTTGTCCCACATCACAGCCATCTTCGGCTTTATGCTGGCAGGTCTCGTTGTTCAGGACGCAACGGCAGAATAATCCTTATTTCTTGTTTGAAACGGGAGTGCCTTCGCTCTTTTTTGGGGCGTTCTTCACCTCCTTTGCCTCGTACTTAATCTTTTTGAATCCCTTGATGATGTTGTCGACATTGGTCTTGTCGGCATCATACTTGATGGTGACCATCTTGGTGCAGAGGTCAGTTTCAATGGCTTTGACGCCCTTTTCGAAGCGCAGGTTACTCTTGATTTTCTTCTCGCAGCTCTCGCAATGCATCTCAGGGTTGGTGGTCAGCACCACCGTCTTGATGTCCTTTGCCAGTGCAACCGTTGCGGTCAGCATCATGGCGCTAAAGATAAATAACTTCTTCATCGTTTATTTGTTTTTGGATTAATACATTCTTCCTATATTCACACGTATACCGGCATAGAACATGGCACCATGCACAGGACCCCATACCATGGTGGGGTCGAAAGTGCTGCTCCATGGGTCGGCAGCATTAATGATGGATTGCTTCTGACGGAAACCTGTGAGGTTCTCGCCACCAATGTAGACAGAGAAATGACGAAACCAACGGGTGATTTGTGCCGACACCTGCTCGTAGCCGTGGAAGTGGCTGTCCCAAAGTGGTGCACCAGATGCATCGGAAACGGGCGTAGGCATGCGTCCGCCACCATTCAACTGAAGGGTGGCATCAAACTGCCAGATGCCAAGTGGGGTCTTGTAGCTGGCAGTGACCAGTCCCTTGTATCGACTGGTTAGCGGCTTCTCCATCAACTCACCGCCATAGGTACTTTTCACATCATTCCAACGCCATGCTGCTGTCAGTTCCAAGCCTTGCACCACGGAGTAGGTGGCATCCACCTGAATGGTGTTCGAATACGATTTGCCGTCGAGGTTGCTCATGCGAATCTCAGCTGGATTACTGTCGTAGTCGATGATTGTCTGATTGCTAAAGTGCGTGTGATAATACTCAGCGTTCAGCTTCAGTGTTTTGCCGAACACGGGAATATAGAATGAGCTGCTGAGGCCAGAGTTCCAAGCCTCTTCTTGCTTCAGGTCGTCGATGACCAACTGGCGTCCACTGGCCAACAGGTTGTTGTTCTCGGCCAGAGCATGTACAGAACGATAGCCTTTGCCAACCGAAAGACGCAAGCTCACCACTTCGTTGGGCGATAGCTTCAGGTGGAAACGTGGTGTTACAAAGGTGCCGTAGCGACTACTATGGTCGGCTCTCAAGCCAGCCATCGCCACAACTTTTTCGTTCAGATTGTAGGTGTACTGGGCATAGATGCCAGGGGTCGTTTCTTTTGTGGCAGTCCACTTCTCGCCAATCACCGCTCCCTTCTCATTCAGATAGTCGTGGTTCAGCGAGAGGCCTGCCGACAGACTATGCTGAGGCGTGAATGATGTCTCGAAGAGGAGTTGTGCATAGGCATTCTTTTCGTCCACGTTATAGGCCTTTTGACCATAGTTGGCGTCCAACTGATGCATCGAGGCGCTACCCACCACGGCAATGTTCGTTCCGTGTGCGGGGTCGAGGATAAAGGCGTGCTTCATATAACCCTCGTAGCGGTTGGTCTCTAAGCCTATTTTATATAAATGTGAAAGATGTGAGGTGTGTGACGTCTGTCCACCCTCGCGTTTCTCCTTCATCAGGCCGATGCCACCATGAAAAATATAGTTACGTCCCTTCCAGTTCCAGCGGTTCTGCAGGTTCCATTGACGCACGTTGGCCTGGTCAAGAAAACCATCGTTGTTCTCATCGTGATGACCATAGTCGTCTTGATAGTGCGCCAACAGCACCGTATTTAGTTTGTCGTTCAGATGGATGCTCGCATCGGCATTGGCATCCATTCGACTCTTACTGTTGCCATAGACGTTTACCGTGATGCCCTCGTCGGCCTCTGGTTTCAGATACTCCACATCAATCTGTCCAGTGATGCTCTCGTAGCCGTTCTTTACCGACGAGGCACCTTTCGACACCTGAATGCCACTCATCCAAGGACCAGGCACATAGTCCAGCGCATAGGGCGCAGCCGCTCCGCGAAAGTTGGGCATGTTCTCTGTGAGCATCTGCACATAGGTGCCACTCAATCCTAATAGTTTGATTTGCTTGGCGCCAGTGGCAGCGTCGCTATAGTTTACGTCAACGGATGGGTTGGTAGTGAAGCTTTCGCCAAGATTACAACAGGCAGCCTTGAACAATTCCTCTTTGTGAATCATCACACCATTCACGGCGCCTCCCATTTTGCGAGTGCCAGCGCGGCGTGATGTGATAGTTACTTCATCCAGTTTCTGTGTTTTCGAAATGGTGGTATCTGCCTGTTGGAGCGTCGTTTCTTGTCCCATGACAGGCAGGCAAAGCATCATGACGATGCTTGTTAGAGAATGTTTCATGCTTTTTAAATTTGTTTCTTTGTGTGAATATGATACAATGACTTTTCTGAGCAAAGTCACGACGATGCTCAGAGATGTTAGATACTCATATCAAAGAATCAAATCAACAATATTCGGATAAAGTTCAAGTAGGCGCGAGGATTGCCCCTCCACACCTGTGGCATGAACCGTTGTGGTGCCTTGTGTTCCGTAAGTGTTGTCCATCCTGTCACAAGACTCGGCAGGAAGGTCAGCAAGGGTTGCACCACATGGAAGTCGGACTTGACGGTCTTAGCTGTTTCCATAGGCGCCAACTCCACATGCTGCATCGTGACACAGCAAAAGTTTTGGTTGCAATGCGCATCGTGCATGGCCTCGCTGCTGAGCACGGTGAGAATCTTCATCCTTCCCGTGTGGTGGCAGTGCATGATGTTAACGCCACTTCCGATGAGCAATAGGAGCATCGAAAGCAGCATCGACAGGCCGATGTGAAAGCACTTCTTCATTCTTTTGTGTTGTTTGCGGGTGCAAAGTTATGACATTTTCCTCTTACTCGCAAGAAACAAACGTTAATAAACAAAAATATAAAGAGGTCTACTGTTGGCCATCTGCAAGGAAAAAAGTGTTTGTTGCCTATTTCGGACGCAGGGCCACGCGCTTCGACTGACCAATAGCACCGGCAGGACACACCAAACGACACAGATGGCAGCCCACGCAGCGGGTGCCAACGAGTCGCGGACGCCGTGTGTCGTGGTCAAAGACAATGGCTTGGTGACCACCGTCGTTGCACGACACCTCGCAGCGGCCGCAACCTACGCATAACTCATGGTTGAACTTCGGATATACGATGGTATCGCGATTAAGCGAGTCGGGCTTCAGGAACAGCGGTAGCGACTCGCCAACGAGTGATGATAGCGACTTCAAACCACGCTTGGCCAGATAGCGACGTAAGCCCAGTATTAGGTCGTCGATGATGCGATAGCCATACTGCATGACGGCCGTACATACCTGAACATTGCTGCATCCCAGTTGGATGAACTCCAGGGCGTCGCGCCAGGTCTCTATGCCTCCGATGCCACTCAATACGGGCTTCTTTGGCATCTGTGCCAGTTCCAGCACGTGGCGCAGGGCAATGGGACGGACGGCACGTCCTGAATAGCCCGAGATGGTGCGCTGACCAGCCACCTCAGCGCCAGTATCCATTGTCACCGACTTAATGGTGTTGATGGCCGAGATGGCATCGGCACCAGCCTGCAGACAAGCCTCGGCAGGTTCTGTGATATGGGTGATGTTGGGCGTCATCTTGGGGATAACGGGAATCTTCACGCAACCCTTCACGCAGGCCGTATAGGTCTTAACCAACTCAGGACTCTGTCCCACGTCGCTACCCATGCCCTTGTGCTTCATCTGCGGACACGAGAAGTTCAGTTCTACGGCATCGCAGCCAGCCTCCTCGGCCATCTTGGCCAGTGATATCCATTCCTCTTCTGTCTGTCCCATAATGCTGGCTACCACCACCTTTGTAGGATAGTCACGTTTCAGTCGGCGCAGGATATCAAAATCCATCTCTACAGGGTTCTCGCTCAACTGCTCCATGTTGCGGAAACCATAAAAATCACCATGGGTGGCATTGTTGTGCATCGCATCGAATCGTGGCGACACCTCCTTGATCTCCTGCAAGCAGATGGTCTTGTAGAAGACGCCTGCCCATCCAGCATCGAAGGCATGAGAAACCATCTCGTAGTTCGTACACACAGCCGATGAGGCCAGGAAGAACGGGTTCTCGCACTTGATGCCACAGAAGGTGATGTCGAGTGACGGATACTGACTCTCGTCAACGTCGTCCTTATGGATGGCGTTCATCATCTCCTTGATGCGGATGGGCCAGTTATAGTGGATACAAGCCTGCTCGGCGCGCTCCAAGTCGCCATCGCTGCAGTCCTTCACCCATTGACGGGCAGGCTTGTGGTTGTCAAAGCGGATGGCACGGATGGCGCGTGCAGGGTCGCCCGTCTTGCAGGCCTTGGTGCAGGGAGCATCCTGGCAGAGCAGACAGCGGTTGGCCTCCTCATAGATGTTCACCTTCCTCACCTTGACGCCCTTCAGATGAATCTGGTCATTCTCCAGCGACTCAATGATGGCCAACGATTCAATGTGCTCTATGCCGGCCTCTGCGAGAACCTTCCGACCGCCCTGAAACTCTTTCTCTATGATAAAGCCCATGCCAATGATCTCGGCACCCGCCTGGCGGCAGAGGTCTATAATCCCTAATCCCGTATTGCCGTAAGCCAGGAAGTCGTCGATGAAGAGCACACGGTCCTCGGGCGAGAGATACTCGCGACTGATGATCATCGAATACTCATTCTGTTTGGTAAACGAGTGTACCTTCGTCGTCAGGAATCTCCCCATCGTCGATGGTTTTTTCTTCTTGGCAAACACCACAGGCAGCTCCATCAGATATCCCAACATCACGGCAGGTGCGATGCCCGATGCCTCAACAGTCAGTATCTTAGTGGGTCTGGCTTGCGCAAAGCGGTTCATCAATTCCACTGCCACCTGTTTCATCAGGTAGGGGTCCATTTGGTGGTTCACAAACCTGTCCACCTTCAATATGCCTCCTTCCAGGCAATGGCCGTCCTGCAAAATGCGGTTAATCAAGGTTCTCATAGTTCTAAAGTTTTTAGTTTCTGCGGCAAATATAATGAAAAAAGTGGAAACATCAGACATTTTCCACTGAAAATATAAACAAAGATGCAAGACTGTTGGTAGTCCTGCATCTTTGTTTTGTGGGTTTACCCATTGACCAATAGTCCCATAACGACATCACCGTGATGCCTCTCATCATTCTTCAGACTCTCTATCTCAGGAAAGCGGGCCACAAATGGTGCATATTTGTCTATTGCGGCATATTCCCCTTGAGCAATGATCCTATAGAGTCTTTTTCGTCCCAGAATGGTATAAAGGATGGGCATGATGCGAGCCATATTTTTCCTGGGTTTTAATACCGTCTTCGTTATTTGTTTCAATACCGCTGCATGGCGTCCTTCGTCAGCAGCCAGTTGGCGGAATGCCTCTGCTTCTTTCTCTCTTTTCACTTTGTTTGCCAAAGCTTTGTACATCAACACAGCATCCAATTCTCCTTGTTGCGACTTCAGGAGAAACTTCATTTCCTCATTTGTAATTTGCATCTGATTTGTTTCTTTAGTTTTTGAGTTTTCGAAATCGGCTGCAAAGGTAATGAGAATTATTTATATCGCAAACGATTTGTTGAGGACTTTAAGAGAGTTTAACGATGCAGGACCTGGGACAACTGCTCCAGGGCCAGACGAAGGACAGCGCGAGGCGTGCCAACGTTGAGGCGCATGAAGCCAGAGCCGCCAATGCCAAACATGGCACCATCGTTCAGGGCCAGGTGGGCACGGTTGACAAAGAGGTCCACCAGCGCATTGTGACTGAGTCTCAGGGCGCGACAGTCGAGCCAGACAAGGAAGGATGCCTGTGGGCGCCAAGGTTTTATGCTTGGCAGGTGCTCACGACAGAAGTCCTCCACGAAGCGGATATTATCCTCGATATAGCTGAGCATCTGCCTACGATAGTCCTCGCCCTGCGTATAGGCCGCAATGGTGGCGATAGGCGAGAAGAGTGGCGGGTCGTTGAGCTCGTTGGCCTCCAGCCAGGTGTAGAACCGACGGCGCAGCGAGTCGTTGGGCACGATGGCATAGCTGCTCACGATGCCAGCGATGTTGAACGTCTTGGAGGGAGCACCAAAGGTGATGCTGCACTGAGCAGCCTCATCACTGACACTG
>Ga0265298_10010698_pt1 | contig 10819 bp, 8 predicted proteins | sample AusTroGonzalo_MG_3_FD_193486 | JGI IMG/M metagenome (GOLD analysis project Ga0265298, IMG submission 193486) | Bovine rumen microbial communities from tropical cattle in Woodstock, Queensland, Australia - Gonzalo_01 | ecosystem: Host-associated > Mammals > Digestive system > Stomach > Rumen ...
CAACGAGCAGATTGCCGACTTGAAGGACAAATACCTGCGCCAGGTGGCCGAGTTCGACAATTATCGCAAGCGCACCCTCAGAGAACGTACAGAACTGATTTTGAACGGCGGTGAGAAAGTGATCACCACCCTACTCCCCGTGCTTGACGATATGGAGCGTGCGCTCGCCAATGGTGAGAAGACCGACGATCCTCAGGTGCTACGTGAAGGCATGGAACTGATTTACCATAAATTAGTGAAAGTGCTTGAAGGGCACGGCGTTACCGTGATTCCTACCGAGGAGGCCGACTTCGACACCGACATTCACGAGGCTGTGGCAATGGTGCCGGGCATGGGCGACGACAAGAAAGGTATAGTCATCGACTGCCTGACCAAAGGCTATAAACTAAACGACAAAGTAATCCGCCACGCCAAGGTGGCCGTGGGACAATAATATTAAATGGCACAGAAAAGAGACTACTACGAGGTATTAGGCGTAGCCAAGACAGCCTCTGAAGACGAGATCAAAAAGGCATATCGCAAGATAGCCATCAAATACCACCCCGACCGCAACCCTGGCGACAAGGAGGCGGAAGAGAAGTTCAAGGAGGCCGCCGAGGCCTACGACGTGTTACACGACGCAAAGAAGCGCCAGCAGTACGACCAGTTCGGTTTCGACGGCCCGATGGGTGCAGGCGGCTTCGGAGGTTTCGGAGGCGCTTCGATGAACATGGACGATATCTTCTCCATGTTTGGCGACATCTTCGGCGGTCACGGCTTCGGTGGTTTCGGCGGTGGTCAGGCTCGCCCGCAGCAGCATCGCGGCAGCGACCTTCGACTGAAGGTAAGACTGACACTCGAAGAAATCAATCAGGGCGTCACCAAGAAGTTCAAGTTGCGCAAGGATATTCCCTGTTCCCACTGCCAAGGCACGGGTGCCGAAGGCGGCAGCGGCAAGGAGCAATGCCCAACGTGTCACGGACATGGCGTCATCACCCATACCACCCAGAGCATCTTCGGCATGATGCAGACGCAAGGCATCTGTCCGACCTGTCACGGTTCTGGTGAGGTGATCAAGAACAAATGTCACGAATGTGGTGGCACAGGCGTCACCAAAGGTGAGGAGGTGGTGGAGATCAGCATCCCCGCAGGTGTGCAGGAAGGTATGGTGGTCAACGTTCCCGGCAAGGGCAATGCTGGTCATAACAACGGTATCAATGGCGACATTCAGGTGTTCATCGAAGAAGAGCCCAGCGATACCTTTGTCAGAGACGGTAACGACCTGATCTACAACCTTCTGCTTGACTTCCCGACGGCAGCCTTAGGCGGCGAGGTGGAGATTCCCACGATTGAAGGCACAAAGCTGAAGATCAAGATAGAGAGTGGCACCCAACCCGGCAAGACCCTGCGGCTGAGAAGCAAGGGCCTGCCCTCGGTGCAAGGCTACGGCACAGGACGCGGCGATTTGGTCGTCAACATCAGCGTCTATGTACCCAAGACCTTGAGCCACGAAGAGAAAAAGGCTTTGGAGGAATTCAAGAACAGCGACAACTTCAAGGGCGACAAGCAGACGAAGGATTCTATCTTCCAGCGTTTCAAGAACTATTTCTCTTAATTTTCCTCTCTTATCCCTTACCACTCACCTCTAAAAAAGAATATGAGCTACGAAGAAGTAACCGAATATCTTTTCAGCCAGACCCCCAGTTATGAAAAACAAGGGGAAACCGGCTACAAGGAAGGGCTCGAGACAACCCTGAAGCTCGACGAGCACTACGGGCACCCACATGAGCACTTCCGTTCCATCCATGTAGCAGGCACCAACGGCAAAGGTTCCGTGTCGCACAGCATCGCGGCCCTGCTTCAGACATTCGGCTATCGGGTCGGACTTTATACCTCGCCCCATCTTGTCGACTTCCGCGAGCGCATCAGGGTGAATGGCACCCCGATTCCCGAAGACTATGTCGTAGATTTCGTAGAAAAAGGCAAGGACTTCTTTGAGCCGCTCAACCCTTCGTTCTTCGAAATCACGACGGCGATGGCATTCAAATACTTCAAGGATGCCAATGTCGATATTGCCGTGATTGAGGTGGGATTAGGAGGCCGTCTTGACTGCACGAACATCATCACCCCCATCCTCTCTGTGATCACCAACATCTCGCTCGACCACACTCAGCTGTTAGGGGCAAGCCTCGAACAGATTGCCATGGAGAAAGGCGGTATCATCAAGACGGGCATCCCCGTCATTATTGGTGAAGCTACGCCCGAGACGCGAATGGTATTCGAAACCATTGCCCAGGACGTCAAGGCGCCCATCCACTTTGCAGAGGACGAGGAAGACCGGGAGGTGGTGAGTGCCACGCCCGCAGAAGAAGGCGGCATGATTTATGAATGTAAGCATTTGGGACAACTGCGCGGCGAACTCAGCGGTAGCTATCAAGCCAAGAACATGAACACCGTTGTGGTAGCCATGCACGAGATGGTTAAGTTGGGCTATGTGATTGACTGCGACCCGGGTGTCAATCAGAAGACCATTCAGGAAGAGATGAACGCCGCCCTGATGAATGTCTGCTCGCTCACGGGGCTCATGGGTCGCTGGCAGGTGATCCGCCGTAACCCGACCGTCGTCTGCGATACAGGTCATAACGTTGGAGGATGGCAATACCTGAGCAAGCAGCTGTCCGACATCAAATGCCGAGACCTGCGCATCGTCTTCGGTGTCGTTTCCGACAAGGACATCTATGGTATGATGTCGTTACTGCCCAAGAAAGCCACCTATTATTATACTAAAGGAAGTACCAAGCGCGCCTTCCCCGAGACATCGCTGAAGGTGTTTGGCGACCAGTTTGGCTTGAAGGGCGAATGTTTCCCGACCGTGGAAAAAGCATACGCAGCAGCCATCACAGGTGCGACAGAAGAGGACTTTATTTTCGTCGGAGGCAGCACTTATGTTGTTGCAGATTTCTTAAAAATGCACCTTTAGGTCGCCTTTAGTTGTTTTTAACACCAAAAAAACGCCGATATGTTTGCACATGTCGGCTTTTTTTTGTTATTTTGCCAACAGTTACATTAACTAAAACCAAACATTTATGGCAAACACATCTGAAAATGCGAATTTGTGTGGTCTGAAGCGCGAAGACTTTCAGACCACGATTAACGGTAAAAAGACCGATCTTTACATTCTGCGCAACCGCAAGGGTTACGAAGTAGCTATCTCGAATTATGGCGGTGCTATCTGTGCCATCATGGTGCCCGACAAGAACGGCAAAGTAGGCAATGTCATTCAGGGACATGCCAACATCCAGCAGCTCATGAGCGGCAACGAGCCTTATCTTTCTACGCTCATCGGCCGTTGGGGCAACCGTATCTGCAAGGGTATGTTCACGCTGAACGGCAAGGAGTATCAGGTAGCCATCAACAATGGTCCCAACCACCTGCACGGCGGTCTCAAGGGCTTCAACGCCAAGGTATGGGATGCCCGTCAGATGGGGCCCCGCTCGCTGGCGCTGCACCGCATCTCTTCATACGGTGAGGAAGGCTACACGGGTGAGCTCGATGTAACGGTTGAATTCACCTTCACCGACAACAACGAACTCGTTCTGGAGTATCTGGCCACCACCAACAAGAAGACCATCGTCAACCTGACGCATCACGCCTTCTTCTCGCTGGCAGGCACAGCCGATCCTACGCCTACGATTGACGACCTGATTTGCGAAATCAACTCCGACTTCTACCTGCCCACCGACGACACCGCTATTCCTACGGGCGAGATCCTGAAGGTTGAGGGCACGCCGTTCGACTTCCGCAAGCCGAAGGCTATTGGCAAGGAGATCAATGCTGACTTCGAGCAGATCAAGTTTGGTAACGGTTATGACCACAACTATGTATTGAACAAGAAGGAGGAGGGTGAGCTGAGCTTCGCAGCACGTCTGACCGATCCGAAGAGCGGCCGCACGCTGGAGTGCTACACCACCGAGCCGGGCATGCAGCTCTACACAGGCAACTACCTGAATGGCTACAAGGGTGCCAATGGTGCTACTTTCCCACGTCGTTCGGCCGTATGCCTGGAGACACAGCACTTCCCCGACACGCCTAACCGTCCCTACTTCCCCAGCGTTGTGCTGAATCCCGGTCAGCGCTACAAGCAGAAGACCATTTACAAGTTCGGCATCGCTGAATAAGTAAGCAATATGTTTGCTCATGGCAAATGATATGTTTGCCATGAGCAAATAACATATTTACCAATAGCATATAACTAATTAACAAAACTATGTCACAAAAACAAACTCCGAACTATTTGTTCCCGTTGATTATTGTGTTCATCGTGTGCTTCCTCATCGGATTCATCACGACCATGAACAACTCGATGATTGAGTTCTGTAAAGAAGCTTTCAAGCTGAGCGATACCCAAGGCCAGCTGGTGAACACCTTCTTCTACGGAGCTTATTTCTTTTCTATCCCGTTTGCCATGATGATGAACAAGATTGGCTACAAGGCCACGCTTGTTCTGGGTCTGATTGTCGTGGGTTGCGGCTTCATTGCCAACAACCTCGGCGTTACTGCCGCTTTAGGCACGGCAAACGTCTACACCGTGTTCCTGTGCTGCATGAGCATTGTTGCCCTGGGCGTGGTGATGCTGCAGTTGGTAGCCAACCCCTACGTGATGGTACTTGGCAAGCCTGAGAGTGGTGCTTTCCGCATGACGCTGTCACAGGCGCTGAACTCAGTGGCAACGACCGTTGCACCTATCTTCATCACGACTGTGATTATTGCCGACAAACCCAAACTGCCCGAGAACGTGCCTGGCCCGTTCCTCATGCTGGGTATCTTTGCCATCGTCATTGCTGCCATCCTGTTCTTCATCAAGTTGCCCGATCCTGACATGGAGAAGAAGAATGCTGACTCTACTGAGGAGAGCTACGACATGTCGAAGTATAAGGCTAACGTGTTCCAGTATCCTCACGTATGGTTCGGCGCACTTGCCATCGCTATGTACATGGGTCTTGAGATTGGTATCCCCTCGATGCTTCCCGCTTACTGGAAGGCTGACCCCACCCTGCCCGGTTCAGCAACTGAGTTCCTGCCCTACTATTGGGGCGGCATGATGGTGGGTCGTTTCGTTGGCTCTGCCATCCTGGCTAAGTTCGAGGCTCGCAAGCTGCTCACCGCCTGCTTGATTCTCGGTGCTTGCTGCGTAGGTATCTCGTTCTTCCTCCCGGGCATGACTGCCGTCTATGCAATGCTGGCTGCCGGCTTGTTCCACTCGGTGATGTGGCCGCTCATCTTCAACCTCGGTTTGCAGGAGCTCGGTCCTCACACGAAGAACGCCTCTGGCCTCATCAACATGGGTGTGCTCGGTGGTGCTACACTGCCGCTCGTCATGGGTGCCATCGTTGACAATCCCGCCCTCGGCGTAGGTGTTGCCATCATGCTCATGTTCGTCTATTATGCATACGTCCTCTGGTTCTGCAACTGGGGATCGAAGATCGGTATAAACGTGAAATAAACCAATAATTAATTAAGTACTAAATCTTTAAATCAAATTAAACATGATTGACATTGAATTTGTAAGACAGCGCTTCATCAAGCACTTTGACGGAAAAACTGGTAATGTTTACACATCTCCTGGTCGTATCAACCTGATTGGTGAGCACACCGACTATAACGGTGGCTTCGTATTCCCCGGAGCAGTTGACAAGGGCGTGACCGCCGAGATGCGTGCCAATGGTACGGAAGATACCGTGATGGCTTACGCTATCGACCTGAAGGACCGTGTGGACTTTAAGCTTTCTGACCCCGATGGCCCCAAGGCTTCTTGGGCTCGCTACATCTACGGTATCGCACTGGAGATGAAGAAGTTGGGCGTTCCCGTGAAGGGCTTCAACATTGCCTTCTCTGGCGATGTACCCCTCGGCGCTGGTATGTCTTCTTCTGCCGCTATGGAGAGCTGCTTCGCTTGCGGTTTGAACGACATCTTCGGTGAGAACAAAGTGTCTCAGTGGGATATGGTACTGGCCGGACAGGCTACTGAGCACAACTACTGCGGTGTGAACTGCGGTATCATGGATCAGTTCGCCTCTGTCTTCGGCAAGGCTGGCTGTCTGATGCGCCTCGACTGCCGCAGCCGCGAGTTCGAGTACTTCCCCTTCAAGCCCGATGGCTATCGCCTCGTGCTGCTCGACTCAGTGGTGAAGCACCAGCTGGCAGGTTCGCCCTACAACGACCGCCGCAACTCTTGCGAGAACGTGGTGAAGCACATCCAGGCAAAGCACCCCGAGGGCAAGTATGAGACCCTGCGCGACTGCACCTGGGAGCAGCTGGAGGAAGTGAAGGCCGAGGTTGGCGAAGAGGATTACAAGCGCGCTAAGTTCGTGCTGGGCGAGAAGGACCGCGTGCTCGCTGTCTGCGACGCCCTGAACGAAGGCGACTACGAGAAGGTTGGCGAGATGATGTACAAGACCCACGAGGGCTTGTCTAAGGACTACGAGGTTTCCTGCGAGGAGCTCGACTTCCTGAACGACATCGCCAAGGAGAACGGTGTGACCGGTTCTCGTATCATGGGTGGCGGCTTCGGTGGCTGCACCATCAACCTCGTTCGCAACGACCTCTACAAGAAGTTCGTTGAGGATGCCAAGCAGAAGTTCAACGCCAAGTACGGTCATGAGCCGAAGGTTTATGACGTAGTCATCGGCGATGGCTCGCGCCGTCTCTGCTAACGGTTGGGAATCTTACTAAATCAAAAGAAAACAAGAAAAAGCCAAATTAACCCGGTTTTTTCTTGTTTTCTTTTGTAGTTACATAACTATTTGCTAACTTTGCACCTGTAAATATACAGTTAAGCCCTCGTTCCTGCCTCGTGCAGACGGGAAAGAGCCGATAAGACGACTGCTCTCGTGTTCAGGGCGGGCATGGTCTCTAAGGGATGATTAATAACTTTTAAAACCATTTTTAGCAATTATGGCAGAAATGAATTTTGGTGGCGTTGTAGAAACCGTAGTCACCAGCAAGGAGTTCTCGTTAGAGAAAGCACGTGAAGTATTGAAGAATGAAGTGATTGCCGTCATTGGCTACGGCATCCAGGGTCCTGGTCAGGCTTGCAACCTGCGCGACAATGGCTTCAACGTCATCGTTGGCCAGCGTGAGGGTAAGACCTACGACAAGGCTGTTGCCGACGGATGGGTACCTGGCAAGACCTTGTTCTCTATCGAGGAGGCCGCCCAGAAGGGCACGATCCTCTGCATGCTGCTCTCTGATGCTGGTCAGATTCAGGTTTGGCCCACCATCAAGAAGTATCTCACCGCAGGTAAGACCCTCTACTATTCTCATGGCTTCGCCATCAACTGGAGCGACCGCACGGGCGTTGTTCCCCCGAAGGATGTCGATGTGATCATGGTGGCTCCTAAGGGTAGCGGCACCTCTCTCCGCACGATGTTCTGCGAGGGTCGCGGCCTCAACTGCTCGTATGCCGTTTATCAGGATGCCTCTGGCAAGGCTGAGGAGAAGACCATTGCCTTCGGTATCGGTATCGGCGCAGGCTATCTGTTCAAGACCACTTTCCAGCGCGAGGCTACCAGCGACCTCACCGGCGAGCGCGGCTCACTGATGGGTGCTATCCAGGGCTTGCTGCTGGCTCAGTACGAAGTGCTGCGTGAGCACGGTCACTCTCCCTCGGAGGCTTTCAACGAGACCGTTGAGGAGCTGACGCAGAGCCTTGGCCCGCTCTTCGGTGCGAAGGGTATGGATTGGATGTATGCCAACTGTTCTACGACTGCTCAGCGCGGTGCGCTCGACTGGGCTCCCCGTTTCCACGACGCTATCAAGCCCGTCATGGAGTGGCTCTACTACTCTGTGCTCACTGGCAACGAGGCTCAGATCTCTATCGACTCCAACTCTAAGCCCGACTATCGTGCCGGTCTTGAGAAAGAGCTTGAGGCTATGCGCAATCAGGAGATGTGGCGTGCAGGTGCCGTCGTGCGCCAGCTGCGTCCCGAGAACAGCCAGGATTAATCTGTAGATATTTTTGAAAGCCAGGCCGAAGTGAAGAAAGGACTACTTGCACTTTCACCGCTACTGGTGTTTATCATCTTATTCTTAGTCACGAGCATCATCGCCCGTGACTTTTATAAGGTGCCTATCACTGTGGCGTTCATGGTGTCGAGTATCTATGCCATCGCCATCACGCGAGGCAAGCTCCGGCGCAGGGTCAACGTGTTCAGTCGTGGTGCAGGCACCCCCGAGATGATGCTCATGCTCTGGATCTTTATCCTTGCGGGTGCTTTTGCCCATTCCGCCAAGGTGATGGGGTCTATCGATGCGACGGTGTCGCTGACCCTGTCCCTCCTTCCCTCGCAGATGCTTTTGGCAGGATTATTCCTTGCGGCCTGCTTCATTTCCCTCTCCATAGGCACGAGTGTCGGCACCATCGTCGCACTCACGCCTATTGCAGCCGGCGTGGCTTCCCAGACGGGAGCCCCCGCCGCCCTGCTGACGGCTGTCGTCGTGGGCGGTTCGTTCTTCGGCGACAACCTCTCTTTCATCAGCGATACCACCATCATCGCTACGCAGTCGCAAGGTTGTCAACCCAGCGACAAGTTCCGCGTCAACTCCTTTATCGTTGCCCCTGCTGCCCTCCTCATCCTGCTGGTTTACATCTTCATGGGTCAGGGCATCGTCTCGCCTACCGACATCCCTGCCGTCGATTTCTGGAAGGTGGTGCCTTACGTCGTGGTGCTCATCACCGCCATCTTCGGTATGAACGTGATGGCTGTGCTCACCCTGGGCATTTGCCTGACGGGTATCATCGGCTTGTGCAACGGTTCGTTCAACATCTACGGCTGGTTCCAGTCAATGGGCGACGGCATCCTCGGCATGGGCGAGCTGATCATCATCACCCTTATGGCTGGCGGCTTGTTGGAGGTGGTTAAGCACAATGGTGGCATCGACTTTATCATCAGCCGCCTGACGCACCGCATCCACGGTAAGCGCGGCGCAGAGCTGTCGATAGCAGCGCTGGTCAGCGTGGTCAACGTCTGCACAGCCAACAACACCGTAGCGATCATCACCGTGGGCGGCATCGCCCGCAAGATTGGCGAGCGCTATCAGCTCGATCCGCGCAAGTGCGCTTCGCTGCTCGACACGTTCTCCTGCTTCACCCAGGGCCTTCTCCCCTACGGTGCCCAGCTACTCATGGCGGCAGGCCTGGCTTCGCTCAATCCCATTGCCATCCTGCCCTATCTCTACTACCCCATTGCCATCGGCATCGCTGCCCTGCTGGCTATCCTCTTCCGCTATCCGAGACGCTATTCCAACTACGCTTAGATAGTTAATTGTAAATCCTAAAAACTTACCTTGGTGGACATCACAACGCGCAACTTTTTCCGTTTGCTCCGTGCGGGAGCTTTCGGCACCAAAGAAGAAATCGAACCACTCTCCGCGTGGAAGTGGAAACGCATCTATCAGCTCTCCATCATGCAGGGCGTCTCAGCTCTTGTCTATGACGGCGTGCAGCAATGCGGCGACCAGTTCTTCGTGCAGTTGCCTGCCGGCCTGAAAGACGAGTGGGAGCGCACTACGCAGCAGATTGCCCAGAAGAGTCAAACCACCCGCAATCAGCTGCCTCAGCTGTTCGACACGTTCTCGCGCCAGCAACTACGCCCCATCCTGTTCAACACGCTCATCATGGGCCTGAACTACTACCATCCGACGCATCGGCTGACTGAGAGCATCGACATCTTCTTCCCCTTCGCTACGCAGGGGCGCAAGGCCGACGAGTGGGCACAGACAAACGGCACGCCTACGCCCAGCAAGGAGAATCATGTGTTCAGTTATCAGTGGAACAATACTGAGGTGAAGCACTACCACCAGATGCTTCGCCTGACCAACAAGTTGCACAACCACACCCTCCAATCCATCATCGAGAAGAGCATCCGCGAAAGTTCGCCTACGTTCCTCACCATCGATGGTGTCCGTATCGAGACGCTAAACCCCACGCTCACGCTGCTGCTTCTGCTGTTGCAGATCAGCCAGTTCGTGCTCAACGAGGGTGTGCCCCTCATGCTCTTGGTCGATTTGGGCATCTATCTCCGCAAGGTAGGCGACAAGATAGACTTCATCCAGTTGCAGGAATGGATTGACAAGCTCCGTTTAGGCCGCATGGCACAACTCTCAGGCGTGTTGCTCACCGACCTTTTGAAGTTCTCCGACGACGAGATTCCCTTCATGAATCCCAAGGGTCGCAAGGACCTCAAGCGCGTCATGGACGAACTGTTCCAGTTGCGCCGTTCACAACATAATGAATGGTATTTCCAGCAGGGCAAGGACACCTTCGTGCATGCGGTCAACTCGTCGGCAATGTTCTGGCAGGTGCGCCATTCGGCACGCTATTTCCGCTACTACCCCACCGAGAGTTTCACCAATCTGTTTGCTGCCTTCGCCCACTCCCTCACGCACATCGAGGAATAAGCTTTTGCGGGTTGACGTTCAGCTAACGAACACGACCATGCAGCGAACCACTTCCGTACCATCGCTGCGGCAGATGCGTACGCAGTATTCCCCCTCGCCCGTCTGTTCGCGGTAGAACGACAGCTGGTCGCCCTGATGCGCCTCAGCCACGTAGGCAATCTCCAGACGCTTGATCCGATGCTGGCGATGCCACTCCAGATCCCAGAGGTCAACCACGTGCTCAATGTACTTCACTGAGTTGATGTGTCCGTTGATATCCACGTCATTATAATAGGTGTCTATCGTGCGCACCAGCTCAGCCTCGTTGCTCATCTTCACACGTCCGCCCTTGGCTATCGGGCACTCCTTTTCCTTCTCAATCCAGTTGACGAGCGAGCCGTCG
>Ga0265298_10010699_pt1 | contig 10818 bp, 3 predicted proteins | sample AusTroGonzalo_MG_3_FD_193486 | JGI IMG/M metagenome (GOLD analysis project Ga0265298, IMG submission 193486) | Bovine rumen microbial communities from tropical cattle in Woodstock, Queensland, Australia - Gonzalo_01 | ecosystem: Host-associated > Mammals > Digestive system > Stomach > Rumen ...
GGACCCTATGGAGCCTCGCCGCCGCAGGCCCGGTCGGGAAGGCCTTTCCGGCCGGGCCGTTCTTTACCGGCACAGTGCCGGCTGAACAGCTACATAGTCTACCACATTCTGATTAGACAAGACCCTGTTTCGTCCCCGACGGCTATCCTCATCGTCCTCTTCGTGCTTCTCGGCTGGATGGGTATCGCGCTCATGGACGACGCGTCGATGCTCCTGGGGTTCGTGGGGCAGCGCCTCTCCGGCGACTCCGGCGCCTCCACCAATGTTGACTTTTTCCGGCACAGCCGCGCGGGATTATGGTATAATTCTCCAAAATCTCCTAAAGCTTAAAAGGCTATGGGATACATCGTTCTTTATCATTCATGGAAATTGTGTAACTGTTTTTCAATGCAATGATAGATTGAAGTCACAACAACCGAATGGAAACACACAATGGGCAAGAAGTTTATGACGACACTTTCTATGGCAGCCATTGCTGCCATAATGATTTTCTGCGCGAATGCAGGTGAATGGTATGTTGCCACGAATGGAGACGACGTCAATGCCGGAACCTCGTGGGATGAGCCTTTCGCCACCATCCAGCGGGCGGTGGACGGTGCCTCTTCAAACGATGTCATTAATGTTGCAGACGGAACATATACTCCATTTGCTTCAACCAATTTGCCAGTTACCATCGCCAGCGTCAATGGCCCATCTGCGACATTCATAGATGGTGGCGGCACGAACCGGTGTGCTACGCTGGGGGCTAGGAATCAATATGCCACAGTCGTACGAGGTTTCACCTTCACAAACGGATACGTTGAGGCGGCGGACGGAGGTGGAACGATCGGTGGAACCATTTCAAACTGCGTGTATGTTGCAAATGTCTCTGATTCAAATGGTGGCGGAGCTGGAGGCGGCAGGGTTCTGAGTTCATGCTTTCACGGCAACGCCGCACCTGGCGGTTCTGGCGGCGCTGTTTACAATGCAAGCCTCTGGGACTGCATTGTTTCAAACAATATGGCAAGGATTGGAGGTGGTACGTATGAGGGGACAGTTTCAAACTCTGTGATTGTCGGCAACGTGGCTACAAACGGAGGTGGCTGTTATTCGGGGGTGTTGATCAGCAACTTCATTGCAAACAATGTCGCTTCCGAGTATGGGGGCGGGTGTCACGCTGTTTCTCCCAGGAAAGTTGAATATTGCATTATATCAAACAATGTCGCTCGCTTGGGCGGAGGTGGGTATTTTAATGTCCCGACTATGATGCGGAAGCCTGTCTTGTTTTGTTGTCGTGTTGTGAATAACATAGCGACTAGTCAGGGAGGGGGGCTGTTCAATTGCAATGCGGTAAATTGTTGGATTGGGGGGAATGTTGCCAGTGGCCCAGGTGGAGGGGGAATGCAAGGCGGCGTCGCGACGAATTGCATCATAGTTGCCAATGCCTCCAAAGGCGTAGGAGGGGGGATGAACTCTGCTGATCTCATCAATTGTACAGTGTATGCGAATCAGGGCAACCGAGGTGGTGGAACATATCAAGGGTCGGCGATAAATACCATCATCCGTGGCAATATGGGGAATCCGGAGATGGTCGGGACTGCAATTTCCTATTCTTGTGCTCAAGGCGTAGGAACGGACAACGGCAATATTGAAGGCGATCCGCTTTTTGTCGATGCTGCGAATGGTGATTTTCATCTACAGGCGGAATCACCATGCATTGATGCTGGTTATACCTATGAAAATCCCACACCCACTGATTATGGAGGCACGGAACGTGTGAAGGGGGGGCGCATTGACATGGGGGCGTATGAAGCAGATATGCAGAAGACACATCACTCTGTGTATGTCGAAAAGCCGATAGGAGGACGAGCGTCCTCCATAGGTGAGAGTGTGGAGGACGGGGGGGCGTTCGAGCTGAATGTGTCGGGGCCTCGTCCGCTTGTGGGCATCTACACGAATGGTGCACTTGCCACGACCGCGCCAACACTAAGCCTTGCCGATGTCACCGAGGACTATGTCATTACAGTGAGGTTTGACACATCTTTATTGGTGACATTCTATGTGGACGCCGCCAATGGCAGTGCCGCAAATCTTGGCTACGTGGCTGAAAGCCCATACGCATCCATACAAGATGCTGTGGATGAAGCGATATCTGGAGATGTCATCAAGGTCGCGCCGGGGGTATATGATCCAATCACAGTGCCCGATTCGCAGATACTCATCGAATCCACAGCGGGGCCTGCGGCTACGATTATTGACGGCAAGGGACGTTATCGCCCTGCGACCCTGACTTCAGACTCTCTGCCGAGATTGGGCTATTCTCCCGTTGTCCTTAGGGGCTTTACACTTCGTAACGGAGGTTACATACCTGCTTTAATAGCCGACGCCCACTATGGAGGCGGGGTCTTGGGTGGAACGCTGGAGAATTGCATTTTGGCAGGGAATAGAACTGTCAATGGTGGTGGCGCGGCCGGTGCGATTCTCAAAAATTGCAGGATACGGGGGAATTCTGCCAATTCTTCCGGCGGAGGCACGTGGCAATGCTCTCTGTTTGCGTGTCTTGTAGAGAACAACTCGGCAAGAACGGGATATGGTGGGGGATGCCATGGGGGGCATGCGGAAAACTGTTTGATACGGAACAACTCGGCGTATGGCGGCGGTGGTACGTACAACGGTGTGTTCGTCAACTGCACAATGATTGGAAATTACGCTTCGGAACAGGCGGGGGGCACACATTTTTCCACATGCCGCAATTGCATCATATGGGGTAATTCGGCGCCAGATTCGCCCAATGTCTACGCCGGCGCATTCGCTTATTGCTGTACGGATGTAACGGTAGATGGCATCGGTAACATAGCCGCCGATCCATTTTTCGAAGCGGATGGTTATCATCTTGCCGCCGATTCGCCTTGCATTAATGCCGGATGGAACGCATATAGTTCAGCGGACGTGGACTATGACGGGCAGATGCGCATTGTCGGGACGGCGATTGATGTTGGCGCAAGCGAGTATCAAGAACAGCGGTATGCGTTCATTGACAATTGGGGTGCTTGGTCGATTGAAAACGATGTCGAGTTCTCATTCCCCGTGTCGCTGGCGGACTGGGACGACCTTGCGCGCTTCGCCTGGAGGGCACGTGATCGGTTCGTCATGACTTCCGAGATCGGCGACATGCCTCCGTCCGACAAACCAATCCTCATATCTCTTGGCACGTTTTCTTTCGGTGGAATCATCGAGGCCGTGGATGGCTCCCCCGTGCCGTCAGATGAAGAATTCGGAGTGCCGGTGTGGCGAGTCCGTCTACGGGAGAATACGGCCACAGGACGCTTCCACGCCACAGTTGGAGATGTTGAGGTGCGGAATGTGGTAATCCCTCCATACAACGCTGATAAATGGGTCGAATCGGTTTATGGACAACCGCCATTCTGGCATGCGGCCGCTGAGAGGAGTGGATGGTACGCTCGCCGTGACCGTGCGAGGCTTGAGTTGTTCATGACGCTTGTTCCTGCGGAGCGCTATGCGGATTATACGGCTGCGTTGGCACAAGACGAGGAAAACATGGCGCCAGAGGACGCCAATCGGCTTTCGATACGCGGTTTCCGCGCCAACACTTCTACGAACGACCTCCATTATGTCAATGTCCGGCTGCCTTCGGAGGCGATTGTCAATGTGCTGGGAGCGAGCGATCTTGCCGGAACCAATTGGACGTTCTGCGGCATCGGTTCGTTTGCACGGGGTTACTCGTCCGCAGGAATCGTGGCGAGTAACCAGACCTACTTCGTCACCTTGGCGGAAGGCACTGGTGACTCGGATGGCGACGGCATCTCGGATGTCCTTGAAGTGATGGTTTATGGAACAGATCCACGCAAGGCCGACACTAGTGACGGCGGACTTAAGGACGGCGAGAAGATCTTCCGCTATGGACTGAATCCTTTTGTGCGCGACACGGATGGGGATGGCTATGACGATGACGAGGAAATCGCAAACGGGCAGAACCCAACAACGTATACTCCGGGCGCAGACAGCAGGACTATACGTTACGTTTACGATGCCGACGACAAGCTTATTGGGGTCCGTTTTGGCGGTGGAGGCGGACGGATGCGAACTAGACTGTCTCCAGCCGGGAATCCGACCGTTATTGAAAAGAAGGGAGAATGATCATGAAGCGCATTGTCTCATTTGTTTCAATTGCTGCCATGGCCTTTTGGGCACGGGCGGAATGGTTCATGCCCAATTTCAAGGTCGCCGATACCAACAGCCATCCTGTTCAGACGAACGAAAAGACGATATCCGTGTTCACGAATGCGGCTGTGCGCTCGACATCGCAAAACGCCTTGAAGCGAAGTGCAGTAGCACGGCAGAGATTGACGGCCGTCGATCTCGACGGGCTGGATCATCTTTTGCCCGCCGCACCCTCCACCCGCATAAGTGAGTTGGCGCGAGGATTAGAATATGACTGGCGAAAATGTTTTGACTTTGTGCGGAATCACATCGCCTTTACGCCTTATGTCGGAATCATGCGCGGTGCCGAACGCACGTTGCTGGATCGGGAGGGCAATGATGCCGACCAGGCGTTTCTCCTTGTGGCGCTGTTGCGCGCTTCCGGCCACTCCGCCACGGTGGTCTACGAACCGCTTGTGACCAATACCAATGCTGTAGATTCGATAGTCAGTGGCTTCCGCATCCCATTGCGCAACATTGATGGCGACACCCCATACAACGCTGCAGATTGGATCGGCGGAATGGACAGCGTCGGCGTCTCAGATTATACGGTTTTCAGTGAGATACAAGAACGGCTAGGACGCACTGGCATTGAGAGCGTCTCCTACAAGACGACGGAGATAGTTCTTCCGCATTATTGGGTCTCATTGACTGCGGACGGCGTGACGCGTTATCTTGATCCATCGTTCAAGCCGTGCAGAGTGTCCTCTGCGAGAAAGGCATTGTCTGACATGGGATATAATCGCGACACTCTTCTTGCGTCGGCGGGCGGCATATTGACGTCCGGCCTCTCTGTCAAGAATCTCTCTGTTAATGGCTTGAGGTCTAGATTAAACGCGTTTTATGAAAATCTTCGTACGACGTGGACCAATGCCAACGCATCGGTGGAGTTCTTCATCGGCAGCCGGGAGATCATAGAACGGACTGACGGCGAGTTTTTCCATGGAGGTTATTTCTCGGATGCTCCTATAGACATATTGGCGCAGCCAGTGTCCTATTGCAATGATCTGCGCACGAAGGTGGAGCTGACATGCGATGGTAGATCTTTTTATTCATTCTGGCTCGATGAAGTGGGGACGCGGAACCTATGGGTCACAACAGTCTCAAACGGGGTTTATTCTGCCCGAACCTCGCTCAACCTTGATGACGCTTGCCTCGCAACCATAACAACGTCCTCTAGCGGCCCTTTGACTTTTCTTGGGGTGGATGTGCAGCACAAGGCTCCAACAACAAAGGAGTATGCGTTGAGACGTGGCAGCGCCAACGCATATTCACTCGTAATCGGTTTTAACGGAGATGCAAAGAACGGAATGCGCAGATTCGCATCCGATGAAGTGTCGCGCCTTAAGGCCCAAGGGGTTCCCAATGATTCGTTGCGAATGCTTGCGGCTACGTTATATGTCCAGGGACAACAGTGGTTGTCGCAGTGTGCGATGACGCAAAAGTTGATGAATCGCATAGTGGATAATATGCGGGTGCATGAATATTATTCCATTGGAATCTCTGGACAGGCCGGTGCACCTTTCGTGGATATGGGCAACGCGACTGGCAGTTCCTGGAAATATGGAGGATACCCATCGCCATATATCTTCTTCTCAAGTGCTTTGGAGCACAGTGTGGGGGAACAGCTGAATGGAATCGGTTCGGTGTCGACAATCAAGTTATTGGATCTTGCCAATCGAAATGGCGATACAGTCTATTTCGTGACATCCCAGAATGTCCATACGGTGATGTCTGCGCTTATAAATTACTCAACTTCCGAGAAAAATGATTTTATAGCATCTGCCAATGGGGGCTCTCGGCTATTGTTGCCCAGAAATGGGCGGATTGTCATGAATGATTGGGCGGGAACGGGATATGTGGAGCATAAGTTCACGGCTAACGGCATGTCTGTGGCCATGAGGATTTCCGGCGGTTTGAACGGTGGATATGCGACTCAAAACTTCTGCATGAACCCTGGGGGCACACTGTTGTCTACAATTCTTAATTGGTGCGTAAATGCGCTTTCTCCTGACAATCCTAGCGGTGATCCGGTGTCCATGCCATCTGGCGCCTTCACTGACAGCGTGACGGATATGACCTTGATCCGCAAGAACTCTTTAGTCTGGGGGCGAAGTTATGATGCTCGAAACGTCAATGACGACATTGGCCTGGGTAGAGGGTGGTCGCATGTTTATGACGCATCTGTGGTCGAGACCTCTGATGCCGACGCTGTATTGGGGGCATCGTCGGTGGATGCCGTGATCCCGACGGTCGTGGCCATTGTAGTCGCCGATGACATGATGACCGGACAGAATGCCTTGCCCGCCGAGGAGAACGCCAGAAGATGGGTAATTGCGGCGATGGCCGCCCAGTGGTGGACTGAGCAGATGGCAGGCACTGCTGTCGCCGTCAAGACCGGGGGCGGGACATTCAATTTCATGAAGCGTCCAGATGGCTCTTATGCGGCATATCCCGGCGTGAAAGCAGAGCTTGCGAAGACCAACGGAAACTACGTTCTTAGGGAACGGCTGGGGAATACGTATCGCTTCAATGAATGCAAGAGATTGGCCGAGAAGGAAAGTCCATCAGGCAACAAAGTGCGGTTGAGTTATTCGTACGCGGATGATCCATCCGGTCGGTTGATTCGTGTGGAAAACGATTTCGACGCTTCGTTTGATGTTGAGTGGCTGAATGGTCGGATAGCAAGGGTCATTGACAGTTCTGGCAGAAGCGTCAGCTATTCTTATGGAAACGATTGCCTTGTGGCTGTGAATGATGTTTTGGGCAAGGCGTGGACATATTCGTATGATCCATCTAGCAGGTTCATGACGAGTAAGGCCAATCCCAAAGGAGAGGTGCTTATAGGCAATGAGTATAATTCTCTCGGCCAGGTCGTCCGCCAACTTGCACCCAATGGCGAGCCGTGGATATTCGGCTATGTACTTGACGTGGAGGCTTGGGATATGGATCCAAGAGGGAACAAGCTGATTCGCAGGTTCGATGCCGAAGGGCGTACGACATATCAACGGGGCCGCAATGGGGCGGGTACAACCGTTTCCTATGATGGTCACGGACATGCTATTCTTACAATCAACCCCCTTGGGCGACGCAGTACCGCAGAATACGACGTCAATGACAATCTTGTTTTGAGGACTGAGGGTTTGGGATCGCGGGCCCGCAACACCCGCTTCGGCTATGATGCCGAGAATCGTCTTGTCGCGATAACGAATGCGATTGGGGCTGTGAATGGATATGCGTATGATTCGGCCGGACGAATCGTAAAAACGTTCAATCCTGACGGCACTTTCATTCAGAACGTGTGGAACGGCAACGGGACGCTTGCCGAGTCTTTGGGATATGATGCGTGTACGAACTGCTTGATCCGCAAGGTCTACACATATAATTCATACGGATTGCCGACCAGTTGCACAATTTATGGGCAGGGTCTTCCGGCTGGTGGCCTGACGACGTATACGGCCTACAACTCCGACGGCAGCGTGGCGTCCACGACTGATGGCAACGGGAATATCTCGACGTTTACCTATGATGCAGCCGGTCAACTGCTTGAGGAACGAGATCCAGTTGGCGACAAGGTGACTTTCACTTATGACGATGCGAGGAATCTTGTGTCAGTTCGAGACAAGATGAATCATGTGACTACATACGAGTATACAGTCTCCGGCAAGACGAAGAAGACGACATATCCCGATGGATCAGTCGTTTCCTGTATGTACGATGCATTGGAAGACATGCGCTCTATGACGGACAAATATGGGAATGTCACTACTTTTACAAGGAATGAGCTAGGACTGGTTACGGAGACTGAATCGGGGGGATGCGCCGCGTACAAAGCGTTTGACGTGATGGGCAATGAGACCAATCGCGTTGATGCTTCAGGCGTGTCCATCCAGACGGTGTACGATGAAGAATCTCGGCCTATTGCGGTTCGCGATTCATCTGGGGCGGAGCGGACGACTGCTTATGACATTCTAGGACGGCCTATTCGGACGACAGACGCACTCGGCAAAACGTATCTCAAGGTCTACGATGATGCCAATCAAATGGTCGCGTCCGTCAGGCCATCAGGCGCCGTCGATGCATTCGGGTATGATCCGCTTGGCTTTAGGAATGCGTTCACAAATTCTGAAGGCAGCGTGTACATGACTTCCTACGATGCGCTGGGTCGAGTGCTGGCAAATACAAACGCGCTGGGCAGACAGACGTTGAGACTTGAATATGATGCCAATGGAAACATCTTGTCGGCAATTGACGCCGATGGAGGTGTGACAACCTTCACCTATGACGCATTAAATCGCCTCTTGTCGCGGACGGTTGGCGACCAAACGGATTCGTTCACATATAATGCAAATGGCGGCCTGTTGTCGGCATGTAATGCTACGGCGGAAGAACGGTTGTCCTATGACGTGATGAATAGGCTGTATTCTGCTACCGTGGCAATCAACGGTCTGTCGGTTACGACGCATTGGATTTATGACCTGGGGGGGCTGCCAACGAATATTACGTATGGAGTTAACGGGATATCGTTACGTCGAGAGTTCGATGCGAAAGGACGGCTCGTCGCTCTTGATGACGGTCGTTCGCACAGGTGGACATTCGCTTATGACCGTTCCGGGCGGCTGCTTTCATCGTCTTCGCCTGATGGAAGAACATCCACGTTCGAGTATGATTCTACAGGCAAGTTGACTGCCTGGAGAGTCCCTGATGTCACAGCTCGGAACATCTCCCGCAACTTGAACGGAATCAAAATCGCAGAGCGGGTCACAGAAGGTAACACGCCAGAACCGATCCGGGATTCGTCGTTTGAGAATCGTTTCAATGCGGCAGACCAGCTGCTTTCATCGTGTGTCACTCGTGGCATGGGAGTGGGCGAAGACCTTTTGTTTGAGTATGACCTCAATGGTAATTGCAGAAGGGCGACATCGTGGTCTGATGGTCTGGTGAAGGGTGAACTGTCTGTCTCCCATGATTCATCCGGTGCGATTAGCTCCGTTTCATGCAATTCTTCCAGTTTTGCGTTCGCCTATGATGCACTCGGCACTAGGGTCGTTTCAGGAGGGCGTGTGTTCATCCCTAATCTTGCCGATAGGTGCAGGCGACCTCTTCTTGAATATGACAGAAACGGAGTGTTTGTTCGCGCCTATATATGGATAGAGTCAAAGTTGCTGGGCTATATAGACGCCAACAACGAGTTGACGGTGGCACATACGGATGAATATGGAAACGTTATCGCCTTGTCTCGACAGGACGGAACGCTTGTCCATACGGCATTATACGGGCCGAACGGCGAGGACTGGGGTATGATGGGAACGAATCCGCTGCCGTTTGCTTGGCTTGGAGGTCATGCGGTCGAGAAAATGTTTGCTGATACATTCTTGGGCGACATCTATATGACGCGCCATCGGCTCTATTCTACGGGGGTGCATCGTTTTCTGGAGCCAGACCCGAAGGGGCTTGCCGGAGGCTTGAATCTGTATGCATACGGTGGTAATAATCCTGTGGGATATATAGATCCTTCTGGACTTTGTGCGGAGGAAGTGGATGAGCCTCGTAAGGGGACAAAGGATAATCCATATGTCTTTAAGAACAGCTCGGTAGAACGACCGGAAGGGGGACTATACAAGAAAGGAGACTGGATCATGACAAGCGACGGTCTTATAGAGCTTCCATGGGATATGTTCATGGACGGAGAGGATTATAAGCATTTAGGCTTGCTTGTTGATAGAACGAATTCGGTGAGCGAAGGAGGTGAGATTAGAGAACATAATATTCTTTCATGGTTGGAGAATAAGGGATACATGGGAGCGGTTCAAGACTATTATTATTCCAATGAACATGCGAACAACAAAATGATGCAGAATAATGTTTGCCAGGCAACCGCCATGATAGGGGAGGTGGCACTGCTTATAGCACCGGGAGGCCCTGATTGGGGTAATAAATTCACAGATGCTTTGGTCACCATATATGATGTTGTTTCTGCCGCTAATAGCATAAGCGAGTATGCGGGCAACATGTCAAGACATTTCTTGCCTGAAGGTACACATAATCGGGGGAGTGCCTCTGGCGCACAACGGCGACAAAGGGAGCAACAAAATGCACAAGGGGGTAAGACCCGCGGCATGGACCAAGAAAGGCAGACGCAGACAACCGCCTATGAGGAGCAGCAACAAGCAGTAAAGGATCTTGCCGCTGCGGCGGTTGTGTCTATGATAACGGATTTGCAGATACCTGTGGAGACGGCGCAGGAGGTGATCCACATGCTCCAAGGCGATGAGGCTATGCGAATGTCTTCAGAAGCAGGTGCTATTGATAGTTTAAAGATCGGTGGAACTGCCAATGACAAGTAGGTTGTATACCCCCCTATGGGGTCAGACCCTGTTCCGTCCTCGTGGGGTCTGACCCTACTCCGTCCTCGTGGGGTCAGACCCTACTCGGTGAAATGAAAAAAGTAAATGAACCTGTCAGACTGGGGGTGGTAGATTGCCTAGCTTTTATGTCGGGCGATGGTGCTCGACGGAAAAAAGAAAGAAGAGGTGAATTATGAACACGAAGAAAATCTTAGTTATGGCTCTTGCGCTGACGACCGCTACATGCGTATTCGCACGGGGACATCACCAC
>Ga0265298_10010700_pt1 | contig 10818 bp, 6 predicted proteins | sample AusTroGonzalo_MG_3_FD_193486 | JGI IMG/M metagenome (GOLD analysis project Ga0265298, IMG submission 193486) | Bovine rumen microbial communities from tropical cattle in Woodstock, Queensland, Australia - Gonzalo_01 | ecosystem: Host-associated > Mammals > Digestive system > Stomach > Rumen ...
TAGCTGACCACGAGATGGCCATACCCGTCTGACGGCGCTCAAGGGCGAACTGCACAATCAGGATGGCGTTCTTAGCCAACAGACCAATCAGCATAATGAGCGAGATCTGCATGTAGATATCGTTAGAATGGCCAAACAGCGACGTGAAGCCGAAACAGCCAGCCAAGCCGAACGGTACAGAGAGTACCACAGCCAGAGGCAGGATATACGACTCGTACTGTGCCGACAGGATCAGATAGATGAACAGGAAGCAGAGTACGAAGATAATCCATGTAGAGTTAGATGCCTTAGCCTCCTCACGGGTCAGACCAGAGTAGTCGTAGGTATAACCAGTGGGCAGTGTGGTGGCAGCCACCTCCTGACAAGCCTTGATAGCCTCACCAGAAGAGAAGCCGTCGTTCACCGTTGCCGTCACGTTGATAGAGGTGAACAGGTTGAAGCGGTTGATGTTAGAAGGACCATAGACACGCTCCAAGCGGCAGAACTCCTTCACAGGCGACATGCCCGATGGGGTGCGCACATAGATGCTGTTCAGCGATTCCTCTGTCTGACGGGTTTCGGGCGAGCCTTGAATCATCACACGGAACAACTTACCATAAGCATTAAAGTTAGAGGCATAGAGTCCGCCATAGTAGCCCTGCAATGTGCTCAGGATGGCAGAGGGCGATACACCCACCTGCTTACACTTAGCCACATCCACGTGAACCATGTACTGTGGATAGGCAGGGTTGTATGAGGTCTGCGCCATCTGAATCTCAGGACGCTTGTTCAACTCAGAGATATAGTTCTTCACAATATCATAGAACTTGTTCAGGTCGCCACCAGTACGGTCCTGCATCACCAGTGATACACCACTGTTCATTGAGTAACCAGGAATCATTGGGGGCGAGAAGGCCAGGATAGAGGCATCCTTGATATGGGCAGTCTTCAGGAATATCTGTGCCACCACCATCTGGGCTTCCATCGGGTCAACGAAGAAGCGATAGATGCCATCTCCGTTCCACAGACCAGAGAGCTTCCACCAGAAGCCATGCTGACGCTGAGAGAAGGGCTTCAGCTTGATGATGAAGGTAGCCTGGTCGGAACCAGAACCTGCAATGAAGTTGTAACCCTGCACCTGCTCGCGAGCCTGGATAGCGGGGTCGGCAGCCAGGATGCTGTCCACCTCGTTGATAATCTGACGCGTGCGAGCCACAGAGGTAGCAGGAGGCATAGAGATGGTACAGAACAGGGTACCGGTATCCTCGCTGGGCACCAGTCCACTCTTCGTGGTCAACATAGAACCTACCAGCGCACCAATACCGATGATAGCTACCAGCAGAATCAACAGGGGCTTGCGTACGGTCTTCTCAATACTCTTCTTATACTTACCCAGAACCTTGTCGTAAGCAGTATTGAAGGCCAGGTGGAAGCGATCAATACGACTCAGCTTCTTCTCGCCGTCCTTATTATGAGGCTTCAGGAAGATGGCACACAGGGCAGGCGACAGCGTCAGGGCGTTCAGAGCCGAAATGAAGATAGACACAGCCATCGTCACACCAAACTCACGATAGAACGTACCACTGGTACCACCGATAAACGACACAGGAACGAACACAGAGGCCATCACCAGCGTGATAGAGATGATAGCACCCGAGATCTCGTTCATGGCATCGATAGAGGCGGTCAAAGCACTCTTATAGCCCTGGTCCAACTTAGCATGCACGGCCTCAACCACCACAATGGCATCGTCCACCACAATGGCAATAGCCAACAGCAGGGCCGACAGCGTGAGCAGGTTGATTGAGAAGCCCATCACGTTGAGGAAGAAGAACGTACCAATCAGTGACACAGGCACGGCAATCAGAGGAATCAGCGTAGAACGCCAGTCCTGCAGGAACACGTAGATCACGATGAACACCAGGATCAGCGTGAAGAACAGGGTGAAGATCACCTCCTCAATAGATGCATAGAGGAACTCGGTTACATCATAGTTAATCTTATAGGTCATGCCTGGAGGGAACAGCTTAGCCTGCTCCTCGAGCTCGGCCTTCACCTGCTTGGCAATCTCGTTGGCGTTAGAACCGGCAATCTGCTGTACCATACCCAGCACAGAAGGCAGGTTGTTGTTCTTCATGGCCACAGAATACATCTGTCCACCCAATTCGATGCGAGCCACATCCTTCAACTTCAGGGTCTGACCGTCAGCATCGCTCGAGATGATGATATTGCCAAACTCCTCGGCCGACTTCAATCGACCGGTGTAGCGCAGCGAATACTCGTAGGCTACGTTCGACTGCTCACCAAAGGTACCAGGAGCGGCCTCGATGTTCTGCTCGGCCAGTACGTTGCTGATGTCAGAAGGCATCAGGTTGTACTGCTTCATAACATCGGGCTTCAGCCAGATACGCATAGCGTACGATTTCATACCAGGGCTCTGCACGTCGCCCACGCCCTGGATACGTTTGATGGCTGGGATAATATTAATGTTGTTGTAGTTGGTCAGGAACTCATCGTCGTAACGACCGTCCTCAGAGGTCAGTGTGAACATCAGCACCTGAGAGGTCTGACGCTTCATCACCGTCACACCAATACGAGTTACCTCGGCAGGCAGCAGAGCCTGAGCCTGCTGCACGCGGTTCTGCACGTTCACAGCACACATATCAGCGTTCATGCCCTGGCGGAACAGGATGCTGATCTGTGCCGAACCGGCACCTGCGGTTGACGAGATATAGTCCATGCCTTCCACACCGTTGATACTCTCCTCCAACGGGGTGATAACCGAGTTTTTCACCGTCTCGGCATCGGCACCAGGATACTGGGTGTGCACCACAACGGTAGGCGGTGCAATATCCGGATACTGCTCAATAGGCAGCGAGAAAAGTCCGATGACACCCAGGATAACGATGAGGATAGAGATCACCGTTGACAGTACTGGGCGTTTAATAAAATTCGTAAATGTCATAATTTACTTTTTTATCTTATTTACTTTTTTACCTTTTTACTTTTTCATCGCATTCACGATATCGCTTGAAGACATGGCCTTAGCCTGCTCCTTGATCTTCTCCTCGTAGCGCTGAGGTGTGATGGGCACAATCTCCATGTTGTCGGTCAACTTGGTGATACCGTTGGTCACGTATTTATCGCCAACCTTCAGGCCGCTGGTCACAATGTAGTTCTGACCATCGTTCTGTGGGTCAACAGTAATCTCGGTATAGGCCACCTTGTTGCTGTCCTTCAGCAGGTAAACGAACTTCTTGTTCTGAACCTCCATCACCACACGCTGGGGAATCACGATGGCAGCATCGGCCGAACGAGGAATGATGATAGAACCAGAGCCACCACTCTTCAGCAGCTTCTCAGGGTTGGGGAAGTGAGCCTTCACCTGTACAGAACCTGTGGTCTTATCAATCACACCACTCACGGCAACCACCTTACCCTCGTGGGCATAGATGCTACCGTCGGTCAACTGCAACTTCACTGGGGGGAAGGCATCGATAGCGGCACGCAGGCCGCCCTCACCCTGTGACAGACTCAACATATCCTTCTCGGTCAGTGAGAAGAAAACCTCCATCTTACTGATATCCGATACGTGAGTCAGCACGTTAGAAGCGCTCACCAGGGCACCCTTCTTGTAAGGCAGTGTGCCAACAACGCCGGCAGCAGGACTCTTCACATAGCAGAAGCTCAGATTCTCCTTAGCCGAAGCCAGGGTAGCCTGAGCCTGAGACAACTGAGCCTGCGCACTGAGGAACGAGTTCTCGGCAGTCTGCAACTCATAGTCGCCCACCACCTTGCTGGCGTGCAACTTCTTAGTATTGTCGAAAGTCAGTTTCGCAGTGTTCACAGCGGTCTGAGCAGTGTTCACCGTAGCCTGGGCCTGACGCACCTGAGCCTGATAGGTCTCGTTGTCAATCACGAAGAGCACCTGTCCAGCGCTCACCGTCTGACCCTCAGTCACATTGATCTGAGTGATAAAGCCAGACACTTTGGGACGAATCTCCACATCCTGAATACCATTGATGGTGGCAGGATAGGTGCTCTGAAGAGCTGCGCTCGATTCAGAAACCGTCTCAATAGGATACTCGTTGTCGCCGAACGTAGGACGACCACCGCCTCCGCCACACGACATCAACACTGTTGCAACCGTTGCAACTAACATCATCTTTTTCATTTTCATACCTATAATTTAACTATTTCTATATATTTTTTCTTTTTGTGTATAGGAAACCAGAGGCTGTTTACGGGTTTCCAAAATGCAAAAATACAAAAAAGGAGCGTAAGTATCACAACTTACGCCCCATTTTTACATATTATTAATATAATATGCCCTATATTATTTCAATTCTTTAACATCCTTGAAGTGTTTCCAGTCCTTATCACGGAAAAACTTGTTCTCTTGTCCCTCGGGCACATAGACCGTAGCATTATAGCTGTCGAACGCCCCCTCGATGATGGGTACATAGTGTCGTGGACAAACAATTTTTTCAAGGGCAACACATCCCTTGAAAGCATCCTTGCGCAGGCGCTCGATACTCTTGGGGAGGGTGATCATCGTCAAGGCCTTGCAGCCCTCGAAGGTCGACTCCTCAATAAAGCGGATGCTCTTGGGAATATCCATGGTGTGCAGACTGCTGCAGTCCTTGAAGGCCTCAGCGCCAATAGACTCCATGCGTGCAGGCAGGTCGAGCTCCTTTAGTCCAGCACAGCCCTTAAACGCCTGTGGGGCAATATACTGCATTTTGTCTGTCAGCACCGTGTTCTTACAACCAGCCACCAGCATCAGCTTACCCTTCCAGGTGCACACAACACCATTGCTGTTGTCGCGCGAGTCATAATGGGTGTTGGCCGTATCCACCTCGATGCTCTCCAGAGCAGGACAATAGGCCAGGGCACCATCCTCGATAGCCTCCACACCTGCAGGTATAATGATATCCTTCAGACCGTCGGCATGGGCAAAGGCCCCACTCTTCAGTTCCTTCAGTCCCACAAAATACTGCAGTTCCTTCAAGCTCTCAATATCACTACCCACGAAAGCCTCACCCAGACTGTCCACCTCGGCGGCGTCAATGCTGGTCATCTCTGTCGCATCGGCCTCGATCCAGCCCTGCTCACGGGCAATCATAATCAGTTCCTCGTTGGTGTGAACAGAGGCAATAACCTTCTTCTCCACCTCTGGCGCTTTAGGTTTGTCGGGCTGACTCACATAATTAATGGCGAAAAAACACAGTGCAAAAACTGCCAGTGCAGCCAAGCCGCCCAAGAACCATGTCTGCTTGTAGAAAGGTGTCTGAATCTCTGTCTCCATATCTTTTTTCAATTTTAAAAAATTATTCGGATGCAAAAATACAAATTAAATCCGAAAAACGCCAGAAGTTTACTATTTTTTTACAAGGTTTTAATATGGGGTTAAAAAAGATTAATTGTTTGCCTACAATAGACGAACGTAACAAAATTTTCCTATCTTTGCATCAGAAATAAATAATACGACACTAATCAACGATTCTTCAAAAAAGATCGCTATACCTTTTTAACATTAATAAAACTAAGAAACTATGGAAGTTGAAAAAATTATGCAAGCCCTGGAACGTAAACACCCGGGCGAATTAGAGTACCTGCAGGCCGTTCGCGAAGTGCTGGAATCTATTAAAGACGTCTATAACCAGCACCCCGAATTTGAAAAAGCCAAGATTGTAGAGCGCATCGTAGAACCTGAGCGCATCAGCACATTCCGTGTGCCCTGGGTCGACGATAAGGGCGAGGTTCAGGTGAACATTGGCTATCGCGTGCAGTTCAACAGTGCTATTGGTCCTTACAAGGGCGGACTCCGTTTCCACCCCTCTGTGAACCTTTCAATATTAAAGTTCCTGGGCTTCGAGCAGACCTTCAAGAATGCCCTGACCACACTGCCCATGGGTGGCGGCAAGGGCGGTTCCGACTTTGCTCCTCGTGGCAAGAGCGATGCCGAGATCATGCGTTTCTGCCAGGCCTTCATGTGCGAACTGTATAAGGTCATTGGTCCTGATATGGACGTGCCTGCTGGCGACATCGGCGTTGGCGGTCGTGAGATTGGCTATCTGTTCGGCATGTACAAGAAGCTCACCTCACAGTTCCATGGTGCCACCCTCACGGGCAAGGGCCTGGAATGGGGCGGCTCTATCCTGCGTCCAGAGGCAACAGGCTATGGTGCCCTCTACTTTGTGCACCACATGCTCGATGCTCACGGACTGGACATCAAGGGCAAGACCGTGGCCCTCTCAGGCTTCGGCAATGTGGCCTGGGGTGCTGCCAAGAAGGCAACCGAGTTGGGTGCCAAGGTGATCACCATCAGTGGACCTGACGGTTATATCTACGACCCTGCCGGCCTGGATGCCGAGAAGATTGACTACCTGCTGGAGTTGCGTGCCAGTGGCAACGACATCTGCGCTCCCTATGCTGACGAGTTCGACGGAGCCCAGTTCTTCGAGGGCAAGAAGCCTTGGGAGCAGAAGGCCGACATCTATCTGCCTTGCGCCACTCAGAACGAGTTGAACGGCGAGGATGCCGACAAGATTCTGGCTCAGAAGCCTCTGTGCGTAGCCGAGGTGTCAAACATGGGTTGCACGGCCGAGGCTGTCAACAAGTTCATCGCCGCTGGTCAGCTGTTTGCTCCTGGTAAGGCCGTGAACGCAGGTGGTGTGGCCACCTCAGGCTTGGAGATGACCCAGAACTCGATGCGCATGTCGTGGACAGCCGAGGAGGTTGACCAGCGTCTGCACCAGATTATGCAGGGCATCCACGAGCAGTGCGTGAAGTACGGCAAGGAAGGTAACTATATTAACTATGTAAAGGGTGCCAACGTGGCAGGCTTCATGAAGGTGGCCAAGGCCATGCTCGCCCAGGGCATCGTATAGTACTCCAAGCTATTGATGCAGTAGTAAACAACGAATGATTATTAAGCGATACATATTAATCATATTCGCGCTTACATTAAGCCTTACCGTTCTGGGCCAAATCCAGATCGGTAAGGCTTCATTTTATTCTAAGAGAGCCACAGGACGCATGACAGCCAGCGGCGACCGTTTGCATCACGACAGTCTGACATGCGCACATCGCTCCTATCCCTTCGGCACCTTACTTCAGGTGACCAACCCTTCGAATGGCAGAATGATTGTTGTGAGGGTCAATGACCGCGGTCCTTTTGTTCGCGGCCGTATCATCGACCTGTCATGGGCTGCCGCCAAGGTGCTGGGCATCCTGTCAACAGGTGTGGCCAACGTCATTGTAGAGCCGTTGGAGCACTTCCACATTCCCATGAAGCGAGACCGCGACCATATCATTCCGAAGGTCAGCGAGGCCATCGAGACCGAGGAGTTCCCGTGGAAGAATATCAAGGGCGTTTCTTTGCCGTAGGCACACGGAACTCTCGCGTCTGCGAGGTTACCTCTCGCCCACCCTGCGCCACGCCCAGGCGCACAATAATCTCACCGTCTTTCAGTCGTTTGTCGGCCAGTATCGTGGCAGTATAGCGCACACCCTGACGTGGACCGATGCTCTCAATACGCAGGTTATCCGATATCTTGATGTGCTTGTTGCCAGTGGCATCCTCGACAAAGGGTTGCACGTCGAACACGGCATTGTCCGACGTGTTCATGATCTCGAACACAGCCGTACACTCCTCGCCACGCACCAGCACGCCGTCGTTCTGCGTCTCAGTAATCACGGCATGGCGCACCACCAGAGGTGCCTCGGCAGGCGCAATCATGATGCGGTCGTCGCCACGTCCCTGTGGGTCGAAGCCACTGTCATCATGCTGGCGACGGTCGCCATACGGCGCCATCTTGCGCTCTTGCGACTTGTCTATGGCCGAGCCGATGACAGCACCAGCCACAGCCCCACCTACCGTGCCGATGAGCGAGCCAGTGTGCTGACCACGCCAGCCGCCGGCAATGCCGCCGATGGCCGAACCGATGACATGTCCGAACTCGCCGCCCACGTAAGCGCCACTGGCAGCATTACTGGTGCAGGCACTCACCAGGAGTGCCCCACTCATCAACCATAGAAAAGTCTTTTTCATCTTTCTCCTCCTATTTCCTTTTTAATTCGCTTTCTTCTTTCTCACCTGCAGCACCACCACCAGCACAATGAGCAGCAGCAGGATGGCCAGTGCCACATAGGCCAGTGTCTCAGTGGTCTTCACCGATTGTGGGAAGAAGCTCAGCACCACCTCGTGCTTACCAGCCTCGATGTGCAGGGCGCGCAGCACGTAGTTCACACGTCCCAGTTCCACCTCCTGACCGTCGACAGTGGCCGTCCAGCCAGGATAGTAAATCTCTGAGAGCACCAGCACGCCACCCTTACCATCAACAGTATAGGTTAGTTTATTGGGTGCGTAAGATGTCATTTGAACAGTAGAGGTTGAGTCCTGAGCCACAGCCTGACCCAGTACAGCCTCAAACTGCTTGTCGGCCACGGCCTCATGGCGCAGGTTCAGTTTGCCCAGTGCGTCAATCTCGTCGTTGGCATTGTCCACATAGCTCACATGGTCCACCATCCACGCATTACCAAAAGCATAGGGGTTCTGCACGGCGATGTTCTGCTGAGCCATGAGGAAGTACTTGGTGTTCAGCATGTTGATGACAGGCCAGATGCTGTCGCCATTCACCACGCTCAGGTCGGTACCAGTGGTAGAGAGTGCCTGACGCACAGCATTCAGCTGGTCTGAGAGGTAATACTCAATCAGTTCCTGATAGCGACGCAGCTTAGCAGGGTGATAGCCACCCACACTCTTATGATAGTAAGAAGTCTCGTTCTCGTTGAACACATTGCCAGCCAGGTTCAGCACACGGTAGTCGAGCGACGTATCGGCCAGGATCTGACGGTCGGCATCGGTCATGGGGCGCACCTGCTGGCGCTCCACCTTCTTCACAAACTGCTTGGTGTCGTTGGGGTTCAGATAGCGACGGTTCACTGTCCACAGGTCTGTGAGACACAGCACCAGCAAGCCAGCCACCAGCATCCATGCCTTGAACTTCGTCTTCATGCAGTAGGCCAGGAGCATCAGCGTGCCCACGAGGATGATGAGGAACGAGCGCCAGCAGTCGGCCGTGAACACAGCCTGACGGGCCTTACTCAACGCCTCGAGCAACGCATCGGCACTGGCAGGTGGCGGCAGGATCTGTCCAAACAGCTTGGCCTCGGCCTCCGTATAGAAATCAAAGAACGTAGTGGGTGTCACAGCAAACAGCAGGGCCACACCACCAGTCAGGCCAAAGGCCACCAGCACAGCCTTGAAGATATACTTTCGCTCTTGCGCCGTGCCATTCTCCACCTTCTGCCACACCTCCCTCAGGGCCAGCATGGCCATCAGGGGAATGGTGAACTCAGCAATCACAAGGATCGACTCCACAGCACGGAACTTGGCATACATGGGCACATGGTCGATGAAGAAGTCGGTGAGGCCCATGAAGTTCTTACCCCACGCCAGCATGATACTGAGCAGCGTGGCCACCAGCAAGCCCCACGTCAAGGGGTTGCGATAGCACACCAGCAGGCACAGCACGGCCAGCAGCAGCACGAAGGCACCCACATAGACAGGACCCATGGTGCCGTTGGCGCCCTCCTCCAGGTTGTCGTTCCAATATTGTGTGAAATAGAGGCCGTTCTGACTCAGATAGTCGAACACCTGCGGAGCCGACATGCTCTGTCCAGGACCCACGTTGACGCTCATACCCTGAATGGCCTCGCGTGCGTTCTCGTCGTCCCACAGCAGTTTCATCGACGTGCCGCCCTTCACATTAGGCACCAGCAGCGACCATGTCTCGCCAATGCCATAGCTATAGTCAGTGATATACGAGCGCTCCAGTCCGCTGTCCGTCTGGTTGTCGGCATTCTGCTTCACCAGCTCGCTCTTGCCACGCATGGTCTCCTTCGAGAACTCCCACGTGTGATAGAGGTTCGACAGGTTCACCATCACGCCCAGTAGTCCGCCCACGATGCACACGCCCGTGGCCTTGAGGAAGCGCACATACTCCTTCTTGATGATGGCGTCAACCAGGAAGGCGATGATCATCAGCAGGATGACGAACAGGTAGTAGTAGGTCATCTGCACGTGGTTGGCGTTCACCTCCATCGCTGCAAACAGGGCCGTCACGATGAGGCCCCACATGTATTTCCCTCGATAGGCCAGCACAATACCGCCAATCATGGGGGGCAGATAGGCCAGAGCCATCACCTTCCACAGGTGGCCGGCAGCGATGATAATGAGGAAATAGGTGCTGAAGGCCCACAACACAGAACCCAGCGCAGCCAGGTGCTGACGGAAGTTGAAGGCACGCAGCAGGATATAGAAGCCCAGCAGATAGACAAACAGATACCACACATTGTCGGGCAGCCACAGGTGGTAGGCATCCTCCACCTTCGACAGCAGGTCCGTACTCTTATACGATGGTGATATCTGGTATGTAGGCATACCCGAGAACAGCGAGTTGGTCCAGCGTGTGCGCTCGCCCGTCTTGTGATAATACTGCGAAGCCTCCTCGCCCATACCCATTCCAGCCGACACGTCGCTCTGGTGTAACACACGGTTTTGTACGTCTGCGGGATAGAAATAGGCAAAGGCCAGCACCGCAAAGAACACCACTGCCAGCACGTCCGGCAGCCATTGTTTCAATAATTTCATAACATGCATGTTTCTTATTTGGGTGCAAAGTTAGTGTAAATCGGGCGAAAAACAAAATAAAAACAAAAAAAATGTCTCAGAGGACACTGACCTCCGAGACATTTTACTATGATATTTTTCCTGACGAAACGGGAAAACGGGAAAACGGCAAAACGCTACAGCATCACCATGCCAGTTTT
>Ga0265298_10010701_pt1 | contig 10818 bp, 11 predicted proteins | sample AusTroGonzalo_MG_3_FD_193486 | JGI IMG/M metagenome (GOLD analysis project Ga0265298, IMG submission 193486) | Bovine rumen microbial communities from tropical cattle in Woodstock, Queensland, Australia - Gonzalo_01 | ecosystem: Host-associated > Mammals > Digestive system > Stomach > Rumen ...
TATCTTCTTTGATAACCAGTCTATATCCTCCTGCGTATCTGCATCCTCTATGCCTACCAGTACCAAAAGTCCCTGTCCTATCTGTCCGGTAATCTTTCCGTCAACCTTTACGGAGGCCTCTTTGACTCTTTGTATTACCGCTCTCATTTGTGAAACCAGTTGAATATTAATGTAGCCTTGGCTTTTCCTATCTCTTGCGTCAATTCTTCAAGCCTTGCTTCAGATATCCTTTTGACGCTTTTGAATTTCTTAATCAGAATGGTGGCTGTGTTCTCTCCAATTCCTTTTATATCAGTCAGTTCTGAGTGTGTCTGTCGCTTGCTGCGTTTCTTTTTGTGGAACGATATCGCCACGCGGTGCACCTCATCCTGCATCTGTTCCAGCAGTCTGAACAGCTCACTGTCAGGTTTTACTCCTACCTGCATCTGAGGGAATCCGTAAAGCAGTCCTTCTGTCTTGTGTCTTGCGTTTTTTACAAGACCGGCAATATTTATGTCAATATTCAGATTATCAATGACTTCCTTTGCAATGGACATCTGCCCTTTACCGCCATCCACTATTACCAGATCAGGCATGGGAGTGCTTTCTTCAATTGCTCTGGTCCACCGTCTCATCATGACTTCATACATGGATCCGTAGTCGTCACCCCCTGCCCCACTCTTTATGTTGTAAAGACGGTAATCTTTCCTTGAAGGTTTTCCGTTCTCATAAACTACACAGGCGGCTACGGCATCTGTCCCTGAAATATGTGAATTGTCAAAGCATTCAATCCTCATAGGTGTTTTGGGCAGGCCAAGCATCTGGCCCAGCTCTTTCATAAGGCGTGTATGTTTCTGCTCAGGATTCAGTTTGTCACTGCGTTTAAGTCTGTCCGCCCGGTACTGCTTTACGTTCAAGGCAGAGAGTTCAAGCAGTTTCTTTTTCTCTCCTTTTTGTGGAACGGTCCATGTAACTCCCTCATATTCAGTTTCTGGCAAGAATGGGACAATGATTTCTTTTGCCGTGCTTCTGTAGCGGTTACGCATCTCTACAATTGCAAGCATAAGCATCTCCTCCATGGTCTCGTCCATCTTGCGCCTATACTCAAAAGTGAAGGCCTGATTTATGCATCCGTCTGCTACGTGAAGATAGTTGATGAATACCGTATCTTCATCATTATCAATATTATAGACATCAACATTGTTTAGTCCGGTATCAACCACCCTACTCTTTTCACGGAACTCCATGATGGTCTCATATCTGAGTTTTATGGCCTGTGCCTCTTCAAACTTCATCTCCTGTGCAAGACGTTTCATATCCTGCATCATGGAGCGTGTCAGTTCCTGACTGTGACCTTTCAGAATCTCACGGATTTCTGTTATCTGCTCCCGGTATTCCTCTTGTGTAACATTCCCTATGCATGGTGCCGGGCAGTTCTTTATGTGGTATTCAAGGCATTCCTTGAATTTACCTCCTTTTATTCCTGCATCGGTAAGAGGCAGATGGCATGTTCTGATATGGTAGGCATTCCTTATTATCTCCAAAAGCCCGTTCAGGGTACCCATATGGCTGTATGGCCCGTAGTATTCAGATCCGTTGCGGATAATCTTACGTGTCTTGAATACTCGCGGATACTCCTCGCGTGTTATACAGATGGACGGATAGGTCTTGTCATCCTTTAAAAGAATATTGTATCTGGGCTTGTACCGCTTTATCAGGTTGTTTTCAAGAAGGAACGCATCCCACTCTGTCTCAACTACAATGTACTTAAGGTCAGAGATTTTGCTTACCAGCATACGTGTCTTATCGGTCTGGCTATCCTTAAGAAAGTATGATGACACCCTTCTTTTCAGGTTTTTGGCCTTTCCTACATATATGACGGTCCCCTGCTCGTCCAGATACTGGTAACACCCCGGTTTTTCGGGAAGGTTCTGGACAATCAGTTTCAAATGTTTCTCGTATGCCTCTTTTCCTTTCAATTACTGCACTCCGTCAAATTCATCAATTGCAATAAAACTGTCCACGGGGCATTCCTTGGGGAATTTTTCCTTTGCGTGGAAGTTTGTAAGCTCTATTATGCAGTTTACCATAATTTTTTTTGGTTTGAACGTCTTGACAAGGTCACAAGCGGCCAGCAGTGTGCCACCGGTAGCCAGAAGATCGTCATGAATGAGAACCACATCGTCTTTTGTAATAGAGTCTTTGTGCATCTCTATCCTGTCAAAACCATACTCTTTCTTGTATTCCAGGCTTACCTTCTCATAAGGAAGTTTGCCGGGCTTGCGTATAAGGATGAATCCTGCGCCCAGTCTATATGCAAGGGCTGTGCCTATGATAAATCCTCTTGATTCTACTCCACAGACCTTTGTGACGCCTTTATCCTTATATATCTCATATAGGGAATCAACGATTTCGGCAAGGTCATCGGGATTCATGAACCATGATGTAACGTCCTTGAACTGCACACCTTCCATCGGATAGTCCGGAATGTTGCGGAGATGGCTGATAAGTGTCTCTTTACTCATATCATTTAAATTGTTTCACGTGGAACATTTTTGTTGTTATCTGTTCAGCAGCACCAGCAAGACGTTGATATCGCTGGGTGATACACCGGGAATGCGGCTTGCCTCGGCCAGAGTTTCGGGGTCGTGTTTGATAAGTTTCTGGCGGCATTCTGTAGACAGTGATTGCAGCGTGCTGTAGTCAAAGCGTCCTTTTATACGGATATCCTCCAGACGTTTCATCTTGTTGGCGATAAGCCGCTCACGGCTTATGTATCCGCTGTATTTCATCAGGATCTCTGCGGCCTCAATTATCTCATCCTTGCGTGCAGGTTCTATCTTGTCCAGTTCTGCTTTTAGCGCCTTTATGTGCTCGGAAAGGTTTTCAAGTGTCAGTTGGGGCCTTTCTATAAGGTCTGCCAGTTTGCACCCTTCACGTAAAGGCGTGGTGCCAAGCTGTTCCAATGCCTCATTTATAAGTGCCGGTTTCACCGAGAAGCTTTTGGCGAATTCAACTATGCGGTTAATTTCATCACGCTTGGAGCACATCAGGTCGTAGCGCTCTTTTGTGGCTAGGCCTATGCTGTAAGCTCGTTCTGTCAGGCGTAGGTCGGCATCATCCTGACGCAACAGAATGCGGTATTCGGCTCTGGATGTGAACATACGGTAGGGTTCATCCACACCTTTTGTTATCAGGTCATCCACCAGAACTCCTATGTATGCCTCATCACGGGCAAGTGTGAACGGTGTGCCTCCGTGGCAGCTTATATGCGCGTTTATTCCGGCCAGAATGCCTTGACCTCCGGCCTCCTCATATCCTGTGGTTCCGTTTACCTGTCCGGCCATAAATAGCCCCGATACCACCTTTGACTCCAGTGTATGCTTGAGTTGGGTGGGGTCAAAATAATCATATTCTATGGCATATCCCGGGCGGTAGATTACCAGGTCGCGGAAAGCAGGTATCTCTTTGAGTGCCCGTATCTGTACGTCCATAGGCATGGATGATGAGAATCCATTCAGATACATCTCATTTGTATCTTCACCCTCAGGCTCCAGGAACAGCTGGTGCTGGTTGCGGTCAGGGAATGTGACAAGCTTGGTCTCTATGCTGGGGCAGTAGCGCGGGCCTATGCTCTTGATTTGTCCGTTGTAGAGTGGGGAGTCGGCCAGTCCGGAACGGAGCACCTCATGCACCCGCTCATTAGTGTAGCAGGTCCAGCAGCACATCTGCTTCAAGTGCCTCTCTGAACCCATAAATGAGAAACGGTGGAAATCATTCTCGCCGTCCTGACGCTCCATATCCTCAAAGTGTACGCTGCGGCGGTCTATGCGCACTGGAGTTCCGGTCTTCATTCGACCGGTTCGTATCCCGTGTTGCGTTATGGACTCGGTAAGCAGGTATGAGGCGGGTTCCGATATGCGTCCGCCCGGCATGGTTACATGGCCTATGTGCATCAGACCGTTCAGGAATGTTCCGGCGGTCAGGACTACACACTTGCAGCTGAATTCGGCACCCTCAAGTGTCTTTAAACCAACAACTTGACTATCTTTTACAAGCAGTTCGGTTACGGTGTCCTGCCAGATGTTTAAGTTAGGCTGGTTCTCCAATACACTGCGCCAGGCCCAGATGAACTTGGCTCGGTCACATTGGGCTCTTGGGCTCCACATGGCGGGGCCTTTTGAACGGTTCAGTATGCGGAACTGTATGGCGGTGCTGTCTGTAACTTGTCCCATATGGCCTCCAAGTGCATCTATCTCTCTGACAATCTGTCCTTTAGCTATTCCACCAACGGCTGGATTGCAGCTCATTTGGGCAATCTTGTTCATGTCCATGGTTATCAGGCAGGTCTTGGAACCCATCTGAGCAGCGGCAGCGGCGGCCTCGCAACCTGCGTGCCCCGCACCAATAACAATCACATCATACTTGAAATCCATACAAGTTTCAAAGTTACTGCAAATTATTGGAACAAAATAGGGCTGTTTCTCTTTGTTTTGAAACACCGCCGAGTATCTGGTTTTAGGACGCAACGTTCCGGGCTACTACGCGCTCCCTCCAAGGCCTAAACATCGATCGCCTCCGTCTTAGTCCCCTTTGGGGCCTAACCGTCGTTGAACGCCACGATGTTCTTAACGGCCTTTCTGGGGCGCTCCGCTTACGCCCTGCACTGATGGTCCTAAAACCGGATACTCGGCTCTCTGCAACTGGGAAGTTGCTGCAAAGAGAAGCAGTCCTTTTTTGTTCCTTTGGTGTTGTGCAATTGTTGTATATTTGTAAAAAAATGAGGGTTTATGGATGTCGTAATTAAGAGAGCCGGGCAGTCGGACCTGCAGGTTATTCATAATATGGCTGAGGTCGTGTTTCGTGAAACTTATAAGACCATACTGTCTCCGGAGCAGATGGAGTATATGATGGATTGGATGTATTCGCTGGCTAATCTGGAAAGACAGGTGTCTCAGGGACATACGTATTACATTGCGTGGGTAGGGCAGGAGCCTCAGGGGTACTTGTCGGTAAGAAAGGATTGTGTGGAACCTGATGGTACGGAGGTTTGGCATTTGGAGAAGATTTATGTTATGCCGTCGGCTCAAGGTTCCGGTTTGGGACACTTGTTTCTGGAAACGGCCAAGCAGCATGTAATGGACAATAAATCAGCATGTAAAGCCAGGATAGAACTGAACGTGAACCGCAACAATCCGGCGGTAGGATTCTACAGGAATCAGTGCTTGAGAATTCTACGCCAGGGAGATTTTCCGATAGGCAAAGGCTATTACATGAACGATTACATCATGGGTTTAGATATAGAATGAATTAAAATGAAAAGAATTATCAATTCAGTCCTTCTGGTAGTAGCGTTATTTATTTTGGCATGCAATACTAAAAGTGTCTCTTTAAATAGTCCTGAGGCAGAGACAATCCTGTATGATCCGGACAGCACTGAAACAATCTGGTTGGATGATGTGGTTAAAGTTACCAAGGTTATCGAGCTCAAGTCTGACGGTTATGCCGGCTTGATTGGTGAAATTAGGGAGTTGTTATATACCAACGGTGTTTTTGTAGTATTTGATGCTGCAAACAAATTAGTTCAGACATTTGATGAAAACGGTAATTTCATCAGAAGGATATCTTCTTTGGGTAATGGTCCTCATGAGTATTTGGATATAATGGACATCTGTATAACTCCCACCGGCAATATAGCAATTGTAGATACCCAGAAACAGAGAATGCTTGAGTTTACGGTTGACGGCAGGTATGTATCATCATTCCCGTTTGAATGTGGTCCTACCAAAGTAGAATACTTGAACAATGATACTGTGGTCTTTGACGTGGCGGCACAGTGCTTTAGTACGGATGACAGGATAAACAGCTGTGAGATATTTCTTGCTGACCGTAATAAGAACGGTATCGGATATTACGGTGAAGATATGTATTTCAAGACAGGCAAGAGTAATTATGGTATGACTTTTAATCAGGTTTACAGGTTTTGTGGATCAGTATTCTTTACGTTGCTTGAGAACAATACAATATACAAACTGTCAGAAGACGGAACAATGGTTCCCAAATATAATCTTAAGCTGCGTCCTGACGATTTGGTTCCTGTGTGGGATGAAAAGATCCACAGAGATGAAGATATGATGACCTGGATGAAAACCTATTTTGAAAATCCCTATTTTGGAGGCGCTTTCATAGAGTTTGATGATTATACATTAGTCAGATACACATTTCATTATGAATATCTTCCGATGTTGCTTTATGACCATAAGAAAAAGCAGACCTTTGCATTGGATGAATCAGGAAGCGATGGTATGTTCTCCCTTTTTTACAATTATTCACCTTCCATTATGGATGATGGACACAGCCTTGTGTGTTGGGTTAATCCCAATGTTGTAAAGTTATATGAAGAATATGGCCGAAGTCCGAACAATGAACTGTACAGGGAGGCCATCAAGGATTATACCGAAGAATCCAACCCCTTGCTTGTAGTATTCACCTTTAAATAGACGTTGTGCAAAAAACAGCTTCAAATCATAAAGACAGGTCATCGGGGTTGATACCTGCCTTTTTCTGTCTTTTGCGGTCATAAGCCTTCTTGGATTTGAATACAGCCGGGCGCATTGAGACCTGCTTTCCGTGAGCCTGGATCTCTTCATCACGACTGGCTTTCCTGTTGGCTTTCACATAGTCTGCCAGCGTCCCGATTTGTCTTTTCCTGTTCTTCATAACGAATCCTAGAAACTTATTGATAATAGCTCCTTTCCAAGATGATGCAATGCTGACTCTATTTTATGAACTTGCTCTCTTCTTGGCTTACGGCCTCCTGATGCATAGTGCCAAAGTTGTTTTTGATTGATGCCAGTAAGTCTTTCCAGTCCTGATTTAGAAAACACATCCTTGTAGAAGTTCAGGAAAGATTCTACATCCATATGGTAGTTTAATTCAAAAGGCTCACACAAAAGTTCTGGAACAGGAATACCGGATACCTGCCAGACAGATTTTGTATCTTCAATTGCTGAGACAAGATTTGTCTTGATTTCATCGATAGAATTACCGGTAACCATAATGTTGTCAACTCCATCTATCATTGCGCAATAGTTATTACCAGTATGCGCCACAGTCACGTTCAATGTATTCATTTTTTCTTTCCTATACTTTCAAAATCCTTCATAGTTAGTCCAGCTTCTTTAAGAAGCCTTTTCAAAAATGGGTTGTAAATGTCATCATTTCCCTTTCCTGGCACAGTAATGCTTCTTTTTGCTTTTGGATTGACAAATACATGATGATCTCCTTTGGTTCTGGAATATGCCCAGCCTTTAGCCTCAAGCAAGGCGATAAAGTCTTTTACCTTTTTGTTCATGGCAAAAATAACTAAATTTCTACTATTTTCAATTATTAGACACTATTTTTCTGCTAATTATTCATGGCATAATTCTACAAATAATAGAATCATGGTAGGGCAAAGGTAAAAAAACTGCGGTGAAAAAACAATTCACCGCAGTTAAATATAAGAGTACGGAACGTCTTTATTTCTTTTTCTTCTTGCCTTTAGCGGGCTGAGGATTCAGTTCGTCCTTGGCGGCCTGCAGCAGGTTCCGGAATTCAGGAACTGTATGCAGATGGGCTAGGGTGGCCGATGCCCACAGGCGGGCATCCTGAACATCGCTGGGGTAGTTGTAACCGGCTATCACGCGGCTACGGCCGTACTCGAATCCGCGGGCCAGGATGTCGTTGGCTGCCTCACGCGGACCTATTTCGACAAGCAGCAGGGCAAGTCCCCAACCTATCTCTGAATGTATGGAAGGATAGCTGGTTGTCTCTTTTAAAGTATCCTCATCCTCACTTATCAGAGTCTTGTTTCGTCTGGGATTGAGCTTTACATACGGACGCTCGCGGAATGTGGAACTACCCAATTCAGTGGCGGTTTTGATAAGATTATCGCGAGTGTAACCAAGCAGGGCGGTAATAGCGGGAGTTGAGTCCTGGCTGAGTGTACGGCCAAAAGGAGCGGAGAAACATTTGAGCATACCTTCCAGACTGTTGTCGGCATCGGCTTTGGCCTGTTCTCCTCGCTCGGTCTCGCGCTCGGGCAGAGTCTCATAATACTTTATCACATCTCCGTAGAAACGGTGGCTATCCTCTGTAACAGGACCGTCAAAAACCTTGTTTCCATCGGGAAATCCCTCCGTCTGGCTTACGTTCTTGATACCCTTGATTTTGCAGTATTCCTTACGGGCGGCCTCCAGGTCTTTCCGGAAATACTCACTGGCATGCATTACAGCCACTGCGGTACTTCCGCAAAGATAACCTGCATCAACATCACTCTGGTAGTGGGCTCCTACAATCACGCGGCTCTCACCATATTGGTATCCGGTACGTAGCAGGGTATCCTGCAACTCCGGGACCATCTCTGAGAGTACTAGCGCTGTGCTCCATCCAAGGGCGGTATGTCCCGATGGATACGAACCATTGAAACGCAGTTCACGTTCATTGTCAAACCTGCCCCAGGTGTGCTCGTTGTACTGTGCAAACGGGCGGGTACGCATATATTTGCGCTTTGCGTTATGGGTGCTCTGGTTCTCGGTCCAGAGAACATTGTACAGCAGTTTGTAGATGGCAGGTGTCTTCTCCTTGGTGATCTCAAAACCAAGGGTACCCTGATGAATCCTTATCATTCCGTTGATACCCCACTGCGAATCATCGTTGGCCTGCTGACCGCGTTGAGTCGGACGTACGGTCTTGCCCCACTGCCACTGCGCAAAGTCATCGGCATATTGCGGGCTCAGCATATCGGGTGGTGGCGGCAGATAGATGCCGGCATCGGGCATATCCTTAAGGAATACGTAAACGGTATCTTTCTCGGTCTGGGCAAATGTTATGCCGGTAAATAAGACTACGCTTAGCGTAACGCAGATTCTCTTGAATTGCATCATATGCTGATCGGTATTTGTTTATTGCATGTTGCGGAGTCTCACATCGGTTCCGGGCAGGAGTGACGGAAGCTCATTGAGGTCTGTCTGGCTGAAATGGTATGGAATCAGCACTTTTGGCTTGATGACATTAGCTGCCTTTACACACTGTTCGACAGTCATTGTGTATGGTTGGTTCACAGGCAGGAACGCTACGTCAATATCCTTGATGTCGGCCATTTCCGGAACATCCTCGGTATCGCCGGCCACGTAAAGCCTGAATCCGCCGGGGAATGTAAGCACATAACCGTTGCCGTTGTTCTTGGGATGGAACTGCTCGCGTCCGGGAGTAGTGTTGTACGCCGGTACCACATCAAGTCTGATTCCCTGTGGCAGGTCTGCCTTCTCATAGTTGGCTATGCTCTTGCCCATTCCTATCTGTCCCTGCGATTTGGCGTTGAGCAGAAGGATGGTATTTTCCGATGAAAGCGCGGTAATTGCGTTCTTGTCCAGATGGTCGCCGTGCTCATGTGTAACCAGAATGGCATCGGCTTTGGGAAACTCTGTTGCATAGTCTGTGGCTTTGCCGTAGCCGGCTACCGGGTCAAAATGAATGTATGCTCCCTTGTAGAAAACCGCTAGCGTACCGTGTTTTATCAGAGTGATTATTACGGGTTCACTGCCGTCCATAAAACATTCAACCTCATAATTGCTAACAGGTTTGCCGGCGGTGGTCCAGCTCTGATAACCCTCCTTTAGGTTGATTACCTTGTATCCGGCGCCGGTTAGTGCCGCTGCAGCTTCGGCGCTACGCCTTCCGCTGCGGCAATATACGGCAAGCGTCAGGTTTTTGTTGAATTTTCGGCCAATTTCATCGGTGAATCCGTCTTTTTGCCAGTCAATGTTGATAGCATTCAGCAAGTGACCTTCAGCATACTCTTGTGCCGTGCGCACATCGATCAGACAGGTACCCTGAGAATAGGCGGCTACCTGGAATTCATCGGGACCGGCATCGGTCCAGCCGTCCTGGTTGCATGAAAACAGCCCTAAAACAGACATAAGCATAAGTGAAAGGTTAGTCATAGTTTTCATTTGGAAAATCATTTGTGGCCGTAAAGATAAGGATTAATACACACTTTTAAGTATATTTGCAGTCTGTTTACTACGCGCACAAAACTAAAACATTCATAATCAAAAAACTAAACTTTTATGTGGTTAATCGATTCATCAATCGGACGTAAGGTTGTGATGAGCGTCACCGGTGCCGCTCTGATCCTGTTCCTGACATTCCACATGGCAATGAACTGCGTGGCCCTCATATCGGGCGATGCATACAATGTCATCTGCGAATTCCTGGGAGCTAACTGGTATGCACTGGTAGGTACTGCAGGTCTGGCCGTGCTTATGGTCCTGCACTTTGTCTTTGCATTCTGGCTGACAATCCAGAACCGCAAGGCACGCGGAAACGTAAGATACGCCGTTTCTGAGAGACCCAAATCAGTTGAGTGGGCTTCACAGAACATGCTGGTGCTTGGTATCATCGTGTTTGTAGGTCTGCTGGTGCATTTCGCCAACTTCTGGTCAAGGATGCAGCTTCAGGAAATCATCCACGGCACAAACTTTGTTGCAGGACAGAACGGTCCTACCGATGGTGCTTTCCTTATCCAGTACACATTCTCACAGTGGTACTTTGTTCTTATTTACACCGTTTGGCTTGCAGCTCTTTGGTTCCATCTTTCACACGGATTCTGGAGCATGTTCCAGACTGTCGGCTGGAGTGGCACCAAATGGCAGCGCCGCTGGCAGGTTATCGGAAACATCTACGTTACCCTGGTAATCCTGGGCTTCCTGAGCGTGGTTTATGTCTACTTTTTCAAGAGCCTTTGTTAAACCGTAAAAGTATTTGAATATGGCTACTATAGATTCAAAAATTCCC
>Ga0265298_10010702_pt1 | contig 10815 bp, 10 predicted proteins | sample AusTroGonzalo_MG_3_FD_193486 | JGI IMG/M metagenome (GOLD analysis project Ga0265298, IMG submission 193486) | Bovine rumen microbial communities from tropical cattle in Woodstock, Queensland, Australia - Gonzalo_01 | ecosystem: Host-associated > Mammals > Digestive system > Stomach > Rumen ...
CTACGGCCAGGGCAGTTCAAGGGAGCACGCGGCCATCTGCCCGATGTACCTCGGCGTCAAAGCTGTCATCGCGCTTTCCTTCGAAAGGATCCACACCGCCAACCTCATAAACTTCGGCATCCTGCCGCTCACTGTGAGCGAGGAAGAGCTTGAGAAACTGAGAGCCTGCGAAAAGATCTCCATAAAGAATGTCAGATCTCAGCTCAAAGTTGGAGAACCCATAAAAGCCTCAATGGAAGACGGAAAAGAAATTACCCTCTCCCACTCTCTCACCGAAAAAGATATCGAAACAATTCTTGCCGGCGGAAAGCTGAACCTTTTCGCCGCGAAAAAATAACCATGTATCAGCTTAAGGTCAAATCAACTTTCAGCGCTGCCCACGCCGTCAGATTCAAGAACGGCTGCGCTGAGCCTCTCCACGGCCACAACTGGAAGCTCGTAGTCTGCGTCGCTTCCTCCGCGCTCGACGAGTGCGCCATGGTCGTGGACTTCGAAGAACTGAAAAAGCTGACCAACGACCTTATTCTTAACAAGCTCGACCACTCAGATCTTAACGCCATCCCCGCCTTCAAAGGAAACGCGACCTGCGAAGCGGTCGCGAAGTGGATCTACGACGAGCTCGAATCTCCCGTTGCGAAAATGAGCGACGGCATAAAACTTGAAAGCGTTACCTTATGGGAAGCGCAGGATTGCTGCGTCACCTACTCAACAAAAAATAATTAAAACTATGATCGACTACACCAAACCGCAGAAAGGAATGAAGATCTCCGTCATCGGAGACGGCGCCTGGGGAACAGCCATCGCGCTCACCCTTTTGGAGAACGGATACCGCGTCATGCTCTGGGGCGCCTTCCCGGAGTACACCAGCGAAATGAAAAAGGAACGCATGAACTACAAGTTCCTGCCGGGCATTCCTCTGCCGGAAGAATTGGAGTTCACCAACAGCCTTGAAGATGCCTTAAAGGATGCCAGGCTCCTTGTCATGGCTTCCCCTTCACAATTCATGCGCAGCGTTTCGCATCAGCTCGGCGAAGCGATGAAGGAGTCCTATCCCATCGTCACGGTCGCCAAAGGCATCGAGACGGACGGCATCTTCCTGAAGAGAATGAGCGAGATCATCGAGGAAGAGACGAAGTGCAAGCACGTCTCCTGCCTATCCGGCCCGAGCCACGCCGCCCAGGTAGCGAGGAAAATGCCCGCCGCCGTAACGGTCGCCTCTAAGATCCCCCAGCTCGCCTCCTTCGTCCAGCAGGTCTTCTCCAACGAGCATCTGAGAGTCTACACTAACAGCGACATCATAGGCGTCGAGCTCTGCGGAACTCTGAAGAACATCATCGCCATCGCAGCCGGCGCCGTGGACGGCATGGAATTCGGCACCAACACCAAATCCGCCCTCGTGACGAGAGGCCTTGTCGAAATGATGCGTTTCGGCGTCGCCATGGGCGCCCAGGTCGAATCCTTCATCGGTTTGGCCGGCATCGGCGACCTTATGACGACCTGCAACATGGGCCGCAACTACACCTTCGGCATGAACCTCGTGAAAGGCATGAGCGTCGAGGAAGCCCTCAAGGCTTCGGCCGGCGTAGTTGAAGGGTATCGCAACGCGGAGTGCGTCTACAAGCTCGCCAAAAGATACAACATCAGCATGCCTCTCACCTCGGCCATCTACAGCGTACTTTACGAAGGCAAGGACTTCCGCGCCATAGTTCCGGAACTGATGTTAAGAGACCTCAAATCAGAATCCCATACCGGCAGCCCCGTCCTTCGCTGGCTGAAGCTGCAGGCCTTGAGAACCAGAATAACCTTGAAACTCAGCTAAAAATATGTCATTCGTTATTACGACCTATGTCCCGGAAGGGATCGTCATGGCTGCCGACAGCCGCCAGATCGCCAGAGGCAAAAGCGGAGATCTGCCTGAAGTCGAGATCGTCGTCTCCGACAACTGCGACAAACTTTTCTTCCTGGAAAACCAGGGCGTCGGCATCAGCGCCTTCGGCGACACCATCATGGACGGCAAGCCAATAAGTTATGCCATAAGGCTCTTCGAAGAGGAAGCCAACAACCAGGGCGACGGCATAATGGACGTTGTCAGCAATCTCATGCGCTTCATGAGCTCCCGCTATCCCAAAGCCAACACGAGTTTCCACGTCGCTGGCTATGCCCTTGAGAACGGCATCTCCGTTCCGCACGTCTATCACTGCCAGGTCTCACACAACATCATCCAGCGTCTCAACACTAACGAGAGGACCGGCGACATCACTTACGGCACTTCCTGGGGCGGACAGGGCGACGTCATGTCGCGCCTTCTGCAGTCCAGGGCTCTCATACCCAGCGGCCAGGCCGACAAGGAAGGCAAGCCCGTTATGACCGAGCTTCCCAACTACGCCATCGGCTGGGACGTCATGCCGCTTATTGACGCCATCGACTTCTGCGAGACCGCCGTCGACATCACCGCCAGCATGCAACGCTTCCAGATGCGCTCCAAGAACGTGGGCGGCCCCATCGACGTGCTTCTTCTGACGCCGAAAGGCTCCGACTGGATTGAAAGAAAACAATTCGCCTATAATGACCGTCCTTGACCGCCTGAAAGAAGCGATCGAAAAGATCGAAGAGCTCTCCTCCCCCTGCCTGCTCTGCCCAAGGGAGTGCAAGGCGAAAAGGAAGGAGGGCGAAACCGGTGTATGCGGCCTTGACGACAAACTGAAAGTCTTTTGCTGCAACCTTCATTTCGGCGAGGAGCCTCCCCTTTCCGGCACCGGTCTCAAAGAAGGCGTCCCTGCCAAAGGCTCCGGCACGGTCTTTTTTTCCGGCTGCAACCTGCGCTGCGTCTACTGCCAGAACTTCGCCTTCAGCCACAAAGGCAACGGCAGATTCATGACCGTTGAGGAGTTGTCCGAGGAAATGCTGAAACTCCAGCAGAGGGGCGCCAAAAACATCAACTTCGTCACCCCCACTCCCCAGATCATGCCCGCTCTGAAAGCCCTCCTCATAGCAAGGGAAAACGGTCTGACGCTTCCCCTGCTCTACAACTGCGGCGGCTATGAGTCCCTAGAGGTCCTCAAAGCCCTGGACGGCGTCGTCGACATCTACCTTCCCGACGCGAAGTACCAGGACAGCGCGCTCGCGAAAAAATACTCCTACGCTGAAGACTACCCTGAAAAAAACATCATCGCGCTAAAGGAAATGTGGCGCCAAACGAAAGGCTTTGCCTTCGATGAAGACGGATACATGACAAAAGGCATGATCGTTCGCCACCTCGTTCTGCCCAACGCAGTCGAAAATTCCTTGGCAGTCATGGACAAACTCAAAGAAGAGTTCGCCGACGACACAGGCAAAGTCCCCTTCGGCTTCAGCCTAATGTGCCAGTACTTCCCGACCTTCAACTCCAAAAATTATCCCGAACTTAAAGACCGTCTCTCCTTCGACGAATATTTGAAGACCTTGGAAAAACTCGACACCATGGATTTCGAACTCGAATTCGTCCAGGAGCACGACGACTGCGTTTACGAGGGACACGTATGAGATACTTGACTATTTTATCTTTGGCTTTAGCGCTTTTTGCCCCTGCAAACGGTCTCTGCAAGTACACCAGAGGCCGGACCGTTCTTTATAACTCGAGAGCAAAAACCTTAGCCCCGAAAAGCAAAGCCGAAAAAGAGCCTGCTAAGAAAGAGTATGAAAAGCCTGAAAAACGGGTCCTCATCGTCTACTATTCCTGGGACGAGAACACAGAACACGCAGCCAAAATGATTGCGAAGGGCGTACTGCCAAGCGAACACTTCCAAATAAAGGTCACTGGCCGCAGGATCAAGCTTAAAGATGATTATAATACGAACAATTTCGACGTGTGCCTGGCACAAGCCAAAGAACAGATAACGAAAAAAGTCAAGCCAGCAATTTTCAACGTCCCCGATGATGTCAGCGGTTATGACATTATTTTCCTCGGCTCGCCCAACTGGTGGAACACGGTAGCCCCTCCCGTCCTTACCTTCACGGAAACAATGAAGGAATACAAAGGGCCCGTCGCCCCGTTCATCACCCGCGGCAACAGCGGATTAGGAAACTGTGAGGAAGACATCAAAAAGGCGCTCCCTAAGGCCAAAGTCCTCCATGCCGGCCTCTTCTCTGGCAAACGCCTTGCCGACCATGACGATATTACCGAGCAAGCCGTTAAGGAATGGGCTAAAGAAATCATTGATCAACAATTGAAATAGTATGTTTCCCGTCAATATTTTTTCCGGGCTGGCCGCCCTCTACATCATCATAAGAGCGATCTTCCCCATCCAAACAAGCTGGGCCATTAAGATCCCGCTCATAATTATTGTCATAGCGGCGGCCATGAAGTTCCAGATCATCCACCTCATCGGCGGCCCGCAGTTCTTCGCCCCGAAAGTCCCCGGCTTCGTCACGGCCGTTTCAGGCGTTCTCTATATTTCCGTCTACATCCTCTTTTTCCTGCTTCTCATAAAAGATCTAATATATCTCCCCTGCTTCCTTTTTGGGGCCCGTTTCCCAATGAACGGCATCAATGCCTTGCTGACCGCGATCGCCCTCGCAATCGGCCTTCTGGGGCTCTACAATGCCCTCAAGGCCCCGTATGTGAAAGAATACACAGTCAACATCCCAAATCTTCCCAAAGAAGCGAAGGGCTTGAGAGCCGCCGTCATCGCCGACATTCACGCTGACAGGATCACGAAAAGGAAAACTGTGCAGAAGATCGTCGACCTCACTCTGGCCGCCAAACCTGATCTCATCCTCATCCCCGGCGATTTTGCCGACGGCGAAGTCGAGGAGATCGGAAAAGAGCTGGAGCCCCTCAAGGAACTCAAGGCCCCCCTGGGCGTTTTCGCCGTCAGCGGAAACCACGAGTATTACAACGGCTGGGAAGATTGGAAGCCTTATCTTGAAAGCCTAGGCCTTCCCATCTTGGAAAACGAGAACAAGGAAGTCGTGAAAGGCCTTTTTATCGCCGGCGTGCCAGACACCGCCGCCAACCACTTTGGCGGAACGAGACCTGACATAGACAAAGCTCTTGAAGGCGCTGAAGACAAATGCGTGATATTGTTGGGGCACAAGCCAAATTATCGTCCGCTAGCCAAAGAAAAAGGCGTAGCCCTCCTAGTTTCCGGGCACACCCACGGCGGCATGGTCTGGGGCCTGCACAAAATTGTCGAACGCTTCAACTGCGGCGCGGTCTCGGGACTCTACTACAACGAAGACGGCACAGCCGTCTTCGTCACCAACGGCGCCTCCCTCTGGAACGGTTTCCCCACCCGCCTCGGCATCCCCGCAGAGATCCCCATCCTCATCCTGGAATAGTTGACACGATTTGCAATATGCAAATTTTGCACATTGCTTTGCTAAATGGTTAAACCTTTGTTTTCAATCTTTGGATCTCTTGTGGATCCATTTTAGTGAAAGCAAAACATTTTTTTCCAAGATCTTTCAATGACGCGCCTATCAAATAGAGCTCCTTGTCGTCTATTATGAGGAAACGGTCATGGAAAGACGTGCTTTCGGATATTTCCAGTTTCCCGTATTGTTCTTGAAAACGCTTGATATCACTTTGAGCAAGACCATTTCCCTTTTTGGAAGTTACGATCTTTAATTGAACGTTTTTCCCTTTTTTTGCCAGCATTTCAAGTGTCGTTATGTCGACATAGTTGTCGATCAAAACGATCGACTTCTTCGCGGACAAAATGTATTTAGTCACGAAAATATCTGCGTCGAAGACTTGGCCTTCATAGAAAACTCCTTGCCGTGGCAGCAGCGAAGTCTTTACAAAGAAATCAACGCTTTGCTGAAGTTTATTTATATCCGAATCATGCTTGGACAATTTATCCTCAATTCTTTCAAATTGTTTGTTTAAACTATATCCCTTAAGAAGATGATCTTTTAAAATTTTCGTTGCCCATCTTCTGAATTGAGTGCCACGCAGCGATTTAACTCTATAGCCAACTGATATTATTACGTCTAAATTGTAGTAGTCTACTTGATAAATCTTTCCGTCAGAGGCAGTGTAGGCAAATTTTGCCCAAACTGAATCTTTGACTAATTCACTTTCCTTAAAAATATTACGAATATGTTTGCCAACAACACTTTTATCACGTTTAAAAAGATCAGCCATTTGGTCAATAGAAAGCCAAACCGTTTCGTTTTCCAGACGAACATCAAGTCTTATCGTTTCGTCGGGCTGGTAGATGATTATCTCGTTTTCCATATTGCCGTGGACTGTGGTGAATTAAAATTCATCCACATGATATGGAACAAAACGCAAGAAAGCAAGCTTTTGAAGCTTTTCTATTTGTTATGATAGCGAATGTAAAAAAAACCTTGCGTTTAAAATGCTATGCTCTTTTCGCTCTTTCTTGGATGGCGGAGAGGAGTTGGTCCCGGCAGGGGGCGATGGCTTCTTCGGAACTGGAAGTGAAGGTCAGTTTGCAGCGCCATTTGTTGGTGGCTTCGTCGAGCTCCGGATAGGAGCCGATCTTCACGTCCGGATATTTGTTCTGCGCCGCTTCCATCAGGTCGGCGAAAAGCGTTTCACCTATCGGGGAAAGATATTCCAGCGTGACAATGCTTCCCTTAGGAAGTTCGGGCTCGATAACGTCGAACATTTTCTGCATCAGTTTCGGAACGCCCGGGAAAACGTAGACATTTTCCAGAACGAAGCCCGGGGCGCCGGAAAGCTCGTTAAGTATGAGGCGGCAGCCTTTCGGGAGATCAGCCATCATGAGCCTCAGATCGTTTATCCTTTCTCCGTAGTAGCCGTTGAGCATAGCTTCCGCTTCCTTGTTCCTTTCAAGTTCGGTGCCGAAGGCTCTGGCCATGGCTTCCCTAGTCAGGTCGTCGGGAGTAGCGCCGATGCCTCCGCAGGAGAAGACTGCATCGTAAGTTTTCCTGTATTCGTTAACGGTCCCAACTATGGTGTCCATATCATCGGGGATGGTAATAATGCGCTTCAAGTGAATGCCGCGCTGGTGGAGCCTGGCGGCGATGAAGTTGGCGTTGATGTCGCGGGTGCGGCCAGAGAGGATCTCGTCCCCTATTATGATTATCGCGGCGGTATATGTTTTTGACATCTTGTTCCTTATTTTATTATCGTGACGGTGCCGTCTTTGTTTTCTCTGGCTATGGTGTCTGTAACGTACCAGCCGTTCCTGAATATTGCATCGTCGTTTTGGTCTTTTTTGTAGAAGCTCTTGATGACGAAGGGGCCGCGGAAGGCCAGACGTCCCTCCTCGCCTTTTTTGAGGGCCCTTCCGTCTTCGCCCAGTACTTTCACCTGGATATCGGGAAGGGGGGCTCCCTGGGCTCCGCAGGCGTTCCTGAGGGCGCTGGATAGGAGAACTATGCCGGCGGTCTCCTTCCTGGCGTAGCCGGTCATGATCTGAGCTCCGTACATAGGCGCGAAGAAGTAATACGTCTTCTCCTTGACGTCGTCAAGGATGTAGATGCGCCTGATCTTTATGCCGGTCTTTTCCTTGAGGCCGGAAAGGAGCCGGACGTTGGGAAGATTCAGGCGTTTCATAAGTTTCGCCATCTTTACGCGCTTTAAGCCGCCTTCCTCAAGAATAAGCTTCCTGAAGCGAGAAGCCATGGCTCTGGCAAAGCTTCTGTCGGTAAGGAGGATCGTGATGCCTTCCTTCCTCAGGGTCTCGAAACATTGTTCGGGATCGCGGCTCTCCGCGTTGACAACGCAGGAGGCGGATACTAGCGGCATGAAGAGCGTGAAGGAAATCGACTCTATACTGGAAGGCGGGAAGGTCGAAAAGAGAACGTCCCTGGCGTCCGGGAGCATCGTCTGGGAAAGCGCAAAGGCCTGGGAGAGTATCTGGCCGTGGGTTAGGATGACGTGCCTTTCGCCGGGAATGAGGAGCGCCGGATCTTCCCTGTTCAAAGCCTTGAGCGGCGAAGAGGTCGGCTGCTCGAGCAGATAGTCCGGAAGAATGTTTTTCTCCAGATCGCCTCTTAGCCACAGGACGCATTCGAGAGGCAGGCTGAGGAGCAGCATCTCGCTGGCTTCGGACTGGAAGGCTTCAGAGACGATGAGGAAGCCTATTCCAAGCCTTTTTATCGTATCGGCGAGCTTCTCGGGCCTTTCCTCGGTGTCAAGGAAAGTTATGACGCCGCCGGCGCTGGAGACGCCCAGGGCCGCGATGTGCCGCCAGCGTCCGTTGGGGACGAGCAAGGCGACTTTGTCATGCGTGCGAAGGCCCTTCGAGATCAGGTAATGCGAGATCCTGTTGGCGTTGGCCCTGAGCCAGTGGAAGCTCAGTTCCCCGCTTCCCCTGTCCGTCGCGTCCCTGACGGCCGGAAGCGTAGTGAAAAGGGTGGCCGCCCTGTTCATAAGGTCGGGAATGTTGTGGACGTCGCCGGGTATGGGCGCAGGGTCTCTCGGAGCGAGGCGCCTTCTGTTGCGGGAATATTTGGCAAAGAGGAAGAAAGCGAGGAAGCACAAGGCTACGTAGAGCGTCTCCTTCCAGGGCCAGCGCTCAGGATAGACACAGGTGGCGCTCAAAAGGAGCTGCCTGGAGTTCTGGAATTCCGAGAGCTTGATCTTCGTTTTTATGGTCCGGCCGCTGAAAGCGGCGTTGGCGCTCGTGATGTTTCCGGGGAAAGTTTGGGAGAATTCCACCGTGCCGTCGCAGGGCATGTTGGCGGCGCTGCTCCCCAGATCAAAACGCTGGAAGATCGTAAGTCCGCTGCTCTTTGCCGAAGCGTTGATGGTGCGGTGCCGGAAAAAAGGCAGCTGGGCAAGGTCGCTTATCGCGCCTTTGAACTTGATGTCGAGCGCGAGGTGTGAATTGCTGCTGACAAGGGCTGACCTTAAAAGCGTGACATTGGCAGGGAAATTGTTGCTGGCCCAGAAAGGTACGAGCAGAAGGCGCTCCTCCTCCAAAGTGAGACCGGGATTTTTCTTGAGGAAGTCTTCGCTGAGCGCGCAGACGATATGGACGGTGGCGTTCCCCTCTTTGTCATAGACCCAGCTTTCACGATAGTCGAAGCAGGCGGCTAGGAACGCGGCCGCGATGATCATTGTGAAAGCAAGGCGGAGTTTCATTTTCTTATTCCGTGATCAAGTCTTTCAGCCAAGCTTTCACTTCGTCGATATTGGGGGCGGAAGTAAAGTTGCTGTTCAGAGGAGTGATAGAAATGAAATTCCGCTTGATGGTCAGGTAATCGGACTTGGGATCGTCGTCATCCGGCAGAAGCACGCCACTGATCCAGAAGTAATCGTTGCCTCCGGGGTCGGTCCTGTGCAGATAGCGCTCGTGGAATTTCGTCTTTCCCAGCGTGGTTAGCTTATAGCCCTTGATCTCTTCGTAAGGGACGTTGGGAATATTGACGTTTAAGATAACGCCCTTGGGAGCGGACTTGAGGTCTATTCTGGAGAGCATGTCCTTGGCAGCCTTGGCTCCCGTTTCAAAAAAGAACTTTCCGTCCTTGGAATCGTCCATGGAGAAAGCGAAGGCCGGAACGTTCAGCATGTTCGCTTCGCTGGCGGCCGCGACGGTCCCGGAATAGATAATGTCGGTAGAAAGGTTGGAGCCGGGGTTCAAGCCAATCGCCACGCAGTCCGGCTGGTCGCAGAAGGAAAGCAGAGCGATCTTCATGCAGTCCGCGGGAGTGCCCGACGCGGCATAGGCCTTAACGTTCGGAAGCAGATCCTTTTTCTTCAGGATTATCGGTTCTCTTAAAGTGATGGCGTGGCTGATGGCGCTGCGCTCCCTTTCAGGAGCTATTATCGTCACTTCGTTTTCGCTTGCTAAAGTTTCGGCTAATGTGAGGAGACCCTCGGAATGGATGCCGTCGTCATTGGAAAGTATAATCTTCATATGTATGATTATAGCAAATTTTCCTGACCCTGAAAGGCCTCAGATGGATCTCCGGGACCCCTGATTCGTCGATCAGAATTAGGGAATAAACGTAGCCGACCCTTCGCTTTTGCAGACCGTTCTCAATTAAGAACGCTTTCGAGGCCTTTATTATCCGCTTTTCCTGAGGAAAAGAGAGCGCCCTTACTGGAAAGAAAACGTTTTTGTTCCTGGTCTTGACTTCGACGAAAAGGACAACGTCGTCCTTCGCGGCGATGAGGTCGATCTCACTCCTCGAAAAGCGATAATTGCGAGAGATTATCCGGAAGCCTCTTTTTTTCAGCTCTTTTGCGGTCAGATCCTCCCCCAGCTTTCCCCTTCTTTGCGCCTCGGTCTTCGTCGAGGCCTTCGACATAGAAAGTTTTGCGGTGAATTGGCGAGCGACCAAGTTTTTGTAATGCTTTAAGATGGAAGGCAGTCCCATAGCCTTTGTTCTTTGCGAGATCATATCCCGGGTACTTTTCATCCAACTCCAGCATGATATGGTCCCTGGTTACCTTCGCGGCGATGGAAGCCGCCGCGACAGCTAAACACAGACTGTCCCCTTTTATGACCTTCTCCTGGGGTATCCCAAGATCAGGTATGCTCGTCCCGTCCACCAGGACAAACCCGGGAGCCTTCTTCAAACCCATGACGGCGCTGCGCATGGCCCTGTGGGTGGCTCTCAGAATATTCGTTTCATCAATTTCTTCGGCATCCGCCATGGCGATGGAGATCGTAAAAGGGCTCTCCTCACTCATGAGGCGTTCGAAAACATATTCCCTTTTGCTTTCCGTCAGCTGCTTGGAATCGAAGATCTCCATAAGCCAGGGAAACTCCTCCGCCGAAGGAAAATCTTTCCCGTGCATGGCGGCGGCGCAGACCACCGGCCCGCACAGAGGCCCCCTGCCTGCTTCGTCAACCCCGGCCACCAGTTCGAAAGTATTGAGGAGTTCCG
>Ga0265298_10010704_pt1 | contig 10813 bp, 6 predicted proteins | sample AusTroGonzalo_MG_3_FD_193486 | JGI IMG/M metagenome (GOLD analysis project Ga0265298, IMG submission 193486) | Bovine rumen microbial communities from tropical cattle in Woodstock, Queensland, Australia - Gonzalo_01 | ecosystem: Host-associated > Mammals > Digestive system > Stomach > Rumen ...
CCAATTGTAACAACATCATCTTCTATAAGCAATATCTGATGTGGTTCCAACAAATCACCTATATATGCTTTGTTTCCATATTTATCAAGCGAATAATAACTATAGAAAATATACCCCTCATCAGCGGTTGCCACACATTCAATAGGTACGCCTGTCGTGACATTTTCTACTATTTGTTGTGATGAACGAATGGTAGCAAAACTAAAACTAGATCCGTCCGTTTTTGTTCCTGCGGCAGAGTACTGTCCGTGAGACGTATGCAAAAACGTCAGTTGCTCCACATTAATACCACCCGGTCGATAAAAGATTGCTCGTATCTCAGTTAACGAAGCCTTATCGGAATTATCTTTGGAACCACTAGGACAGAAAAGGCTTAATACTATGGGATTATCAGTTTGCTTTGCAACAATATCAGCTGCTGTGTAATTTGCGCTACTTGACTTAGAATTACCTGTAGATGACACAAATTCCCATTTATAAAATGCATATCTTGTATCTTGAGGATACGCCCATGCCTTAATGGTTGTTGTAGTTGCCGAACTCTCGGATTTTGCATATTCCGAAATACGCGCACTCTTATCCGGGGAAGAACTTGTTCCTACATAAACCTTACCCTGCGACGTTGAGTTTGGGGTATGTGCATATAGTTTTGCATAATAACTATTACCCCACGCTATATTCGTACTCATCCCAAGCACTACTAATAGCAATAATAATTTAAAGATCTTTTTCATATCTTTTGTACCTTAAATTTTTCGTTTAGTATGTTTTATTACCTTCCTTCAATTATCGTGCCACGGTTACATGTATATACACGTACGCCTGTGCGCCGAAACTTTTAGGGCGCAAAGGTACAACATTTTTTTTTAATAAAAAAATAAAAAATGAGAAAAATGTAAAAATTCTACATTTTGCTATGCAAATGTGTCAAAATGGAGGATTGTTTGAGCAGAATGACACAGAAAGCGAGAGCCAGAATGATATGCGGCCAATCGACCAGAACTTGATCAATCAGCAACATGTAGAGCATATAAACACACCATATACCTTGTATCCCGACATAAGGCAAAACCCAATATTTACGCCAATACCAGAAAATTGCCGGCAACGGATTGAATGCAACAAAAAGCCAATTCCAGTCCGTACAACACAAATCGGACACAAAGAGCAGATAAGTCATAAACATACCTACTGCGGTTTGCGCAGCCAGCATCAACCAATCGAAATAAGGATAACGGACAAACAAATTGACAATAGAAAGCAATAGTATCAATATAGCAAACCATAAAGGCGTGAACCAGCCATTTGCTGTTTGTTTGTTACCCTGTACCAAAATCTCCGCCTCTTGCTCCAATAACGGTTTCCCATCCAGAGTTGCTTTCTGCCAAGCGGTTACCAAGTCCTCGGGTATCAATAACTGTTTCTCCCCATATAATGGTTTATCAACCTCATTACCAGATATAAAGCACGTCACAAATCGCACCCACAAAGCATCTTTTGTATGCTCTCTTACCAGCTCTCGGCCCGTTACAAATCTACGTTCCCAAGGCGCATATTGTATGCGCTTTCCTTGCAGCGCGCGGTTCACAAATCGCACACAGCTATTAGCGCATCCCCGATGATAATAATCATAATCCAAATCAGACCCTTTAAGCGTCTCTTCATCCAGGATTTTCCACAACTCTTGCTTGGTCTCCGGCGACAAATTTAGTCTATACTGGCGCACGCCACGCCATTCTTTTGCATAGAGAGTGCAATAATCTGCTATAGGTATTGCAAACAGTCCCATTTTAAGATGCCCGGCAAGAAAAGCCAATACTTTTTTCTGAGCATCTTCACCCTCATAACTAAAGATATAGTCCAAATCGAATGTCTCACATTTCAAACGCAATGCGCAATGTCCCAAGACAGAATACAATTGCTTTCCGGGATCTGCAATAACCACATACGCCTCAATAAAATCATCCGCCATGCGGTCGATGGTGTCGTTGAAACCTTGAAGCGCGTTACGTTCTGCGATGGGCATAACATCAGCGCTCTTCGTTTGCCCGTACGCAAACATAGAGATACATAGCAACAGCAACATGATACAGGCGGACCTGTTTTTGCTAACTCGAATGTCCATTTTTGTTTCCATAAAGCTTGCTTAGGCTGTGATTAGGTTGTTCTCGGAACATGGTCCCGTGATGGTAGTGTTATTGATACGATGAACCCACGTAAATGATCCGACGATGCTTCATCCCAACTATGCATCATACGTACACATGCGTGCGTTCGATAAAGTCAATCGTGGATTGCGGGATGTCGGAGTGCTCTTTGGCGAGGCGAGGCCATTGAGAAACGGCATCCACGACTTGATCGATAATCTTTTTAGCGCCTTTGACATTCATCTCGCTGGCCACCGTCAGCAAATCGTCGCGAGTAATATTATCCCATTTATTATTGATAGACATCTGGTGGGTGTTCGTCCAACCACCCGTCGGGTTATACGCCCACGACATATCGTACGCCGGCGAGAGTCGCCATTCACCTTTGCGGTTCATCAGGAAAGAGATGTTTTTCGTATGGTCATCCTGATTGCGCGCCACCACATTGAATACCATCCTTCGGTAGAACTCTGCCGCCTCGGGATAGGTCAGGCGCAGACGACGCATGATACCAAACGCCTGTTCGTATGAATAGGCATGGAGCATGTTGAAGTCATAGTGCGCAATGCCGCAGAGCGTCTGCATATGCAGTTTATGTCCGTTGACGCGGTCGAAACGGCGGGTCATGAAGTGGGCACGGTCATGCTCGCGGTACAGGCGGCACTCGGTCATGTTGATGCCCGCCTCTTTGGCCACCAGATAATGGACGTACTCTATTTCGCCGAAGTGCATCGGGTCGCCGAGTTCCTTGTTGGTCACGCCATCGAGCTTAATGAGCCAATAATCAAAGCCTTCCGGCGCAGTTGTTTGTCCGCTGCGCACTTCGCCCGTGGCATCGTTGTAGGCGATGACCGCTTTCGCGCGTTGGCCTCCGGCAGAGGTGCCGACACGGATGATATCCAATAGTGCGTCATCGGACTTGGACATATTGGTCACAAAGGCCTCTTTATTATTGAGCGCTTGTTGCGCGGCTTGAACCAGCGCATCCACTTCAATAGCCTGCCGGTCGCCCAACGAACGCTCTTTAGAGGGCACAAACTCCAGCGCACCCATGCTGCGTTGGCCTTGAAAACAAAGGCGCTCCACCGGATTGGCATCCTGACGTCCCTGCGCAGCCAACCAGTTATCCAGCAACGCCCGTCCGAAAGCATCGGGTAGCGCTTCCGCCAACATTCCGGGAAGGCCCATAAAAGTACGCTGCGACAAGTTCGGGAACGAATAGATATCATCCGCCAAAGGCATCGTAATCGGGGCCACTTTGAGCCCTGCACTAAGGAACGAAGGTTCATATTCGAAGGAGGCAACCCCTCGTTCTTCATTCCAAAAAACCGTGCCTACATAATGGTCCCACAAGTGGACTTCTGCTGTTGTTACCATTCTGATTCAGTGATTATTTCAGTTGATTTATTACGTACCCGCTGACGAGCCGGGTGTTTCTTCTCGTATTGTGCCACCGCGCGGGGACTTATCGGTTCCTCTCTATAAAACGGCTCCAACAAGTCAAGTGCACTCAGCGTCCGCAACACTTGCACTAATGTACCCAACGTACAACTTTTCCCCTTCTCGATATTAGCCACTACAGAAAGTGAAACGTGCGCACGTTCAGCTACTTGCCGCTGCGTCAATCGAGCAGCAAAACGACGCTTTTTGACCGCTTCCCCTATAACGGAAAGGAGTACGTTATCCGACACAAAATATACATCCATAAAAGTTGTTTTTTCAGTTTTTATAACAACAAATAATCAATAAAAGTTGTTTTCCCAGTTTTTACGCGGCAAAGATACAACTATTTTTTGATATAGCCAAATATTTTTACAAAAAACACGAAAAATTTACATTTTTAGCCGAAATCCTTGCGTATTCCAAATAATTGTAGTACCTTTGCAGCCAAATTGCGCGAATGTGCACATACGCGTACGGAGCGCGCAAAAAATATAGGTATAATTAAAAGGAATGTTTTATGAATTATTCGGAGTACAGAAACCCAATCTAAGGGGCACAGAAACCGATTTTAGTTGTTAAAGAAATGCCAAAATCTGATTTTATTATTGAGGTGAACCACGTCTCAAAGCGTTTTGAGGACGGTAAGTTTGCACTGAATGACGTTAGCCTTCAAGTGAAGAAAGGCGAGTTCGTCACCATCTTGGGCCCGTCGGGCTGCGGAAAAACAACGTTGCTGCGCTGCATCGCGGGTTTTCAGGTAGCCAGTTCGGGCGACATCTTGCTTAAAGGGGAAGATGTAACCAAAACACCGCCCTACAAGCGTCCGGTGAACACGGTATTCCAGAAATATGCGCTGTTCCCACACTTGAATGTATTTAACAACGTAGCCTTCGGTCTGAAGCTGAAGAAAGAGGCCCCGGACGTTATCAAGAAGAAAGTTCGTCAGGCCTTGAAGATGGCTAACCTGACCGGTTACGAAGAGCGCAAAGTGGACACCCTGAGCGGCGGTCAGCAGCAGCGTGTGGCGATAGCACGAGCCATCGTGAACAAGCCCGAAGTGCTGCTATTGGACGAACCGCTGAGTGCACTGGACCTCAAGATGCGTCACGACATGCAGATTGAGCTCAAGGAGCTGCACGAGAAACTCGGAATAACGTTCATCTACGTCACCCACGACCAGGAGGAAGCGCTGACGCTGAGCGACCGCGTGGTGGTGATGAACGAGGGTAAAATACAACAAATCGGTACTCCGACAGACATATACAACGAGCCGCAGAACTGCTTCGTAGCCGACTTCATCGGCGAGAGCAACATCCTTTCCGGCACCATGATCCGCGACAAGCGCGTGGAGTTCTGCGGACTGGAATTCGACTGTATCGACACGGGCTTCGGCGAGAAAAACCCCGTGGATGTGGTCATCCGGCCGGAGGATATTTATATCTGGAAAGTCGAAAGTCAAAAGTCGAAAGACCGTCCTACGGACTCAAAGCAAGAGGAGGATGATCCGGAAGACCGGGTGCCGAAGGGTAAATTCACCAAATGGTACGGCGAGGTGCAGAGCTGCATCTTCAAGGGCGTGCACTACGAGATGCGCGTGCTGACGCCGGACGGCTACGAATTTCTTATTCAAGACTATCACGAGTACCTACCGGGCACGGAAGTTGGTATGTTAGTGCGCCCCGAGGATATCCAGATCATGAAGAAAGAGCACTACATCTACAACTATTTCGAAGGTGAGGTGCAGAAGAACGGCAAAGTGCGTTTCCTCGATGCCGATTGGGAAGTGGAGGAGAAGCAGTTGGAAGGCTTCGAACCGGGCGACAAGGTGCAGGTGCGCGTCAAATTCCGCGACATCGACCTGCAGGACTACGAGGAAGAGGGCACCCTCTCCGGCGAAGTTCATTTCATCCTGTACAAAGGCAACCACTACCAACTGACCATCCGCACGGACGAGGGGCACGACCTATATGTGAACACGAACGACGTATGGGACGACGGCGACAGAGTGGGAATTGTTATCAAGCCGAAAGCAATCCGGCTTGATAAAGTTGAAAGTTGAGAGTTTAAAGTTGAAAGAAGTTGGAAAGTTTAAAGTTGAAAGTTTCAATGAATAAAGTCGTTCAGATATTTTCTTCGCGGAGGACGTGGGCATGGCCGTATGTGGCTTTTATGGCGGTGTTTGTGGTGCTGCCGCTGATTCTGGTCGGCGTATATGCGTTCACGGACATAGAGGGTCACTTCACCCTGCATAATTTCGCGAAGTTCTTCACGCATAGCGAGGCGATACAGACCTTCCTGTACTCGCTGATGATTGCGGTTTTCAATACGATTATATGCCTGCTGATAGGCTATCCGGCGGCGTACATCATGGCACAGGAGGATTTCAAGACGCCCAAGGTGATGGCGATGCTGTTCATCCTGCCGATGTGGATCAATTTCCTGCTGCGTACGGTAGCGACGGTGGAGCTGTTCAATATGTGCGGCCTGCCGTTGGGCGAAGGGGCCCTGCTGTTCGGCTTGTGCTACGACTACCTGCCGTTCATGATTTACCCGATATACAACACGCTGCAGAAGATGGACAACTCGCTTGTCGAAGCGGCGCAGGACCTGGGTGCCAGCCGTTGGCAGAGTTTCTGGAAAGTGATTGTGCCGCTGAGTATGCCGGGTGTGTATAGCGGCATCGTGATGGTGTTCATGCCAACCGTCTCCACCTTCGCTATCGCGGAGCTGCTGACGCATAACAACATCAAGCTGTTCGGTAGTCTCATTCAGGACTATATCACCACGACGGACCTGCTGAACTACGGCGCGGTGCTGAGTCTCGTGCTGCTGATTATCATCGGTCTGACGTCGTTCTTCGGAGATCACGACAGCAAGGATGGCGAAGCCATCGTTTAGAGTTGAGAGTTTAGAGGTTAGAGAAGTTTTTAGTTGAAAGTGAAAAGTATAAAGACATATATTGTTCTATTCATTCTTTTGCCGCTGAGCCTCAGTGCTTTTGCACAGTCGAACCTGACATACACCGTGCAGGTGGGAACGACGGGCGAGGTGGCGCTGCTGCAAGAGTTCCCGGAGAGCTATCAGGGGGAGAAAGTGAATATTCAGTTAGACGTCATAGGCGACCTAAGCAACCCGGACAACCTGGACTTCGCCTTCGCGAACGAGGGCAATGAAGCCCTGCGTGCATGGGGCGACAGTGTCTATAGCTATACGGACGAGACGGAGACAACATGGACCGTATGGCGGAACAGCAAGGAGATAAAGAACCGCAGCCGCCGTGTGCTGGTGCAGAACGGCCGTGATGCATTCGAAACATACGTCATCGCGCAGACTTCCGCCGCATCGCACACCGTAGCGTGGATCGGATGGATAGCCGCCAGCCTGCTGTTCATCGCCGGGGTGGTGTTCGCCTGCGTGACGGTGTACCGCCGCCGCAAGGAGAAAGAGCTGCCGAACGTGGAGCAGGAGATGCTTCGCCGCAAGCGTATGGGACTCCGCCGTCATTACGGCTCGCAGCTGTACTTATGGCTGCTGCTGATCATACTATACGCTCCGATAGCGCTCATCGCCGTGTTCTCGTTCACAGAGAGCAAGGTGCTGGGCAACTGGACCGGTTTCTCGTTCGACCTGTATGCGAACCTGTTCACCGGCAAAGCGGACGCCGGCCTGAACAGCGCCATCTGGTACACGGTTGTCATCGCCCTGATTGCGGCCGTATGCTCGACCATCTTAGGCACGCTGGCCGCCATCGGCATCTATAACATGCGGGCACGGCAACGCAAGATGGTCAGTTTCCTGAACTCCGTGCCGATGATCAACCCCGATATCATTACCGGTATATCGCTGTTCCTGCTGTTCGTGGCCTTAGGCATGAGTCAAGGTCTGGCGACGGTCTGCATCGCCCATGTGGTGTTCTGTACGCCGTACGTGGTGCTGAGCGTGCTGCCGCGACTGAGCCGCATGAACCCCAACACCTACGAGGCGGCACTGGACCTCGGCGCCACACCCGCCCAGGCTTTGCGCATGGTGATGCTACCGGAGTTATGGCCGGGTATGCTGTCGGGCTTCATCCTGGCGCTGACGCTGAGTGTGGATGACTTCGGCGTGACGTTCTTCACCAAAGGAAGCGGCGGACTGGAGACGCTGAGCACCTTCATCTATTCGGACGCACGCAAGGGCGGTCTGACGCCGGAGTTGCGACCCTTGTTCACTATTATCCTGATAGTGATGTTAGCCGTACTAATCTATATCAATATACGTAATTCAAAACAAGAAGAGAAATGAAGATTTCAAATTTCAAATTTCAAATTTCAAGTTTATTAGCCGTAGCGCTAATACTCGTTTCGTGCGGCGGTACAGACCGCGCACACCAGCTCAAAGTGCTTAACTGGGCAGATTACATCAACGAGGATGTGAAAACGGGTTTTGAACAGTGGTATTTCGAGCAAACGGGCGAGAAAGTGGAGATCGTCTATGAGACCTTCGACATCAACGAGACCGCTCTGACGAAAATCGAGGTAGGTCACGAGGACTATGACGTATTCTGTCCGTCGGAGTACATCATCGAGCGTATGCTCAAGAAAGACCTGCTGCTACCGATTCAGAAAGAGATTATTCCGGAGGAGATATACTATTTCGACAACATCTCTCCGTACGCTGCGCACAAATTCCAGCAGATGGCTCCGACCGCTGACATCCGGGTGAGCGACTATGCCGTAGGTTACATGTGGGGCACGACAGGCTTCATCTACAACCCGCAGTTCGTGAACCGCGAGGATCTGGAGTCCTGGGGTGCGCTGCTGAATCCGAAGTTTGAGAACCGTATTCTGATGAAAGATGCGTTCCGCGACGTCTATTCGGTGCTGGTGCTCTACGCCTACAGCGACAAGATCGAAGCCGGTACGGAGAACCGCGACGAGCTGGTACACAACATCACCAAACCCCGCGTGGAGGCTGTGAAGAATATCCTGCTGCAGGCCAAGAAGCAGATCTGCGGCTGGGAGGTGGACTTCGGCAAGGAAGAGATGACCAAAGGCAAAGCATGGCTCAACCTGAGCTGGTCCGGCGATGCACAGTTCGCCATCGAGGAAGCATCCGAGATGGGTGTGATGCTCGATTATATCATCCCGCAGGAGGGTTCGAACGTATGGTTCGACGGCTGGGTGATTCCGAAATACGCGCAGAACACCAAAGCGGCTACGTACTTCATCGACTATATGTGCCGTGCGGACAATGCGCTGGCTAACATGGACGAAATCGGCTATGTATCCTGCGTAGGCGGCGAGAAGGCGGCTGCAGATATCCTGGCCGAGATGAACGACGAGGAAGAGTGGCCGGAGACAGTGGACGCCAGCTATTTCTTCGGCGAGAAGCCGATTATGGTGGATGGCGAGATGCTGAACACGCACGCGCTGCACCTCAACCCCGTTTATTATGCCGATGCTGCTATCATCCGCCGCTGCGCGCTGATGCACGACGCCGGTGAACAGCAGGAGATGCTGCTGGAGATGTGGAACGAAATAAAATTAGCGCGATAATTTTATTCCGGTTTATGATTTGAAATTTAAGATTTAAAGATTATTTCTTTATGACGAGATTACGTAATTACGTAATTACAATTTTAGCCGCCATCAGTCTATGCTCCTACGCACAGACCAGCGAGATGGAGCAGCGGTTTCTGGAGCTGTCCGCACGTTTCGACGGGCGGGACAAGATGCTGCAGCACGACCTGAAGGAGTACCTGCAAGCCTACCCCTACACCACCTTCGCCGACGAAGTGAAGTTCATGCAGGGTGCTATCATGGTGGAGAAAGCGCGGTATAAACAGAGTATCAAACAGCTTGAGTCGGTGGATGCGAAAGCGCTGAGCCGTCCGCACCAGGAGGACTACTCCTTCTACTGCGGCTATGCCTACATGTCGGTGGAGGACTACCAGCGTGCGTCCGTTTATTTCAGCCTCCTTACGCACAAGGAAGGCCGGTACAAGACGCGCGGCACGTACTACTACGCCTACTGTATGTACAAGTTAGGCAAGTACGACAAGGCGCTACCGGCACTGGAGCAGGTGGAGCACGAAGCGGCCTACGCCAAGACGGCGCCGTACTACATCACGCAGATTCATTACTCGCAGGGCAACTACGACGAAGTGATGGAGCGTGCGCAGAAACTACTGCGCGAGTATCCGGAGAGCAATAACAACGCCGAGCTGCACCGCATCTTGGGCGAGATGTACTATCTCCGTCAGGCCTACGGCCAGGCGGTGAGCCATCTGACGCAGTACGAGCAAGCGATGACGGCCAACCAGGAGGAGCCGGTGCGCAACGACATGTACATGCTCGGTTCGGCGCAGTACCAGTTAGGGCACTACACCGAGGCGGTGGCATCGCTCAAGAAAGTGAAACAGCAACCGGACTCGCTGTCCGAAGCAACCTGCATGACCTTGGGTAACGCCTATGTGCAGCTCAAGCAACCCGAGCAGGCCAAGCTGTCCTATCAAGCCGCCGCGGGATACAAGATCACACCGGCGGTGACGGAGGAGGCGAGCTACAACTACACCCTGTGCACCTATCAGTCATCCAGTGCGCTAGGCGAGTCCGTGCGTGCGTTCAATGATTTCCTGCGCACCTTCCCCGACTCGAAATACGAGAACCGTGTCTACGAGCTGCTGAGCGACGCGCTGATGCAGAGCAAGAACTACGCGGCCGCTATCGCTACCCTGGATTCGATAGACCGCCCGACGCCGAAGATGCTCCAGACGAAGCAGTACCTGCGGTACCAGTTGGGCGCAGACTGCTTCCTGCAAGGCAACATGCAGCAGACCGTCGAGTGGACGACAGAGCTGATCCGCCACGCCAATGAGTCCGACCTCTACACAACCGAGGGCTACTACCTGCGTGCGGAGGCCAACTATCGTCTGCGCAACTATATCGCTTGCGAGAAAGATCTGAATGCGTTCTTCGCCCGCAAGGACGTCAAGAGTTCGACAAACTACGTCATCGCGCGTTACCTGCAGGGCTATACCTGCTTCTCGCAGAACCGCTATGAGGAGGCCCGGGAGGCGTTCTCGCTCTTCATCGACGAAGCGCTGTCCACCGATGCGACCTACGCCGACGCGCTCAACCGTATCGGTGACTGCTGGTTCAACGCCCGTCAGTTCTCGCAGGCTATCAGCTACTACACGCAGGTGAGCAACTTGCAGGCCTCGGGAGCCGACTGGCGGTCCT
>Ga0265298_10010705_pt1 | contig 10813 bp, 9 predicted proteins | sample AusTroGonzalo_MG_3_FD_193486 | JGI IMG/M metagenome (GOLD analysis project Ga0265298, IMG submission 193486) | Bovine rumen microbial communities from tropical cattle in Woodstock, Queensland, Australia - Gonzalo_01 | ecosystem: Host-associated > Mammals > Digestive system > Stomach > Rumen ...
TGAGACTCTTGGAACGGGTTGTGACAGAGCACGAACACGTTGTACAGCACGTCGTCCTCGTTGAAATCCTTTTCATTCAATCGATTCAAATGAAGCAGTTTAAACTGCTCGTTAGGGTCGCGTGACCACACGTCTTGGTCTCGCATACGGTGTCCCATCTTATAGCCGGCCGGAACTACCTCGGCAAACACGTCGCGTTGCTTACCCGCGTAACGGGAGATAAGCGTAGCCGTCTTGTTGTTGACCTTGTCCGCCATGCGGAGCGACTGCAACAGCACGTCCGCACGTACCATGTGACCCATCACGGAGAACTCCATATCGGGTAGTTCACACTCGAAGAAGGAGACGTAACGTGCGTACTCCTTGTCCGAAATAATGGCATAGTTGTCCGGCAAGCAGTCCTTGCCCCAAATCTTCACTGCGTACATACTACTTCCCCTTAGACTTCTCTTCGGAAGCCTTGAAATTGTAAATCGGCTTGATGGTCTTGACGATCTCGGCGGTGTCCTCGATGTTCTTGACAATCTCGTCCATCGGCTTGTATGCCATCGGCGACTCGTCGATTGTCCCGGTACCGACACAGGTCGTGTATACGTCCTTCATGGACTCCTTGAAGGCTTCCATAGTAAGGGTCTCCTTAGCCTTGGAACGCGACATCAGACGACCGGCTCCATGCGGTCCGGAGAAGTTCCAATCCGGGTTACCCTTTCCACGCACCAGCAATGCACCATCCCTCATGTTCATCGGAATGATAGCAAGCTCGTCCTTCTGGAGAGAGATTGAACCCTTTCGGAGAATCATGTTGTCAAGGTCGATATAATTATGCACCGTGCAGAACTTGTCTAAGATATGGTGCTTCTTTATACCAAGTTCAGATACCACTACATCAATCATCGCTTCGCGATTCCATATAGCGAACTCTTGGGCAATCTTCATGTCGTGCAGATAGTTCTGCATGAGTTCGCCCTCAAGATAGGCGAGCTCGTCCGGGATTGGACACTGGCTAGCCATGTTAGCCTTCAAGACATTCTCTATCTCGGACTGGCGACCTTGAGCCTTGAGTTGCTCAATGACTTCCGGCTTCGTCCGACGCTGGTTCTTGTGGTACTTTACCGCCTCGTTCTGGTAATACTTACAAACCTCGATACCCAAATGGCGAGACCCAGAATGGACAACTAGATAATGGTTACCTTCATCATCTGCATCAATTTCAAAATAATGATTTCCCGAGCCCAAGCTGCCTACCGAATAAAGTAGCTTTTCAGCATTAATCGGTGCAATCATATCGTCAAGATTAACACGAGAAGCGAAACGGTGTTTCTTCTTGTTGTGCTCCATCCCGGACGGAATAATCTGGTGCCAGATCTTGTCAACCTTCGGCAAGTCAAAATGGAACGACTTGTCCACTTTAAGGACAAGCATTCCGCAGCCAATGTCTACTCCGACCAAGTTCGGTACGACACGGTCGACAATCTTCATCGTCAACCCAATTACGCAACCGGTTCCAGCATGGCAATCCGGCATAATGGCGAAATGAGAACCTTCGGCAAACTTCTGGTTCATCAAATTCAAAATCTGCTTGTAGGCGGCGTCCTCCACCGTGTCGGTGTAGACCTTGGCCGTGTTGAACTTTCCTACAATTTCAATCATTTATTTATCCTCTGTATTGGGGGTAAATATAGCAACACTCAGGCTGGATGTCAATTCTCCAGTCTCCGAACTGGTATGGCAAATCCACGGTCATGATTATGTACAAAGCAAGCGGGTCTTCGGGTACCGGAAACAAGTGTCTGTCAGAAGCCGGTATGGCGAACAATACAAGAAGCACCGAGACACATACATGCCACCGGTGCTCCACGTATATAAGCATTACGATCAGTATGGCGAACAGCCAGATGACCGCAAGTATCGCCTGGTCAATCATAGTCTATCTTACCATGAACATTCATCGCGAGCAACGCCGCCGTATAGAGTACATATTCATCGTCGCACTTTCCACGGCATGATGATACCAAGGTCAAAGCAGTATTGTTATTCGACAGCAACCGGATTGCCCCCAAGTCCTGGATTGTGCCTGTATCAGACGGAAGAATTAGTTCCATATCTGTCCAATCGGCAACACCGTCTATGCAAGCCTCGTAATTATTGAGCTCTATGCCGTGGGCTTCCTTTGGCAAGTCAATTATAACCCCCTCTATCTCATCAAGGCCAGCCATAAAGTAGGCAAGCTTGACCGCCTCGAAAAACTGGTTACGCTTGTCGTCTTCCAGCGTAAGCAAGTCCTCGACATGTCCGGTCTTTCCAGTTACCAATATAATCACTAGCAACTGCACAATGGCAGTAAAACTGTTAAGGTCATCAAGGTCGTCAAACCGACGCCACGGAATATGAATGCGGTTCTGGTCGTCCGGCTTCGGGAACTCCTTGTGGTCTCGAATGCCGTCACCCACTGCAAACGAGTGCATGGACGACAAATTTGTCTCAAAGGTCTGCTCACGTATTGTTTCCATCGAAAACCCCAGTCTTGGCTATTGATTCGACCAGCTTGTCTATTACCGGCACGGTAACGCTATTGCCGATAAGCTTCATCCAACGCTGGCGTGTGGGAGGAAGCTGGAACTTCTCCGGGAAGCCCTGTATACGGCACGCCTCGGACGTCGTGATCTTGCGGTAATGCTTGTCCTCGGCGATTTCCGATATGAACTTGCTCTTGGTATTCTCGGACAAGTCCACAGTCGCGATATAGTCGTTCGTGTCGCTCGCAACCATCGTAGGGAACACGTTGCATGAACGCAGGAACACTCGGTAGACACCGTTGATACCAGTGCTGACCTTGGAATTCTTCAGGTCGAAACGACGCTCAGACAGTCGCAATATTCCGTTGTTCACCGACATCTGGATAGTGTCGTTGATCTTCTGTCTGGAATACTTCTTTAGTACCGGGTCCATGTACATCTGAGGCACAGACTTTCCCTCAGTGCAGAGCTTGACTATGCGACCGTCGATACTCTCCTCACGCCCATATATCTGGCAGTTCGGGTCGATAGTGGCACCGGCATACTCGTAACGGTAGCCGACAGACCTCAAGATGTTCTTCTTGACAAGTGCTTCAAGGTTATCCATCATATCGGCAAAGGTGACGTCGCCAAGCAAGGCGAACACGTCCATAGCACCGAGCGGATTGCCATCCTGCGGACCGTATTCAGCCTTGCGACGGTTCTTCATGATTGTCTCGCATATCCGCTTCTGCAACGGGGTTACGTTGACCAGATCCCACGAATGTACCGTCGTCTTGCCGTCTCGGGCATCATTGAACACGTAATAGTCGTTCTCGCCGGTAGCGTTCTTGGAAAGGCTCCTGGATGCCGACTTGACCTTGCTCATGTCCACATACTCGCCAGTCAAGATCTCGTGCATCGTAAGCTTCTTGATGGCATGCTCGGGGAAGCTGAACCGGTCTAGCATTTCCTTGTCACGGAAACCGACTATATAGACTCTTTCCCTCATCTGGGGAGAGCCGTAGTCGTACGAGTTCAAGACCTTCCACGTGGCGTGGTAGCCAGCTTCCTCTATGCGTGACAAGATGTACTGGAACGCCTCGGCGTTGTGCTTGTCAGTCAACCCCTTGACGTTCTCGAAGAGAAACGCCTTCGGCTTGCTCTTGGTCAACACGTAGACCGTGTCGTTCCATAGCTGTCCACGGTCGTCCTCGAAGCCGAGACGCTTGCCGGCGATAGACCACGACTGGCACGGCACTCCAGCCGTGATGAAGTCTACCTCGGGCGGTTCCACTACCTTAGTGATGTTGCCGAGGTTCATCGACTCGGGTACATCATGGTTGATGCAGTAGTACTTGATAGCGTCCTTTGCAATCTCGGAGAACCCAACACACTCACCTCCATGATTCTTCGACGCTATGTGGAAACCGCCTATTCCAGCAAAAAGATCTAAAAACGTAAACATACAATCCCCTAATACACCCGGCGAGACTCGGACTCGCGACCTTGGCTTTCGGAGAGCCACACTCTTCCAACTGAGCTACGGGTGCTTGTTTCTATCTCAAATTCTTCGGAACGGTAGCGAGCTTGATACGCAGATTGAATACCTTGTCCGGCATAGCCATGTCTACGATGCCATCCAACAACGCCTTGATTGGAACGCCACACTGTTCCATATAAGGCACGAGAGTCTGTACTTGCTTGCCAGCCGCCGTATCTCTCAATTTAATCTCGACATACCACTTGCCGTCGGCTTCCTTTTTCGGATGCGAACTCAAGTCGCCAGCAATAGCACTAAAATCAAATTCATACGGATGCTTAGGATTATCGCCGAACGTCACGTACTTCTGCTCGATAACTGGCCATTCGTTCTTCTCGTGTGAAATAATCTCCTTACTGAATGCATCGACAAGTTCATCTTCGGTAATGTTTTCCAAATGCGGTACGACAAGTTCAAACTTCATATAACGTTCCTCTTTGTACAAAATATAGCAACGCCCTAGCTGTGTGTCAACTAGGGCGTTCTATGGACGGAGCCAGACTTGAACTGGCAACCGATAGGTTCTTTATAGCATTTGCTACATTGGACTATATCTTCGCCATGCATTTCTGTTTAGGCGTCGGATGCTTGTGCGGTTATTAAGTGGACTGTACCACTCCGCTAGTCTCTACACCTTCCGGAAGTGTACTTCCGTCTCGGCTCGGTATTGCCATTACTGGGTTCCACCGAATTCTTCCGATTTGCGCCATTCCCTTTCAAGAATGGGTCACAACTGTTTATGAGTCTACTGCTCTGACCAATTGAGCTATCCGTCCTTAAATTCAGCACTTCATGTCCCTCGTCCAGGTACCGGAGTCGGTCGGAAGGGACAAGCATTTAGCATTACTAATTCCAATTAATGTTAGGCAAAAATAAATTTTGGAGTTTTACCCTCTAGGCATGTTTGCTTATGAATTTTGCGAATACGCACAGCCCGTTAGTTTTACGGTTCTACCACACGGTTCATCGATTACTACCCAACCGTCATGGATTCACCTTCTTTAGACCGTACGGAACATCGTCGTAACGATATAAGCTGCTTCCGGAACCCCAGACATACAAGTAATGCCGTTGTGCCTAGAGTCCGAGCTTCTTGGCAATATCGGAATCGATACTGACCGGGAACTCGGTCTCGTTATTAAACTTCTGGAGGTCTTCTTCGAGCTTGCGTTTCTCCTGCTTAGCTTCTTCACAAGCCTTGCTATACTGCTCCGGGTCGAAGATAACTTTCTTGAGCTCGATAACCTCGTACTTGCCGGTGACGTTATTGAAGAAGCGGTCAGTCTGCTTTGCACCGCGAACAATACCGTCGATGCGTTCGTACAGCGTAATCAGTCGGTTGCACCTATCGATCCGGGCAAGCTTCACCTGACCTTCGACGTTGTTCTGCTCGATGGCGATATCAACGGTCACCTTGGTATCGAGGAGACGGTTCAATTCCTTAACGGCGTCAGAGAATTTGCCGGTTTCCAAGCGAGTAAGCTCGGCTTCATACTCGTCCTCGCGTACGTATGCACGGACGCATTCCAAGTTGTTACGCATCTTGGCGATAAGGATATTGAGTTCCTTGCGAGCATTGAACGCACGAGCAAGGGTCAAATTAACAATGATAGATTCAGCCATAAAATCCTCAAAACTTTAGTAGCAGGGGGCGGATTCGAACCGCCGTGGACCTTTCGGTCGCCGGGGTATGAACCCGGTGATATCAACCACTAATCGACCCTGCGTCGTTGTTTTAATTATAGCAAAATGTCATTGCCGTGTCAAGTTTATATAAATAAATCTTCCACGAATTACGACGAGCTATGGCTGACTTGTACGTGCAAGTGTTCGTTGGCATTACCGATATCCTCGTGCAGCACGAAGAAACGCGAGCCCAAAGTAGTCTTGACAGCATCCACGATACGAGTCTTTGTAACGTAGTCCAGGTCCTTTATACGGAAGTCGACCGCCTCGCCACGGTAATGTGCCGAATTGGGCTTGTGACCGCCGTAATCGTTCGCACTTGTTATCAGAGGCTTGTAGCCGGTATCGCCAAGCACGTTCCGGTATACGCATACCACCTTGAATACAGCCGTATCCATCCGAGGCGTGACCGTATAGTTGACCGTATTCTTCATACGGGTCATACCGGATGCGACCGAGTGGATATCTGCCCCAGAGGGCAAGCTCTCCAGCTGTTCGGATACCTTCTTCGACAGACGGTCAAAAAGGTGGACGCTACGCCTCGTCTGGAAACCGTATACCATCCACCCGATGAACATCGCCACGCCGACAACGACGGTTGTCTGCTTCATGTAGCGGATAGATACCCGTACAAGGATGTTGACGAGTATCATCGCACCGATGGCGTAGACGACCGACTCGCACACGAGCTGTGCTATCTGCCTAAGCGTCTGCATTCTTCAGCCAGTCCTCAACGCTTGCGTCACTAGGCATACGCCAGTCCGCACGAGGGGAGAGCGACAGCGTACCAACCTTCGGTCCGTCCGGAATACAGCTACGCTTGAACTGTTGCATGAAGAAGCGACGCAAGAACAATTCCAATGCGTCACGGAGCTCCTGCAAGCGGAAACGTTTTTCAAAGGCGTATCTGGCGAGCATGAGCATCTTGTCCGGCGAAGCACCGTACTTTATGAAATGATAAAGGTAGAAGTCGTGGATGTCGTAAGACCCGAGGATGTTTTCCGTCTTCTGGGCGATATTTCCGTTATCGTCGGCAGGGAGCAGTTCCGGGGAAACCGGCGTGTCGAGGATGTCGTTAAGCACGTCCGCAAGACGGTCATTGGACTTCTTGTCGCTGTACCACTTGACGATGTAGCGGACAAGCGTCTTTGGAATGTCGCAGTTCACGGAATACATGGACATGTGGTCAGCGTTGTACGTGCACCAGCCGAGGGCAATCTCGGAGAGGTCGCCAGTTCCGATGACAATGCCCTTCTCGGCGTTCGAGATATCCATGAGAATCTGTGTACGCTCGCGAGCCTGAACGTTTTCGAATACGACGTCGGTGACCTTCGGGTCGTGTCCGATGTCCTCGAAGTGCTGGAGGCATGACTTGGTAATGTCGACCGTACGGAGTTCCACGCCGAGGCATTCAGCCATCTTCTCAGCATTGCCCTTTGTACGCTTGGTCGTTCCGAAACCGGGCATCGTGACTGCAAGGATATCGGAAACCGGACGCTTCAAGAGCTTGAAAGTTTCATAGACGACAAGGAGGGCAAGCGTGGAGTCGAGACCGCCGGAAAGACCGAGGACGGCTCGCTTGATATTGCCAGACTCGAGTCTCTTGGCAAGACCGGCACACTGGATGTTGAAAATCTCGGTACAGTTGGCGTCACGCTTCTCTACGGAACCCGGAACAAACGGCGTAGCAGATACATAACGATACTTGATCATTTCGACATAAGGAATTGCCCCATAAGCATATCCGCGACGGTAGATTTCGTGACGAGTGTCATAATCCTGGAACGAGCCCTCGCTGATACGTTGCATGTTCAGTCGGCGTGCGTCGATATCGGCGTAGATGATTTCGCTCTCCCTGGAGAAACTGTTCTTCTCGGCGATAAGGCTTCCGTTTTCAGCTATGATGAGGTGACCACTGCATACCATGTCCGTAGTGGACTCGTGTACACCGGCGGACGCATATACATAGCCGGAGATACAGCGTGCAGACTGGTTAAGAACAAGGTTACGGCGGTATTCGGCCTTGCCTACGAGGGCGTCGCTTGCCGAAAGGTTGACGATTACGTTTGCTCCTCCGAGAGCGAGCTTGCCGCTAGGCGGTTCCGGTGTCCAAAGGTCTTCACAGAGTTCCACTCCGATATGGAGGTCGCACGAATCGTCAGCCGCGTCAATACGGTTCGTGATAGGAATCGGACCGAAGTCGGCAATTTCAACAGTGACCGGATGAGTCGGGTCGTCAGCATTGCCACGGAGCAAGTCGCGACCGCTGTTGAAGTGACGCTTCTCGTAAAACTCCCTCTGGTTCGGCAAGTAAGTCTTGGGCGTAATAGCGATGATGTCGCCTTGCTGGATGAATACCGCACAATTGTAGAGACGCCCGAAAAGTCGGAGCGGTGCTCCGACACCAATAATGGCCGAGCGTGCCGAGAATTCATCCGCGATACGGCTAATCGCGTGAATGCTGTTTTCCAGCAACAGTTCTTGGTGGAACAGGTCATTGCAAGTATAGCCAGTAATGCACAGTTCCGGAAAGATAACAACGGCAGCACCGTTGTCGGAAGCCTTCTTAGCGCACTTGATTATTTCGCTTGTATTGTAAACAGTGTCCGCCACCTTGAGCTTAGGGCAGACGGCAGCAAAACGGTAAAACCCGTGGTTCTTGCTCATTTGAATTCCTTTGTCAAATACTACTTTGTGCAGAAGAATATAGCAATCCGGCACGTTTTCGTCAATAAAAAACGCCCTCGGTTTCCCGAGGGCGGTCTATTTTAGCAAGGATTAAACTTAAAGGCGGCACACGATACGGTTTGCGTTGATCCTTAAAAGGGAAGTGCATTAGTTGATTGCTGCGTGTATCGTTAACCGTCGAAATCATGACACCTCGACGGCACCGTCTCATACTCGTGGGACACGGTACGACTTTCTTAGAAGAAAATTGCAGTTATTGCTGTGCGCTTTTCAATCTTTTCAATCCCCACTAAGGGGAACGATAGCAATTATCGCTCGTACCGTTAATCCCAGAAGGCAAGACCGCTACAAGATACCGTGTTTGTCATTAGAATTGCTCTACCAATTGAGCTATCCCCCGTTGTAGCCGGGGGAGCCGGACTCGAACCAGCAACCCATTCTTCCCTAGTAGACGAAGTCTGATTGCTGTATGTATCTTTCTCGCAGTCTTACCTAAATTCGGCGAGACAGGACTTACAAGATGCCTTTGTGCTACGTGCTCTCACCAGCTGAGCTACAAGTTCCCTTTCGGAAACAAGGAGTGGATTCGAACCACCCGACCCCGCCTTTATCAGAGGAATGCGTAGTTATTGCTGCAAGCATCTTTCTCAATCCTGTCTCAAAGTCTTAGTAGTCCCTAGCGGACTCGAACCGCTGTTACCAGAATGAGAATCTGGCGTCCTAAGCCGCTAGACGAAGGGACCGAAGACAAGGTGCACTATCACTTATCTGAGCCTGGTTCAGAGGTTTTAGATTATTGCTGTAGGCACCTTTAAAATCTTGATGTCAAACTTCCGATTCAGTCTGGCTGAATCACTGACGAAAATATAGTTTATACACTTTCGTTTGTCAAGGCTTCGCCGGCACTTTTTTCGGGTTCCTTCGGATGATCCTTGTAGAGCTGGTACTTCTTGCTGAGAGTATGGCTTACGTCATCCGGCAACGGCTTGAACCACACGCCGACACGGCAGTACGGCTTGCCGTCCGCGTCAGTGGATTCCGGCTTGAGCTCAGTAAGGCAAGCGTCGTCAATAAAGTCATAGTCAATACCTTGCACCAATCCCATCGAATCGGCAACTTCCTTGACCTTCATCAAGTGATTAAGGTTCTTAGCCTCGCAGATGGTCTTGACGAACAGACCGTTGACATACTCGTCCCATACCGACTTCGGGATTTCAATTGAGACGGTATACGATTTCCGAGCATAACCCTCTCTCGGGAACTTGAACGTCTTTTCGCCTCGTTCATGGGCTTCCTGGGCAGCCTTGGCAACTAACGGGTGTCGATACTTCAGCCAGTAGTTGGGATCGTCATCGGTCTCGACCGGCAATGTCTCGAACTCGTTGTCACGTATACCTCCAAGCGACGCAAACCGCTTAAGCAAGGTCGTCCAGTAGCCCTCGGCACAATGTGCCACCATAGCGGCAAGCTTGCCAGCCGACAGATTCAAGTCTTTTCTAATTATGAACAGTCTTCTCATCTTTTTCCGTTGGTTTCAGTCCGATCGCGGTACGCAACTGATTGAGTACCTTGAACTGCTTGTCATCCATCTCATTACTGCACGTGTCTGCAATCGCCAGGATTTCCGAGTTGTTGTGGTATACCTTAAGGTCAACTACGCAACGCCTAAAGGCTGTGCGCTTGCAGTTGCAACCGTTTGAACTAGTTTCAACCACGATTGGCCGGTTGACGTCGGCCTGCCCGAGAATACCATAGAGCCGTATGTCGGCTTGACTACGATTGAGTCGGGGCGGTGACGGAGGACGATATTGCATGCGGCGTTTCCGTCGGCGTCTAGCAGTTCTCCGTCTGAAGCACAATAACGAGTACCCAACCGCATGCCTTTAGGCAAAGCTCGGTAATCGAGCTGGGATGTATAGGCTGGTTCAACTGTTACCACTTCCTTCCCTAGAAGCGGTGCCTTGTACTCTAGCGTGGTCTGTATTTCCTTTAGCGGAATCTGACCGAAACGGTTATTGTGCTTCTTTCTCTTGATTTCCTTCTTCTGGCCATCTACCGTGATGGTCTTCTTGGAAGTCGATTGTTTGATTTTGCTTAGATCTTCCAATACATAGGTAGTGTAATCCTTGGACAGAAGCCAATTAACTACACGATGTATTTCATTCTTAGAACGATTCCGTTCTGTCTTTGATAATTTCTTTAAGCGTCTCTTCGTGGATTTGGTGTTCTTCGACTTTAAACAGCGACGGAGATAACGAAGCTTTCTTCTTTCCCGGTTGAATTCGCGGTTAATCCACCCGGTTCCATCGGAACAAGTCACAATACGGCGGATTCCTCGGTCAATGCCTAGAGCTTCGCCATCAATGTGCTCTAGGGTTGGTGCTTCAAACTGGATAGTTAG
>Ga0265298_10010706_pt1 | contig 10813 bp, 9 predicted proteins | sample AusTroGonzalo_MG_3_FD_193486 | JGI IMG/M metagenome (GOLD analysis project Ga0265298, IMG submission 193486) | Bovine rumen microbial communities from tropical cattle in Woodstock, Queensland, Australia - Gonzalo_01 | ecosystem: Host-associated > Mammals > Digestive system > Stomach > Rumen ...
ACTCGGCTTGGTGAAATCCAAATCCTACTCCCTGAAAACCGCCCTGACCATAACCGATGCACTTGCAAATATATTCCCCGGCGACCCTTGCCTCGGCGATTTTGCATTGTTTGGCTACGGCGTTGAGAATGACTGATTTAGATTTGTAACCCCATGACCGAAGCCTTTCTTCATTACTGCTGGAAACACCGTTTATTTACTAATAACTTGGTAACAGTTGATAATCAATCTGTTGTTGTTTCAAATGCCGGCGAATTGAACATCAATGCAGGTCCCGATTTTATCAACAGCAAAATAAAAATAGGCGATACCGAATGGGCTGGCACAGTTGAAGTTCATCAACGGGCTTCCGATTGGAATTTGCACAAGCACTCGTCGGATAAAAAATACAACAACGTTATTTTGCACGTGGTGTACGAAAACGACGCTCCCGTGTTCCTTGAAAACGGTCGTCAGCCGGCTACTTTGGAACTCAAGCATTTTTTGCGCGAAGGTGTTTGGGAGAACTACTGTACGTTACTTCACCCAACGCTTTGCGACGCAATTCCCTGTGCTTCGGTTTTGCCTAAAATCCCTGATTTTACGGTAAAAACTTATCTTGAACGTTTGGCGGTGGAACGTCTGCAACAGAAATCCGAAACTGTGAGACGCCTGCTCGACGAGTCGGGAAACTCGTGGGAAACCTGTTGCTACTGGACTGTGGCTCGCTATTTCGGTGGACGAGTGAACGCCACTCCATTCGAACTTTTGGCAAAATCCATCGACATGCGTATTTTTGCCAGGATAAAACAGTCGCCCTTCCGTGTCGAAGCCCTGCTGTTCGGGCAGGCGGGTATGTTGGAGCAGGATTTTTCCGATGACTATCCCAACGCCCTTAAAAAAGAGTATGCCTACTTACGTAAAGTGTACAATATCAATCCAATAGAAGGTTATCTTTGGAGATTTTTCAGAGTACGTCCACAGGGATTTCCCACCTTGCGCATAAGCCAGTTCGCCAGTTTTATAGTTAAAGCCAACGGGCTGTTTTCCAAAATGTTGGCAACGACCGATATAAAAACACTGCAATCTTTCTTTTCGGTGTCGGCTTCCGAATATTGGCAAAATCACTACCTTTTTGACAAACCTGTGAGAAGCAAGTCAAAATCTTTGGGCTCCGAATTTGCCGAGTCGGTGACAATCAATGCTTGGGTTCCAATTTTGATGTTGTACGGTATTGAATATCAGCAGGAAAAATATAAGGATAACGCCCTTTCCATTCTCGAAAAACTGCCTTGTGAGAACAACGCCATTGTCAAGCAATGGCGGTCTGTAGGTATAAATCCCGAAAATGCCCTCCACTCGCAGGCATTGATACAATTGTACAACGAATATTGCAAGAAAAAACGTTGCCTGTCGTGTCAAATAGGCTATAAAGTACTTACGACCAAATAGTTATCTATCGATATTTCTCTATAGCCACGCTCACAGCTCCTAATTGTCCACCCAATGGCGGATTAAGTTTCGACACTTTCACCAACACGTGTTCAACGGCCGGGTAGAGACCAAGTATTTTTGTGGCAATCCTTTCGGCCACATTCTCCAAAAGTTTCGACGGTTGCTCCATCTCCATTTTAACAGTCTGATAAACCGATAGATAATTAACTGTGTCGTTCAAACAGTCCGATGTTTGCGCTTTGCTTGTATCGGCAGTCAAAGTGGTGTCCACACGGAAATATGTACCAATAGCGCGTTCCTCTTCAAAACACCCATGAAAAGCGTAAAAACGCATGTCCTCCAAAACAATTGTTGCCATATACTACACCAAAGTGTCGAATTGTTTGAGGAAACGCAGGTCGTTTTCAAAATACAAGCGCAGGTCGCGGATTTGGTATTTCAGCATTGCCATACGTTCTACGCCCATACCGAAAGCGTAACCTGAATATACTTTGCTGTCTATACCGCTGGCTTCCAACACATTGGGATCCACCATGCCACAGCCGAGAATTTCGAGCCATCCGGTGTGTTTACAGATGTTACAACCCTTGCCACCGCAGATGTTGCATGAAATGTCCATCTCCGCCGAAGGCTCCGTAAACGGGAAATACGACGGGCGCAGACGTATCTGAGTGTCGGCTCCGAACATCTCTTTGGCAAAGTAAGCAGTGCTTGTTTAAGGTCGGCAAAAGACACGTTTTTGTCGATATAAAGTCCCTCCACTTGGTGGAAAATGCAGTGTGCGCGCGCCGAAATTGCCTCGTTGCGGAACACGCGGCCCGGGGCTATTATGCGTATGGGAGGCTTGCTTCGCTCCATCTCTCGCACCTGTACCGAAGATGTGTGTGTTCTCAATACCACATCGCCGTGTTTGCCGTCTTTTTCCACAAAGAAAGTGTCCTGCATATCGCGGGCAGGATGTTCGGGCGGGAAGTTTAGTGCCGAAAACACATGCCAATCGTCCTCAATTTCGGGTGCTTCCGAAACAGTGAATCCTATGCGCGAAAAAATCTCTATAATCTCGTTTTGTACTACCGAAAGCACGTGGCGACTGCCAAGTTCGGAGAAATCTGTGGGCATGGTTAGGTCGAGGTTGCCTGCGTTTTCGGAGGGAGTGTCGCCCACAGCTTCTTTCATCTCTTCGATTTTGTTTTGGGCGGCTACTTTCAGTTGGTTCAGCAGTTGGCCAATTTCTTTCTTTTGGTCGTTGGGTACGTCCTTGAATTGTCCGAAAAGCTCGCTGATAATGCCTTTCTTGCCCAAGAATTTTATGCGGAATTGCTCAATGTCGGCAATTTTGTTATGCAAAGTTTCAGCTTTTAATGCTTGAATTTCGTCGATGTAGTTATGTATCTTGTTTTTCATTGTCGTAAAATGTTATTCTTCAATGATTTTTATAGTCATTTTTACGTCGTTCAAGGGTCTGTCGGCACCTCCGCACTGCACTGCGGCTATTTTGTCGATAACTTCCAGTCCTTCAATAACTTCTCCGAAAACGGTGTAGTCGTTGTCCAGCCATGGCGAGCCGCCTATGGTGCCGTATGCTTTTATTTGTTCCTCGGAAAAAGTCTTGTTCATCTGTGCGGCGATTTTTTGCATTATTGCCTCGTTGTAAACCTTTCCCTGTACTATATAGAACTGCGAGCCCGACGATTCCTTTTGGGGATTAGCCGCGTCGCCCTGTCGTGCTGCGGCCAAAGCACCTTTTTTGTGGAAACGAGCTGGTCTAAACTCCGCCGGGATAGTGTATCCTGGACCGCCGTTGCCGAGCATCACGCCGGGCTGGGCGTCGCGCGAATCGGGGTCGCCACCCTGTATCATAAACCCGTTTATCACTCTATGGAACAAAAGTCCGTCATAAAAGCCCGATTTTGCCAATTTGATGAAATTTTCGCGGTGCAAAGGGGTGTCTTCGTACAGCAAAACCTTCATATTTCCGAAGTCAGTCTCAATAATGGCATAACTTTTTTTCTCGCTTGCAATATTTTTGTTATCAGCGTTTTGTGCAAAAATAGCAAGGCTGAAAAATAAAAAAAATGATACAAAAATAACTTTTTTGGTGTCCATTTCGTAAAAATTTATTACTTTTGCAAAGGTAAAATAAAAATTCGATTTACTGAACATAAATAGCGATTTTTTATGAAAAAAAGTTTTTTAACCACGATTAGTGCTCTCATAGTCAGCACGTTTGCATTGGCAATGTTTACTTCTTGCGACAAGGATACCGATTGTACCCTTTCCGTTATTCTTATCGACGAGATGACGGGCAATCCTTTTCAGGGGGCTGTAATAAAGGTGGCCAAGGACAACAGTGAAGTGAATGCCGAAGGCGTTACCGATGCCAACGGACGTTTCAAAGCCACTTTCAAGGCTCCGGCCATTTTCGACGTTATTGCAACCTATGATACTGGCGATCGCGACCCTGCAACGGGAGAACTTTTCTATCGCGAAGGTAGAAACAGCGTGCGTTTGGAAGACGGCAAAACCATAGAATGCAGAGTGGTATTGTTGAAAGAGTATCTCCGTCATTACTAATTCAGCGTCTATGTCCTATAAGTTTTCCGCAGCCGACATTGAACAAATGTCGGCATTAGGCATTTCTATGGATGCCTTAGAAATACAGTTCAATAATTTCCGTAAGAAATTCCCTCCAGTACATCTGCACTCCGCCGCAACAGTGGACAACGGCGGCATTTTGCGTGTGAAGGACTCCGACAGGTGTTTTTTCTCGACACTCTTCGACGAGAAACGCCGACAACTTTCGTTACTGAAATTTATTCCGGCTTCGGGTGCCGCATCGCGGATGTTCAAGGACTTGGCAGAATTTTCGTCGATATATTTCGGCGTTTGCTACAATTGGGAAAAGGAATTCCCCTCCGTTAAAACTTTTATCGACAATTTGCCGAAATTTGCTTTCTACGACGACCTTGTGGAGGCTATGGGCAATAACGGCCTCGACATAAACGACTACTTGCAGAGGCACGACTACGCCACAATAGTGAATTATTTGCTTGGCAAGAATTTTATGGGCTATGGCTCCAAACCCAAGGCTCTGCTTAAATTCCATAAATATGACGGTGTGGCTTATCCCGCTGTTATAGAGCATTTTACCGAAGGTAGCAGATATGCACGCAATGCCGATGGCAGTATCAACCTGCATTTTACTGTGTCCCCCGAACATCGAAGCGAGTTCGAACAGACGATAGCACAACTGAAACCTTTGTACAAGGACGTTACTTTTAATGTAACCCTTTCAGAACAAAAACATTACACCGATACTATTGCCGTTGATGATTATAACAATCCATTGCGCGACGACGACGGACGGCTGATTTTCCGCCCGGGCGGACATGGGGCTTTGCTCGAAAACCTCAACGAATGCTCGGCCGATGTGGTTTTTATCAAAAATATTGACAACGTAACTCCCGACAATCCTTTCGAAGCCACTCCCGACCCGGAGCCTGTGCTTTGGAAAAAAGTTTTGGGAGGAATTCTGTTATCGTTGCAAGAAAAGACTTTCGGGTTCCTGAAAATTTTGGACACCAATCCCGACGACGCAATAATTTCGGAAATAGCCGCTTTTGCCAAGGATTCACTACATATAGCTCTGCCTGAGAATTTTGGAAGTCTTTCCCGGTCGGAAAAGACGGTTTTTCTGCATTCCAAACTGAATCGTCCCATGCGTGTATGCGGAATGGTTCTCAACCAAGGCGAGCCGGGCGGCGGTCCTTTTTGGGTGGAAGATGCCGATGGCAACCTCAGTTTGCAGATTGTGGAAACCAACCAGATTAACAGAAAAGATATTTCGCAAGAAGCTGTATTGCAGTCTGCTACGCATTTTAATCCCGTGGATTTGGTGTGCGGATTACGCGACTATAAAGGTCGGCCTTTCGACCTGCTGAAATATCGCGACCCTCAAACGGGCTTTATCACCCACAAGTCGCAAGGCTCTAAAACTCTGAAATCGCAGGAGTTGCCGGGTCTTTGGAACGGCTCAATGGCTTACTGGACGACCGTCTTTGTGGAAGCGCCGCTTTCCACCTTCAATCCTGTAAAAACGGTGAACGACCTGCTTCGCAAGGAACATCTGTCGTAACCTCAACTATTTTGTTTTTCACCATGAAAAGATTTGCTATTATTTTCGCTTTCGTAGCGGTTGTCCTACTTGTGGTAGTTTTTTTCTACCAAAAGGGACAGCAACGGCAGTATATATGCCACGACCGCCTGTCGGCCGACGAAGTTTCTCAGCTAAGGGCTGGCGACATAATTCTGCGTAAGGGTTTTGGAGTGGTGAGCGCTTCCATAGCCAAAGCTTTGGACGAGGATTTTTCCGTGTCGCATTGCGGCATTGTTGATGCAGACAGCAATGGCGGACTAAGGGTCATTCATTCGGTATCGGCAAGCCTTTCCGATTTCGATGGGCTGCAGGAGTGTTCCATCAGAGAATTTTGTCGAGAAAGCAAGGAAAAAAGCCTTATTGTGGTGCGTTTCCGCGACACCTCAGATGTTCCGCTCGCCAGTCTTGCAAAAACAGCTCAGAAATATCTTGACCGCAAAATTCCTTTCGACGGGGTATTCGACCTTAGCGACAATGCCGAGATGTATTGCTCGGAAATGGTTTATTGTGCCATGAGGGAAACTTTCGGATACGACATCTATCCCGATAAGTCAAAAACCGAGGTGGTGAAATTCACTCCCTTTTTCGATACAACACGTTTTTATAGGGTTATCAACCATCATATCAAGTAATTGTGCACAACAAAAAAACGGAGCGGTTTCAATTGAAACCGCTCCGTTTTTTTGTTGCTTTATATCTTTCTTCAGTTGGAGCTTTTCTTTGTTGCGGAGGTTTTTCCGAAATTCATGCCTAAAGATATGCGGACAGTATTTGCTAACGGGTTCTGTGTCCTTGATAGCGCAATCAGATACGACACGTCGAAAGTAAACATATTGTATCGTATTCCGCCGCCGAAAGTAATGTACTGCCGTCCGCCTTTGTTCTTGTGTTCGAAGAAGTATCCCGCTCTTACTGCAAAAATTTGGCTGTACCAGTATTCGGCACCCACCGACAATTGTATTTCCTGCAATTCTTCTGTTAGACCGTTCGGAGCGTCGTAGAACGACTGAAATACGCCCTGCATAACGCTGATGTCCTCGGCACGGTCGTTCATACCGGCGATGATAACATTGGTACCATTAGAGTCTTTGTCATAAACGGGTGGAGTTGGAACCAGAAGTTTGTTCAAATCCAAAAGTAACGAAAACTGGTTGAATTCATCGATATTCAGAGTGTATCGTCCGCCCAAACGTAGGTTTGCGGGAAGGAAGTCTTTATCCGTATTGACATCGGAATAAGATATTTTGGAGCCGAGGTTGGAAATGAATAAACCTAAAGCAAGTTCGCCGGGCATGGAGGTGCTTGCGCTGAGTTTGTCTTGATAGTACACTCCAATATCAGCGGCTATGGCGTTGCCTGCTTTTGTGGGAGCTGTTCCAACGTCCTGTCCTTGTGTGAGGTCGGAACGCAGGTAGCGACCCGAAGCACCGAGCGAGAATGTCTCCGACAGTTTCATCGAGTAAGACAGGTCTATGGAAAACTCGTTGGGTTTGTAGGTGCCTTTGTCCAGACCGTCCTCGTCGCGAAACTCCACTTCGCCTACGGAGTAGTACATTATGGAACCGCCAACTGTACTGCGGTCGTTTATGGAGTAATAGCCTCCCAAATACAAAATATTCATGTCGCCTACACCGAGTTTTCGCAACCACGGTGTGTAGGTCATGGTGAACCCTGCTCCGTCTTCAACAAAAGCAAGTTTGGCGTTGTTCCAATGTAGCGAGTTGGCATCGGGCTTGGATGCTACTCCCACATCGCCCATACCTGCCGATGTCGCGTCGGGTGATACCATTATTATAGGCATGGCTGTGGATATGTAGTTTTGTCCGCCAATTTTATCCTTTTGGGCATATATATTATGTGTAATGGCGATGGCGGCGATTATTGCCAGTATTTTGGTGTGTTTGTTCATCTTGGAATTTTTGTAAATGTGCAGAAAAAACGTTGTACGTTGTTTTTTATTGTCCGATGTTTTTATTTTTATTTGTTGTAAATCAGTTTAGCCGATTTGGTATCCTGCTCGCCGTTGTCGAACGACACAATGGCACGCATATAGTACACCCCATTGGTCACTTTGGCTCCCGATTCGTTTCGGAAATCCCATTCCACATTACCGACTACATACGAGCCGTTGTCGATAGCCGGTGTTATTTTGCGCACCATTCGCCCCGAAGCGTCGAAAATATAAACCTCGGCATTGGTGGGTTTGGACGGGCTGTTGTGCTCGATGTGTATGGAGACTTTCTCGCGAGCTGGATTGGGATAAGCAAAGAAACGTCCTATTTTGGGGCTGCCGTTCTTTACCTCAAAAGTTATGGTTGCCGACGACGAGTAGTTGTACACATTCCATGCCTTGAGTGTTAGAGTGTGTGTGCCTTCGGCGAGGTTGTAGAGGGGGTAGCGTATGTATCCGCGGGCGTTGTCGTTGATGTCGGTCTCAAAAAAGTCGTTGAGCACGATTATCTTGTTAGCATTGCCGTCCAAAATAGCGGTAATGTCGTGGCCAATGCCACTACCTACTGAATTTATACCTACTTTGTCGCTTAATATCGCGTAAAGCGACGGGTTGTTGTCGGTGCTTCCGCCCGAAATGAAAAGGCTGTCGTTCATAAATAGGCGCACAAGGGGACGGAAAACAATGCTGTCAGCCTCTTCGTTGAATCCTCCGAAAAGGACGTTCTTGTAGCAGCCTGTGGCGTTGCTGTTGCCCGATTGGGCGTAATGGCTCAGCTTGCCGAAATCGTATTTGTAGGCCACATCTTTTGGAACAATGAAAGTGTAGGAAAAATGTCCGCCCGCAATAGTATCAGTTGATTTGGCGATCACGCTTTTCTGTTGTGTAAAAGGAGTTTCAGTGTCCTCGTTGTCGTTGGCGAGGGTGTAGTAGGTGGCACTTCTGTCGAAAACAGTGGCGTATATTTTTCCGTCGAAATTGTTGGCTATGCTACCGTCGGCGTTTCGTATTTCGCCCTCTATGGTTATTTGCGACAGCACTGTGGCTGTATCGGCTATACTGTCGCATACGGATTTGTTGTTTATCTTTGTAACCGTTACCTGTTTGTCGGGTATCGAAAGCCTCAGTGCGGGGTCTCCGATAAGGTTGACAGCGTGAGGTGTTATTACGGCGTTTTTGGCGTTCATAAGGGCGTCGCCCAAGGTGTTTTGTCTGCCGTTGGAGTGGTCAAGGGCATCCATACATATTTTTGTGTCGAAACTGCGGCTGTGGCTTATTGGCCTTGAAGCGGCCACTATCGCTATTCCGCCGCCATTGGCACTCATTACGAATCTCTCTCCGCCCGAAAGTTCGTCGGTCATGTCGAATTTGCCGAAAGTACAGGTGCTTGCCATAAAAAACGGAAGAGTGTATTTATTGGTGTACGACTCTATGTCGCTTCCGTCCATATAGCGTTCCGAGCCTATGTTGCCCCATGCGCCGTGTCCCACGTAGTTAAGCAGTAGGCACCCGTAGTTAATGCTTTTGGCAAGGGCGTTTTTTACATCGGGGTAGAAGGAGCCAATGGCACCCGACTGCTGTACGTATGCGTCGGCGTATATTTTTTCGATGTTGAGGAATGGGAATTTCTCCGAAATTTTTTCGGTGGTGTATTCCGACGACAGCAAGAAATCAACATCTCCGGCTGCTCCCGGGTCGGCGTCGTCGGCCAGAAAGACTACCGAATTGCGCCAATCGCCTTTTATGGAGGAAATGTCGAAATCCTTGCGAGTTATGTAATTTTCAATTTTGTCTGTCATGATACGAGCTTCCTCAGTTGTACGAGCCGGAAGTCTGCCAATGCCGATGTCCAACGATTCGCGTGTAAGTCCAGACTCCGAGTCGTGTAGGTAGCCGAAAAAGTCGTCGGTGGCGTAGGACACACCCTCATTGTCGAAAGAAGCATACGACTGGTAAACCACCACGGTGTTTTGGTTGTTTTGCTTTAGGTTGCGATTGTCGTAAGAGGCTTTTCCAAAAAGCAAGAGATGGCGTGGGGCACTTTCGGAAGGGTCGGAAACGTTTTTGTCGAAAAGCATTTTCATAAGGCTACGTATCGCAACTGCGTCCTGTTTTCCCGACGAAAATTCGTTGTACACCTGTTCGGGGGTAACAACGGCAACAGTTAATCCGTCGTATATCCGGTGCAGATCGGCAATGCGTTCGGCTTGTTCAAGGTAGTTCTCGTGCGAAACTATAACGTAGTCAATCGAGCTGAGGGCATGGAGGTTCTGATTGCCTGTAGGTGTTATTCTAAGAGGAGAATAATAGGAACTTCCGTCGAAAGCTATATATTCGCGTAAGCTCTCGTTGCTTGCCGAAAATAGGAGTGTGTCGTTGCTGAAAGTACCTGTCATATTGCGCACATTGGTAAGGTCTGACACGTCCCAAACCCTGACGTTGCGGTTGCAGTTGGATAGATGTATTTTTGTGGCAGAATTTGCTGTTCCACTTCCGAAATTGCGGAAATCTGTCTGTCCCGCTACAAAACGTAGTCGCGCCACTGCGTTGATTTCTATAAAGTCGAGATAGCCAGCCGCAAGTCCTTCACCGTAATTGTAGGTTATTGTGAACGAGGCTGTGTTGCCTCCCGAAATCGTTATGTTGTTGGTATCGGTAACGTAGTTGGAAGCCAATGGATACAGGTTTATAGTGTTGCGTCCGTTTCCCCAGTCAATGGTGAAGCTGGAATTTCTTTTCGATACGCTGGCCAAAGCGTAGCGTGCGTGCAAGTTGCTTCCGGCAATCATCGGATTTGGTACGGATAGGTTGAAGGTGCGGCTTGGCGTTGAAGACGAGAATTTCTCGCCGACCCAAATCTGTCCTGTGTTGTGGGTGTTCACCAAATCGTTGTTTATCACAGAACGAGCTATGTATGTGTATGTGTTGGAGGTAGTTGTAAGCCCGGAAACACTGACGTCGGTGATGCGTTTGCCGGAGCCTATGCCTGAGGTGCATGTAAAAAAGTAGTAGTTTTCGGTGGAATATGGGTGTACCACGTATTCGAACCACTTCGATGTGCTGTTGTAACGCCACACGTTGGCGGCTTCGGCATAAAATAATATGTAGTCGTTGTTGTTGAAAATGCCGTCGTTGTTCTCGTCGGCTACAAATATGGCGTTTTCGGCAAGGTCGTCGATACGTGGCTCGCTGTTTTTTTCGGGTAGCGGGCCGCCGCCGTTTCCGAATATCGCAAGGTCGGCAATGTTTTTCCCGCGTACACGTACCCCCGA
>Ga0265298_10010707_pt1 | contig 10812 bp, 10 predicted proteins | sample AusTroGonzalo_MG_3_FD_193486 | JGI IMG/M metagenome (GOLD analysis project Ga0265298, IMG submission 193486) | Bovine rumen microbial communities from tropical cattle in Woodstock, Queensland, Australia - Gonzalo_01 | ecosystem: Host-associated > Mammals > Digestive system > Stomach > Rumen ...
TGATGCGCGTGATCTCAAACCCCTCCGACGTCAGGCTGCGGATGGCCCGGCAGGTCTTGCTCAGGATGATCCGGGTCAGCGCGTGGATATAGCCGTTCTCCTCCGCAAGGGGAATGAACTGGTCCGGAAAGACGATCCCCTTCCCGTCGATCCGCAGGCGCATCAGCGCCTCCGCTGTGTCGTACTTCCCGGTCCGGATATTGAACACCGGCTGGCAATACACCAGCACCCGGGGATCGTCCGGATCCTGCTTCGCGGCGATGTCCGCCACCTGTTTCAGAATCGCCTCGTAATCCCGGAATTTTTCCAGGTCGTCCGCCTGCACATGATAGATCGTATTCTCCGGAATCCGGGCATGAATGCTTCGGATAAAGCCGATATACTCATTTTTCCGGTTCAGCTCCGGTGCGCTCTCCCCGATCACCAGCTTGTAGTCATACCGGAAACGCTCGTATTCCACCTTGAATTCCCCGAGGATCTTTTCCGTGCGCTCCTGCCAATTGCTGTTTTTTTCTTTCGGAACCATCAGGAGCATATGCCCGTTGCTCACCTGAAACAGCACTGACTTCCGGTAATAGGACTCCGCCACATGCCGGATCAGGGTTTTCAGTTCTTCCGACATGGTCGATCCGCTTTCGTCCAGCTCCCGCATGTAAAGGCTCAGGAACAGATGTTCCCGCCCCTTCTCATCGCTGTAGCGGATCAGGTTATTCAACCCGCGCAGGTCATTCGCCCCCAGCATTGCGTCATACGGGTTGGAATGCAGCATGTACATCACCGCGATCAGGGGGAACAGGAAAGTCGCCGCCGTATAGGAGGACTGGGTCCGGAGCCGGGCCACGGCGAGCATTGAAATGGAAAGCACCATCACACCGGCAAAGCCCAGCATCACCTGCTTGTACAGGCGGCGGCGCACCCGGTACAGCAGCGCGGTAAGCAGCACAACAAAGCATATATAGCCGGCTGAAAAGATTTGAGAGCCCTCGAAGGAGATGACACCGTCGATAATGTGCATGGTCCGGCCGGTGAAAATGCCCACCGTGTCTGCAATGGAAAAACCAGCAAACAGAACAGTTGCCGCGATAATATACGGCTTTCTTTTCTTCCTGCTCAGAGCCGTAGCCTCGCAGGTATAGACAACATAGTTATGCAGCAGCCCGAGGAGCAGTATATGATAAACACTTCGCAGGCTGTAGAACACCCAGGTGGGCAGGGTCGGATCCCTGTTCATCAGGTAATGAAGCATCAGATCCGATAATGTTGCGGTGATCAGCATCCAGAGCATCGCGGCAAAAATGCGAAAGCTCTTCATCCGTACTTTGAAGGAAACGAGCAGCAAAATGACCATGACAAAGCAGACCGCCAGGACCGTAATCTCGCTGGCAGGGAAATACTTTTCCAGACGCATCGTCTCCTGCATGCCGGACACCTCTTTATCGATGAGTACAAGACAGAACACCGTTTTGCTGTTTTCAGGTCTCCGTATACCGTTTCCAACCGATTTATAATAGCATATTTGTCTGCTTTTGAAAAGACCTTTTCGAAACGTTTCGTTTTTTTGTCGACAAAATTTCGGCCGGATGTTTTTATTGGTATACAAAACGCAAACAAAATACACCGAGAAGCCGCCGCTCTTCTTGCGGACGGAAGTGATTTTGGATAAAATAAAACAACTGATTCCGGGTTCCCGGAAAAACAAACAGAAAGGAAGCATCCAAAAATGAAGAAACTGCTTTCCCTCGTCCTTGCGCTTGCCCTGGTCCTGTCCGTGATGGGCGGCCTGATGGCTACTGCCTCCGCTGATGATGATACCTTCCATATCGGCATCGTCACCGGTTCCGTCTCCCAGGGTGAAGACGATCCCCGCGGCGCTCAGGCTTTCCAGGCGAAGTACGGTGAAGACCGAGTCATTCTCGCGACTTATCCCGACAACTTCACCGAAGAGCTGGAGACCACTATCCAGACCATCGTGAACCTGTCCGATGATCCGGAGATGAAAGCTATCATCGTGAATCAGGCTGTGCCCGGCACCACCGAAGCCTTCCGTCAGATCAAGGAGCGCCGCCCCGACATCATCTGCATCGCCGGCGAATCCCATGAAGACCTGCCCGAGATCGGCAGCGCGGCTGACCTTGTCTGCAACAACGACTTCGTCGCCCGCGGCTATCTGATGATCCGCACCGCGCACGAGCTGGGCTGCGACACCTTTGTCCACATCTCCTTCCCCCGTCACATGAGCTATGAAACCATGAGCCGCCGCGTGGCGATCATGAAAGCCGCCTGTGAAGAGTTCGGCATGAACTTCGTCCTCGAGACCGCTCCCGATCCCACCACCGACGTGGGCGTTCCCGGCGCTCAGGCCTACATTCTGGAGCATGCTCCCGAATGGATCGAAAAGTACGGCAAGAACTCCGCCTACTTCTGCACCAACGACGCGCACACCGAGCCTCTGCTGAGGCAGCTGCTTGCTTACGGCGGATACTTCATCGAAGCGGACCTGCCTTCTCCTCTGATGGGCTATCCGGGCGCTCTGGGTCTGGATCTGACCGAAGCTGGCGGCGACTTTGAGAAGATTCTGGCCGCCGTCGAGGCTGCTGTGGTTGAAAAGGGCGGCGAAGGCCGCTTCGGCACCTGGGCCTACAGCTACGGCTACACCGTTTCCGCCGGTCTGGCGCAGCATGCCTACAACGTCATCAAGGGCGAGAGTGAGCTCTGTGACATCGACGACATCGCCAAGGCCTATCATGAATTCTCTCCCAATGCGGAGTGGAACGGCTCCAACTACACCAACGTTGACACCGGTGTAAAGAGCGAGAATGTCTTCCTGGTCTATCAGGATACCTACATCATGGGCAATCCCGGACACTACATGGGTTCCACCCAGATCGAAGTGCCGGAGAAGTACTTCACCGTGAAGTAATACCCCGCTGACCACAAGGGGGAGGTTACCGCCTCCCCCTTTTCCATGGTTCTCTTTGCCCAACAAAAATGAGGGCCGAAGGGGTTTAAGGGGGCGATCGGAAAGCCCCCTTGGAAAGGAAATGTAATGAGCCTATTGGAAATGAAGAACATCCGCAAGGATTTCTTCGGCAATCAGGTGCTGACCGACATCAACCTCACCCTGGAAGAGGGCGAGGTCCTCGGTCTGGTCGGCGAAAACGGCGCCGGCAAGTCCACCCTGATGAAGATCCTTTTCGGGATGGAAGTCATCCGCGATACCGGCGGATACGAGGGCGACATTCTGCTCAACGGGCAGAAGGTCGACTTTAAGACGCCTTTTGAGGCGCTGGCGGCGGGCATCGGCATGGTACATCAGGAGTTCTCCCTGATTCCCGGCTTCACCGCCACCGAAAACATCCTGCTGAACCGGGAGCCGAAAAAGAAATCCGTGATTTCCGAGGTTTTCGGCGAGCGGCTGGATGTGCTGAACAGGAAAGAAATGACCGCCCGCTCCGAAGCGGCCATCGAAAAGATGGGCGTGAAGATCGACGGGACCATGGTCATTCACGATATGCCCGTCGGCCATAAGCAGTTCACCGAAATCGCCCGGGAACTGAGCAAGGACCAGCTGAAGCTTCTGATCCTTGACGAGCCCACCGCCGTTCTGACGGAGAAAGAGGCCGAGGCACTCCTCTCCTCGATCCGGGGCATGGCTGCGCAGGGCATCGCCGTTATCTTCATCACCCACCGACTCCAGGAGATCCTGGACGTCTGCGATAAAGTCGTCATCATGCGGGACAGCTGCGTCGTGAAGGACGTCCCCTCCTCTGAAACGGACATCCCGGAGATCACCCGCCTCATGGTGGGCCGCCAGATGTCTTCTGTCCTGAAGACGGAAATCCGGGATAACCCGGACGCGCCCATCGCACTCTCCATCCGGAAGCTCTGGGTGGATATGCCCGGTGAAACCGTCCGCAACGTAAACCTGGATGTCCGCGAGGGCGAGATTCTCGGCATCGGCGGCCTCGCCGGCCAGGGCAAGCTCGGTATCCCGAACGGCATCATGGGTCTCTACGACGCCGGCGGCGAGGTCACGCTCCGCGGTGAAAAAATCCCCCTGAACAGCCCTCGGGAGTGCCTGAACGCCTCCATGGCCTTCGTCTCGGAGGACCGGCGCGGCGTCGGCCTGCTCCTGGACGAAACCTTGGAATGGAACATCGCCTTCCCGGCCATGCAGATTCAGAACAAGTTCCTCAAAAACTATCTCGGCGGCCTGATTAAGTGGCGGGATGAGAAAGCCATCCGGGAAATCACCCAGTGGTATATCGACGAGCTGGCTATCAAGTGCACCAGCTCCCGTCAGAAGGCGAAAGAGCTCTCCGGCGGCAATCAGCAGAAGGTCTGCCTCGCCAAAGCCTTTGCCCTGGAACCCGGCTTTCTCTTCGTTTCCGAGCCCACCCGGGGGATCGACGTCGGCGCCAAGTCGCTGGTGCTTAACGCGCTGAAGCGGTTCAACCGAAAAAGCGGCGTCACCATCGTCATGATCTCCTCTGAGCTGGAGGAACTGCGCCAGACTTGCGACCGGATCGCCATCGTCTCCGGCGGCAGGGTGGCCGGCATCCTTCCCGCAACCGAATCGGCAGAGCAGTTTGGTCTGCTGATGATCAGTCAGGTAAAGTGAGGTGAAGAATCAGATGAAAGAAAAACTCGCGTCGTTCGTCGCAAGCTTCGGGCTTCCGAGGCTGATTATCACCGGCTTCCTGCTTGCGCTGTTCATCCTCGCCCCCATCGTTGGGGTTGATCTTCCAATGCAGATCACCAATGTGATCAATCGTTTCAGCTGGAACGCAATTCTGGTTCTGGCCATGGTGCCCATGGTGCACTCCGGCTGCGGCCTGAATTTCGGCCTCCCCCTGGGCATCATCTCAGGCCTGCTGGGCGCAACCCTGTCCCTGGAGCTCGGGTTCACCGGCCCCCTGAGCTTCGTAATGGCCGTGGTCATCTCTACCCCCTTTGCCTTGATGCTGGGCATGGGTTACGGCGTGCTGCTGAACCGGATCAAGGGCGGCGAAATGATGATCGCCACCTATGTCGGTTTCTCCTCTGTATCCTTCATGTGCATGATGTGGCTCCTCCTGCCCTATCACAAGCCGGACATGGTCTGGGGAATGGCCGGCAAGGGCCTGCGTACAACCATCTCTCTGGAGGGTTATTATGACAAAGTGCTCTCCAACTTCCTGCAGATCAACATCGGGAAGGTCTCGATTCCCACCGGCGCGTTGCTGCTCTTCGCACTGCTGGCCTTTGCCATGTGGGCCTTCCTCCATACCAAAACCGGCACGGCCATGACCGCCGTAGGTTCTAACCCCACTTTCGCGAAAGCTGCAGGCATCAAGGTCGACAAGATCCGCATGCTCTCCGTCGTCATGAGCACCTGGCTGGCCGCCATCGGTATTCTGGTCTATGAGCAGGGTTTCGGTTTCATCCAGCTGTATATGGCGCCGTTCTATATGGCGCTCCCGGCGGTCTCCGCCATTCTGATCGGCGGCGCCTCAGTGAATAAGGCAACAATCGTACACGTAATTCTGGGTACGTTCCTCTTCCAGGGTATCGTCACCATGACGCCTACGGTCATGAACTCCGTCATCCATACGGATATGAGCGAGGTCATTCGCGTCATCGCCTCCAACGGCATGATCCTCTATGCGCTGACCAGAAGATCGGAGGTGTCAAGATGAGCGGAAAGCAAAACAGCGCAGGTAAAACAGTCTTTTCATTCCTGCGCAACAACACCGTGCCGCTGATGTTCATCCTCATCTGCGCCGTCTGTATCCCGATCTCCGGTTTTTCTCCTTCCTATCTGCTGAATGAGATCATCACCCGTCTAGGCCGGAACGCGTTCCTGATCCTCTCCCTGCTGATCCCGATCATGGCCGGCATGGGCCTGAACTTCGGCATGACCCTGGGTGCGATGGCCGGTGAAATCGCCTTGATCTTCGTCTCCGACTGGCAGATCTGGGGCATTCCCGGCGTCGTCCTCGCGATGATCGTCTCGATCCCCTTCTCCGTCCTGCTGGGCTGGGTCTGCGGAAAGATCCTGAACATGGCCAAGGGCCGGGAAATGATCACCAGCTATATTATCTCTTTCTTTATCAACGGTATCTACCAGCTGATCGTGCTGTACCTGATGGGCTCCGTCATCCCGATCGCTCACGGCAGCATCAAACTGCCCCGCGGCTACGGCATCCGGAACACCGTGAGCCTTCTGAATATGCGCCAGTGCATTGATAACCTCCTGGCCATCCGGATCGAAGGCGTCAAGATCCCTGTGCTGACCCTGCTGATCATCGCCCTCATGTGTATTCTCATCGTCTGGTTCCGCCGCACCAAGTTGGGCCAGGATATGCGTGCCGTGGGCCAGGATATTCATGTTGCCCGGGACGCCGGCATCAATGTCGAGCGCACCCGGATCATCTCCATCATCATCTCCACCGTGCTGGCCGGCTTCGGCATGATTCTGTACCTGCAGAACATCGGCAACCTCTCCACCTATTCTGCCCATTCCCAGGTCGGCATGTTCTGTATCGCCGCCCTGCTGGTTGGCGGCGCTTCCGTGGATCGCGCGTCCATCGGCAACGTCTTCCTCGGCGCCATCCTGTTCCACACGATGTTCATCGTGGCGCCCAAAGCCGGCGCAGTCATTACCGGAGACCCAATGATCGGCGAATACTTCCGCGTCTTCGTATCCTACGGCGTCATCACCCTGGCCCTGATCATGTATGAAATGAAGAAGCGCCGGCAGAAAGCCAGCATTGGGGCCCAGCTGGCCCTGGCCCAAAAGGACGACGACCGGCATGAACCCGGCATCGGCGCCCAACCGTCTCCGGCCCGGAAGGAGGTCGAGCGGCATGAATAATAAGCGTAAATGGATTTTCCGAGGCTGTACTCTGCTGTTTGTCCTGCTGTTAGCCGGCCTGATGTTCCTTGTCGGCCGGGGCCATACAGTCTATATCGACAATAAGACCCTGGAGTACAACGGCGAAAGCTACAGCGCCCTGGAGCGCAGCGAAGTCTGGATCAACGGCGAGCGCCTGAGCAAGCTTTCCAAGCGCGACCGCACCATGACCACGACCATCGGCAACAGCTTCGAAATGAAGCTGATCAACACTGAAAAGAAGGGCGACGACCCCACGGAAGTCGTCGTGAAGCTCTCCCTCCCCTATAGCTGGGACGGCATCCTCGTGAACATTCCCGGCTATCTGGCAGGCCTTCCGCAGGAAGCCTGGCTGTCAGAATTCATTATTGAACCGACCCCGATGGAGGAAGACGCAGAAGAACCTGCCGGCGAGGACGATATCCCCACTGCAGAATTCTGATCAAAGATCCGAACCCCGTCAAAAAGCACCCTGTTTTCAGGGTGCTTTTCCAGTCCGCGGTCCCTACAGTCCTTTCGGGACGCGGAAGCCGCGTTTGCTTCCGTTTTCTTTGCCGGCTGTGATTGAATTACACTATTGCTCCGATATACCGAATATCTTTTCGGCCATCAGAACGGTTTCTTCCTGGCTTCGGTTTTCATCCCTGAAAATGACCGGGAACCCGGAATGCAGGAGCTCATCGTAGCTTTCCTTCGAGCATATGCGGGTCAGGATCTCCCGATAGTTGTCCAGCGCCGCCTGGGGGTCCGGTTCCTCCAGCATGAGCCGGTACAGGAACTGCTTTTCCGGATCCGGCCGGTCGAAGAAACGGTGTATCCCCACTTCGGGATCGGCCAGCATCACCAGGACATGTTGCCTGTCCGATATCCTGTAAAGCGTCCCGATGCAGATATTGGTGTCCACAAAGATCCTTTTCCCCTGCGCTTCCGGCTTGTCCAGCAGTTCCCCGATCATCTGCAGTTCGACAATCTCGCACTCTTTCTTCGTGTTTTCCAGCCAGGTGACATATTCGTCCGGTGTGCGCCGGATGAACTCATGCCAGTCCTGAAGATCCCGGGTATAGGTCAGTCCCGGGAATTCTCTGCTGTCCAGCTCGGGCAGTTTCGCGTCATGGTAATTCTCTTCCAGGGCAATTCCCCTGTGCTTTTTTGCGAGGTTTTTTACTATGGTGGACTTTCCCGCATAGGAAGTTCCGATCACAAAATAGACATTGCTCAGATCCATCTGTCGTCTCCTTCCTGCCTGTTATACCCAGCTCACCGTTTCTTCGACGAGTCCGACGATCCGTTCCAGCCCTTCCTGATCCTCCTTGCTGAAGCGGTTCTTTATCGGGCTGTCTATATCCAGAACGGCAACCACCCGTCCGTCCGCATGAATCGGGATCACAATCTCGGATTCCGATGCGCTGTCGCAGGCGATATGCCCCGGAAACTGATGCACGTCAGGCACCGCAACGGTTTCGTCCCGGACAAGCGCGGTCCCGCACACACCTTTTCCCGGAGCAATATGGATACAGGCCGGTTTCCCCTGAAACGGCCCGACCGTTAATTCTCCGTTTCTGAGCAGATAGAACCCTGCCCAGTTCAAATCCGGCATCGCGGACATGATCAGTGAGGAAAGATTGCTGAGCGCGGACACATACCAGGGTTCCGCCTCCAGGATCCCCTTCGCCTGATCAGGCAGCAACTGATCACCCATGTATTCCCTGTAAGTCATATGGCTTCCTCCGGTTCCCGGTCGTTGACAGAAGGAAAAAAGCGTTTTCGCAGTTCCGTTATGCTCTTTGAAAAAATCAGGAATGAATTGCGAGCCCGCTGATCATCGTCAGCAGGTCCAGATAGAACGGCCGGATATCATGCCTGTGCAGAAGGCCGCCCTGCAGCCACATATGATCCCCCTCCAGCACCGGGAAGACGTTCCACACGCCCGGCACAAGCTGTTCCCTGTCCAGCGGCCTGGAGGGCGCTCCGTCCGGAGCCATGGCGGATATCGTATTGACAAGCCCGTCGTTATCCCGCCAGCGCTCGTCAACCACGATGCCGCCGGCGGTTTTTCCGGTATATGCTCCGATCTGGCAGCTCCGCGCAAAAATCAGCGGTTCCATCCCCCGCCCGGGCCGGCAGGTTCCGTCCGGCATTTTTTCTGTAGCCCGGCACGGCACAGAGAAATAATACACCCCCGGCAGTGAGCTGAGCTGTTCATTCAGCTCCCTTGCCCGGTCCAGATGCATATCACAGGCGGCATAATCCCGAATATCCCGCCCGTCTTCCGGGGATTTTGTGCCCCTGGACATCATCCGTGCCCAGTATTTGCTCCACAGCGGCACCTTTACGCCGTCCGGATCAAAGCCGGGATCTTCATGGAGATCATAGGCTGTAGTGCCGTTCATCGGCGAAGCCAGCGCCACGATGCTGTGGACGCGTCCTTCCATCCCTCCCGTAAAAAGCGGAGAAAGATCATCCGGATCGGTTAACCTTCGTTCCTCTTCATCTCCATGGGCCAGCAGTTCTGAAAACAGCCGCACCGTTGCCCCGCCGAAAGAATGCCCCAGCAGTACCAGCCGGGTATCATCATCCCAGCCGGGAATCAGCGGGCAGGAGGAAAAGTCACGGCCATACCGGTCATGCCGGTATGTGTCGCTGTGCGCTTTGCCGTAATCCACCCGTTTGCCGGCCAGCTGGGCATACAGTTCACAGGCACGGTCCCAGGCGCTTCCCGTCGGGGAAACGGAGGCCGCGCTGCAATCAAACCCCTTTTCCCTGAGAAAGATCATCAGGTCCCCGCCGCGCATCCCCCAATAGGGCAGTCTGCGGTACTTCTCATCATAACTGCCCCATCCGGACAGGCCGTGGACGAAAACAAACTGCAATCCGCTCATACCGGTATAATTACCCTCATCCCATCTTCGAATCAATCGCGTCGATCATATCGTGCAGCACACTGACCATAACCGTCCCGCCATGCTTTATTGCGCCGCCGTAACAGCATCGGCATCCGCCTGCGCGATACTTTGCAGAATCCCCGCCAGCAGGTTGAATGTCTTCGGTATCGTGCGCAGATAAAGCATCTCGCTGGTGGAATGGACGTTCTCCAGGTCCGGGCCGATGCTGATCATATCCAGCGAGGGATTCATGACCGCGAAAGTCCCGCATTCCAGCGTGGCATGCAGCGCTTCGACTTTCATATCGCTCCCGTTCTGCTTTCTGTAGACCTCTTCAGTCAGCGGAATCAGCACGCTGTCCGGATTGTACGGCCATGCGTCGCCGCTCGGCAGGTATTCCGCGGTCAGTCCGTTCTCCTCAATCACTTTTCTGTCGATCGCAAGAATTTCTTCTGTTTTTCCGGCATTGGAACTCCGCTCGTAGCAGCTGACCATCAGTCCCTCCGGCGTCAGTGTCAAAACGCCCAGGTTCGAAGAGCTTTCGACCAGTCCCTCCATCTCTTCTGACATGGTGTAGACGCCGTTGACCAGACCTCCGAGAAGCGCGTGCATTTTCTCCGCCGGTTCGCCGCCGGTCACTGTCCCAGGCATTTCATCTTTCTCTGTAACGGTGATTTCCAGATTCGGCTCCGTATCCTCGGCCTTCTTTTTCCAGGCCGCTTCCTGTGCTTCGGCGACGGATACCGCCTTCTCCAGGTCTTCCGACCGGATGACAAGCACCGCGATCGCTTTCGCGGGTATGGCATTGCTCGCCGTACCGCCTTCCATGGAAGCAATTTCATAGAAGACACCTTCACCGGCCAGTTCATTCAGCACCGCCTCAAGGACATAGATGGCGTTCAGCCTGCCCTTGTTAATATCAACCCCGGAATGGCCGCCCGCGAGGCCGGATACCGACACCGTCACCGCCTGATCGCCCTCCGGCGCTTTTCCGTATTCACCGGAGCAGGAAATATCGATCTCCACGCCGCCTGCTGTGGAAACGGTCACGGAATC
>Ga0265298_10010708_pt1 | contig 10811 bp, 9 predicted proteins | sample AusTroGonzalo_MG_3_FD_193486 | JGI IMG/M metagenome (GOLD analysis project Ga0265298, IMG submission 193486) | Bovine rumen microbial communities from tropical cattle in Woodstock, Queensland, Australia - Gonzalo_01 | ecosystem: Host-associated > Mammals > Digestive system > Stomach > Rumen ...
CGCGACCGCCCCGTCCTGCTGGTCGGGGGTGAGGGGCGGGGGGGGGACAGCGAGGACGGGGCGGTCGCGGAGGGGGTCGCGGCGGACGACGCCGAGGGTTTCGGCGAGCCAGCCGCGGGCGGCGAGGGCCTTGAGGACGGACGGGCCGACGCGGGCTTCGCGGAGGAGTTCGGCGGAGGGGAGGGGACCGCGGGCGCGGAGGAAGCGGAGGGCGGCGGCCTGCTTGGGGCTTTTGCGCTCCATGGCGGCGATGGCGGATTCGGTGAGGGCGAGGCCGGCGTCGGTGAGGGAGGCGATGTGGCGGGTCTTGAAGCCGGCGCCTTCGCGGCGGACGGGGGCGGGGAGGACGGCGCGGAAGGCGTGTTCGAGGGGGGCGAGGTAATAGTCGGCCATCCAGCGGGCGAGGGCGAGGATGCGCTCGTCGAAAAGGGGCGCGACATCTTCGACGCTTTCGATGTCCTTCAGGCGTTCGGGGGGGCAGCCGGGGGTGTCGGGGAGGGCGGTGACGAAGGCGCGCTTGCGGGTCCGGCCGAAGGGGACGCGGACGACGGAGCCGATGCGGATGCGGCCGGCGAGCGCGGGGGGGACGCGGTAGTCGAATTCGCGGTCCAGCGCGAGATCGGTGCAGACCTTGGCGAAAAGGGGCTGCATGGGGGCTGGAAAAAGGTCACATCCCTTTCGTCAAATGGATGATCATCCAGAAAATCCAGATGATCATGGCGGCTGAAAGGAAGGCGTTCATGTGCAACTCTTGGATCATTCCCATATCATTTTGACGTTTTTCTTTTCCTTGCCGTCGTCGTGCTTCGGATCGGGCGGCAGCTTGGCAAGGATCCAGCGTTCGAGTTCGATGCCGTCGGGGTCGGTGGGTTCGAGGGTGCGGAAGCGCTTGATGACGGTCGCCGCGCGCTTGTAGTCGCGGAGGTGGAAGAGGACGTCCGCCCATTTGTAGAAGAGGGCGGAGCGGTCGGGGGCGAGTTCCTCGGCCTGGGTGAAGAAAGCGGTGGCGGTTTTCCAGCGGTCCCAGTAGCAGTGGAGGACGGCGCGCTCCTCGAGGATGAGGGGATTGCCTGGCATGAGGCGGGAGGCGGTTTCGAGGGCGGCGTCGGCTTCTTCGTAGCGCTGCTGGAGGCGGAGGACCTCGGCGTAGAGGATCCAGGCTTCGGAGTTGTAGGGGTCGCGGGACTTGGCGTAGGCGAGCCACTCTTCGGCGGGTTCGTAGCGTTTCTGGTCGCGGAGGGCGGCGCCGACGACGAGGGCGGTGGAAATGTCGGCGTAGACGAGGTTGTCCTGGCCGCCGGTGATGCGGGCGATGCCGGCGGCGGCGGGTTCGCCTTCGAGGGCGAGGGCGAGGGAAAGGAGGCCGCGGATGTCGGTGCGGAAGGGCCAGACGACCATGGCGTCGCGGGCGGCGTTGGCGGCGCGCTCGGACTGCTTGCGTTCGATAAAGTGGGCGGCGGCGCGGGCGGCGATCCAGGCGTCGTTGGGGGCGTCGGCGTGGCGTTTGGCGTAGACGCGGGTGATGGCGGCGAGGGGGATGGCGGCGAGGCGGGCTTCGACGGAAGCGCGCATGCCGGCCCAGTGGGCCATCATTTCGGCGTGGTTGGCAAGGCGGCGGAAGTGGGGCATCTGGAGTTCGGCCTGCACCTGGCGGATGGTGGAAAGGTGGCCCCAGATTTCGTAGAGGAGGAGGCCGGAAACCTCGGATTCGGAAGGGACGGTTCCGGGCAGGGGAGCGCCCGGGAGGGGGGAGGCGGCGAGGTTTTCCAGAATGGCCCTGGCGGCGAGCCACGTGGCGTGGAAGGTGAAATGGACGTGGTCGAAAAAGAGCTCGCGGCCGGGAGCGCGGGGGGCCGATTCGGCGAAAAAGAGGGCTTCGAGGTCGAGGAGGGGGACGCCTTCGGATTCCGCGAGGTTGCGGAGGGTCTGGTTCATGGAGGAATCGATGCGGAGCCGGAGCGCGTCCTTGTCGCGGGCGGCGAGGAACAGGCGGATGGCCTCCTCCGCGTTGCCGAGGGATTCCTGCAGGACGGCTGCGCTCCAGAGGGCGTCGGCGTGGAGGGGGTTGAGGCGGAGGGCGTCTTCCAGTATGGCAAGGGCTTCCGCTGGTTCGTTCGTGGCGGCGGCGGCGGTCCGGAGGGTTTCGCGGACCTGCTGGGCGGTGACTTCGTCGCCGGAACGCACGGTGGCGAAGGGCGGCTCGTCGCGCAGGTTGACCGGCACGGTGCAGAGGAGGACCCGGCCGGAGGCGCCTTTGGCCTGGCGGACGATGGCGGCCATGTTTTTTTCAAAGGCGCGGTGGGTGCGGAAGAGCTTCGGGTCGTTGGGAGCCATGCGGCCGCCGATGGCGAGGGGCTCGCGGCCTTTCCACGCTTCTTCGTCGGCCTGGGCGGGATGGAGGCGGTCGTGGAGCAGGCGGAAGGCTTGGACGAGGCGGGAACGCGACAGGACGACCTCGATCCGGGCGAGGCGGGAGCTGTTGTGGAAGCGGCCGAATCCGGCTGCGGGGCCGCAGGGGCCGGCGACTTCGTTGTTGCCGAGGAGGATGACGGCGAGGTCCGGGCGGAGGCGGTCCAGGTCGCGCACGACTTCGCGCATGACGTGGGAATTTCCCTCATGCAGGGCCATGTTGAGGACTTCGACGGGCTTTGCGGGGTCGCTTCCGAGCATCATTTCGAGGTGGCGGGCGACGCTGTAGGCGGCGTCGGGCCAGCCGGCGGCGGCGGAATCGCCGAGGATGCAGACGCGGAAGGTGCCGGGGGCACGTTCCTGGCGGGCGACGAGGGGCGGGGGGATTTCGGCGGCGCGCTTGCGGAAGAAGCGGTACATGAAGTAGGGGTTTTCGCGCCAGACGGCGCGCCCGCGGACGACGTCGGCCACCAGATAGCGGTTGGAACGGTGGCGGAGGAAGAAGCCGCAGGCGAGCTCGCCCGCCAGCAACAGGAGGAAGAGGACCAGCAGGCCGAGGCCCAGCCGGCGGAAGGCGGCGGGATGGCGGTCGGCCAGCCGGGGTTTGGCGGAAGTTGGGGAACGGGACGCCATGGGCGGGAAATATACGCGCGTCCGCCCGATTTCCGCAATGCAAAAGGCCGCGTGAGGAAAGGACGGGGGAGAGGGCGGAAGAGGGCTTGCTTCCGCGCGGGGCGGACGGTAAGGTGGATGGCATGAACTTGGAGATTCCCGGCTATTCAATCACCCGCTCCATCGGCAACGGTGGCATGACGAAACTTTACGTGGCGCTCGACCCGCAGCAGAACCGCTATGTCATCCGTGTGCTGAACGCGGACTGCGAGCGCGACCGCAAGAGCCGGAAGCGTTTCCGCACCGGTGCGGAGGTGCTGCGCGCGATGCACACCCCGAAGCCGCATCCGAACATCGTGCGGCTGGTCAAGACGGGCGTGGAGAACGGCCGCTCCTACATGGTCCTGCAGTACGTGGAATCGCGCACGTTGCGCGACCTCATCCTCAACCGCGACCCGGTGGTGGCGCAGAACCCCATCGTGTTCATCCGGCAACTCGCGCGGGTCATCCAGTACGTGCACGCGAAGGGCTTCCTGCATCTGGACATCAAGCCGGAAAACCTGCTGATCCGGCCCGACGGGCGGCTGGTGCTGATCGATTTCGATTTGGCGGTGCCGCGCAAGCGCTTTTTCAAGAAATTGCCGTCGCTGGCGGGAACGACCGCCTACATGCCGCCGGAAATGCTGGCGACACGCATCGCGGACGACCGCTCGGACGTCTACGCATTCGGCGTCACGTGCTACGAAATGCTGACGTTCCACAAGCCGTTCGAGGGCGAAAAAATCGAGCAGGTGCAGGCGGCGCAGGTCGACCCGGCAATCCCGCCGACGCCCATCCGGCAGCACAATCCGGCGGCTCCGGCGGCGCTGTCGGAGCTGGTGATGAAGTGCATCGCGAAGAAGCCGGAAGACCGCTATCCGGACATGGTGCTGGTGCTGCGCGACCTGGACCGCCTGTCCTGAAAGGGAAACGACCGTGGAATCCGACATCTACCTGGAACGGCGGAAACGTTCGCGCGCGGGGTGCCTGGCGGCGCTGGCGGTGCTGGCGGCGATGGGCGCGCTGGCGGGGGGCTACGCCGCGTGGAAGTGGTGGGAAGACCGGAAGGATTACGCGGGCGACGTGCCTTTTCCCGACGCGCCCATCGAAGAGCCCGAGGTGGCGAGCCTGCCGGATGCGCCGCCGCCGCCCGCCGGAACGGAAGGGTTGATGCCGGATCCGCCGCCGGTTGCACCGCCGGAGATTCGGGAAGAAAAGGCCGAGCAGCCGGAAAAAGAGGCGGAAACGCCGAAGGCGCCGGAAAAGCCGCAGCCGGATGGGACGCCGTCCGCCGCCGCTCCGGCGGAGAACGGGGGTGCACCGGATTCCGCGGCCGAACCGCCGGACGGCGAAACGGCGGCCAAGATCAAATCCCTTCTTTCGCAGGCCAACGGCGCGAAAAAGAAGGGGAACCTCCAGAAAGCGCGCGAAAAGGCGCTGGAAGCCCTGTCGCTGGACGCGGGCAACGGAAAAGCGGAAGAATTCCTGAGCGAAATCGCGATGCCGCTCCTGGCTTCGCAGGCACCGATGGCGGAGAAAACCGTGCACACCGTGGCCACGGGCGACACGCTCGGCGGAATCGCGGCGAAGTACAACTGCCCCGTGGCGCTGATCCGCAAAATCAACGGCGTCAAGGGCGACAACATCCGGCTGGGCTACGACCTGACGGTGTTCGACGGCTCGAAACACGTTTTCGCCGTTGCGGTGGACCGCAAGCGGAACACGCTTGTCCTGACAATCGACGGCACGTTTTTCAAACGCTACACGGTGGGGACGGGCCGGGACAACGGGACGCCGCTGGGCGAATACAAGATTGTCGAAAAAGTCGAGCATCCGGTGTGGTGGCGGGACGACGGCACGTCGATTCCCTACACCGGGGAACCCGGCGAAAACGAGCTGGGGACGCACTGGCTGGCCCTGAACCTGAAAGGCTACGGCTTGCACGGCACGTGGGAGCCGGAATCGGTGGGTAGCCAGTCGAGCGCCGGGTGCATCCGCCTGCGGAACGAGGAAATCGAAGAACTGTTTTCGATCCTGCCGCGCGGCACCGTCGTGACCGTGACGGAATAGCGGAACCGGAATCCGGTCGCCGCGCCGCAGTTCACTGGAAACGGTTCGCCCCACTTTTGGAATTTGCCAAGGTTTGGCAAAAAATTGGCATTTTTGCCAAACATCGGCAAACAGGGGGCGGGGACAAAAAAAGCGCGCCGCGGGAGCGGCGCGCTTGGGGCGCGGGTGGGGAATCAGGCGCCGAGCTGCCAGCGGACGAAGCGGACGACGGAGAGGGTGTCGCCGAGGGCCTTGCCGGTTTCGTCGAGGACCTTCTGGATGGTCTTGTCGCCGTCCTTGACGAATTCCTGTTCGAGGAGGCAGACTTGGCTGTAGTACTTGTCGAGTTTGCCGCCGACGATCTTTTCGATGATCTTCTCGGGCTTGCCTTCGGCGATCATCTGCTTGCGGTAGATGTCGGTTTCGGCGGCGACGAGGTCGGCGGGGACTTCGGCGCGGGAAACGCAGATGGGGGCCGCGGCGGTGATCTGGAGGGCGATGTCGGCGGCGAGGGTGTTGAAAGCCTCGGCGGAGACGGTCTCGGGCTTGGTGCAGCCGATTTCGGCGAGGACGCCGAACTTGCCGCCCATGTGGACGTAGGAGACGATGACGCCGGTGCCCTGGACCTTCAGGGAGACGTTGCGGCGGGCGACGATGTTTTCGCCGATTTCCGCGACTTTCTGGGTGATCTTGTCCTTGCAGGCTTCGGCGATGGTGTCGTCGGCGAGGCCGCGGGCGTCGGCGAGGAGGTCCTGGACGAAAGCCTTGAAGTTTTCGTTCTTGGCGACGAAGTCGGTTTCGCAGTTGACTTCGATCATGGTGCCGGCCTGCTTGGTTTCGGGGCAGACGCAGGCGGCGATGATGCCCTGCTTGGCGGTGCGGGCGGACTTCTTGGCGGCGACGGCGACGCCGTGTTCGCGGAGGAGCTTGATGGCGGCGGCCTTGTCGCCGTCGGCCTGGACGAGGGCTTTCTTGCACTCCATCATGCCGACGCCGGTTTCTTCGCGGAGTTCCTTGACGAGAGCAGCGGTAATGGTGGCCATGGGGGTATTCCTTTCGGTTGGGGTGGGGTTGGGGTTATTCGGCCTTGGGGGCTTCTTCGGCGGCGGGGGCGGCTTCGCCCCTGGCGATGGCTTCGGCTTCGGCGCGGGCCTTGGCGTCGCGCTCGGCCTTGGCCTTGGCGGCGGCTTCGGCGCGGACCTTGGCTTCGGCTTCGCGGGCTTCGCGTTCGGCCTTGAGGCGGGCGGCGCGTTCGGCTTCTTCCTTTTCGCGGCGGCGGGCCTCTTCGGCGGCGACCTTGGCGTATTCGGCGGCGGCCTGCTGCATGGTGATGCCGACGAGGTCGGCGATGAGCTTGATGCCGCGGATGGCGTCGTCGTTGGCGGGGATGGGGTAGTCGACGGGGGTGGGGTCGACGTTGGCGTCCACGATGGCGATGACGGGGATGTGGAGGCGGTTGGCTTCCTTGATGGCGATGTCTTCGGTGTTGATGTCCACGACGAAGATGGCGCCGGGGTTCCCCTTCATGTCGGCGATGCCGGAGAGGTTGTAGCGGAGGCGTTCGAGCTCGTGGCGGAGCTTGGAGATTTCCTTCTTGGGGAGGCTGTTGATGGAGCCGTCGGCTTCCATGCGTTCGATGTTGCGCATCTTGGCGATGGAGTTGCGGATGGTGGCGTTGTTGGTGAGGGTGCCGCCGAGCCAGCGGTTGACGACGTAGGGCTGCTTGTGGGCTTCGGCAACGGCCTTGAGGGATTCCTGGGCCTGTTTCTTGGTGCCGACGAAGAGGACCTGGCGGCCGCGGGCGATGGTGTCGTAGACGACCTGGCGGGCCTTCTGGAGGCCGGCGAGGGTCTGTTCGAGGTCGATGATGTAGATGCCGTTGCGCTGACCGAAGAGGTACTTGCGCATCTTGGGGTTCCACCGTTTGGTGCGGTGCCCGAAATGCAGGCCGGCTTCGAGGAGGTCCTGAATGCTGACGTCCTGGCGGACGTTGGGAGTGTCGTTGATTTCCATGAGGAATCCTTTTGGTTGTGGTATTCCGCCCGCCATGGCTCCGGCGGGTCGGAAAATCCGCTTTTCTCCCGGCCGGTGAGGTCCTTCCGGGAATTTCGCTTCTACGGTTCCGCACGCGCGGAACTCGGGGCGGCATGATAGGGATTGGTGCAAGCAAGGCAAGCGGAAAAGTGAGTAGCGGGCGCGAAAAGCGGAAGAAGGGGTTTCCGCGGTGGGGCGGTGCCGAACGGGGAAGGGCAATCGATGGGCAAACCGTTTTGCGAAGGGGAATGCAGTCCCGGCAAGCGGGGGCTTTCCGGTGGTGGAAACGGAGAGGGTGGGGGTGTCAGGGAAGGGATGGGGCGATGGGGCCGCCGCAGAGGAGTGCGTCATCGCAGGCGGCGTAGAAGACGGCGGATTGGCCTGGGGTGACGCCGGAGAGTCCGGCGGGAATTTCGCAACGGGCGGCGGTGCCGTCGGGGGAAGGGAAGAGGAGGGCGGGGCCGGCGGGTTCACCGGTGGAGCGGATCTTCACGCGGCAGGGGAGGGGGGAGGGGGTCGGCGGGAGGGCACACCAGTGGAGGTTGGCCACGAAAAAGGCAGTGACGGCGAGGGCGGATTTGGGACCGACGACGACTTGGTTGCGGCAAGCGTCGACGCGGAGGACGTAGAGGGGTTCGCCGGTGGCGATGCCGAGGCCCTTGCGCTGGCCGACGGTGTAGTGCCAGAAGCCGCGGTGGCGGCCGAGGGGGCGTCCGGCGGCGTCGACGATGTCGCCGGGGCGGTCGGGAAGGCCGATGAGTTCGTCCTTGTCGCCGGAGTAGAAATCCTGGGAGTCGGGCTTTTCGGCGGCGTCGAGCCCGGCGGCGGCGGCGAGGCGGCGGACTTCGGTTTTTTCCAGGTCGCCGAGGGGGAAGAGCTGGCGGGCGAGCTGGGACTGGGAGAGGCGGTGGAGGAAGTAGCTCTGGTCCTTGCGGCGGTCCCGGGCGCGGAGGAGGGCATGGCGGCCGGAGCGGAAAGCGATGCGGGCGTAGTGGCCGGTGGCGAACTTGTCGAAGGCGAGCCCGGCGCGGGCGGCGAGGTCGGGGAGGAGGCCGAACTTGAGGCGGGCGTTGCAGAAGACGCAGGGGTTGGGGGTCTGCCCGGCGAGGTGGGTTTCGCGGAAGTAGGCGAGGATTTCGCGGTCGTAGGCTTCGGCACAGTCGAAGACGCGGTAGGGGATGCCGATGCGGTCGGCGAAGGCGGCGGCGGAAGCGATGTCCAGGGCTTCGCCGGGGCCGAAGCAGGCGTCGCGGGCGCCGCCGCGCCAGCGGCCTTCGCGCCAGAGCTTCATGGTGACGCCGACGACGTCGTGGCCCGCCTGTTTGAGGAGGAGGGCGGCGACGCTGGAATCCACGCCGCCGGAGAGTCCGACCGCGATTTTCATGTGTCCGGCGCTCCCGTCCGCCTGCGGAAGTGCAGACTGTCGCCGCGGCGGCCGTAGGCGACGGTGGCGCCGGTGGCGGCGATGCGGGCTTCAAGGCAGCCGCGGCAAAGGGCGGCATTTTCGTCGAGGCAGGGTTTCCCGGCGTAGAGGCGGTAGTTGCGGCGGTAGCGGGTGCCGGTGACGTTGGGCATGACGACGTTGGCACCGGCGAGGATGCCGCGTTCGCGGCCGTCCGGGGCGAGGGCCTGGAGGGCGGTGGCGGCGGCGATGTTCACGTCGTGGAGGTGGAGGCGGGTGGCGGCGATCATCTTGAGGCCGAGGAGGAAGGCGGCGGGGGCGTTCCAGCCGGCGGCGGCGGCTTCGGCGGCGAGAGGGGTGTCGGGGTGGGGGATGTAGGGGCCCATGCCAATCATGTCCACGTCGAGGTCGGCGAAAAAGAGGATGTCGCGGGCGAGGTCGGCGAGGGTCTGGCCGGGGAGGGCGCACATGACGCCGGTGCCGACCTGGTAGCCGCAACGGCGGAGGGCGCGGAGGCACTCGACGCGGCGGGACCAGTCGTGGTCCGCGGGGTGGAGGCGGGAATAGAGGGCTGGGTTGGAGGTTTCGATGCGGAGGAGGTAGCGGGCGGCTCCGGCGGCTTTCCAGCGTCGGTAGGTTTCTTCGGTCTGTTCGCCGAGGGAGAGGGTGACGCCGAGACCGAGGGGGGCGATGCGGCGGAGGACGTCTTCGATGAAGCGGGTGTGGGCTTCGGATTCGATTTCGCCGGACTGGATGACGAGGGAGCCGTAGTCGAGGCGGGCGGCGGTTTCCGCGAGGGCGGCGATTTCGCCGGCGGAGAGGGAATAGCGCTCCACGGCGGCGTTGGAGCGGCGGATGCCGCAGTAGAGGCAGTCCTTGGCGCAGACGTTCCCGGCTTCGACGAGGCCGCGCAGGGCGACCTGGTTGCCGCAACACGCCGTTTTGACCGCGCGGGCGGCGGCGAAGAGGTCGTGCAGGCCGGGTTCGTCTTCGATGGCGAGCAGGGCGGCGAGCTCCTCCGCGGCGAGGGCGCGGGGGGCGGCCGCCGCGCGGGCGAGGAGGGCGGAGCGTTCGGAAGCTGGCGGAGCGGAGGGCATCGGTTGCGTCGGGGAATGTAGCCCGCGGGGGGCGGGTGCGCCAATGCGAAAAGCGGGGCAAACGAAACGGGCGTTCCGAGGAACGCCCGTCCGTCGCGCGGGAGGGTCTGGAAATCAGAAATTGTAGCCGATCTGGACGAGAATCTGGCTGTCGTTCTTTTCCTTGCCTTCGGCGGGCTCGTTGTTGCGGCTCAGGACGCCCTTGAGGGTGACGGAGGTGCCGAGGAACATGGGGATGTCGATGCCGGCCTCGATGTTGGCGAGGTAGTGGTCGGAATCATCGAAATCGGCGAGGTAGTCGGCCGCCTCGAAGAAGGAGACGCCGTTCGCGAAGGCAGGGGTCCAGTCGGCGCGTTCGGCGACGCGCCAGGCGGTGTAGTCTTCGCTGTCGTAGCCTTTGAGCTTCTCCTGGACCTGGGCGACGCCGGCTTCGACGGAGAGCTTGAAGGTGTCGAAGTCGCAGAGGAACGTGCCGAGGCCGATGCTTTCGATGAAACGGTAGCGGACGTCGGCGATTTCGTCGTTTTCGCCGGAGACGTCGCCATAGACGAAGAACCCGGTGAAGCGCTGCTTGAGCTCGATTTCGCCTTTGACCTGCCCGACGGTCTGTTCGTCCGTCTTGTGGCCTTCCGAGTCTTCGACTTCCTGCTCTTCGTAGGCGCCGTCGACGGTGGCGATGACGATGGTCTTGCCCTGGAGCTTCTTTGCGTCGGCGTGGGCGCTGAAGGCGTTCTTTTCGGTGTTGCCGGAGCGGGAGTCGATGCCGACGGCGATCTTGCCCTGCCAGACCTTGGTAACGGCTTCGTCTTCTTCGGTGATGGCGGGCTTGGCCTTGGCGACGGCGGTTTCCGCGGCGGCGCGGGGCTTGGCGGCCAGGGCGTCGGCGGCGGCGAAGGCGACCGCGAGGGCGGCGAGGGTGGAGAGGGTGCGTTTCATGGAATTTCCTTTGAATCGGGGTTGGAATGGTGCGGCGGAACGACCGCCTGCAATCTTTGTTTCCATAGCAAATCCCTTTCGTTCCGGTCAAGCGGACGGCGGCGGGCACGCTTATCCCGGTTTTTGAAAAGGGGCGGGAAACTCCTTGCAAACGCGGCATTGGCAGGCCGCTTCACCACTGAAACCCGGGGAGAAGCGGCGAAAGCCCCGGTGGCGGCTTCTTTTTTGGGCGG
>Ga0265298_10010709_pt1 | contig 10811 bp, 8 predicted proteins | sample AusTroGonzalo_MG_3_FD_193486 | JGI IMG/M metagenome (GOLD analysis project Ga0265298, IMG submission 193486) | Bovine rumen microbial communities from tropical cattle in Woodstock, Queensland, Australia - Gonzalo_01 | ecosystem: Host-associated > Mammals > Digestive system > Stomach > Rumen ...
CAATTCGCGAATGTCTCTCAAGATGCGAGCGTCCTCGACATCATTGTCAGCGAATATGGTGATGGACTGATCCAGAAATCCTAAGTCGGTAAAGAAGTCAATAACCTTGGATGGACTCTTTCCCAGACATGCAGCTAGGATGCAACCCTCCCGGACTCGTGGAAACTTATTCCATATCCCGATCAGGTCAAATATCCCTTCTGCCAATATCAGCTTTAGCTTTGTTTCTTTCAAGTCGAGTCTCTCCTTGAAACAGTAGAGTCGTTCCTTACCCTTCCGAAACCGAACCTCTTGGTATCTTCCGAGCAATTCTTCTTCTCTAATGTTTCTACAGATTAGTCCATTACACCCAGAGTCAGAGAAGGCCACATAATCATCCGCTATCACGGACAGCTCTTCCTTCTTTCTGGGGAGAGACGCAATACGATTCACTTTCCAGAATCTCCTCAAGTCAGGAATTACCCCGAACTTTCCAAGTTCCTCGTTTGTAAAATTCGCATTGAAACGTCTTAGGACATACTCGATCTTTTCCGAACTTCGATCGGAGTCAAGGATCTTAGGCACTGTCATCTGAGACGACAATCCTCTTACGATGTTTTGGATATTCCGTGCATGATTAGCGGCGTGCTCACCTGCTGTTGCACGCACGGATGCACGGTTCTCCTTGAGAGCTTCCTCAAGCTCCGGCGTAATCTCTACACCGAAGGTCTTAAGGAAATCAGCGTTCACTGCTCCACTCCAGTTGCACCTGAAACACTTGTACAGGAACGGGTAGCTTCTGGTTATGGATAAATGACCGTGATCTAGCTTCTCGGAATCACCGCACTCCGGACATCGTATAAGACGGTTTCGCTCGCCATTGGAAAGCTGAGTCCAACCGTCATAGGCATCGAGTAATGCTTTCTCGATTATGTGCATAGACCCTCTACACAAGAAGTTTGATAAACATTAAGAGATTCTGTTCCAGAATATCCAGATTAACGTCTACCTCTTCTCCCTCGGAATCAACGTATGTAGTTCTGAAGGCTAATTCAAAGATTCTAATAATCGGATTGGCCGTATCCGCCCTTTCCCCGATGATCTTGCTTACCTGAGACACCACTTCCTTATAACGCTTCTCTTCTTTAATGGTAACGAGGCGTTTATCCAAGGCTTTCTCCTTGGCAGCAGTCATGGTAGCTCGCTCGGCAATTTCCGCATTCATCAGTTTCAACAGCTCGTTCAAGTGATATTTTTCCAGAATGGTGTTAATCAGCGTAATGATATAGGAGTATTTCTCCGTCGTCAATGAGTTGATGATTTCCATAGAGGAAATGAACTTGGACAAGATGGCGAATAGGACGATGTTTCTTTCTTCGGTGGGCTTGAACTCTTGCTGCATTCCTTCGATATCCACACGGTAAGTCTTCTTCACTCTGACGATGGCATCATCGATAGCGAAGTCCTGTTCCGTGAGGAGGAATTCATCATGCTCACTGTAGTTTCCACTCTTATCGAACACCGAGGCGTTATCTGCTTCTAGCAAGCTATTAAAGGAGCTGTACTCCTTGGGAAGCTTACTACGGAAGCTGAAAGACAGTTGCCTCTTCAGCACGACATAGAGGAATGTGAGCACGTTTTCGGTCAGCTTAAGTTTCGGAATGATGTCCGTGATGACCCTACTGTAGATGGCATGAATCTGCTGAGACTGGCTTAACCCAACGTTACTGAGATAACTCCAGATGAGCATATCAGTGTATTCGGTTGACGACACTCTCGCAGACACTAACCTGTGCAGCTTGTTTTCAAGTTTAACGGGTCGATCGTAGCATGTGGCACTAATCTTTTTCAGAATCTTCAGGAAGAACTCTGCAAGGCATTCCCCACAATCACCTAATCGCTCATTCTCTCCGTATATCCCGAGGATGATGGGAGAGATGAACCTATAGAGATATGCAGCGGTCAGAAGACCGATGATGTGATCCCTATGCCATATGAGTTCCTCATTAGGCGTTGTAATTCTCGTCTCTATCTTATAATTCTCATCGCAATACTTGTACACCACTTTAATCAGTGGATCTATGATAAGCTCTAACGATTCTTCTAGAGATACAAGCGAAACGATTTGATGGTTGACGCTTTGATTTAACAAGTTTCCAATAGTCAGGAGAACTTCCACATTATCTACTTCGTCAATGTTCAGGATTTCAGCCCAGGTTTCTGCAATGTCTGCACACTGGTTACTGTAAACCCTCTTCTTGTTGAAAGTAAGATTTTCAATGCTTCGATTCTCTAATCCCGTGATCGCACACAACCCACCGAGTTTGAGCCCAGATGAGGTTCCGTTAATCACCAGACTAACTTGTTCTTGATCTTCCATGCGTTCTCCTTTGGAGGTTCATTCCTTTATATACAATTTCTTCATGGTTCTTTATTTAGTTAGAAAATTGCAATTATAAGTTAAAGATATTCTTTTATTATAAATCTAGATTATAAAGGTTTATAAAAAATAAAGTAGATAAAGAGATATGCTATACTAACTTATAAATGTAGAAAAATCTATTTTTATAGGTTTTTCTTTTCTTCTTTTGTCTCTTTTCTTCTTTTCTTTTTAAAGGCAGAAAAAAGAAAAGGCTGTATGTCTCACGACATTCAGCTATTTCTTTTTTAGGCGAGTTCCCACATCGTTCTAGAGACTTGTTCCTTGAGGGCGAAGTCCTTTTTAAGACGAAGTACATATTCGTTCACATTGTGAACGAAGAATGTGAGACGATTCTCTTCCTTGTTATATTCGGTGTGCGGAACACCACCACATACAGAAAGGATTTTGACGTAGCGGATGCTATCTCTCCAAAATTTGATCTTGCAATTCAGTTCGTCATCGTCGGCAACCCAGATACGGTCGCCTTCGACAGTGAACTTCATGCAGGGATAGAGACCCTGCTTCTTGGCATTTTCAAATTCTTCGAGACGGCTGAGAGCAGCTGCTCTGCTTCCGCATTTGATATCGTATGTATTCATAATAGTCCTCCTGAGACTAGACGATATGATAATATCAAGAATGTACACTCGTATCATTCAGGTATCATTCGTCATAGATTTTTAAACTATCAAGACGACAAATTTTACGGTACATAGATATTCTCCAAAGCACCGAACTGTAAAATGGCAACAAACCAAGGAGACAACATGCAAACCGATATTTTCGAAGAGACCAAGTTTGGCGAAACCTTAGCTTACCTCCATGACGGTTTCGCTTCAATCCATTCAAGATTGATAAATGGATCAGACGAACACTCTTTTCCCATCAACAGCTTTATCTATAGCGACCTTTCTAGGAAAGCTAGAGAGTTTCTTGAAAACTTCAAGGAATCTGACTTCATTCCGGAAGGTGACAAGAAGTTTGGATTTCCTAAACAGCGTATCAGGGACTTCGATGCCTTTATTTCCTATGCAAAGATCGACATGAAAGTCGGTATTAGCCTCATCTCTTTCGTGGCTAACTCCAAATATGACGGATCTTTCTTCGCTGAAGATAACTTCAAGGACTACGATCCTCAAATCAGCAAGGTTATCCAAGCTACAGCCGACAATCCGGAATGGATGAAGGCTAACCTCGTCCGTGTCTATGGCGACTACAGGGAAGAGCGCAAGAAGATTGCTGTGCACAAGGCGGAAGCTCATCGTAAGGCTCAAGCTGTTGTCAAGGTTCTTACCCCGTTGCTTGGCGCTATCCTTAATGATCCTGAAGCCATGAATCCTCCCGGATTCTTCAAGCGTGTGTTCGCTAAGGGTCACCATTGGAGAATGCTTAAACTTCTCGGCTTCCTCAGACTGGCAGAAGACGAAGCAGATCGTCTGGATATTGGCAACCTAGTCCGTGACTGCACTTTCCAGCACTATGTTTGTATGCACATGCGCAGAACCAAGGATACCGTCTATAAGGTGGACTGCTATGCAGGAGTCACTATTCTCGCTGTAGAAAGAATGTTCGGATACGCAGATCCGAGATACAGCCGTGGGGAAACCACATGGTACGAACAGAGCCCATTCGACAATCACACAAAGGAACTAATGAAGGAAATCGGGTTTACCTCGGCCTGTGTGAAGATTCCGGGATTCGAAGGAATTGTGGACTACGAACGTTACTAACTAAAATTTGATACTAACTCAAAGGAGCAAATATGAACAATGAACGTGATCCGTGGAATGGCATTCGTGGCGAAAGCGAAGTCTATTCCCCGATGTTCAATTCTTACAAACATCTTCCCCTTACTGAAATCCTCAACGAAGTGGCTACCATCGTCGGTAAGTCTTTTGGCCCGAAGGGTGCAACGACCATCATCGAAGATGTACAGCTTCGCCACAAGGTTACTAAGGATGGTTACACCATCCTTCGCAGCCTGACATCTCCCAATGATCTCGAACGAGTTGTCTTGGAATTCGCTAAGCGTTCCAGTCTTCGTCTCGTTCGTACGGTTGGCGATGGCTCTACCTCCGCCGTGATCTGTGCTTCTAAGATTGCTAACAACCTCAAGAAGTTCATGGACAAGCATCCGGATATCTACAAGGGCGATATCATCGACACGCTCAAGCGTATCTCGGAATGTATCCAAGCTCGTATCAAGGCTGAGACCTATTTCATTGACGAATCCAAGGAAGCAGATTGGGAAAAGATCCGTAATGTGGCTATCGTCTCCACCAACAACAGCGAAGAAGCAGCTAACCTTATCACCGATGTCTACAAGAAAGTGGGCAAATTCGGTGTAGTGAACATTCAGCGTGGTGATCGTCCGAACACTGTCGTGGATTACAAGAACGGCTTTGAAATGTATCGTGGATACGTCGATGACTGTTTCTGCAATGTCAAGAACGATGACAAGAAGCATGTTGAATTGAATAACGCCTATGTGCTCATGTACGACGGTGTACTTGGCACTAACGAAATCAGCAACTTGGCAGAAATCATTAACTCTGTCGTAGGGGGAATGGGTGGTTCGCTTCTCATTATCGCCAACAACTATACGCCGGATGTTGTGCAATTCGCCAAGGAAAATGTCATCCGTACTAAGGGAACGATGCCCATCTGCTTGTGTTCTCATGCCACAAGCTCTACCCAAGGTAAGCTCCACTTCAGTGATATTGCCACATATACAAACTCCCGTCCGATTGAGTATCTTTCCAAGGTTGAAAATCTCGACAAGACGGTGATGACCCAAGGTCATATTGACGTCGATCGTCTCATGTACAGACTTGGCTTTGCAAAGCGTGTCGTGGTTACAGATATGTCTACTACGTTCTTCGAAGGTCGTGGTATCCAGACTCCGGAATACGCAGAACTCAAGAACAGTCTTCAGAAGAAGATCGCTGAACGAAGCAATGAAACTGGCCACATCGACTATGATTCTGAAATCGGTGCTCTCAAGGTTCGCTACGGTCGTCTCTGCGCATACTCTGCTGTCATTACCGTGGGTGGCCCGTCTAAGGCTGCAATGGAATCATTCGCAGATCTCGTGGAAGACGCTGTCTTGTCCTGCAAGTCTGCCCTTCAGTTTGGCGTAACGGCAGCAGGTAACACCATCGTGCCGATCATCCTCTCTGACAACAGTGTTGTAGCAAAGATTAGGGAATCCGTGGTGGCGGATCTTCACGGCAGGTCTAGTCTTACACCGGAATTGGTCGAAGAACTCATCCTCATCATCCGCACGGCATTCAGCGAAGTATTCCAGCTTTGTTCTCAGCTTCCGATCGAAGAAGTAGAAAAGCTCTTCAAGGATAGAAAGATTTGGAATATCCGCAAGCATCGTGCAGAAGACATTGCTTCTACGGAAGTCTTGAACTCCGCTAGAACGGACAAGGAAATCATCTCTGAAGCTCTGTCTATGGTATCTGTCATTGTAACATCTAACGGCTTCCTGTTCTGCCCGAGGCTCAGTTAGACAAATTTCGATACTATATAAAATGATGTGATCATGATTAGAAATAATCGTGATGTGTTGTAATCATGTGTGTATATAGTTTAGCGAGTGGGTGGATACAGTATAAACTCTTCTTGCTGGGTTCACCCTCTCGCTTCTTATACTTCTATGATCCGACGAAAGTTTATTAGGCGGTCTGTGCAGTTTCTATGTTTTCCTGCGCCTGGTGTCAGTCATACCAGTCTCCTTGATCGCCTAGAGAGGTCTTCAGAGATAGATCTTGGCCTGTCCTGAAGACCTCTTAGCATATAGGCACGGTAACACAAACACCATTGTGAACCTTAAACACCTTGCCGTGCCTTTCTCACTTGGGAACTCCCTGTCTTGAGTGAGAAGAATTTACCTCCTGAGACAACTTCTCTCTAAGAGATGTTGATGGTTAAGGCTCCCTCCCTTTGTAGCCATTGGGGGGGAGTTGAATTTAATAGGGACACCGTAACGGAGAGCACCTTAAATGCAAGGAAGCTCATAAGTGATCAGCCAAAAAAACGGTGCGTTTGGACGGCCTAGGAAACGTTCAACGGGCGAGAAAATAGCTCTTTCTAGAGTGTTTGGTACCTAACTCTCGCTTCCCAGAATTTTGCTCATCCGACTTGTTTACTAGGGTAAATCCTACGTCCGAGCGCATAACTCGGTCAATCTTCTAAGCTGCAAGGTTCCTAAGTAAACATCGAGCTTATTAGCAGGTAAATCCTACTACGCTTTGTGCTTTTAGCAAGCCGTAGACATACGCAAAGCCCTAGGTTCTGCTAATAAGACTTTTCGGGGGTGCCTTGGTTTCGACTGGGTAACTAACGATGAAGACTGTATCCGTGGTTAGTCTGTGGCCACGTAAAAACGGACTACAAAAATAAATGATGCCGAAAACGCATACGCCTTCCGTGCAGCTGCTTAATTGAAGCTGTATAGATGCCTGAAGCAAGCGAAAGGAATACCCTTCAGGACTAAGTCGCATATCTTTCGATCTGTGTAGGATTCCCAGATTCATCTTATACAGGTCTATTCTGAGTCTGGAAACACCTCTTGGTTATATCGCCTTAGGTTCGGGTTGAACCTTAATTGATTGATGATACTATAGTTGACATTAGAGGTTATTTAGGACAGGAGTTCGACTCTCCTCACCTCCATTATACTCCGCAGACCGCTTGTTCATTACGAGATCCTTCAGCACTTTGGATTTGAGACAGAGAACTCTGTTTCAGCAAGCGGTCTATTTGACCTTGTTGTTCATAACTCCTTAGCCCTCGCTGGAGAAATCTGGCGAGGGCTTCTATAGGGGAATCTTTTGAACTAAATTATTGACTACGATTTTAATCTGCACTGTTAGCTCAGTTGGATAGAGCAGCTGCCTTCTAAGCAGCAGGTCGAAGGTTCGACTCCTTCACAGTGTACTAAAGCTGCTTAAACACGGCGTTGCGGAGATCCCTTGCAGGTCACGTCCTATATACGCAAGAACCGGAAAGTGGTGCAAGACGCCCCGGCTCGACTGTGCTTCGTTATGCCTTTTCCTCTGTCTCGTTAACAGGCATCAAGAGGGTTGGTGAAGTGTTGAATCTGTATGGGGAGCGGTACAGAGAGCAGTAAATCTTTAAAAATAGCCAAAGCAAGCGTTCGGGTACCTTTGAGAAATCTTGCGGAGGAGTGCTAGGCGAAAGAGCGGGGATCTTTTAGCTTAATTGGTTAAAGACTGTCCATTGGTAACTTTCGACAGTGAGTCCGAGTTCGAGCCTCGGTTGATCCTTAACAGTGAATAACTGTTATCGAATGGAATAACCTAGTACGGAGGGAAGAAAAGACCTCCTTTTTTTCATTGCAATCATAGGGAGATAACAGAATGGACAGAGAAAGTCCGCCGGATTGGATGAAAGAGCGTGAAGAAATGCTAAGGGCCGATGAAGAACGGTTCCGTCGTAGTGTTGAACTGTTCCAATGGGAAGTGGCATGGGCAAAACACGACCGAAGCCGTCAATGGTGAACACCGAGAGCATTGAGAAGATTTCCCTTTTATTTTTCTAACCAAGGAGATAACATGATCATCAAGTACAAGGAACAATCTTACATTGTCTCATTTGATACGAATGAAGACTACAAGAAGACTGAGGGCCACGATAAGTATGGCAGAATCATCACTCGCGAATGGTGGGAGTATACTGTAACCGCCAAGGTACAGAAGGCTTTCGAAAACTTCTACAAGAGTGCCACCATCTATGTTGGCAAGGCTTTCTGTGGCTACCGTGACAAGTTCAAGCCGTTCTATGGTCGCTATCTGGCTCTTACGAGAGCTCTCAAGGAAATTGGGCTCACTGATGAAGAGATCAAGGAATTCGTGGAAGAAGCACGAAAGACTACACGCTTGGACGAAGCTCCTCTTCCGCCCAAGAAGCCTCGTCTCTACCCCAAGGTAACGCCGTTCAAGGGTGTGAAGCATGGTGGCTTGCCAGTGGTTCCGCCGAAGCCAGAAGAATTGTAATTTAAACTGTGGATACGATAATATCGTGTCCACTTTTTATTCACATATTAAAGAATAGCGACAACATCTTTCCTAGGAGAAAATATGTACTACGAACATTGGTATGCCCAGTACCAAAAGACGAATCCGGAGAAGTTCTCGGATTCGTTCAAGACAGTGCGCGAAGAAGAATCTCTCGATGGGATTCTGAGATCCATTGCTATGGCTACAACTTCGACGGGTCATGTTGAGGTTGTCAATGTCGCTGTGGAGGATGATGAAACCAAGATTCCTCATCTGCATTCCATCGAAGAAAGCCGTATGTCGATGGCAAAGATTACGCTTAGACTCAAAGCCCCTGACGAGGGTTCGACAAAAATTGTAGAGAAAGACGTTACCATTGAGGTAATGTTGCCAAGACTCGTTGAGAAATACTTCTTCTTCCTTGAAGGATCAAGGTATTTCAGTATCTTGCAGCTCGTGGACGCAGGGGTATATCCTGTCAGGCCCGGTGTCGTAGGGTTGAAGACAATGCTCATGCCGTTCACCATGACTAGGCATAAAGAAACATTCGTGAATACGGAGGACAACGAGGTAGAACTCGTTAGCCACACGATCCGTGCATTCCGAAAGGAAATTCCTATCACGCTGTATTATTTCAGTATCCTCGGCTTCGAAGAAACTCTCAAGTTCCTTGCAGCCGAAGATCAGATGACATTTACAAGTGTTGAAGAATCCCCAGAGGATCCGAGCATCATGAAGTTCCTGTTTGGCAAAGACCTTGTGGTCGGTGTCAAGACAGATTTCATGGCTAGGGAACCGTGGGTGGTCGGAAACATTCTCTCTGTGATTGCCTTATCAAAGGCTAACACTGTGGAGAACGTGAGGGACATCGAATTTTGGAACATGCAGCTTGGAAAGCAGTTCACGAGCGGAAGTGACGCAGCATTCAGGAAGGCAGAGAAGGTCTCCGTGAGTTTCCAGAGAATCTTGGATAACTCTACTAGAACGAATCTTGCTAAGATTCCTGAGAGAGACAAACGAAACATTTTCACACTGACAAGATGGATCTGCAGCCAGTTTGATGTGTTAAATGCGATTGACTCGACAGAGATTCAGAATAAGCGAATTAGACTCTGGGAATACGTTCTGTATCCTCTCATCAAGAAGCTCAGTTCTGAGACCTATCGTATCATCAATTGCCGCCAAGTAACCATCAAGACTCTGGAAAGTGCTTTCGGAGGAATCAAGAAAAATATCTGCACAAAAGCTCTCATTACATCTGAGCTGTTGAGATACTCTACGGTCGTGAATACTCTCGATCTGTTTGGAGCAGCTCTGTGCGGAACCCAAGGTGGCCCTCAAGGTATCTCTTCGGACTCTGTTCCGGCTAGACTTCGTGGGATCAATCCATCTTACAAGGGTAACATCGGTTTCTCTAAAGCATCAGCCAGCGATCCGGGTATCACGTTCGGGTTTACTCCGTTCTTTAAGGTGGACGGTCTGTTCTTCGACAAGACACAGTATCCGGGGACTGACGAGATCTTCCCAGACAATGTAGAGACCACCAAATCGGTGATTCTCCAATTCTAACAAGGGAGCACTTCGGTGCTTCCTCATTTTTAAAGGAAAACATGAACAAATTCTTCTATATCTATAAGAACAAAGATGGTTCTATGGCTATTAAAGACTATTTGGAAATTCCGAAGGAATCTGAGAGCATCTATCCGCACCGGAACGAGCTCGTAAAGAACATCGTGGACGTGCCGGAAGAATGGCGTAAACACAGGTTCCTCTGTGTCATCTACTGGTTCGCACACTGGACAGCCGTTCAGTGCTGTGCTATCAAGCATTTCCATACGCTTTTCCCATTCCACGACATTGAAAAGCCCATAAAGTTATTGCTCGGTCAGTCATATGCCAAGGTATCTGCCGAACACAAGAACAAGCCTCACCATAACCCCAAGACTGAGCGCAATTTCAAGGAAGCTGCTTGCGATTGGCAAGCTAGCGGACGAACGAAAGCTAGTGCTAGACTTGATGCCGTAGCCACCCTCTTCAAGTATCACGGCAATGATAAAATCTATGTTCCGAAGATGCTTGAAGTATTGCTCAAGGGTGGTTTCGTATGATTCCGGGATTCTACAAGAGAAGACGCAACCACATCGGAGAAGACGACGTAGCCGAAGTCCTCGAAGTAGACTGGACTCTAAAGTGGGTCGAGAAGGTAGCAGATCCTTGCGACAATCGTGGTTACTGCTGGGATACGAAGAATACTAAGTATCTCTGCGAGGATGGCACGAATTGGAGAAAGGACAAGTTCCATCTCACCACCTTTAAGAGTCTCGAAGAAGCTGAAAGTCTGTGCAAGCTGCTTAGAGCTACTACGGATTATAATGTCTATA
>Ga0265298_10010710_pt1 | contig 10810 bp, 6 predicted proteins | sample AusTroGonzalo_MG_3_FD_193486 | JGI IMG/M metagenome (GOLD analysis project Ga0265298, IMG submission 193486) | Bovine rumen microbial communities from tropical cattle in Woodstock, Queensland, Australia - Gonzalo_01 | ecosystem: Host-associated > Mammals > Digestive system > Stomach > Rumen ...
CATGCATGTCTTCGCTCACCATCTCAACCTTGCTGACAGCAATATCATAGGGCAACAGCCTGTTCAACTTATATGCCAGTTGCTGACCATCGATGGCATCACCCTTCCAATCAAAGTGCGCCACCATTTTACGAGCATGCACACCAGCATCCGTTCTGCCAGCTCCCGTCACAGCAATAGGTTCACGTAGCAATGTGGAAAGAGCTTCTTGCAGCCGTTCCTGTACTGACACGCCATTCGGCTGTATCTGCCAGCCGTGATACCGCGTCCCATCATAACTCAATGTCACAAAATACCTACTCATACATCATCCATCTTACTTCGTAACCCTGATCCAGTCAGCATCCACCCAACCGCGATCACATTTGGTATCGCTCTCCGCAGCTATATATCCAAACTTCGCACCAATCCATTTACCCTCCTTCATACGGAATTCGCGTCCGCAGTCGGAGTATCTCTTGCCGTCCTTGCTCCAAGAGAACCTCACCTTCGCATCTTTCACCTTCAGGCGCAGGTAAATATCCTCATGAATGCCTGGCTTATAGTCGGTCTTGTCGACGGCAGTAGGTTTCAGCGTCGCAAGGATTTCCTCCGTCTGGGAGTTGCCCTTATCAGCACCGATACAAGTCATTTGCACCAACTGGAATTCCTGATCAATACGACGCACGACCATCGCTGAATAGTCAAGTCCCATCATGATCAGACCACCAAACTGCCCATCAGCCTTAGAGGTCATGCGAATCTTGGTCGTCACCGTAAACTCGTCAGCAGGTGTCTTCTGGAGCAACAGATTGGGTACTTCCCAGAAATTCTTCCAATCCTTCGACAGTTTATAGGTGAAAATACGGAAGGTGCCAAAGGCAGTAGGAACACCGAACTTCTCGTCGTAATTGGCATGCCATTGCCACTGCTTGCCCATCACAGGCGCATTAAATTCATCGCTCTCCACAGGATTCATTATCACGTCTGAACTACTCTGAGGCATGATAAAATTAGTGACAGGCTCGCCATTGATACCCATGATGGGCCATCCAGTAGACCAGTCAACGGGATTCAGATGTACCACACGCCCATAAGCCTCCTTATCTTGAAAATGCAAAAACCAGTCTTCACCGTATTTCGTATGTACCCAACCGCCTTGATGGGGACCGTTGATTTTGGTTTTGCCCTGTGCCATGACAATCTTATGTTCATAAGGACCAAAAGGTGATTTACTGCGCATAGCCAACTGGAAGCCAGTGGGCACGCCTCCGGCAGGACACATGATCCAATACCAACCATCACGCTTATAGAACTTCGGTCCCTCGCATGTACGATTCTCGCTACCATTACCATCGAAGACAATGACAGGTTGTCCGATGGCCTTCGTACCATCTGCAGACAACTCTCTGACCGTCAACACACTGGCGAATTTCGCACGCGAATTGGCCCAACCATTCACCAGATAGCAGCGTCCATCGTCATCCCAAAGGGGCGTCGTATCGATATATCCCTGACCACGAATAACACAGACGGGATTCTCCCATTCGCCTGAAGGGTCTTTGGTCTTTACCATATACACGCCATAATCAGGATCTCCCCAATAAATATAATATTCGCCATCATGATAGCGGATACTAGGAGCCCAAACGCCATTACCGTGCTGAGGAGTACTAAAATGCTGCTCCAGTTCTGCATCACCAGTATAGAGTGACTTCAGCGCATAGCCGATGATCTCCCAATTCACCAGATCATTCGAATGAAGAATGGGCAGGCCCGGTACACAGTTAAACGATGACGCCGTCATATAATAATCCTCACCACTGGGACCAACACAGACATCGGGATCGGAATAGTCGGCGTTGATCACAGGATTGGTATAGGTACCATCTCCATTGTCAGGCGACCAGACTTCAGACTTATATTGGGCATGGGCCATAAGAGGCAAAGCTATAGTTAATAGGACTAGTTTTCTCATATTTGTTTGATCTTCAATTTATATGTATTGTCAGAATATTCTACTCGCATCACATGATCAGAAAGGCATTGTTTGGAGAGTGCTAATGCCACATGCCCCATTGTTCTTCGCAGATTGATTTCGACACAAGGATTCAATAAGAAGTGATGGTTATCCTCACCTCTCACCACCATCATGTCCACGCCGAAAGGACCGGCATATTGATCACGATAGACAGGTTCGAGATAAGCACAAATCTTTTCTTGAACAGCAGTCAGTAATTCTTCTGGTATATAACGGTTTATCATTTCTTGCTTTTCTTCTTCTGATGCAAGAATATTACCAATATAGGCACCATTCTGAGTATGGAATATCGAGAGTCCCAAACAACGTACATGACCTTGGCCATCACTCTCAAACTCCATACCAAAGTCCTTCACTTTATGACAAAAAGACTCTATGACAACGCTCCCTTGAGAGGCTATCACATTCTGTATCCAGCGTCGCTGATACTCATTAAGCTCTTTGTCAATAAATCGGATACCTCTTCCACTACTACTCCAGGGAGCCTTAATCACAATCTGCTGATAAATCCGAAGGGCTTGCTCCACCTCCGCCATCAAGTCCGCCTGCCAAGATTCTCCAATGGTTCCTTCGAACTCGAGTTCTCTCAACAAATCTACTGCATACTTACGATGCGACAGATCGCGAATCATGGCTATCTCCTCTTCCGTAGGCACCGCCGTCACACCATAGCGAAGCAGAAAACTGCGCAGCGCTAGATCCCAGCCCCAAGGTTCCACATGCGTGATGTTGAGCTTCGCTAACTGATGCTTATCCACAAAGCCATCGAAACCACGATGCATCACTCGGGCAAAATCACGTTGTGCAGCTTCCACATCCTCTACCAAGACATAGTCCTCAGAGGCCCAGATTGCTGGCAAATAACCTAGGTCGTGCCGAAGTTGTCTTCCAGCATGAGGCGAAGTGAAATTGCTGAGGTTTGCGGCCAGAGCAATATCGTGTTCCGGATTAAAAATATGTAGTGTTGCCATGTTTCAGGGCGCAAAGTTATATAAAAAAACTCAGTTCTCACTAAAAAAATTTGGTAATATGAATCTTTTGTGCTATTTTTGCACAATAATTCAAATAAAACTATCAATATGCCAGTAAAGATTCTTAGTGTAGACGACGAGATTGATCTCGAATTGCTGCTAACGCAATATTTCCGTCGTCAGATCAGGAAGGGAGAATATGAGTTTCAGTTTGCCCACAACGGACTGGAGGCATTGACCATGCTCCTCAAAGAAAAAGACTTCGATATTATCCTCAGTGACATCAACATGCCCGAGATGGACGGTCTGACACTCCTGACCAAGATCAACGAGATGCAGAACCCGGCCCTGAAGTGCATCATGGTATCCGCCTACGGTGACATGGGAAACATCCGTCAGGCCATGAACAATGGTGCTTTCGACTTTGCCACGAAGCCCATCGACCTTGATGACCTGAGTGTGACCATAGAGAAGGCCATTGAGCAAATCACCTACATCAAGCAGATGCAGAAGGAGCATACCCAGCTGGAGTCTATCAAGGGCGACCTGGCTGTGGCCCGCGAAATCCAGCAGGCCATCCTGCCACGCATCTTCCCACCCTTCCCGGAAAATGCCAGCCAGCTCGATATTGCCGCTTCGATGAATGCTGCCAAGGATGTGGGTGGCGACTTCTATGATTTCTTCCGCATTGACGACGACAATATCGGTTTCGTGATTGCCGATGTGAGTGGAAAAGGTGTGCCTGCAGCCATCTTCATGGCCGTGAGCAGAACGCTGATCCGCGCAACGGGCATCAGGGGTGTCAGTCCTTCGGAATGTATTACCTATTCGAACGGATTGTTGGAGAAGGAATCGGTCAACAATATGTTTGTGACCGTGTTCTATGGCATCTACAACATCAAGACTGGCGAGATCAGATATACCAACGCCGGTCATAACCCTCCATATGTACTGAAACAGAACGGCAGTCTGGAGCGATTTCCTGTATCTGGCAATATGGCCATCGGTATCTTCGGTGACTTCGAATATACGGAGGCCACACTCCAGCTGGAACATGGCGACACGCTCCTACTCTATACCGACGGTGTGACGGAGGCCATCAACCCCAGCGAGGAGGAGTTTACGGAAACACGTCTTGAGCAGACATTGAAGAAGGTGTCGGGACAGACCTGCCAACAGATCATCGACACCATCAAGGCCGATGTGAAGACCTTTGCCGACGGTGCAGAACAGAGTGACGACATAACACTGCTGGCACTGAAGAGACTATAAGAGGTGAGAGGTGAGAGGTAAGAGGTAAGAGAATAGTGAAGATTAGGAATATCATAACAGGTGTTGCGGGACTGCTGCTATGTGGCACAACAGCTGTCGGTTTCTTAGGCTGGCAGAGGGAAAGTCAGAAAGTGGAAGACCTGGAGAAGCAGGTGGCTATCATGCGACAGCAGGAGATGCGTTCTGCTATCGACAGGAGCGTGAGTGCCCAGATGGAGGAGCTGGCCAACGAGCAGCGAGAGATTTCCGACGAGAAGCGTGAGGAAGCCCTCCAGCAGACACGCGTGGCCAACGAGATGCGTCTGCGCTCAGAACTGGAAAGACAGAACGCCATCATCGCTGAGAAAAATGCCGTGGCTTCAGAGAAAAAGGCCCTGGAAGCTTCGGAGATAGCAGAAAACCAACGTAAGATGGCTGAGCACCAGCGAATCCTGGCAGAGATGTCCAAGCAAAAGGCAGACACACTCAGCTATATCGCCCTCGGACGTTCCTTGGGTTCGATCTCCACCATCCAGGCACAGGCAGGCAACGAGGATGTGGCCAATCTGCTCTGTTATGCCTCCTATCTTTATACCTCGCGCTATAGGGGTGACATCTATTACCCTGCCATCTTCCAGTCGCTCATGCAGTCGAGTAAGAGTATGACCACATGGACGGAGCATATGGGTGCGGTGATGAACCTGGAATATATGCCTGGTGAAGATAACCGACTGGTATCCGTGAGCAACTACGGTGAGGTCATACTCAGCGAAAGGCAGGGAAACCATCTACAGTCGAAGGTGCTCTTCAAAAACAGCAATTTTGATTTCCGCGATGTCATTATCAATCGTTCTACGGGCTGGATCTATGCCGTCAGCCGCACTGGTCATCTGGTAGTCATTCAGAACGACCTCAAGACCGTCAAAACCATTGTCATCGATAAGATGGAACACCCCATGCGACTGCATGACATCAGCGAGAACAACCTGCTGATTATCGGTGAGAACAGTCTGCAGCTGTTTGATCTGAAACGAAATATCATCAGGAGCACCAAGGAGCTGGACTTCCGCGTTACTATGGGTTCACGCAAGAGTGGCCTGCCTCTGCTTTTCGACGATCAGGGCAAGATGCATCTGGTGTCAGGCCTCGAGCATTTCGATACGGAAGATGTGCCTGTGCAAGGACAGGTGACAGCCTACTGTGAATCGAAGAACACCGGTATTGAGGCCTACGGTATGAGCGACGGCACCATCTGGCTGTGCTACAAGGATGGAAAGAAACAGAAGCTGTTAGGCCATCTCTCACGCATCTCGAAGATGAAACTCAACGGTCGACGGCTCTTCTCATCGAGTTACGACGGCAAGGTGAACCTCTGGATTACAGACAATGATAAGATTGAGCCCATGACCCTCATAGAGACGAAGAATTGGATCATGCACTTCAACTTCGACTCAACGAAGAACACGTTCTGGATGGGTGATGCCAAAGGCGGTCTGACAGCCGTTAACATCTCGGTGCCTATCATGGTGGAATCCGTCAAGAAGAAACTCACCCGTGACCTGACAACCGAGGAATGGAACTACTTCATCGGGCAGTCGGTGCCGTACGAGTCATTTTTAGTGAATAGTGAATAATGAATAGTGAATAGTTATGATGAAAAGGAAACCATACCATCAAGTGAATTGGATTGTGAAAGTACTGACAGTACTATTCACTATTCACTATTCACTATTCACTGCATCCACTGTCTCAGCGCAGGGCATTCCCTTCTTCCGGAATTTCATGTCAGAAGATTATCATGCCAACAACATGAACTTCGACATCGAGATCGATGAGAATGGTACGATATTTGTGGCCAATTTCGAAGGACTGATGTACTACGACCATGCCGAATGGCGCATCATCCGCACTCCGGGCATCACCCGCGTCACAGTGTGCTATCGGGCTGAGGACAACCAGATCTGGGTAGGTGGCTACAACTATTTCGGAAAGATTGAGAGGAAAGACAACGGCGTAATATTCCTCAAGAGAATTGGTAGTCAGGATCTGTTCCGTGGAGAGGTCAGGGAAATCTACGAAGAAAACGGCAAACTCCTCTTTATTGTCAGCAACGGCATCATCTATGAAGTGAAGGACGACCAGGTCAGTGTCTATAAAGAAGTCAATAAAGATCTGCTCAAGATAGGCATGCTCGACGTGGTGAACATCGAAGCCCTGGAGAGAGGTGATAAAGATGTGGCCATGAACGATACCGTATTGGAAGAATCCGTGGGCAACGGTCTCACTGCCATTGTGAGGAAGAATTCCGGACTGGTGATCAGAGACGACAACAGCCACACGAGTTATACCATCAACGATGAAAACGGAATATGTTCAAACAACCTTTCCTATGCCATCTTCGACAGCCGAGGACAGTACTGGGTAGCAACGGGCAAAGGTGTGTTCGCCGTTCAGATTCCATCCTCCTATTCCCGCTTCACGTCTCACGAAGGACTGATAGGTAGCGTATTGACATTAGAATCATTCAATGGAAAGATATATGTGGGCACCGACGATGGACTCTTCCGTCAGGAAGGCATGCGCTTTGTCAGGGTATCCGGTATCAACCATGCCTGTTGGGATCTGGAGGAAAGTGGCAACAGCCTGTTAGCGGCTACAGCCGAGGGCATCTATCGTCTGTCTGCTGATGGAAAGGTGAGCCATCTGACAACGACAACCTCGTTTATCTTATTGGAGGATGGTAATACCATCTATAGCGGAGAGATCAACGGTATCTATCAGCTTCAGGCCAACGGTCAGAACCACACGAGGGTTTGTAACCTGGAGAATGTCAGAAAGCTCCTGAAGGACGACAACGGTGTGATCTGGGCACAGAATCTGTATGGTTCCATCTGGCTCAAGAAACCTGGCGACAACTTTAATCTCTATAAGACAGGCAATACGAAAGAGACCATGTCGACCATCGTTCCTCTGAAAGGAAAAATAGAGATTGTCAATGCTGAAAGTGCCAAGCCTTTCCCCTATCCCCTCTACTCTTTCATCGATGACAAAGGAATCACCTGGCTGACAAATAATGAGGGAAAGGGCCTCTACCGTTGGAAGGACGGCAAACGACTGGACGATCTGCAGCAGCAGCTGTTCCCCCTACACGAGACAATCGTCCGTGCCCTTTACATCAAGGACAATCTGGTCTGGATTGGCAGTGACAACGATCTGACAGCGATCGACCTCAATGTGAAAGACCCGATGCTGAACATCAAGCCCGAGCTCTTTATCCGCTCTGTAGTATTAAACGGCGACAGCATTCTTTGGGGAGGCTTCGGAAAGATGCCGGAGAAGCTGGCCGATCTGAACCACTCTGAGGATAATCTGGCATTTACCTTCTCGCTTACCTATACCTCCATCGTAGGAAAGACACTTTACAGATACAGGTTGGACGATGGCAAATGGAGTGCATGGTCTACCAACACCCATGCCACCTTCACCAGTATATCCGACGGTGTCCACGCTTTCAGTGTACAGGCAAGGGATGCCTTTAACAGACAGTCAGACATCGTCAGCATACAGTTCAGGATCACCCCACCCTTCTACAAGCAATGGTACATGAACCTCATCTACCTGCTCATCCTGTTTGCCATCTTCTATGTCCTCTTCAGGTTACGCCTGCGCAAACTGGAGAAAGACAAGATCCGTCTGGAGAGAATGGTACAGGAGCGTACGGCAGAAGTGGTGAGACTGGAGAAGATGGCTACCGTGGGTAAACTCACGCAGGGCCTCATCGACCGTATCCTGAACCCGCTGAACTATATCAACAACTTCGCCAAGCTCTCCGAGGGTCTTGTGAAAGATGTGAAGGCCAACGTTGAGGACGAGAAGGAACAGATGAACGAAGACAACTACGAAGATACGATGGACGTGCTCGACATGCTCGGCGGAAACTTGCAGAAGGTGGGTGAGCACGGACAAAATACCACCCGCACCCTCAAGGCGATGGAAGAGATGCTGAAGGACCGTAGCGGAGGTGTCATCGAGACAGAGCTCACCTTCATTCTCAAACAGAACAAGGAGATGCTCGAGAAATACTATTCTCAGGAGATGGCCGACCACCATATCCGCCTGGTCTTCGACATCCCTGACACCCCTGTGCCCATAGAGGCCAACCCCGAACAGCTGAGCAAGACCTTCATGAGTATCTTCGCTAACTCTATCTATGCAATGGTGAAGAAGGCCCAGCGCACCACCTACGAACCGGAGCTGAGCACGAAGGTCACCACCGTCGGAAAAAACATCACCATCGTCATCCGCGACAATGGTATCGGTATCGAGGAAACGATTATCAACAAGATCTTCGACCCGTTCTTCACCACCAAACCCACTGGCGAAGCCTCTGGCGTTGGACTCTACCTCGCCCATGAGGTGATACAGAACTACGGTGGCGACATCCGCGTCGATTCCGTCAAAGATGAATTCTGCGAGTTTACCATCACGTTGCCCGCACTAATGAAATAAGCTTATGGAACAAACCATCGAACAACTCCAAGAGCAATTGAAGAAGCAGGAGAAGCTCGCCTCATTAGGGCTCCTCAGTGCCGGTATTGCCCATGAGATCCAGAATCCCCTGAACTTCGTCATCAACTTCAGTAAGATGTCTGACAAACTTCTGAAAGACCTCACAGAGATTGTAGAAGACAACGAGGACAAGTTGCCTGAAGCCGACCGCGAGGACCTGGAAGACATCGTTGCCGACCTGAAGGAGAACATGGCTAAGATCGTAGAGCACGGTGAACGTGCCATCAGCATCATCCAGGGCATCCTGCTTGTTTCCAGAGGCAAGGAAGGTCAGTTCCTGCCTACCGACATTGTGAAACTCGTGAAGGAATACGTGTGGCTCTCCTATCACGCCATGCGTGCCAACCATAAGGGCTTCAACATCAGCATCCATGAGCAGTATCAGGAAGGTCTGCCACCGATCATGGTCATTCCGCAGGATCTCAGCCGTGCCGTGCTGAACCTCATGAACAATGCCTGCTACGCCGTGCGAAAGAAGAGCCAGACGGCTGGCGAGGACTATAAGCCGGAAGTCATCATCAGTGTGGAAGTCAGGGACGAACAGCTCATCATCACGCTGAAAGACAATGGCGAGGGTATGAACGACGAGGTGAAGCAGCGCCTCTTCGAGAACTTCTTCACCACCAAGCCCGCCGGACAAGGTACAGGCTTGGGCATGGGTATTATCCGCAACATCATCGAAGAAAGACATGGCGGAAAACTGACGTTTGAATCGACAGAAGGCCAAGGCACCTCCTTCACCATCACTATACCCATCAGAAAATGAGAATGAGACGACACCTTATTATAATAATAGGATTCCTGTTGACGACCCTCTCTGTCAGCGGACAGGAAAACATACGTCAGATCTATAATCAGGCAGAGAGCGAATACGATATCGGACGCATCGAGCAGGCCATTCTGCTGTTGCAGGACAATATCACTGCCTTCCAGGGCAATCTCAAACAGAGTGCCTACCGACTGCTGGCCCTCTGCTGGCTAGGTCTCGATGATACCAAGAAAGCAGAGCAAGCCACCCAGAGTCTGCTGAATGCCGACCCCTACTATACCGCCTCACCCCAAGACCCGCAGCGATTCATCGATATGGTGGAGAACCTCCGCTCGGGCCTCACGGCAAAGGTCACCACAGCCTCCAGTCAGGCAGAGTCATTGGCAGAGGTTCCTGTGCCCATCACCCTCATCACAGAGGATATGATCCGTAACTGTGGCGGACAGAACCTGCAGGAAGTGCTCGCCACCTACGTGCCAGGCATGAACATCATCGACTGCAACGACGACATCAACATTGCCATGCGAGGCATCTACAGTAATGGTCAGGAGAAAATCCTCATTATGCTCAACGGCCATCGCATGAACAGCTACTGTACCAACATTGCCTCACCCGACTTCAGCGTCAGCCTTGAGAAGATCAAGCAGATAGAGGTGCTGCGAGGACCTGCCTCATCGCTCTATGGCGGTGTGGCACTCACAGGTGTGGTGAACCTCATCACCAAACAAGGTGCTGATGTCGACGGTGTGAAGGTAAAGGCAGGCGTAGGTAACTACGGACAGCTGCGTGGCGACATCATCCTCGGCAAGCGCTATTTCGACCTCGACCTGCTGGTATGGGGCAGTCTCTACAAGAACAACGGTGAGGAGATGAAAGTACCGGAAGAGCGATTCGAAGAAGACATCTACGACATGCCCTACGACCACTTCAAGGTAGGACGTATCGGCAACAAACCCTCGCATGATTTCGGCATACAGCTGAAATGGAAAGACATGCAGTTCCTCTATGACGCCCGATTCTCACAGATCGTGGCACCTTTCACCATGAGTACGCTGGCCAAGACCTACGACTGGGACAGGTATAAATCGATGAACGGCTATTCACCCAGCTTTGCTACAACATCGCACCATGTTGACCTGAGCTACAGCCGACAGTTTAACAAACTCTACCTCAAAGGCAACATCGCCTACGACAACTCCGACCTGACACACTATCAGGTGCTTCTCGACA
>Ga0265298_10010713_pt1 | contig 10809 bp, 11 predicted proteins | sample AusTroGonzalo_MG_3_FD_193486 | JGI IMG/M metagenome (GOLD analysis project Ga0265298, IMG submission 193486) | Bovine rumen microbial communities from tropical cattle in Woodstock, Queensland, Australia - Gonzalo_01 | ecosystem: Host-associated > Mammals > Digestive system > Stomach > Rumen ...
TTTTTGTCATGCACCTGTGCAAACGTTTGCTGACTCTGATCAGGTTTTGCTCCTCACTTTTTCCGTTACTTCGCGTTTTATCAGCATTTTCGCCATGTAAATGTTAAAAATCATCAGATTTTGCGCAACAAAAAATGAGGCATTTCCTTAAAACACCTCATTGTATCCATCCGCATTCCTTGTCCGAAGGGGTTAGGGGGTTCGGCGCGCCCGGAAAACTGTCCAGTGGACAGTTTTCAGCAGAGAACGGGCGGCAGCCCAGGACAACCGGAAAGCCCCCTTATAACAATTTCTTTCTCATGACATCCGGATCCATAAACGCCAGATCCGCCGGCGGCACATCAAACAGCGTCTTGCACCTGAAAAACACACAAACAGACTCACCGATTGCTATTTTCAAACAAGTCATCTCCACTGATTACATTGATAACATTTCCTGCATGTTCATTATAAGCCAGACCGTTAGATGTGACCATCGTCAGATGAATTGCCTTGTTTGTTTTAGTCTCTGCTTGGAAAACACTGATTTTGTTTGACAACTGCTTTTCGTATTGAGCATCAATCACAAATACTTCATTAGAGCATTTCATTTCGCAGAGATTAATCACACCGTCTTTACGGTCAATCAACAGATCAATCTGGACACCAGGTGACGAAAACTTGCTTCTCCAAGGATATACCAGTGTCCCGACAGCCCGAATACCAAGAGATTCTTTGATCTGTGGAATATGGTTCAGGCAGAGAACTTCAAATGCATTTCCACGCCAGGCATAATAGCCGGGCGTCCCGACAAAATCAATCCAGGATTGTAATTCGCCGTTTTCGAGAAATTTGAGTGAATAGAGCATAAACGGATCAATCAGTTGATAAAGAAAACCCTGCTTTGCTGAGGCACTACTCTTATATTTCCTGATAAAGCCGCATTGTTCCAGTTCAGACAGTGCTTTAGTCAATTTATCATTATTACCGATAGAACTGTTCTCGGCAAGTTCTTTTCTTGTTACCCCATGCCTTTTTTCTGCCATCATTCGAATGATTGTGGCATGTTTTTCCGCATTTTTAAATAAAGATGAAAAAAGTCTCTTGGATTCATAACGCAGCGGTCCATTTTCCTGATAGCATAATTCATCAATGTTCTGTGCGAGACTGAGTCTCGAATTCAACAGATTCAAATAGAAAGGAATACCGCCAAAGACCATGTAGGCTTCCATCAACTGCAATCTTGACAGAATGATATTGTTTGCTTTGCAAAGATCCTCGCATTCCTGAAGCGTAAAAGGAAGCAAGTGTATCTGCCTTGTTATTCGGTTATAGAATCCCCCGTGGCTGTCTGTCAGATGGTTGATAATCCAGGAAGTTGCCGAACCACACACAATCAGAACCAGATCTTGCTGGACAGAACCCCAGCTATTCCAGAAATAATCCAATGCCCGTCGAAAATCAGAGCGGGCAGTATCCATCCAGGGGACTTCATCCAGAAAGATAATTCTCTTACCGGATACATCTCTTTTTACTGTTTCTTTTTCCAGAATCGTTTTTAGTCTGGAAAAAGCCTCCAACCAATCCGTTGGAATCTTTCGATCGGGACATCCATATTCTTTCAGCGCATTGTTGAATACTTTTAATTGATCTCTGGTATTTCCGTCTGCGATTCCCGTTGAATAGAAGGAAAAACGATCGTTGAAAAATTGTCTGATTAAAAATGTCTTTCCTACTCGCCGACGGCCATAAACCGTTATAAATTCAGGTCTGGGTGATTTCAGGCAATCCGTCAGAATCTGCTGTTCCTTTTTTCTTCCGATCATCCACATTGGATATTTCTCCTTTTTAATTGGCTTACTTAATTGTTTTTTTTATATTTTAGCCATTTATAAGCAACATCTTGTCATTATTTGGCTTTTTTATTATACGTGCCTGTGCAAATAAGTCAATATAATTTCAAACAAAAAGACCGAACCTGCTTCGGTCTTTTCTGTATGGCTTGTCTGACTGGTTACTTCACAACAGTTTCTTTCTCATCACATCCGGATCCATAAACGCCAGATCCGCCGGCGGCACATCAAACAGCGTCTTGCACCCGAAGATCTCCCGCCCGTTCATCCGGACCACCGCCCTCGCGCAGGCCACCAGCACGGAAGCCGTGAATTCAGGATTGGAATCCAGCTTCAGTGAGAACTCCATCACATGCCTGTGGCTGCCGTCCCCGGTGGAGCCGCAGCGGATCACCTGGCCGCCGTGCGGCAGTTCCATATGATCCCGCTTCATCTCTTCTTCGGTAATGAAAGTCACCGTCGTATCGTAGTCGGCAAAGTAGTTCGGCATTTCCTTGATCTGCTTCTCGATCAGCACCTTGTCTGCGCCGTCCTCCGCCACCACATAGCACTCGCGGGTATGCTTCTGCCGTGTGGTCAGGTCGGGATTCTCCCCGTTCCTGACCTTCTCCAGTGCTTCCTGTACGGGTACGGTATACTGCCGTGCGTCCTTAACGCCCGGGATCCGGCGGATCGCGTCGCTGTGCCCCTGGCTGACGCCGCGCCCCCAGAAGGTATAGTCTTTCCCGTCCGGCAGCACGATGTTCATGTACAGCCGGGCCAGGGAGAACAGGCCGGGATCCCATCCGGCGCTGATGATCGCCGTATGCGCATGCGTAAACGCCGCCTTGTCCACATTGGCAAAATGCTCGGGAATCCGCGCGTGGGTATCAAAGGAATCCACCACATTGAAATACTTGACCAGCATGGGAGTCATCTCCGGCAGGTCAGAAGCACTGCCGCCGCAGATGATCATCGCGTCAATCTCGTCGGCATATTCTTCCGCCTCCTCCGCCGCGTAAACCGGCGCGCCGGTCAGCGTCTTCACCGTCTTCGGGTCCCGGCGGGTAAACACGCCGAACAGTTCCATATCCGGATTCTGCCGGATCGCCAGCTCCACGCCCTTTCCCAGATTCCCGTAACCGTAAATCCCGATCTTCATCATGCGTTTCCTCCCAGCAAATCCTTCATATCATACATTCCCGCCGGCTTTCCGACGAGGAACGCCGCCGCCTTCAGGCTTCCCTCCGCGAAAACGCCGCGGCTGAATGCCTCGTGCTTCAGGGTAATCCGCTCATTCTGCGTCCCGATCATCACCTCGTGGACGCCCACGATGTTCCCCATCCGGATCGCGTGCATGCCGACCTCATCCTTTGTCCGCTTTCCCAGTCCGCTGCGGCCGCAGTTGGCCTCCGCCGCCGGCCGCACTTCCTTCACGGCGTTGAAAAGCGCCAGGGCCGTTCCGCTGGGAGCGTCCAGTTTCCGGTCGTGATGCTGTTCCACGATTTCGATCTCGCCGTCCGGATACAGGGCCGCCGCCCGCTTGACCAGGTCGGTCAGCACAGCGATGCCAAGGGAGTAATTGGCCGCCAGGAAAACCGGGATCTTCTGCGCCGCTTCCTGAATGCGGGCCTTTTCCTCTTCCGTCTGCCCCGTTGTTGCCAGCACCACCGGAAGCCCTTTTCCTTCCGCAAAATCAAGCAGCGCGCCGGTCATGCTGTGATGGCTGAAGTCGATGATTACGTCCGCGTCCGTCTTGCAGTCCGCAAAGGAAGAAACGCAGATCCCGTCCGCCGGGATCATCGGATCCACGCCCGCAACGATCTCGCTGTATTCGTCCCGCTCGGCGCAGGCGCGCACTTCCCGTCCCATGTGTCCGCCGTATCCGCACAGAATGATTTTCATTCCTGAACCTCCAGTCCGGCTTCGCGCATCAGCTCAAGCAGCTTCTGCCGGTTGCCTTCTTCCATCTCCACCAGCGGCAGCCGCAGCAGGTTCCGGCCGTAGCCGATCGCCGCGCAGGCCGCTTTTGCCGGAATGGGATTCGTCTCGATCATCAGCTGGTTCATCAGGGAGAGCAGTTTCAGCTGCAGCGCCGCGGCGCCCTGCACATCCCCGCTGAAGAAGCGGCTGCAGATTTCCGCCGTTTCCTTCGGCAGGATGTTGGCAATCACGGAGATAATCCCTTTGCCGCCCAGGCTCAATGTCGGAACGATCTGATCGTCACACCCGGAATAGATATCCAGCTCATCACCGCACAGCAGTCTTTCCTTCGCCACCTGGCTGATGTTCCCGCAGGCTTCCTTCACCGCAGCAATCTTTTCGTGCTTTGCCAGCACTGCCAGCGTTTCCGGCAGCATGTTCAGCCCCGTCCGGGAAGGAACATTGTACAGGATACAGGGAACGCTGCTCGCGTCGGCGATCGCCGAAAAACTGGCGATCAGGCCGCGCTGGGTTGTCTTGTTATAGTAGGGCGTCACCAGCAGCACCGCGTCCGCCCCGGCTTTGCAGGCCGTCTGTGTCCGCTCGACGGCATGGGCCGTATTGTTGGACCCGGTCCCGGCAATCACCGGCACCCTGCCCGCCACGCGCTTCACGCAGAAAGCGATCACATCCTCGTGCTCCCTGTCGGTCAGGGTACTTCCTTCCCCTGTGGTCCCGGCGGCAACGATGCCGTTGATCCCGCCGGCCAGCTGATCGTCAATCAGGCGGCCGAACGCGTCCCAATCCACGCCTTCTTCGGTAAAAGGCGTGATGATCGCCGTCGCGGCGCCTGTAAATACCGTGTTCTTCATTCCGGAGCACCTCCCGAAATATTCATCCGAAAAGCAATGTACCTCATGAAAACCTATTCGTCAATCCCTTAATCCGTAATCACCAGATCCACCGGCACATCCGTTTCCTCCGCCGGCAGATCTGCCCGCAGCAGCCGCTGAAAGCAGAGGCAGACCGTCATTCCTCCGTGCTTCGCCAGGAACCGGTCGAAATATCCGGCGCCGTGGCCCAGCCGGATCCCGTTCGGCGTTGCGGCCATACAGGGGACCAGGATCACCTCCGGTTCCGGAATCTCCGTTCCTTCCGGCAGCGGTTCCGGTTCCGGAATGCCGAGTCTCCCGGTCTTCATCCCGCTCAGGTCCGTCACCGGAACGGCGACCATATTCTCCCGGTCCACGCAGCAGGGCAGCAGCAGGGTCTTGCCTTCCTCCAGTGCCGCTTCAATCATTTCCTTCGTATCCGGCTCCTCCGGCATACTGACATAGGCCATCACGGTCTTCGCCTTCTGCCAGGCCGGCAGGGCCAGCACCTGCCGGGCAATGGATCGGCTGGCTTCCGCCCGGTAAGCCGGATCCAGATTCATCGAAACCTGCCGCGTTTCCATCCGGATCCGCTGTTTCTCTCCTCCCGCTCCGCCGTACCGCATTTCTTTTCTTTCCTCCTGCCGAAGGTCCAGGGGTTCCGCACGCCCGGAAAACGAGCCGGTGTGCTCGTTTTCAGTAAGCATAGGCTCCAGTGGAGCCTATGTTGGAGGCGGCAGCCCAGGGCTCTCGGAAAGCCCTGATTGCACAAACACATGATGCCCGAAGGGTCCAGGGGCAAAGGCGCCAGTGGCGCCTTTGTTGGAAGGGTAGGAAAGCCCCTGGTCGCACCCTCAGGTGCGAAATCCCTTTTCATCGGATAAAACAGTATAACATAACCTCTCTGTTTATGCTGTTTTACGCTTGTTTTTCATCCACACCCTGTGTTACTATGGAGACCGAAGGGGTTTGGGGGCAAAGGCGCCAGTGGGTTCGTAACGCTCGGAGAAAGAGCCAGTGGCTCTTTCTCAGTGAAGAACGGGCGGCAGCCCTGGTTTGTTGGAAGGGCAGGAAAGCCCCCAATATTAAAAGAAAGTAGTGAAAGAAGCGTTCACATGAGCATAGCGGTGATCGGAGCCATCTTCGTGGACATCAAGGGCTACCCCCATGCCTCCTATATCCCCGGCGGCCGCAACGCCGGCAAAGTGCGCTATGTCCACGGCGGCGTCAGCCGGAACGTTGCCGAGGACCTCGGCAACCTTGGCCTGGCCCCGCAGTTCATCTCTCTCACGGATTATTCCGGGTCCGGGGAAGATGTCCTTTCCCGCCTCCGGGAGCACGGGGTTGATACCAGCCTTGTCCGGAGGGAACCGGACGGGATGGGCGCCTGGCTGGCTGTCTTTGACAACAACAACGATGTCTGCGCCTCCATCTCCCACCGGCCGGATCTCATGCCCCTCCTCACCATCCTGCAGGAAGAAGGCAACCGCATCTTCAGCGGGGCGGACAGCGTCCTGATCGAACTGGATCTGGAACAGCCTTTGGTTGAAGAAATCTATCGGCTGAAAGAAAAATACGGCACCCGTGTCTACGCCGCCGTATCCAATATCAATATTGCCCTGGACCGCCGGGAATATCTGCAGCAGACCGATTGTTTCGTCTGCAACCGGCAGGAAGCCGGCATCCTTTTCTCCAGGGACTTCGAAAGCGAAGATCCTGAGCATCTTGCTGACATTCTCGCTGAATGCGTGAAGGATGGCAATATTCCGGCCATGGTGGTCACTCTCGGCGCAGACGGCGCCGTCTGGGCGGACCGGCAGGGTTCCTGCGGTGTCTGTCCTCCGCAGCAGGTTCCCGTCGCGGATACCACCGGTGCCGGTGACGCCTTCTTCTCCGGTGTCGCCGCCGGCCTGACCTACGGCAAACCGCTCCCCGAAGCCTGTGCCATCGGCACCCGCCTCGCCTCCTCCGTCATCTGCTCCCTGGAAAACACCTGCCCGCGTTTCCTTCCCTCTGAATTCGGCCTGAAAATTTAATCCCTTCAAACATTACCGGCGGACGGGAATCCCGTCCGCCGGCTTTTCATTATTTTTCTATTGTATCCGAAGGTCCAGGGGTTCTGAGCGCCCCCTTATTTCATTTCCATTCCAGCGCCGAAGTCAGCACTGTCACCTTCTCCGCATCCACGGTAAGAAGCCCTTCCTCAATAGTGCCTTCCTTCCGCTCCCCTTCCGCGGTTTCCACCACGCAGTTGCTTTTCACAACCGCCGTCACGAAGGGGATATGCCCGGCCAGGATGGCCAGGTCACCGTCCGCCCCCCGCAGGATCAGCATCTCCGCGTCCCCGCGGAACAGATCCCCGTCCGGGGACGAAATGATCAATGGGAAGGTTTTCACGCTTTGCCGCCTTTCTTCGCCTTTTCAATCACATCGTCAATCGTGCCGGCAAAGAGGAAGGCGCTTTCCGGCAGATCGTCATGCTTGCCTTCGATGATCTCTTTGAAGCCTCTGAGGGTTTCGCTCAGCGGCACATACACACCGGGCAGGCCGGTGAACTTCTCGCTGACGAAGAACGGCTGACTCAGGAACCGCTGGATCTTACGGGCCCGGGTCACCAGCAGTTTGTCATCCTCTCCCAGTTCATCCATACCCATGATGGCGATAATATCCATCAGTTCGTTATAGCGCTGCAGGATCCGCTGCACTTCGCGGGCGATTTTGTAGTGTTCTTCGCCCAGAATCTCCGCGCTCAGGATCCGGCTGGTGGAATCCAGCGGGTCCACTGCGGGATAGATACCCTGGCTGGCGATCGCGCGGGAAAGCACCGTCGTCGCGTCCAGGTGGGCGAAAGTAGTCGCGGGCGCCGGGTCCGTCAGGTCGTCCGCAGGCACGTAAACAGCCTGGACGGAAGTGATGGAACCCTTATGGGTGGAGGTAATGCGCTCCTGCAGCACGCCCATCTCCGTTGCCAGCGTCGGCTGATAGCCGACGGCGGAAGGCACGCGGCCCAGCAGAGCGGAAACCTCGGAGCCGGCCTGGGTGAAACGGAAGATGTTATCGATGAACAGCAGCACGTCCTGGTTTTCCACATCGCGGAAGTATTCCGCAACGGTCAGTCCGCTCAGGCCGACGCGCATACGGGCTCCCGGAGGCTCGTTCATCTGGCCGTAGACCAGCGCCGTGTTCTTCAGCACGCCGCTTTCCTTCATTTCATAGTAAAGGTCGTTACCCTCACGGGTCCGCTCGCCGACGCCGGTGAACACGGACAGGCCGCCGTGCTGTTTGGCAATATTGTTGATCAGTTCCATGATCATGACCGTCTTGCCCACGCCCGCGCCGCCGAACATGCCGATCTTGCCGCCCTTGGCGTAGGGGCAGATCAGGTCGATAACCTTGATGCCCGTTTCCAGGATCTCCGTGGAGGTGGACAGTTCCTCAAAGGTCGGGGCGGGACGGTGAATGTCCCAGCGTTCTTTCGTCTCCACCGCGGGGCCGTCATCCACCACATCGCCCAGCACGTTGAAGATCCGGCCCAGCGTTTCCCGGCCGACGGGGACAGAAATGCCCTTGCCGGTGTCTGTTACGGTCACGCCGCGCTGCAGTCCGTCCGTTGAACCCATGGCAATGCAGCGGACCGTGTTGTCGCCGATATGCTGGGCCACTTCCACTGTCAGCGTCTGGTCGCCGATCGGCAGCGTCAGCGCGTTATAAATGGCAGGCAGCTGGCCCTCCGCGAAGTGAACGTCCACCACAGGTCCCATGACCTGGGCAACGATTCCCGTGTTTACCTTTTCCACAATTCAAGTCTCCTTCCTGACAAATAGAGGAATCCGACATTCTCCACTCTTCACTCTGAAATCAGAGCCCCGATCCGGCGACAATTTCCGTGATCTCCTGCGTGATGGAGTTCTGACGCGCCCGGTTGTACTGCAGCTGCAGGTTGTCGATCATCTCCTGCGCGTTCTTGCCGGCGGAATCCATCGCCATCCGGCGCGCCGCCACTTCGCAGGCGAAGCTTTCGCGCACGCAGGCTGCCAGCAGGCCGCTCACATAGGTCGGAACCGCGGCATTCAGCACGCTCTGTTCATCCGGTTCAAACAGCGGGGCAGCTTCCGCGTTCTCCTTCTTTTCCTGCTTCTCCAGCGGCAGCACCCACAGCAGCGTTGCCTCCTGGCTCATCATCGAGCGGTACCGGGTATACAGGATGCCCAGCCTGCCGAACTTGCCGTCCAGGAAATCCCGGCACAGCTCGTCCGCCAGTTTCTTCGCGTCGGTGGCCGGAAACTTTTCGGAGGAAACGAAGGGCTTGCCCCAGTGCTCGCACGCGCGCTTGCCGATCGGGATGACCTCCGCGTCCGGTTCCGTTGCCGCCAGGCGGAAGATATTCGCATTATACCCGCCTGCCAGGCCCCGGTCGCCGGCAATCACGATCAGCCGGGTTCCCTCTCCGGCGGGCTGCATATACGGCGTCCGCTCGCACTCCGGCGAGGAGCGGAGCACGGAAACCACATCGTCCATCGCCGCAGCATATTCCCTGCTCTGGTTCATGACCCGGGTCGCCTTGCGGATCTTCGAAGCCGCCACCAGGCCCATCGCCTTGGTCAGGTGCAGGGTGGAATCCACGCTCCGGATGCGGGTCCGCAGTGATTTGATATCAGCGCCCATCCGTTACCCCCTGAATTCTGTCAGAGCTTTCTTCATTTCTTCAATATCGCTGTCTTCCCAGCTGCCCGCCTCGATCCGGTCCAGCAGCTGGCCGTGCCGGTCGTGCAGGTAGTCAAACAGCTTCTTTTCGTACGCGGCGACGTCCTTCACTTCCACGTCGTTCAGGTACCCATTGATCACCGCGTACACAATGGCCACCTGGCAGCCCACTTCCACCGGCGCGGAACGTCCCTGCTTCAGTACTTCCACGATGCGCTCGCCCAGGGCCAGCCGGGCCTTGGTGTCCGCATCCAGGTCGCTGCCGAACTGGGAGAAAGCCGCCAGCTCGCGGTACTGGGCATACAGCAGTTTCAGCTCGCCGGCCACCTTCTTCATGGCCTTGATCTGGGCGGAACCGCCCACGCGGCTGACCGAGATACCGGGGTTGATGGCGGGCCGGATACCGCTGTGGAACAGTTCGGTCTCCAGGAAGATCTGGCCGTCCGTGATGGAAATCACGTTCGTCGGGATATAGGCCGAAACGTCGCCCGCCTGGGTCTCGATGATCGGCAGGGCCGTGATCGATCCTCCGCCGTACTCCGGCGCGATACACACCGCGCGCTCGAGCAGCCGGGAGTGCAGATAGAACACGTCGCCCGGATAGGCTTCACGTCCCGGAGGCCGGCGGATCAGCAGGCTCAGGGCGCGGTAGGCCACCGCGTGTTTGGAAAGGTCGTCGTAGATGATCAGCACATCCTTGCCCTTCTCGCGGAAATATTCCGCCATCGCGCATCCGGAATAGGGAGAAATGTACTGCAGCGGCGCGCTCTCCGAGGCGCTCGCGCACACGATGATCGTATAGGGCATGGCCCCGGCCTTTTCCAGTTCCTGCGCAATCTGCACCACGCTGCTCTTCTTCTGGCCGATGGCGACGTAGATACAGATCTCGTTCTTGCCCTTCTGGTTGATGATCGTATCCACGGCGATCGTGGTTTTGCCGGTCTGCCGGTCACCGATGATCAGCTCGCGCTGACCGCGGCCGATCGGGATCATGCTGTCGATGGCCTTGATGCCGGTCTGCAGCGGAACACTGACGCCTTTCCGCTGGATGATGCCGGCGGCGATCGCTTCGATCGGGCGGGTTCCGTCGGTTTCCACCGGGCCCTTGCCGTCAATCGGCTCGCCCAGCGCGTTCACCACGCGGCCCAGCAGGCCCTCGCCCACGGGCACGGAAAGCGCTTCGCCCGAGCGGTAGACCAGGCTGCCTTCCTGAATGGAGTCCTTGTCCGACAGGATGGCGACGGAAACCGTCTCCTCCTCCAGGTTCTGCGCCACGCCGAAGCTGCCGTCCTCAAACCGGAGCAGCTCGTTGGCCATGCAGGAGCGGAGACCGTACACCGTGGCGATGCCGTCGCCGACGGTGATGACCGTCCCGTTCTCCTTCATTTCGATCTTGGATTCGTACTGTTTGATCTGTTCCTTGATAATGCTGCTGATCTCTCCTGCCTTGGAGCTCATGAGTTCATCACTTCCTTGATCTCTTCAAGCTTGTTCCGTAT
>Ga0265298_10010716_pt1 | contig 10807 bp, 7 predicted proteins | sample AusTroGonzalo_MG_3_FD_193486 | JGI IMG/M metagenome (GOLD analysis project Ga0265298, IMG submission 193486) | Bovine rumen microbial communities from tropical cattle in Woodstock, Queensland, Australia - Gonzalo_01 | ecosystem: Host-associated > Mammals > Digestive system > Stomach > Rumen ...
GGAGAGGTCTTCGCCGGATACCTCAATCGCGTTGAGGCGCTTGGCCCACGGGGTGAGGAGGAAGGCCTGACGGCTGAGGCTGGTCTGCTGGCGGCGCAGCGCGAGCAGCTGGTTGCTCTCCTCGGGAGGTACGGACACCATGCTTTCCATCTTCTCCTTCTGCCGCAGGATTTCCAGGCGTGCCTTCGAGAGCAGCTGCTGGAGGCGGATGAGGCGGTTCTTGTGGTAGCGGTCGATGAGGAGGAAGAGTAGGGCGCCGGCGAGCAGCAGCACGAGAATGGCCGACACCAGGACGGAGGTGATGCGCTCGCGGCGGGCCTTCTCGCGGCGGGCCTGCATCTCGAGTTCGTGACGGCTCTTCAGCTCGGCCAGCTCGGTTCCGTTCCACTGGCGCCAGGCCGAATCCGCCAGCACCGTGTAGCGCTCCATGTAGTAACGGACAGAGTCGGGATGTCCGAGCTGGAGACTTAGCGGCGCCATCTTGCGGCAGATGTTGGCCTGCGTGAAGAGCTCCTCGTCCTCCTGAAGCGCCAGACGGAAGCAGACGGCAGCGGAATCGGCCTGACCAAGTCCGAGGAAGGCGTCACCCAGGACGCTATAGACCGCTCCGAACGCCTTGCCGCTCAGGCATTCGTAGGCGTGAGTCTTGGCCGCAGCGTAGTCCTCGCGGAGGTAGCAGTCGAGCTTGGCCGCCTCGAAATGAGCCTTCTGCTTCAGTCCCTCCGACGCACGTGGATGAGCGATGAGCCCACTGAGCAGGGCATCCGCCTGGTCGGCGACACCGAGATTGATGAGGGTTCGCGCAATGTGATAGTTGTTGACCAGCGTATCGCGCTCGGAGACCGATGGCGAGCGGTTAAAGGCCTCGTAAGCCGCGAGGGCCTCGTCGAACATGCCGCGGTTGGCGTAGTGATGGCCGAGCTGCTGGCAGCAGAGGGCGTAGTAGCGCGACGTGGTGTCGGGGAACAGCGGCCGGGCAGTCAGGAAGGCCTCGACGGCTCCGATGTCATTGCCCTGGTCGGCATAGACGCAACCGAGTGAGTACCACGCCATTGCGGCATAGTAGTGAGGACGGCGCGGGCGGCCGTAGTAGTCGGTGGCGACACGGATGAGCGAGTCGGACGTGAGGGGAACGAAACATTTATATTCTGCCTGTGTGCGCAAGATGGCGTAGAGAGTCTGTTCGCTGTTCACTGATAGCTGTTCACCAGAAAGGCTGTCCAGCAGGGCAAGCGCTTCGCGTGGCGAGGTTTCCAGCAGGGCCTCGGCTGTCTGGAGTCTGTCGCTCTTTTCCTGATGGCACGAAACAAGCAGCAGGGCCAGCGAGGCCGCTGCTGCAAGAAGAATCTGTCGGATGTTAACGTGGGTCATAATGGGGTCTTTTGTCTTTTCGGGGGCAAAAGTACACCTTCTTTCCCTTACGTTCCAAACTTTTTGCGTGACAAAAACGTGACAATTTCAGAATCAGAACTGCATGCTGCGCCACTGGTCGGCCACTTGCGAGGTAGCGGTGGTGGCGGGAGTCTGCGACTTGCGCATCTTCAGCTGGGGGGCACGGTTGGAAACGTTGCGATGGATGCGGTCGGAGAGCAGGCCGTAGTTGATCATGCCGCCCGTCTCCTGCATCTCCTTCAGCAGGTAGTAGGTGAAGAGGCCGTGTCCCTGCTCGGGATAGCCCTGGGCGGTCTCGTTGCCCTGTGCGGCCGAGAAGACGACCACATTACCGCCGCCGAGGGTGGCATCCTCAGCCTCGATCTCGACACCGCGCAGGCCGTCGGTGACGCCTTCGTTCTCGCGGTTGACGCCGCTGAAGCAGGCATCGAGGAAGACGCTGGTCTGATGGAAGGCGAGGTCGCCCAGCTTAGCGTAGAAGGCGTCGAGGGCGATGCCGCGCTGGGGGCTGGTGCCGCGCACGTCGGTGGGCAGGATGTAGGCCTTGTTCTTGTTCTTCACATCGGGTACGCCGTGACCGGCATAGTAGACGATGAGGTTTTTCTTCTCGCGGTCGGGGATGCGCTCGACCCAGTCCTCAATCTCTTCCTCGAGAATCATCTGCTTGGTAGCATCCTCGGTGAGATGGATGTTCTGGGCGGGAATGCCGAGGGTCTTCTGGCAGTATTCGGCAAAGACGCGGGCATCGTGGATGGCGTAGGGGACATCGGAGACAAAGCGGTAGTTCTGGTTGCCGATGACGAGGGCGTAGGTGTTGTTGCGGGCGTAATAACCCTGCGGGATGATGGAATCGACGCCGGAGGTCATGTAGTCGTAGTCGATGTCGAGCACGCGGCCTACCGTGAGCTTTTCGACGACAGCGGGAGTGAAGCCGTACTCCGAGGCATTGCCCGTGTTGATGTATGTGGGCAGACGGCGCACCTCGCCGTTGTAGAGGGCGTGACGGACGCGATTGTCAATCGTCACTTCGTTGGCGAAGACATGATGGCCGAGGATGGCGGTGGGGCTGAGCTCGACGCTCTGCAGGTTGGTGCAGGAGACGAACGCCTGGTCGCCGACGCGGCACTGGTCGGGAATCTTGATGCTGTTGAGCGACGAACAGCGGGCGAAGGCAATGGTCTCGATGCTGTGGAGGCTGACGGGCAGGGAGATGTTGCGCAGACGGGTGCAGTCGAGGAAGGCACCCCAGCCGATCTGAACGACGTCACGGCCGAGGAACACGACCTCCTGCAGGTTTTCCTGTCCGGCAAAGGCACACGAGCCGATGCGGACGATGCCCGAGCCGATCTGCACCTTCTTGACGTCGAGTTTCTTCTTTGTCCAGGGCGCGAGGTTGCGCTTCAGGTCGTAGTCGGGAATGGAGACATAGGCTCCATCCTTGCTGGCGTTGGCAATGGTGAGGGTGAGGCCGTCGAAGACCCATTTGACGTCGGGGCCACAGTTGCCCTCGGTCTTGTAGATGGACGATTGAGCCCAGCCTGCGGAGATGCTGAGGAGGGCTGCGATGAGGAGAATGATATGCTTTTTCATAGTGGTGGAATAATTTTTATCACATTCTGAACTGGAGGTAGAAGCGGGTAAACGCAGAGCTGAAGTCGGAGCTGTCGGTGTAGAAATCGGCCGTGTTGAGCGGCTGGTAACGTGTGGAGCCCGTGCGGGTCTCGAAGCCGACGCCGATGAATTTCCACGAGAGGTTCAGGCCGAACGAGGTGTAGAGGCCGTGTCCCCAGAGGAGCTTGAGATTGTCGGCCATCTTCTGATGGTCTTGGTTGTTGGTGGTGTTGGCATCGGCTTTCTTGTTGTTGAGCATGTAGAGCACTGACGCTTGATAGCCAACGTGATAGTAGACGTTCAACTTCATGAAGTGGATGGGGTCGTAGTTCACATAGTTGAACGGGGCAATCGTCAGCGAGGGGCCGAGCGACATTCCGTAGCTGGCCTCGTACTTCTCCAGGTTCCAGGGAACATAATTGAAACTGTTCACCTTCTCTTCGATGGTTCGCGAGAATTTCTGGCTGCTGTCGTAGAGATACTGTCCTGCAGCAGGAAAGTAGTGGCTGACCGAAAGGTCCATACCTGTGTAGTCGATGCAGATCTGCACGGTGTTGCCGATGGGTTTCTTGTGGAGGGCGTAGTTTCGTCCTCTCTGGAGGGCAAAGCTCCAGTCGGCAGTCGCGCCGGTGAAACGTCCGCCAGCGATGGGAGCATAGCCCGTTTCAACGGGACTCTTCGCCGTCAGCGAGGCGGTTTCGTTGTAAGAGATGTTGAAGAAACCGCGTCTGCCCCAGACGTCGGCGTAGTGCTTTTCACGGGTGTTGCGCGAGGTCACGTCCTGCTGTTCCTTGATGATGTCGTCGATGGTGACGATTTCGGTGGAGTCTTCCTTCCAGTCGATGTTGGTCCAGCGGCCGTTCTCGTTCTCCACTTGGGCAAATGCCGTCACCGCCGACAGACAAGCGGTAATGAGCAATAATTTCTTTTTCATATTATTTATCTAAATTCCTGATTCCTAATTTTATAATTCCTAATTCTGTGATTCTTCCGCCTCTTGGTTGGAGATTTTCACCCAGCGTGTCTCCACCACCATCTCGCGGTCGGCCTGCTGGCTTTTTCTCAGCCAGTTGCGGAACTCGCGGGCACCAAGGGTGTTCAGGTGGCGGGCGTCGGTAGCATCGCTGTCGTTGGTCTTGGTGAAGGGATTGGGCGAATAGACGATGACGATACCGTCCATCTCAAACGCCTCATCGGTAGTCAGCTTGATGTTGTAGGGGGCAGGAGGCGTAGCCGTCTTGTCGAAGAAGATGTAGCTTTTCCCGCCCTTGACCTCGAAGCGTCCCGAGGTGTCGGTCTTGTAGGGCAGCAGACAGGTGGCCTCGCTGCTGTTGCTCTGTATCAGGTAGGCAGCGACGTAGCCGTTGGCCGGCGAACGGAAACGGACGTACAGGCGCTCGCCATTGGCGAACGTGGAGGCCTCCACCTGTTTGCCGTCGGCGTCCTTCAGGATGTCCCATTTCAGATTTGTCTTAGCCTGAGCAATCTCACGGGCCTGCCCCCACACTTCGGCGGTGAAGAACAGCTCGCCCTTGATATACTCGACGGTGATAACGGGTTCTTTGGTGTCGCCCAACCAGTCGCCACGCGACATCGCCTCGGTGTTCATCCAGAAATACGAACTCTCTACCGTTCCCTCTGCGTTGGTCGAAGAGATATTTGTGTCGATGATGTTCGACGAGATGCTCTTGCCGAAGGCCGATTCGATGGCGTCGGTCTTGGCCCATTCGATGCAGCGCAGCTTGGCTTCGGTGAGGGTGATATTTTCGTTCTCACCTACGACGTAGGTTCCCTTCCCGTGTACGTCAACCACCTTCTGGGCTACAGCCGTGAAGGGCAGAAACACCAGCAGGAGCAGTGGGAAAAGCCGAAAAGTCGAGGAGTCAAATAGTCGATAGGACATGATCGTTAAGCCTTAGAAAATTAAACAATAAACTTTTTGTCGGCAAAAATAGGCATAATTTTTTATTTCACAATGAAAAAGGGCGAAAAAATCTCGCGCAGGGTCTCCACATAGTCCAGTTTCTCCCAGGTGAAGAGCTCGACGGTCAGGTCACGCGGGCCGTTGTAAGGGTTGGTGAAGTGCTTGCGGACGGTCTGTGGCTGGCGTCCCATGTGGCCGTAGGCGGCGGTTTCGGCGTAGATGGGGGCGCGTAGTTTCAGCCGTTCCTCGATGACGTGAGGACGGAGGTCGAAGAGGGTCGGGATGCGTTGGGCAATCTCGCTGTCCGACAGGCTTACGTGACTCCGGCCGTAGGTGTTCACGAAGATGCTGACGGGCTTGGCAACGCCGATGGCGTAGGAAATCTGGACGAGCATCTCGTCGGCTACACCAGCCGCCACCATGTTCTTGGCAATATGACGGGCGGCGTATGCGGCGCTACGATCGACCTTGCTGGGATCCTTGCCGCTGAATGCTCCGCCGCCGTGAGCACCTCGTCCGCCGTAGGTATCCACAATGATCTTGCGTCCCGTCAGACCTGTGTCGCCGTGCGGGCCGCCGATGACGAACTTGCCCGTCGGATTGACGAAAAGTGTATAGCGGCTGTCGAACAGGGCTGCCGTCCGTGCGTCGGTAATCTGGGCCTTTACGCGAGGAATCAGAATCTCCCTGACGTCGCGGCGGATATCCGACAGCATCGCTTCGTCGGCAGCTTCCTGCGTCTCCTCGGGTATATCGCTGATTTTTATCCAGTCGTCGTGCTGCGTGCTCACCACGATGGTATCGATGCGCAGGGGAGTGCCGTCATCGCCATATTCAATAGTTACTTGGCTCTTGGCATCGGGCCGCAGGTAGGTCATCTCACGGCCTTCGTGACGGATGTCGGCCAGCGTCCGCACGATGAGATGGGCGAGCCACAGGGGTAGCGGCATGTAGTCGGCCGTCTCCGTCGTAGCATAGCCGAACATCATCCCTTGATCGCCAGCTCCTTGGTCGAGGGGGTTCGAACGCTCGACGCCTCGATGGATGTCGGGGCTCTGCTCGTGAATGGCGCTGAGGATGCCGCACGAGTCGCCGTCGAACTGATACTCGCTCTTCGTATAGCCGATTTTTTTGATAGTTCGACGAGCCACTTCTTGCAGGTCGATGTAGGCGTCCGACGTCACTTCGCCGGCAATCACCACCTGTCCCGTAGTAACCAGTGTCTCGCAGGCTACTTTCGAGTTCGGGTCATACGCCAGCAGTTCGTCCAGTATGGCGTCCGAAATCTGGTCCGCCACTTTGTCAGGGTGTCCTTCCGACACCGATTCAGATGTAAACAAATATCCCATTTCCTTTTACTGAATAAAATGTTAAACTATTCATTATCAAGAAATGGGGAGAAATCGTGCAAGTACAAACAGCGGCGCAGGCCGACTGCCGTTTTTAGCATTTTTTTCTGTGGTTGCAAGCAGCTCAAATCTCTCCACATTTCTTTTCGCCGGCAAAAGTATGACATTTTTTCCGTTTGCACAAGAAAAATCCAATGTTTTTTTCAACTTGTTTTTTCGTACCTTCACGGTATTTGTCACTGGAGCTTGCGGTTCAGTTCGTTAATGGCTTTTGTGTTCTTATCCAATGCGTTTCTTAAGCGTTTACTTTCTTTTTCTTCTTTTTGGAGATTGCGTCGTGCATCATTTAGCTTTTTGGTCTCCCTTTCTGAATCGTGAGCCTGCTCGACTATGGCGTCCCATTCCTCAGGAGTGATGTAATTGATGCCATTTTCCTGTTTACGTTGCAGGCGACTGATGATGAGATTCTTTTGTTTCAGTTCGCCGGCCATTATAGAAATATTTTGAGCTCGGCTCTTTGTTGATTGACTATAGTTGGACGTTGAGATTTCTGTTTCAACAGCGTTCTTTTCTGATTCATAGCGAGCTCGCAGGCTATTTGCTTCCGATTGGGTCTTCCTCAACAAATCCTGGACGCTATATCGTCCTTCGCTGTCGGTGTTGACGCTGGATGAATAACCGTCGGAGTTGAATCCGTCGAACGTTTCTCCACTGACTGCAGCTCCTATTGCGGCTGCAACTGTGGCTGCTGTGACAAGTCCAGCTGCCACATACCCCATTGCCTTATTGCCGAGACGTACACTCAGACTGAGCATTGGATAGTGGGCACCGATGTAATCGTCAGACTTAAAAATAGGTAAGGAATATTGTACGGAAAGACTCCACCGTTTGTATTTCAATGAGACCTCTGGCTCCAACCCTAAAGCCCGACTTTCTGTCGTGATGTTGTATGAATAATAGGGACCGGCCCCAACGGAAAGCAATGCATTTTGGGACAGAGGAATGTCGTAGTCCAATTTAATCGGGAATTCGATTAAATGCAGTTTGTCATAATATGAATAATATGAATAATAATCCGATTCATTGAATTTGCATTGCAGATAACGTAATCCACCATGTATCCAAAAATCGTTGTTTCCTATCTCCAGCGGAAACTCTCCACCAATCAGGAATGACCAATCTAATCCACTCTTGTGAGGCATGATTGCTGTGCTCAATTCCCAAAGTGCTGTACGATTGTTGGAGGTTTTGTCATAAGCAGTCGAATTATGTTTTTTTGATGCAATGTTCGTTTTGCCTGATTGTTCTTTGACGGATTGGAGGTATGTGGCGCTGACGTAGGCTTTTTTCCCGTCGTAAGATATAGTTGCCCATCCATCGCTGATTGCTAATACTGTAACAACATCTCCGTTGTTAAGAGTACCGATAATAGAAGACTTCTGCGACGCCGTACTTCTCACATTCAATCGGCTTGCTGTAACTTGGTATTGTTGCTTTTGTGATTGTGAAAAACCAGTAATCGTCCAATTCCCCAAAACAAGAACTAATAAAACGACTAATAATCTTTTGGCAATAAACAAATTGACTATCCGTGAAAAAAAGTGTAACTTCATATATATTCTCAAAGTCTTTTAACGTGCGGCAAAATTACAAATTCTTTTTTGAAATCTAACGTCCCTAGTTTAAAAATCAGCGAAAAAGCGAGAAATATACAGGCTTTCGCTGTTTTTTTCCTTCCTATCTTATCTTTTAGTGTTTATTGATCTTTTTCCTGATGGTTTCGCGAAGGTGACGGCGCTCGGAAGGGGTGATGCCGAGAACGTAAACCAAGACTGCAGTCCAGAGAATGCTGACGAGGATAGAGAGGAGAGCGAAAATTGAATGGTGATTAGTGATAAGTGAGCCGTGAACAGTGAGGATCTTGAGGAGGATGGGGAGAGCAAAGGCGAGTAGGGTGACAAGAACAACAACTCCCACTACCTCGCGGGCGAAACGCCCCATATCAATGCCTGTCTGACGACGGACGCAATCGGCTCGAACCAACTGAGCAATGAAGGAGAAGAAGATGGTAAAGTAGAACGCCCACTCTACACCAAGACGGAGCAACTTAAAGGCAACGTATGTGCACGGCAGGATGGCCAGCAGGGTGAGGCCGACTCCTATCTGATAACGCTTGTTCTTCCCTGTAGCCTGCACAGCTGCTCCAAGCGGACTTCCGAAACTGTCGATAAGCCCTCCGATGAGCAGCAGACGGGTGAAAAAGACGGTCTGGTCGGGCACTTCCTTCAGCCAGAGGTCGAGGACGAAAGGCGTTTCGACCATCAGCGGAACGGCGATGACGAGTAGCAGATAGTAGGTCAGGCGTGTGCTCTGAAAAAGCAGTTTCTCCATCTCGTCTATTGCTCCGACGGCATAGGACTTGATAATCTGCGGACGGACAGCCATATAGAAGTTCGTCTGCAGCTGGGCAATGGTCATATAGACCTTCTGGGCCAACCCACGAGGAGTGTTGAGGAGGGGGCCGAAGAACATGTTGATGAGAATGCTGACGCCGCCTGTCTTGCAGGTGCCTGCTAACGTGCCCATCATCTCCCAACCAGTGAAGCGGAAAAGGTTGCTGAGGGGCTTCCCTCCCCAGCGAAGGGTGAAGCGGCACTCGCGATAAAACAGACGGCAGTAGAGCCAATACGCTGCTGCTGTCAGCGCCTGTAAGCAGAGCGTAAGCAGGGCGTAGAGTTTTAGCTTATCAGCGCCGTAATGCTGCAGGGCAATGGCTACAGCCAGAGCGCCAAGAGCTTCGAACACACTGATATAGGCAAAAACCTTCATCTTCTCACGGGCAATAATCATGCCCATGTAGGGGGTTCGCATGAGCAGGAAGATGAAACCTGCAACCGAGCAGTGATAGACCCAGCGTGCCGCTTCGTCTCGTCCGGCCATCTGCATCTTATGCTCCACAAACCACAAGCCGGCCGTCTCGCCCAGCACGACAACCAGCAGCACCAGCCCCAGAAAGATGACGAGGCTTTGGCTGAATACAGCCCGCAGTCCGTCAAAATCCTCCTTGCCCAATTCGAAAGAGAAGAAGCGCTGGCAGGCTGTAGACATCGTGGTGCTGAGGAACGAGAACATCACAACAACGCCGCCGATAGCTTGGTAGATGCCGTTATCGACTTCGCCCAGCACATCAAGCACAACGCGCGAGGTGTAGAGCCCGACCAGCATGACGAGCCCCATGCGGATGTAGAGCAACAGGGTGTTCCGGGCTATGCGTTTCTGGTCAACGACACTCATTTATTCACTACTCACTATTCACTTTTCACTATCCTCTCGTACAGCATGCGAGCCTGCTGTTCGTCGATGAAGACGGGATTGTTTTTCAGGCGAACGGGATTGACAGAACGGCTTAGCAGCGTCAGCTCTTCTTCACGTGAGTTGCTGACGGGACTCTGCATATCCAGCTCGCTCATCAGGTTGCGGAACCCTTGTACGCTGACACAATGACTGATTTCCTCAAAGATTCCCAGCATGTAGGCCTCCCCTCGTGGGTCGATACACCGTTCTGAATGGGCGAGCATATACTCCCATATCTCCGGCAAACAAACCGCTACAGCATGGCCGTGCGGGAGTCCGTAGAGCGAGGTAAGCTTGTAGCTCATAGCGTGAGCTGCCGTTGTGGCAGAGATGTTGATAGCCCGCCCGGCATAGTTCGCCGCCCACATTATCTGAGCTGCTGCCTCAGCGTCATTGTCCACGATATAGGAGTGCCAATAGCGCACCACCCGCTCCACAGCCTGACGGGCATAAGCCTTCGACTCGTCGGTTGAATTCACAGACCACCAGCTCTCTATACCCTGACATAGCGCATCAAGCATGGTGCATTTTTTCTGATAGAGCGGCAGGGTCTTCAGCACACCAGGCTCAAGTAGGGCATAGTCCGGCAGGATGCCGTCGTTCGTCATTGTCTGCTTGGCTCCCTGGTAATACATCACGGCATTGTGCGTTGATTCACTGCCTGTTCCGGCTGTGGTGGGAATCGCGATGAGAGGAATGGCCTCCCCCTGCCCCTCCTGAAGGAGGGGGGACAGAATGGCTTCCGCTTGCCGCTCCCTCTCTTTTAGGAGAGGGCTGGGGAGAGGCTGCATTCCTGTCGTGTTCTCAAGCCCCAGCGCAGCCATCTTGATACACTTCGCTACATCGATAGCGCTACCTCCGCCTACCGCCAGCACAGCCTCACATTGTTCCTCCAGACAGAGACGGATGCCCTTGCAGATATCTTCGTACAAAGGATTGGACGTGAAGTCTGAAAAACGCACTTTTTCCACATCCAGCGCCTCTATCTCATCCTTGATGGACAAGAACGGATATGACGCGTCGGAAACGAGAAGGTACTTCCGCTTCCCCACTTTGGCGATAATCTCCGGTAATCGGGCTATTCCCTGTATAATCTCCTGCATTATCCTAACAAGAACTTCATGAACGCCTCTTTATTCTGTAAGGGGCTGGTTGTGGGACGACCGAGGTCTTTGCG
>Ga0265298_10010717_pt1 | contig 10806 bp, 5 predicted proteins | sample AusTroGonzalo_MG_3_FD_193486 | JGI IMG/M metagenome (GOLD analysis project Ga0265298, IMG submission 193486) | Bovine rumen microbial communities from tropical cattle in Woodstock, Queensland, Australia - Gonzalo_01 | ecosystem: Host-associated > Mammals > Digestive system > Stomach > Rumen ...
GCCGTTGGTCACTAACTGGCCATCAGCTATGGCTGTGCCAGCGTGGAAGACAACAGTGCGTACTGATTGTCCGATGCTGCCTTCCACCTGATCGATGCCCGTGATGGGGAAGCCTTTCTTATAGGCGCCGGGATAGCCGCCGGAAACAAGCATCACGCAGACGGCGGCACGCTCGTCGAAAGCGATGGCGCGCTGGTCGAGGTCGCCGGCAGCCACTCCCTCGAACAGGTCTACGATGTCGGCATCCAAGCGCAGCATCACGCTCTCCGTCTCGGGGTCGCCCATCCGGCAGTTGTACTCAATCACGTAGGGAGCAGTGCTGCCGTCGGGCATCGTCCTGTTGATCAGTCCGAAGAAGATGAAGCCCTTGTAGTCAATACCCTCAGCCTTCAGTCCTTCCACGGTGGGACGTATGATGCGGTCGTCGACCTGTTGCATCCACTGCTTGGTGGCAAAGGGAACGGGCGATACCGAGCCCATGCCGCCGGTGTTCAGGCCTGTGTCGCCCTCGCCAATGCGCTTGTAGTCCTTGGCTTCGGGCAGTATCTTATAGTGGGTACCGTCGGTGAGCACAAACACCGAGCACTCGATGCCGCTGAGGAACTCCTCGATGACCACGCGGTTAGAGGCGTCGGCAAACTTTCCGCCGAGCATGTCGCGCAGTTCGCGCTTGGCGTCGTCGAGGGTATCGACAATGAGCACGCCCTTGCCGGCACACAGCCCATCGGCTTTCAGCACGTAGGGGGGCTGTAGGGTTTCGAGGAAGGAGAAGCCTTCCTCCACAGTGGCGGCAGTGAAGGTCTGGTAGCGGGCGGTGGGTATGTCGTGGCGCTGCATGAACGCCTTGGCGAAATCCTTCGACCCCTCGAGCACGGCACCAGCCTTCGACGGGCCGATGACAGGGATGTTGGCCGTGCGGGCATCGGCGCGCAGGTCGTCGTAGATTCCCTTCACCAACGGATCTTCAGGTCCCACCACCACCATGCCAATCTGCTCCTTGACGCAGAACGCCTTGATGGCCTCGAAGTCGTCGGCGCGCATGGCCACGTTCTCACCGCATGTGCCGGTACCGCCGTTGCCGGGCGCGATAAACAGTTTCTCACATTTCTTGCTCTGTGCAATCTTCCAGGCGAGGGCGTGCTCACGGCCGCCGCTGCCCAACAATAGTATCTTCATATCAATTATCAATTATCCATTATCAATTATCCATTATTTCAAGTAGTCGTCAAAATAGCGGGTGATGCGCTCGTGCAGATGCACGCTGGCGTGGCCGCGCATGTTGTGTTCCTCGCCAGGATAAGCGAAGAAGTCGGGCTGTATGCCGTCCTTGATGCAGGCATCGAGAAAGCGCAGGCAGTGTTGCGGCACCACGGTATTGTCGTTGTAGCCGGTGATGATCTGCAGCCGTCCCTTCAGGTTGCAGGTCTTGTCGAGCAGGCTTGTCTTCGCGTAGCCCTCAGCGTTCGACTGCGGTGTGCCCATATAGCGCTCGCCGTACATCACCTCGTAGAACGACCAGTCGATGACCGGGCCGCCGGCCACGCCCACCTTGAACACGTCAGGATAGTTGAGCATGAGCGAGATGGTCATGAAGCCGCCAAACGACCAGCCGTGAACGCCGAGACGCGTAGCGTCGACGTAAGGCAGCGACTTCAGGTACTTCACGCCCTCCATCTGGTCTTGCATCTCTATCTGTCCTAACTGGTGGAAGGTGGCCTGTTCGAAGTCAAGGCCACGGTTCTCCGAACCGCGGTTGTCGAGCACGAAGACAATGTAGCCCTTCTGTGCCATGTAGGTCTCCCACGAGCGGCTGGCCCAGTGCCACGACGCTTCAACGTTATGGGCATGGGGGCCGCCGTAGACGTACACCACGGTGGGGTATTGCTTCTCGGGATTGAAGTTATAGGGCTTCACCATGCGATAGAACAGTTCGGTAACACCGTCGGCAGCCGTGATGCTGCCGCATTCGAAGATGGGCTGAAGGTAGCCGTTCCACGGATCTTCGGCCTCTAAGAGATTGATGTGGCTGGGGGCTTTCTTCGTCAAGTCGGTAACGTCGATGATGCGCGGCCTCGTCGGCGTGGAATACCTGTCTATGAGATAGTTGCCCGACGGCGACAGCTCTGCCCGGTGAACGCCGTCGACACTTTCAAGGGCTGTGATCTTGCCGGTGGCCACACTCACGCTATAGAGTCGGCGGTGGAGCGGATGCTCCTTGTTGGCGGCAAAGATAATGCTTTTCTGTTTCTTGTTGAAGCCCAGTACTTCCATCACCACCCACGGCCCAGAGGTAAGCTGCTTCACGCACTTGCCTTCCACATTATATATATAAAGGTGGTTGTATCCGTCGCGCTGGCTCTGCATCATGAACAGCTTGTCGTCCCACGGCAGGAACTGTATGGGGTGCAGCGGCTCCACGTATTTCTGACTGGTCTCGCGGTAGAGCTCAGCCAGGCGTTTGCCGGTGGTTGCGTCGTAGCTCACAAGGCGGCAGTCGTTCTGTGCGCGGTTCAGTTCGAACATGTAGATGGTCTTGGCATCAGGACTCCAGGCTATATTGGTGAAGTAGCAGGGAGACTGGGGTTGCTGGGGCGTCGCAGCGCAGTCGACAGGCGGCGTGTCTAAGTAGACGGTTTGCTGCGTGCGCAGGTCGAAGACGCCGACAGTCACAACATGAGTGTTCATGCCGGCCATAGGGTACTTGTCGGGCTCGTAGGCGGCCTCACGCTGATAGACGTCTACCTGCGGATAGTCGGTCACCATCGACTGATCCATACGATAGAAAGCCAGGCGCTGGCCGTCGGGGCTCCAGAACGTACCCTTCTCTATGCCGAACTCATTGCGGTGAACGCTCTGTCCGTAGACAATCTCGCGGCTGCCGTCGGTGGTGAGCTGGTGTTTCCTGCCCTGACCGTCGGCCACGAACAGCTGGTGGTCGTCCACGTATGCCGTGGCCCTCGACACGGCGTTCCAGTCGTTGGCCGTCTGGCCGGAGATGCTGTCTTGCCACACCATCTTCTTAGCCTTGAAATCAACCAGCACGTAGGCCTGTCTGTTGCCCACGGCCACGAGAGGCTGGCCGGGATAGGGGAAGGTGGCGTTCATCAGATGGCGCACGTAGCGCACGCTGTCGTCGCTCTCGGCCCATTTGTTCACATCGTCGAGGGTGAAGAGCAGTGTCTTCTTGCCTGTCTTGGTGTCAATGAGATGGCATTCCTCTACGTCGGTCTGCACCAGCTGGTCGCCCCACCACGTGAGCCACATGTTCTTGGGCTGAGTGCTGTGGTAGTTGGTACCACCGTAGTTCAGGTCTTCTAAAGTGAATAGTTTCTGCTGGGCAATCATTGGCAGGGATATCATCATGGTGAGCAGCAGTAATGCCGCCAGTTTATTCTTCGTCTTCATCATCATACATGTTTGGTTTGTTGTCGTATTTCCGTTTCCCTTTGCCGCCACTGCGGTCGAAGAACTCATGTCCACCACGGTTGACGCTCTGGCCGAAGTTGCGCTTACCGCGCTGGTCACGGCCACCACGACCACGGCGGTCGTCGCGACCGCCTCGGCTGTCACGTTCCTTTCCCTGCTTGCCGCCAAAACGCTCCTCTTTTGTCGCTCTCCGGTCGCTTTTGAATTCCTTTCTCTCGTTTCTCTCTTCCTTCCGGTCGGCTCTGACGTCATGGCGATGGAAGGTGAACGAGCGGATGTCGGCCTCTTCGTTCTGTTCCTGTTCCTCCAAGCGCTGCTTGAACTCACGGTTTTTCTTGAAGCGGTGCTTCTCGGCCATCTGGCGCCGCTCTTCGTCGGTCTTTACCTGTCCGCCGTCGGCAGTAAAGTCCTTCATCTTGCCAGTGAATATCTGGTACTTGCGCAGCTCGCATTCCAGCGAACCGTTGAACAGCGGAATCTTAATAGACGGTTTCAGGCCAATCTGCTCGAAACACTCTTCCCGATAAGAGAGCACCCAGGCATCGCCATTGGTGAACTGATGTTTCAGCCGCTCGCCAATCATGCGATAGGTACTCAGCAGGTCGGGCGTGGAGATACGCTCGCCGTATGGTGGATTGGTTACGATAATGCTTTTCTTCGCAGGCTGCACAAAGTCCTTGAAGTCCTGCTGTTCGACGGTGATGTCGGCGGTAAGACCAGCGGCCTTCACATTCTGGCGCGCGGTGTTCACCGCTTTCATGTCGGCGTCGTAGCCATAGATGTGATGGCTGAACTCACGCTCCTGCGACTCGTCGTTATAAATATGGTCGAAGAGATCGGCATCGAAGTCAGGCCACTTCTCAAAGGCATACTCGCGACGGAAGACTCCGGGGGCCATGTTACGGGCAATGAGGGCAGCCTCGATGAGCAGCGTGCCGCTTCCACACATGGGGTCGATGAAATCGCAATCGCCCTTCCAGCCAGTCATCATGATGATGCCGGCAGCCAGCACCTCGTTGAGCGGTGCTGCCACCGACTCGGTGCGGTAGCCGCGGCGGTGCAGGCTCTCTCCGCTGGAGTCGAGCGACAGCGTACAATGGTCTTCGGCAATATGCATGTTCAGCCGCAGGTCGGGGTTGCTCACCGATATATTTGGCCGCTTGCCATAGCGCTCGCGGAACTGGTCGACGATGGCATCCTTCACCTTGTAACTGACGAACTTCGAATGGCGGAACTCCTCGGAAAACACCACGGCGTCGACAGCGAAGGTCTTCTCTGGGGTGAGGTACTGGCTCCAGTCAATCTTTTTCACCTCGTTATACACCTCGTCGGCCGAGCGTGCCTTGAAATGGCGGATGGGCTTGATTATCTTGATGGCTGTGTGCAGCTGGAAGTTGGCGCGGTACATCAGCTCCTTATCGCCGGAGAACGACACCATGCGGCGCCCTATCTGTACGTTGTTTGCTCCTAATTGGATAAGTTCTTTCGCCAGTACAGGCTCTAAGCCCATAAACGTTTTGGCAATGAGCTCTTGCTCTGCCAACTGGGCAATGCCCGTTTCAATTGTCTGTTCCATTAATTGAGAAGTTATCGAAGTTATCGAAGTTAACGAAGTTATCGAAGTTAGCGAAGTTAGCGAAGTTAACGAAGTTAGCGAAGTTAACGAAGTTAGCGAAGTTAGCGAATCATCAATACTCCAACACCAGCGTTTGCCGCGGTCGAAGCTGCACGTCGGCCGACAGGTCGTAGTAGCGGCCGGTAAGTACGTCGCGGGCACGTGTGGTTTGGCCAATGACCTCGGCGTAGCGGCTCACCAGCATGGTGGCTGGCGCCGACGTGCCGTTGAGCACCGTAAGCGCCGTCTTCCCGCCGTATTGGCGCGCTATGACGTAGACGCCCTTATAGGGTATGAACTGCGTCTGGCTGCCCTTGATGATGACATCGTTGCCCTGCCGCCAATGCAACAGCCGGCTAACCCATTGGAACATCTGCTGTTCGGCACGGCTACGGCCGTCGCGGCTGAAGCAATTGTGGGTGTCGCCGGGGAAGCCGCCGGGGAAGTCCTTGCGCACATTACCGTCGGTTACCTCCTTCGTGCCGTTCATCAGCACCTCCGTGCCGTAGTAGAGCTGCGGTATGCGGTTGATGGTAAGCAACAGGGCCAGCGCCTGTTTCAGGGCCAGCGTGTCGCGACCATTGCCAAGGAAGCGGTCGGTGTCGTGGTTGTCTATGAAAGCCATGACGCTCGACGGATTGGGATAGAGATAGTCGTAGACCAGCGAGTTGTAGATGCGGTTGAACCCTTTCCACCAGTCGTCGGTCTCCTCGTTCTTGGCCTGGTTCAGCTTGTCGAAGAACGAAAAATCCATCACAGTCTTGAGATAGGTATTAGGTAAGCCCCCTAAGTTAGGGGTTTGGGAGTCTGAAGGCTTAGCCTGCCATGTAGCAGTATAGGCCGGCTCGGTAACCCAGGTCTCGCCCACAGTATTAAAGTTCGGATACTCGTCGTCAATCTCCTTCATCCACTGGGCCATGGCGTCGGCGTATGCATAGGGATAGGTGTCCATGCGGATGCCGTCGATACCCACGGTCTCTATCCACCAGATACTGTTCTGTATGAGATAGCGCATCAGGTGGGGATTATGCTGGTTCAGGTCGGGCATGCTCGGCACAAACCATCCCTCGGTAGTTTCCTTCAGGTCGATCTTCGAGGCGTAGGGGTCGACGACAGGCGTCAGCTTATAGCTGGTCTGCAGATATTTCGACTCCTTCTTGCCGTTACCCAAGCCGGTCATGGGGTCGTGGCCGTTGCTGTTCTCCTCACTGAGCCATTCGGGCGCGTTCAGCCAGTCCTTCGAGGGCATGTCCATCGTCCACGGATGCTCGAAGCCGCAATGGTTGAAAATCATGTCCATCACCACCTTCAGCCCATGCTGGTGCGCCTCATCGCAGAGCCGGCGGTAGTCGTCGTTGGTACCAAAGCGCGGATCCACACGATAGTAGTTTGTGGTGGCATAGCCGTGGTAGGTGCTGAAGCCGTTGTCCGAGTCGGGAGAATCGTTCTCCAAGACAGGCGTCAGCCAAAGGGCAGTGACGCCCAGCTCCTTGAAATAGTCTAAGTGCTCGCGTATGCCATTAAGGTCGCCGCCGTGCCGCAGACTGGGTTGCGCGCGGTCTTCACGATACGCCCGCATGCCTTTCACCGGGCCAGGACGATTGGCACCCTGAGCAAAGCGGTCGGGCATCAGCATATAGAGCACGTCGGCATTAGTGAACCCATACCGCTCGGCACCGCTCTTCTCGCGAGCCTTCAGTTGGTAGTCCACCTTCAGCTTCTTGTTCTTTTCCTTGAAAAGCAACGTCATGGTGCCGGGCTGGGCACCACCGATGTTCAAATAAACCAGCAAGTAATTAGGCGAGTCGAGACGCACCACACTATCGACCACAACACCGGGATAGTCGGTAGTCACACTGGTCACCTCGCGGATTCCTTTCCCGTACACCATCAGCTGAACGCTGGGGTTTTTCATACCCACATACCAGTCGGTCGGCTCAATACGCTCAATTTTCGGTGCTGCCATTACGTTCATGTTTAGTGCCAGAAAGGCAGTTAACCATATCAGTTTTTGCATAACAATCACTAAATTTGGTGCAAAGATAGTACTTTTTTTGCATATCACGGCCATCATCATGCGCTTTTTTGCGTTAAAGGAGAAAAAAAATGCGTTTTTTGTCGTTTGATTAAAAATAAATGTGTAATTTTGCGGTGATGTTTGAACACCTGTTTCTTGCAAGCGGTTATTCTACAGCCTTGGTTGTCATTGTGTGGCTGTTGGGGGTGGCATTGATTGTAGTTGCCATCATATCTATTTTTGTGCAACGCAGGGAAGGGCAGGAGCTGCTGGTAGAACTTGAACAATTGGAAAAGCTCAAGAAGCAGAATGTGGAGTACGAATTTGTGAGCAAGGCCATGCGGCTCTCTACCTGGCACATCAATCCGAAGACGATGACGGTGACCTACGACTACGACTTCCGCGAAAAGGACAAGGACTTCCTTCCGCTGACCAACGGCACCACCATCAACGACACCGACGAACTGATATCGGCGGAAGATGCTGAGCGCGTAAAGAAGTCGTTAAGCGACCTCTGCATGGGACGTAAGCAGGACTACCATGAACAATACCGCGTGAGAATCCCGCGCACATCGCGCTACTATTGGGAAGAGAGCTTTGCCACCGTGGCTCACCACGATGCCGAGGGCAATCCAGAGAGCATCGTGGGCACGTCGATGCGCATTGACGAGCGCAAACGCATGGAAGAGGCACTGGTGGCGGCACGCAACAGGGCAGAAGAGAGCGACCGTCTGAAATCGGCCTTCGTGGCTAACATGAGCCACGAGATACGCACGCCGCTCAACGCCATCATCGGATTCACCAGCCTGCTGCCCGACATTACCGGCGACGAGGAGCGACGCGAGCTCATCAACCTGATACAGGAGAACAACCAAAAGCTGCTGCAGATTATCGACGACGTGATGAACATCTCGAAAATCGAGGCCGGCAACGACGTGCTGCAGATGATGAGCTTCGACGTGAACCTCACGCTGAGCGAGGTGGCCGACCGTTTCTCTGCCAAGTTGTCACCTGCCGTGAAGATGGAAATGAACCTTGGCGAGCCACATATCGTAACCAGCGATATGGGACATATCAGCGAAATTATGAACCATCTGCTGTCGAACGCCGTGAAGTTCACCGCACAGGGAACCATCACCGTCAAGTGCGAGAAGCTCAACAACGAACGGCTGCGCATCTCCGTGCAAGACACAGGAAAAGGCATTCCCGAAGATGCTCTCGAGCGTATCTTTGAGCGTTTCTTTAAGATCGACGAGTTCATTCCCGGAGCAGGTCTCGGCCTAAGCACTTGCCGCGCCATGGCCTTATCCATTGGCGGAACCATCGGTGTAGAGTCAACATTAGGCAAGGGCAGCACCTTCTGGCTCGACATCCCCATCAAATAAAGGGGAATAAGGCTGGCGTAAGCCGACAAAGCTGTCCATGTCCACGGAGAATTGGAGAAATGGAGAGTCACCTTTGGAAACGAATTGCCATAATTGGCATAATATCATCCACAAATTATAATAATCGTCGAACATTTCCTGCCGAAAGTTTTGTGCTTTCGGCTTTTTTGTTTATCTTTGCAGCCGAAGCGGAAAGGATCCGCACGGCAGAGAAGCGTTATGCTCCGACACTTGCGGATGGAAACGTAGGAACTTTTCAAAGCAAGGCTGAAATAAGCAGGAGGGCAGAACGGCTTCCACGCATTGCTGCGTGGGGCTGTATCTCCATTTTCTTATTACGGGTTTTCATACGACCTCCATCCGGAACTGGCAAAGGCAGTCCCGCGCTTCTGCCGTGGAGTAAACTGAAAACGAATAACTCTAAAACTATAGGAACTATGAAAAAGATTACAATTCTTTTCGCCCTGCTGCTCCTTACGTTGGCAGCAAGCGCAGACATTTACCAAGACCCGGAAACCAAGGTCAACTATGAGTACGACACGAGTAGTGGCACGGCCTGCGTGTCAGAAAGCTTTGACGCTTCTGGCGACATCACCATCCTCTCGTCCTTCACCGTCGACGGAAAGGAGTATTCCGTGACGAGCATCGGACAGTCTGCTTTTAATTGGTGCAGCAGACTGACTTCCATCACCATTCCCAGCTCCGTGACGAGCATTGGAGTATATGCTTTCTCTGGTTGCTGGAGCCTGACCTCTGTCCATATCACAGACTTGACGGCATGGTGTAGAATTGAATTCAATGGTTTTCATTCTAACCCATTAGAGTTTGCCAATCGCCTATACCTTAATGGGGAAGAAATAAAAGACTTGGTAATCCCCAACTCCGCGACGAGCATCGGAGGCTTAGCTTTCTCTGGATGCAGCAGCCTGACCTCTGTCACCATTCCCAACTCTGTGACGAGCATCGGAAGCCTTGCTTTCTCTGGATGCAGCGGACTGACCTCAGTCACCATCCCCAGCTCCGTGACGAGCATCGACTTCGCTGCTTTTTACGACTGCAACAGCCTGACCTCCATTGTAGTAGAAAGCAGCAACACTGTTTACGATTCTCGTAACAACTGCAATGCCATCATCAAGACAGAGACCAATAAACTGATAGCTGGTTGCAAAAACACCACCATCCCCAACTCCGTAGAGAGCATCGGAGAATATGCTTTCTGTGGTTACAGCAGCATGACCTCCATCACCATCCCCAACTCCGTGGAGAGCATCGGGGATTATGCTTTCAATGGTTGCAGTGGCCTGACCTCAATCACCATCCCCAACTCCGTGAAGAGCATCGGAGAGGAAGCTTTCGGTGGTTGCAGCGACCTGACCTCCGTCATCATCCCCAACTCTGTGACAAGCATCGGAGACTGGGCTTTCGATTGGTGTAGCAGCATGACCTCAGTCACCATCCCCAACTCCGTGACGAGCATCGGAAACGGTGCTTTCAATGGTTGTAGCAGCCTGACCTCCGTCACCATCCCCAACTCCGTGACGAGCATCGGATACGGCGTCTTCTGGGATTGCAGCGGCCTGACCTCCGTCACCATCCCCAACTCCGTGACGAGCATCGGAGACTATGCATTCTCTAATTGCAGCAGCATGACCTCGGTCACCATCCCCAACTCCGTGACAAGCATCGGAAAAGGAGCTTTCAATGGTTGTAGCAGCCTGACCTCAGTCACCATCCCCAACTCCGTAACGAGTATCGGAGACGGTGCTTTCCTGGATTGCAGCAGCCTGAAAGAGATTCGTTCGTATATCAAGAATCCTTTTGCCATAGATTATTCTTGCTTCAGCAATTGGGACAACGAAGAAAGTCAATTATATTTTACTACCGCTACGTTCTACGTTCCCAAAGGCACAAAGGAAATATACAAGGCCACTGAAGGCTGGAACTACTTCACGAACATCATCGAGATGGAAGACGTGGAGCCGGTGGAAGGCGACCTCAACGGCGACGGCAAGGTGAACGTTGGCGACATCATGGCCATCATCAACATCATGGCAGCCAACACCAACGACCCCAAGGGCGACGTGAACCAGGACGGCAAGGTGAACGTGGGCGACATCATGGCCATCATCAACATCATGGCGGGGAAGTAAAGAGAGAAAAGGGTGACAGGGTGCCAGAACGCCGATGTACAGGGCGTTTGCACCCTTTTTCAGGGCCGTCAGGGGTGACAGAAGGGTGACACCCACATTCGTGGCCCCAATGATGATCATTACGATGATTCGTTTCCAAAGACCAATCTGGGTTTATCGCATTGAATTCTCGAGAGAATGCAATGCCGTAAGCACACGTTAGGATGCCTAAGT
>Ga0265298_10010718_pt1 | contig 10806 bp, 17 predicted proteins | sample AusTroGonzalo_MG_3_FD_193486 | JGI IMG/M metagenome (GOLD analysis project Ga0265298, IMG submission 193486) | Bovine rumen microbial communities from tropical cattle in Woodstock, Queensland, Australia - Gonzalo_01 | ecosystem: Host-associated > Mammals > Digestive system > Stomach > Rumen ...
GTTGAAGATTCAGATGAACTGTACCAAGTGCTGTTAGGCATTATGGAACTTGAAGAACGTATGCAAGCATTGCGTACGCATGTCGAACGGAAACTTGAGGACATGGCACAGAACGAGAGAAAAACACTTGATGGGTATAATTGAGGCGATTATATGAAAAGAGAACCAGAGATTCCAAAAATAAACGCGATAACTAATGGGAAAGATTTCGCAATCGAGTTACTGAACAACGTTTACCAAGTAGAGAAAGAAGCAGATGAACCAAACCTACCTTATCTTTTAGGTACGTTTTCTGGAATCGGTATGACAGCAATATATGGATTGCCTATGTCCGAAGAAGATAGAGATGAATTGTATAGTTACACACTGGAGATTGCAGAGAAGGCAATTAGGGAACATACAAAGAAAGCACTTGAGGAGTTGAAATGATGGACAAGACGGAGATTATAAACGACAGAATAAATGCACTGGAAGATGAAATCCAGATGCTTAGTGAGAAGATTGAACACATGGAGAATATGCTCTGTGATAAGATGGAAATGCCAGTGCCTAAGAAGAGATTCAAGGGCAGTCTGTACATGAGGTGGGATGAATGATTCAAAAGCATAGAGAGTTAATGGAAACTCACATTAAAAACTACTCTGGTATGATTAGAGAATATCTGGAGTTGATTGATGATAGGATAGAATATATTCTATTTGCTGATTTATCCAAAGTAGATGATGAAACACTTGAGCGTATGCACAATGGTGTTAAAGAGATACTTACGAGGATAGCAAAGATGGATAGTGAATGCTTTGAACTTAAGAGAGATGATTGGAATGGTCAGAAGATATAACAGAATACTGGATGAAGATTTGAGAATAGCATTAATGAACCTTAGAACGTTAATGGCTATGCGAAAGAACGATGAATATCTGAAAGCAGAACTTAAGGCAATGTATAGCCATCTAATGTTTCACGGCATACTTGTAGAGTCTATGGAGAAGGGTATTGATGTTATCAATGCACTGTTAATCCATTCTGCTTACATGGTAGATTACGTTAGAACAATTAAATCTGATAAGTTATCTGGTGAGATGCTTGAATTGTTTGAGGTTGTAAAGAAGAGAACCATTGCTATTAGCCAGACAGAATCAGAAATATATAATGAGGTGGTGGGAGTCTGAACACCACCTCCCATGACGAAAATCCTAACGAGGTGATTACATGAAATTACTTATAGATACTAGGGAAAGATCTAATGGGCTACTGGACTATCTGTTTGCTAATTGTCAATACTCTGCCGAAACATGTACATTAGTGGTTGGAGATTATGTATGGTGCAATGATGATAATTCTGCTGTGTTGGCTATTGAACATAAATCTGTCCAAGATTTTTATCAGTCAGTTATGAACGGTCACTTAGACACACAGATTGCAGATTTGAAGCAGTATCCACATTACTGTGTGTTCATAGACGGAGATTGGCGGTCACTGTATTCCAGACGTAACACGCCATATAGAGTATTCTCATATAACAATAAAATCCTTTCCATAGAGTGCGTACATAATGTACCAGTTCACCATTTCAGAACGACTGAAGAACTTGCTAAAGCAATCTTGGATGTCGGAAAGATGCTTGAACGTAATCCCAGTCATGGTATGATTGAAGATGTAATACGCAACAAGTTCACGAGGAACAAACTGTCACCGAATTACCAGATGTATAGTGCATTAGATGGTATGGGAAAGAAAAGGATTGACGAGTTAATGAAACTCTATCCGCACTTCACAGACTTTATCCAAGCGTATAAGAGTGGAGTTGAGTTTCCAAAGAGCATCGTGAATAAAAAGACAAGAGATTTCTTAGACTCTATGGAGATGGAATAATGGAAGGAAAAGTTCTGAAGGTTAAACGAGCATACTCTTTAGATGCAGATGTTGCAGAGTTTCTTGATATGCAAAAGAACAGTTCTAAATTCTTGAACCACATATTAAGAGAATATATAACAAGAATGGAGTGTTCTGTTCCGCAAGAGAAGTTACAACTGCTTGAGGGCATCTGGGGTGACCTGTACGCAAATCTCGAAAAGGAAATTACCAGAGAGCGTATGAACTTCCCAAGCCAAGGATATGTTGTCAGTACTGGACTGGTTAAAACAGTCCACACTATCGTTAAGAAATGCGGATATAAATTATCCGAGAAGGATTGCAGAGATTATCTCCAGATGAAGATGGTATTATGAAAGGCTGGGTATTTACAAATACGGCACTAAAGAAAGTGGCTGTTAAGATTAAGAAGAGCGGTGCGACAGATAGCACGGTCAGCAAACATATGCGGAACATAAGACTGCTGATTACCAGCGGGGTTATTGTCGGAAAGGTAATCCCACTGGATGAAGAGTTCTGTTTCCAGAGAGCGTACGCACATGGTCACAAGTATGATTTAAACCATAATAAACTGCGTTCTGCAATAATTGACCTGCTAACTTATGGTGAGGTGATTGAGTTTGACGAGAGAACTGGACGGATGGTCTGAGGCTAAACGAAAATCTTTGCATAAGGATAGATACACGTGCCAAGTAACGGGGTTGACAAAGAGCATCGTTCAACTTGAAACGCATCACATAATCCCATACCATATCTGTAAGAGTCATCATCTGGATAACTTGATTACATTGTCCTTTGATGTGCATAAGGAGATACACAAACCATGCGTGGTGTTTGACGGCGTATATAACGTGCTGTCGAAAGAAAATATCTCTGCACTGAAGAAACGATTCAAGGACTACGACAAAGTATGGGAATCACCAGAAGAATGTATGTCGTTCTTGGACTACATCGATGGGTTACCGTACCAGTACAAACGCAAGAGATTTGCGTGTACGAACCATATCAAGTATATCAGAGCAATCTATAAACGTGGATATTACGTGAGATTTTACTTGAAGGTAAAAGCAAATGGCAAGATATTGCTTGAATATGACACAATGCATATCCCGTCTTAGTTATCAAATCGTAATACTTTCATACTTTCATACTCACTGAAAAGGTATAGTCAGAAAAAATATGAGTATAAATAATAGTAGTAAGAATAGCCATTATACTATATGTAACTAATACTATATATAACTACCTATTTTCACATACCTAATTTTTTTGAGGGGATACCTTTTAGACTGGTATGAAAGTATGAAGGTATTACAATCTGTTAACTAAACTCTGCCAATGGTTGTGTTGATGCTGACCAGATGGTTTCCAATGCTCTCTGGACTGTTACCGAACTGGATATCTACCTTACCAGAATCCACTGCGAAACTGATATTTGATATCCTAAACTCTTCACTGACAAGACCTGATGGGTTTGGTGTGCCGTCTGGGTTGATTGTGCTACCATGCCAGATTCTTATCACATCTCCCACTTCAAGTATCTGATTGGTTATTTCCCCACTGTCAATGACCTTGTAGAAGTCAGTGTATATCACTGTACCTTTACCAGTGACTTCTGAAACGCAACCTGTAGCGAGTGCTGTAGTTGCTATTCTGTCCGCTAATGCTGGGTCGTTTCCGCTTGTGGCGTTCTCTGCTTTCACTTTTAGGAATCCAAAGTGTGCCGCTGGAGAATTTGGTTGAGGTCCGGGGCTGGTGTTTGGTTCGGATGCTACGCTGTGATTCCTTACAAGAACTCCAGTCATGTGTGGGCTTTTCCTATACTCACTCAATGATGTGCCTTCTGGTAATGATATTAGGTTGTTTGTCGCATCTATAGAATAGATCCCATAAGGGTATATTTCATTACCTATCGCTATACTGTGCCCACTCGATAAACCTAATGATGCTATATCTTCAACATGTATCTTTGAGCGGAGAATTGGCATTCCTGCCTGTGGGATGTTCCCGTTGAAATCACTTGCTTGGAATCTGAGTGTGGTATATCCATATGTATCTGAAGTAGGTGGTTGAATTGTGCGTGATGTTCGTTTTCCTCCGAAAGAAACCCACTCTCCGCTTGCGAATTTGTATTTTGAGTTATTTTCATCTTCTACCATCACACACATATTGTTGCCGTCTATGTATGCTGACGCTACGTATGCGTCGGGGTATCCGTTCTGGATGGAGTTATCGTGCTGAGTGTTCACGTAAGTACAGTTGCTCCATACTGCTGTACTGTCGTCTATGTAGTATATCGCTGGGAGATATGATGTGTATGCTTCTCCATCGTAAGTAAGTGTTCTTACTGTGATTGCATTGTATCTGGATGATTCATCTTCCTGTATATCAAACTGGAATAGGTCTTCATTTACCGTGAACTCTCTGTCGCATACGTTATCTAAGATTGGTGATGCTTCAAGTATCGGATGGAATGTGATAATAAATTCATCTCCGACGGAAACGCGGTCTTCCATATCTGTCGGAATATTTGTAAGTTCGATATCTCCACTGTCTTCTACCTGATTTATTCTGCAAGTGTAATCATATGCACTATCACCTGTAACAAAGATTACTTGAGAATATATGGGTACGGTTTCGGATGAGTTGGTTGTGATTACGTACCTGTCTAAGTATGCCATCGGCAACGACGGAGAGAATCTTAATCGTGCAGTTGTTCCGTACTGTGTGAATCCAGTTACTTTGGTCTTGTATGTTGGTCTGCGGACTCTCCATTCATACCCCGTCTGTGCAAGGATATTTACTACTGCTTCGGATTTAGACTGGTTGTTTGGATTGTATGTAATCTTTGTTTTATTACCTAAGTCGGTTATGCAGTCATATGTTCCGCCAGTCAACTCTCTTGGCATCCACCAACTGTCACCTAAGATGGTCTTGAGGAGTTCGGATGGGAACACGTTTGTGTAATCCGATTCCGCAATGTTTCTGCATATCTCTCTCTCAAGATATGAAAAATCATCTGCGCAAGTAACTTTCCAAAACAACTGTGCCGATGCACTTGTTTGATACGCTTGGATTTTCTTAGTGTTGATTACGCACCCAGAAAATAAAACGCCTTCAAGATACGGGATAACTACTGTATCCCCATACTTGTATGGTGCTTTGCCAGAATCTCCGACAACTACAAACTCTGCCATCTTCTTCGACGACAACTCGTGGGTAACTGTCAACTCTTTAAACATCTTCAAACCTCTTGGTTACTTGTGCATCTGTGGTTATGATGATTATATCATCTCTCATCTGCTCGTCTGTCGGCGGTTCTTTTTCCACTACGTAAACGCTGGTTGATACTGATGGTGAAGAACCATATCCGTTAGTTACAACTAAAGATACCGTGTAAGTATCTAATGTTGTGAACTGTATGTGCGGTTCTTCACTTGTGCTGGATGTTCCGTCAACGTATGTAAATCCAGTCTGTTGACTACTACTATTAACACAAGTCCACTGATACGCTAAGTCTGCACTGGGGCTGTAAGGCGGATATCCTATACTGCTCCCAGCAGATGTAAAGTTTACTTTACTATCGATTAACACTATCTTATTCTGTGGAGAGATTGTTGCAGTAGGTAACCCCCTAACTCCAATTGTTTCTGTTAATGAGTTTGTTCCTGCGGTGTTACTTGCTGTAACAGTTAACTGATAAGCGCCTGCGTTTGTGTATGTGTGTGATACTGGTGGTGCTGAAGTGGATGTTCCCCCATCTCCAAAGTTCCACTGGTAAGTTACTTGCGGACATACTGTGGATGTCGTTACTGTGAATTGTGTTGCTGTGTTTACAGTTGTGGTTGTCGGCGACAGATTGGATAGCGTCGGCGCTATGGGATATGATGACCAACCTATGCTTGTTAACTTTGCAGTGTTCGTTCCGCTGTGAGTATTCCCATAACACAATGCAAGTGTCATTGTTACGGTAATATCTCTTGGAGGCCATATGTACTCATTAACAGATTTGCTTTTTGAGTCTGGTGAATATATTGCTGGGAAAAAATATGAGCTTGAATAACCATCACCTATTGCAGTATATCCTATTTCATCTGTGTTTATTGCTGTGCACACGTCTTGAACAATGTATTCAAAATCAAGATTGAAATAACTACAACATGGGATTGTCCATGTACCTGTTATTCTAAAGTAATTTGATGGACTTGATGGTCTGTATGAACATTCAAGTACGCAGTATCCCTCATGCTCGTCTACAAGAGTTCCAGAGCCAACTAATTCTGGCTCTCCCCATACAAATCCAGACATTATCTAACAAATCCTTCTGCAAACAGAATGGTTATTCCGATGATTACTCCAGACAGAATACCTGCGAGATAAGTAAGTATCTTGAATTTCCATTCGTTGTTGTTGGTTAACAATGCAATCTCGTTGGATAGTTCGTTTAACTGCTCGTTGCAACGTTCAATCTCTATCTTGTTCTGCCGAGATACACTCGAACCATTCACGTCAAGTTCGTGCATGTTCGCACTGTTCTCTTGGATAAGTTTCAGTATCTCTGTGATGTTCTCATTATATGTCTTGAGGTCTTCACGTATCATACCGAGAGTGGTATTCGTTGCTATTGTTAAATCTCTGACTTCTTTATGCTGTTCGCAGTATTCTGACATATTCTTCTCCTTATGCTATTGGGTTGTCGCTCTTCTGGTCTACTACTTTCAGATTAAGTGTGAAGTCTATCTCTTCTCCGAATCCACTCTTTATTGCCCAGTTGAAATCCGATATCTGTACTGCGAAGATTTTTCTGTCAATTAATGTAGGTGGTGGATTTCCTATGAACTGGTCAAACGATGCTATACAGAATACTTTCTGGCTTTTACTCCACTTGGTAATTCCGTAGAGTTTCCATAAATCAGATAAGTATCTCACTCTGCCCTCTATCTTAATCGTATCATTTCCTATTAGGAGATTTGTTGAAAAGCATCCTGCTCTGTTGTTTGAAGATATGTTCATATCGGCAACGTATAACGCGGGGGGTACTGCCGCTGGTTTATCGTACGTAATTAGACTGTTGGAAATGTTTCCAGTAATGGATACATCATATGCCGATATTTCATAATGTGTTTGTGATGGGGTGTATCCGCTGGGGTACGCTTTGGTATAGAATCTGCTGGTAAGTTTCAATGTATATGTAATACTTGAAAGGTCTTCCCATAAAAGATATGATACTATATGTGGGTCGTTCATGATATCACAATCCTGCTATATGGAATAAGTTGAATGCTGCGCTGGCTACGGAATTAACATAATTATTATTGTAGTTTGTAACACTGCTCTGCGCACTGCTGTAACTGGTAACTTTATCCCCCATGTCAGTAAACCATCCGCTTTCCTTTCCTAACAATGCATCTCCGCTTTCGTAATGTAATGCTCCTTCTCCAAACTCTCTGTTGAGATATTCCTCAACTGCTGGGCTGTACAATCCTTCACTCAATGCTCTATCAACAACATTCTTTGTGGTAGCAAGTCTTACATCGAAGTCTGGGAAGAAGTATCCGAGTACGGATTCTTGTACAAAGTTGGTTATATCTCCAGCGCCTTCTAAGATATTGCTATAGTTGCGCATCCCTGGGATTAGTTTGAGTATATCACTATGGACTATATCATGTAAGCCTAATGCTTTACCGATATCGCTTTCAACATCTACCATGCCTGTTAACTGCATTCCAGATACAATAGCTGTACCTATAGCCGCACCTGCGGCAGCCCAACCAGCAGTAGCCGCCGCTGGGGCTAATCCGCCTAATTTTGATGGTGTTTTTGATGTTGGTTTTGATTTGTCTGGTGTCTTTGTTGCAGTAGGTGTCGTTTCTGGTATTCCGTTTATGAGTACATCTTTTATGCCGTTCTTAATTGCGGCGATTGTGTTAAGTACACCTTCAAGCAACAGGGTAAGTCCGGGCACTCCAGAAACAAATGAACCGCCAAGGAATAGTAACATTGCACCTGTTGCTAACGTGATTAAACTAATAAGCTGTGCGGCGACTGGGTTTATTCCACTTATGAAATCAAGAACTGTGTGGATGGCATCACCAACTCCGAACAAGAACTCCGCTAATGCTACTGCAATCGGCAACAGTGGCAGGAATATCATATCGATAATATATCCGAATGCAGAAGAAAGAAGACCTACAGCACCATTAAGTATCTTGGTTGAGTTAATTATCTTCTTTAGGCTGTGGAACATTCCTTCATACAGTGCATTAGTAAACCGAAGTTCTCTCTGTTCTGCATTTAATTTTTGGCTGTTCTTGACAACAATACTGCTGAATTTGTCGATGAATGTTGCATAGTCGCTGGTTGTTTCTTTGGACTCTTCTGTTTTTTCTTTATAGTTCTGTACTTCTTTTGCGGCATTGGCTGTTGACTCTGCAACCTTCTCAGCAGTGTTTGCTACTTCTTCGTTAGCCTTGGCTAAGTCTTCGGAAGCCTGTATGGATTCCAGCATAGCACCATAGACTTCTGCTACAGAATCTTTTGTTTCTTTATATATTCCAGCAATGCGTACTTGTTCTTCATTAGATAATTCATGGAAGGCTTTACCTTCTTTTGTTCTCTTATCTATCTGACCGAGTGCAGTAATTACATTTTTTCCTGCTTTATATGCGTCATCGAGTGACTTTGCAAGTGCTTGTAACTCGACACCTCTGTCAAGTTCTTTAATAAGTTCCTTGTAATTATCGGAAAGTTCACCAATATCTTCAGCGGCATCCTTTGCATTGGTGCGTACTTCAATGTTTAATCCGCCTCTACCTCTGCCACCGAATAATGCCATTATCTTTTACCTCGATTATTCCTGTCGTTTCTTTCCTTAAGTGCAACTCTTAGGAACAATAATTCCTCATCAGTTAACTGCAATTCAGAAGGTTGTTTGTGGAACAACTCACATAATGCAAGAAGTTCCTGTCCGTACTTACTGCGTGCGAAACTGAACTATCTTCTCTTGGGTATTGGATAATCGTTCGACTACTTCAGTTGCTATCCTCTGTGCATCGCCGACACTCTCATCATAATCATACCAGAACTTTTCGGTTGAGAATGGTTTGTCAAGACAAATTCCAGCTAAGAACTTATACGCAAAGTAGTTGCCGAGTTCTATCTTCTCTTCTGGAGAATCAGTTGCTTCTGAAGTCTTGTACACCTTAGCCATTAATGACGCAAGTTTCTTTGGTATGAAGTTGCGGATACGAATCTCTACGCCGTTGATTATGATGGTGGTTGTTCTTGACTTGGAGTCTGTAATTATCCTGCGGAGTTCGTCACTTTCGATGGACTCTTCTGTCTGGAACTCTCTGAGTTCGTTTAATGCTTCTTTAAGAAAGTCGTTCATGATGGCGGTGCGGTATCCTCAATCTTAAACGATGCTCCAGTTCCCGTAAACTCAAATCCAATCCACGATTTATCGTCGCCGCTCACAGGGAATTTATCAAACACTACATCTCCAATAGTTGCGGTAAGACATGTGGTTGCGTCTGCGTCAAGATATACTTTCAGTGTGTACATCTGCACCTTGGAAGTATCGTTGACTCCAGATGAAAGTGTACCTGCGGTATCTCCACCACCACCAGTGATAATCTTGGAGAGGTTGTCTGTACCAGTTAATGGGTCAACCTTGAACACTTTAAACGAAACATCCACCTTTGCTGAATGCCTTGCTACATCCTGCCTTACGATAGAACCAAGACCATAAAGGTCTTCGAGAGTCATGTTAAGTTCTGCGCTGAAATCCTGCACAACAAGTTGTTTGGTTTCAGTTCCGCCAGATGGTGTTAAAGTAACTACTGCCCTGTTACCAAAATACGTTCTGCTTGTCATTATAAAAATAATGGCTTTGCTTAAATATATAATTAATTGTAAGAAGTGACTGCGAGTTCTATTGCGTAACTGTCAATGATGTTTCCAGACACTGCGTACTTGGTATAGTCACACGTTATGTCGGTTACGTATGACTGCATGGTGAGATGACCTCCACGTGCTTTGAAGAGTTCTGCTATGTCTAACATCATGTTGCGTGAGAGCCTCACTGCCTCGTCTGTATTGTCGTTATGCTCGTTCCAATAGAAACAGTCGAGTGCAATACTAAACTCATGTAGAGATGCCTCATCGTCGATTGTGAGTGAAATTGTATCTCCATCGATTAATGGGTAAACATAGATAATAGGTAACTGTACGTTAGCATCCGCTGGGAACTGTACTTCACCTACACGCTCTTCTACAACTGGATTGTTTATAGCATCGAGATTATCATTTAATCTGGCTATTACTGCGTCTACAATGTTGGATATGTTTTCCGAGTATGAAGTCATTTCTCCCCCTTAAGCAAATTTGCTGTATATGCAATACCTTTCATCCCTACTCTGCTATCGAGAGTTATTGTATACGTACCTACATCTTCTATTGCATCTTCTGCGGCTCTCTGAACTATTTGTTCAAGCATACCACGATACTTTTCTGCATCAAGGTATACTTTATCTTTTAAGTAGAATTTATCAACCCAGAAGAATTTAAGTTTTCCACCTTCTTTCTTTGGTTTGATAAACTGGTTCTCACTGTTCATCCAGACATTGAACGGTATGGATGTATTGTCTACACGAAATTTAATGCCGCCTTTCTTGGTCAGATAGAATCCTTCTCTGAACCCGCGAGTTGTCATCTTTGGTTTTACCCAAGAATCTCTCAAGTGCGGTATGTTACGTCTTCGTGGGTCACGTAATCTTGTAGTGTTATCGTAGAGTATATCACTGCGTCTGAGATTAGCAAACAGTTTTCTGTTTAATCGTGCAAGATACTTTTCAAGTTCCTTCTTAGATATCAGTTCTTCATTCATGAGAATCCGCCAAGATTGGTAAACCGGAGCATTCTATATCTACTCAT
>Ga0265298_10010721_pt1 | contig 10804 bp, 10 predicted proteins | sample AusTroGonzalo_MG_3_FD_193486 | JGI IMG/M metagenome (GOLD analysis project Ga0265298, IMG submission 193486) | Bovine rumen microbial communities from tropical cattle in Woodstock, Queensland, Australia - Gonzalo_01 | ecosystem: Host-associated > Mammals > Digestive system > Stomach > Rumen ...
GTCCGTCCAGGGCGGCCCCCCGGGGAGCCCCGACGAGGACGGCGACCGTTACATGGAGATCTGGAATCTTGTCTTCACCCAGTTCAACCGTGATGCAAGCGGCAAGATGAACAAGCTGCCGCGGCCGAACATTGACACGGGCATGGGCCTTGAGCGTCTTGCTTCCGTGCTGCAGGGTGTGCCGACGAACTACGACATCGATCTCTTCCAGAACCTGATGTCTGCCGCCAAGAGCGCCGTCGAGCAGGCCGGGGCCGTTGATGTTGATCCTCAGTCGCCGTCCCTGAAGGTGATTGCCGATCACATCCGGTCCTGCTCCTTCGCCATCGCCGACGGCGTGGTTCCGGGCAATGAGGGCCGCGCCTACGTGCTGCGCCGCATCTGCCGCCGAGCCATCCGCCACGGCTACAAGCTCGGAGCCCGCGGCACGTTCTTCTACAAGCTCGTGGAGCCCCTTGCCAAGGAAATGGGGGACATCTATCCCGAGATCACTAGTCCGCGCATTAGCGAGGTTCTCCGCGCCGAAGAGGAGCGGTTCCTGCAGACTCTTGCAAACGGAATGGAGATTCTGGACGCCGCCATAGCCAAGACTGAGGGCGGAGTGCTCGACGGCCGCATCGCGTTCAAGCTGCATGACACCTACGGCTTCCCTGTTGACCTCACGGGCGACGTCTGCCGCGAGCGCGGACTCACGGTTGACACCGCCGCCTTTGACGAAGCGATGCGCGAGCAGCGCGAAAAGGCACGTGCGGCCGGCAAGTTCAAGATTGCCGCGGGTGTTGTCTACAACGGCGAAAACAATGAGTTCCTCGGCTACGAAGCACTGAAAGTTGAGGGCGCCAAGGTGCTTGCCCTGTACCGCGATGGCACGGCTGTTGAGAGCGGCGTGGCTGGCGAAGACGTTGTTGTCGTTCTTGACCGCACGCCGTTCTACGCCGAGATGGGCGGCCAGGTCGGCGATGCAGGCCTTCTTGAGAACGGCATGACGCTCCTGCAGGTGAATGACACGTTCAAGATCAAGGCGAGTGTCTTCGGACACTCCGCTCACATCAAGGAAGGCACGGTCAAGGTTGGCGACACGTTCGACGCGATGGTCGACACGGGCCGCCGAGCCGCCATCGAACGCAACCACTCCGTCACGCACATCATGCACAAGGCCCTGCGTGAAGTGCTTGGCGCACACGTTGCCCAGCGCGGCAGCCTAGTCAACGCCGATCTCACGCGCTTTGACTTCACGCACGACCGTCCGATGACCGAAGAGCAGATCGCTGAGGTCGAGAACATCGTGAATGCAGAGATTCTTGCCAACACGTCGACCGTCTGCCGCGATCTGCCGATCGAAGAGGCCAAGAAGACAGGCGCCGTCATGCTCTTTGGCGAGAAGTACGGCTCCCACGTTCGCGTGATGACGATCGGCACGTCCGTTGAATTCTGCGGCGGCACGCACGTCAAGCGCACGGGGGACATCGGAGCGTTCAAGATCCTGGGCGAGGCCGGCATCAGCGCCGGCGTGCGCCGCCTTGAGGCGGTGACCGGCATGAACGCCGTGAGCCTCATGCAGAAGAATGCAGCGTTGCTTGCAGAATCTGCATCTCGCTTCAAGACGCCCGCCGAGGAGCTTCCCGGCAAGATTGATCATCTGCTCGGTCAGGTGAAGGATCTTGAAAAGGCGCTTGAGCAGGCCAAGAGCAAGCTTGCGGCCATGCAGGGCGCCGACATCGTGAATCGCGCCGAGGACATGAACGGCGTGAAGGTGCTGCTCGCGACGCTTGAAGGCGTTGACGTGAAGACCCTGCGCCAAACCATGGACGATCTGAAGGCCCGCTTTGGCTCGGCCGTGATTGTTCTTGCGGTGACGGGGGGCGAGAAGATTCAGCTTTGCGCCGGAGTTACGAAGGATCTCATTGGCAAGGTCAAGGCTGGCGAGCTCGTCAACTTTGTCGCCCAGCAGGCTGGCGGCAAGGGCGGCGGCAAGCCCGACATGGCCATGGCCGGCGCGACCGACGCTGCGGCTTTGCCCGCCGCGATGAAGTCGGCTCGCGAGTGGGTCGCGGGCAAGCTCGCCTGAAGAGGCCAGGGTTTTGACGGAAATCGTTGATCTCACGGGGATGATCTGTCCGATGCCCGTTTTGAAGACAAAACGGGCCTTGGGCAAGGTTGCCCCCGGCGAGGAGCTCATCGTGCGCACGGATGATCCTCACGCGGTTGAGGATCTCGCGATGTTCGCAAGGCAGTCTGGCCACGAGCTCGTGAGCCAGACCCCTGACTCCGGCCATCCCGGGGCCGTTTTGCACACCTTCCGTTCCCGGAAGCAATAAGCACCGGTTGTTTTTCTCAGCCAGAAGTGCCGTGTCTTGCCGGCGCTTCCGGCTTTTGTTGTTTTTGCAAGGCGGAAAAGCCGGCGAACATGACCGGCAAGTGCGGCCTTCAGGCCGCTGTGATGACAATGAAAGACTTCAAGCAATTTCTGGCGCTCGGACTTACGCTTTTTGCACTGCTCTTTGGCGCCGGCAATCTCATCTTCCCGGCAATCATGGGCCAGAGCGCCGGAGAGAACGTCTGGTGGGCCGTAGTGGGCTTTTGCGTGACCGGCGTGGGGCTGCCGCTTCTATCCGTTGCGGCGCTGGGCTATTCCGGTTGCTTTGACCTCGAAGAGGCGGCAAGCCGCGTTCACCCCTGGTACGGAATTTTCTATTCGGTCGTGTCCTACTGCGCGATCGGCCCCTGTTTTGCGGCGCCTCGAACCGGAACGGTGTCCTTCGAAATCGCTGTCCGGCCCTTCATTGATGCTGCGTCCGTTGACTGGGTGATGCCGCTCTTTCTGCTTCTGTTCTTCGCCGTTGCCTATTGGTTTTCTGCCACGCCCTCGAAGATCGTTGACCGCGTCGGGAAGGTGCTTGCGCCGGCACTGATCATCGTGATCCTGCTGCTCATCGTGAAGTCTTACTTTCCGCCGCTGGGTGTACCGCAGTCGCCGGACGCAAGCTATGCGACGGCTGGCGCTGCGGTTCTTCAGGGGTTCCTTGAGGGCTACAACACGCTGGATGCCATTGCGGCCTTCATTTTCGCAACACTCATCATTAATTTCGTGCGCGGGAGCGGCGTGACGGATCGGGGCGCCATCACGGCCGCCGTCATCAAGTCCGGCGTCATCGCAGTGGCAGCGCTGGCAGCCATTTACTTTTTCATCGCCAAGATCGGCGCTGAGTCCGTGCAGGCGCTGGGCAGGGCCGATACGGGCGCTGCGGTGCTTGCTGGCGCCTCGGATCGACTCTTTGGCAGCATCGGAACGGTGATTCTGGGCCTGATTGTGCTGCTCGCGTGCCTCTCGACCGTCATCGGGCTCATCACCTGCTGCGCCGTGTATTTCGAGCGGCTGGTCGGAGTGCTGGGCTACAAGGCCTGGTGTGCTCTCTTTTCGGTGATTTCGTTCCTCGTGGGGCTCTTCGGCCTCAAAACCATCATCGTGGCGACCGTGCCCGTGCTGATGTTCATCTACCCGCTCATCATCTCGCTCGTGCTCCTGATCTTCCTTGACAAGAGTTTTGGCGGACGCCGTTGCGTCTACGTCTGCACGACTGCGGCCACATTTGTGATGGCGCTCGTGGACGGGCTGAGAACAGCCGGATGGCTTTCTGACGCCGTGCAGTCGGCGCTCACCGATCTGGTTCCGTTCTATTCGGTCGGCATGGGGTGGCTGCCATTTGCGGTCGTGGGGTTCCTGATCGGCATCGTTTGGGCAAAGGCTCGTCCCGCTGCCGCGGCTTGAGCTGATGATTTAGGGCGTCGGCAGATAAAGAAAAAAGGAGTCCGCGGGACTCCTTTTTCGCCAGGCCGTGATATTCGCGGCGCTTACTTGTGGCTGATCTTTCGAACGATGAAATCGCCCGAGCTCTGGAGCGTCTGCACGAACGCAATCAGAATGACCACAACGGCGGCCATCACATCAGGCATGAAACGCTGATAGCCGTAGCGGATGCCCATGTCGCCCAGCCCGCCGCCGCCGATGGCGCCGGCCATCGCTGAAGCGCCGACGAGCGATACGACGGCAACCGTCAAACCCGCAACGATGCCGGGCATCGCCTCAGGCAGCAGCACCTTGAGGACGATCTGCATATCCGTTGCGCCCATCGACTGAGCGGCCTCGATAAGACCTTTGTCCACCTCGCGCAGACTTGTTTCCACGAGACGCGCAATGAATGGTGTGGCCGTAATCGTGAGCGGCACGATGGCAGCCGAGGTGCCGATTGAGGTGCCGACGATGAGGCGGGTGAGCGGAATGATGGCGACCAACAGGATGATGAAGGGCGTCGAACGGATCGCGTTCACGATCCAGCCGGCGATCCGGTTGATGACGGGCATGGGGCGCACGCCGCCCGGAGTCGTCACATGCAGCAGGATTCCGAGCGGGATGCCGAACAGGCCGGCCAGCGCGGCTGAGATGCCCACCATGGAGAGCGTTTCAAGGAATGAATCCCAGAGCAGATAAAGCAGATCAGAGGACATACTTCGTCACCTCCTCGTACGTGACCTTGCGCTCTCGCAGAAAATCAATGGCCTTGGCATAGAGCTCGGACTTGCAGGAAATGAGCACGGTGAGCGTGCCGAAATTCTCGCCCTGCACTTCGTCGATCTGCCCGGCAAGGATGTTGAAGTCGACGCCGTAGTTGCGCGAGCACTCGGAGATGATCGGAGTGGTGGCTTCGCTGCCGACAAAGGTGAGGCGAAGGATGTGCACCGGGTCTTCATAGCCAGTAGCGGCAACCTGTTCGCGCACGCGCTTTGCGGCCGATGGCGAGAGCACCTGAGCCATGATGTTTCCAATCATGGCGACAGTGGTTTCGTGCCTGGGGCGGCGGAAGACGTCGATCACGCGACCCTCCTCGACCACAATGCCCCGATCCATGACGGCGACGCGCTCGCAGATCTGTTTGACGACATCCATTTGATGCGTGATCATCACGATTGTGAGTCCGAGCTCGCGGTTGATCTTCTTCAGAAGTTCCAGAGTTGCGACCGTGGTTTCGGGATCCAGTGCGCTCGTTGCTTCATCCGAGAGCAGAACCTTGGGATCCATGGCGAGCGCGCGGGCAATGCCCACACGCTGCTTCTGGCCGCCCGAGAGCTGCGCCGGATACTTGTCGCGATGTTCCTTCAGGCCTACAAGGTCGAGAAGCGGCTCAACCTTGGCACGGATCTCGGACTTGGAGACTCCGGCAAACTCCAGTGGCAGCGCCACATTGTCAAAGACGGTGCGCGAAGAGAGGATGTTGAAGTGCTGGAAAATCATGCCGATGCCGCGGCGCGTCTCGCGCAGCTCATCTTCGGAAAGCTGGTTGAGGCATCTGCCGTTCACCGTCACCGTCCCTTCGGTCGGACGGTTCAGAAAATTGATGCAGCGGACAAGCGTCGATTTTCCGGCGCCGGAGCGGCCGATGATGCCGAAAATCTCCCCGTCGTTGATCGTCAGGGAGACGTCCTTCAGAGCAAGGAATTCCGACCCGTCAGGCATCGTGTAGCGCTGCGTGATGTGCTGAAGTTCGATCATAAAAACAAGATGAAGAATCGCAAAGCCGCCCTCAAAGACTGTTTTTGGGCGGCCGGATGACTAAAAGCGGAGTAATTGTAGGGCAACAGGGCGAACGCAAGCCAAAAAAGGCTCGAGTTCTTGGAGTATTACCGTTGAGATCAGTCTTTTTGCTCAGCCTTGGCCTGGGGTGGGTTGTGGATGCGAGTCCAAACTGAGCCCGTCTTGCACTTCTTGTCAATCATCGCGATGAACTTCTCGTGCTCGGCCATTTCATCAGCAGGGCAGGTTGCCGCGATCAGCTGATCGGGACGGGGAAGCGGCGGCACGCTGTTTGCCAGTTCGTCATAGCGGTCGCCGATCAGGGTGCCCTGTGTCCTGGTCATCGCGAGATAAACCTCAGCAAGGAGCTGAGAGTCAATGAGTGCCCCGTGCAGCGTACGGGCGGACTTGTCGATCTCATACCTTGAGCAGAGCGCGTCAAGGTCGTTTCTCATGCCAGGGAAGATCTTGCGAGCCATCGCAAGGGTGTCGGTAATGACGGGGCAGTATTCGCTCAGCTTCTTTTTGCCGGCGCGCTTCAGCTCCATGTCGAGAAATCCGACGTCGAATTCCGCATTGTGGATGATGAGTTCTGCGCCCTGGACAAACTCAATGAAGGAATCGGCGATTTCGGCGAAGCGAGGCTTGTCTGCGAGCATCTCGTTGGTGATGCCGGTGACCTTTTCCCGCACCTCGTCAGGGATTTCCCGTTCGGGATTGACATAGTGCTGATAGAGGTGAGAGGGCTCGTCCGTGATGCGTCTGCCCGTAATGTCCACGCAGGCGACTTCAACCAGCCTGTCGCCGTTCGTGGGATCAAGGCCTGTCGTTTCGGTATCGAGGCAAATGAGGCGCATGGTGTTTCGTCCTAAAGAGAGTTGCCAGCCTGAGCCTTGGAGACCCCTTCGTTGGCAAGCTCATCGGCCCGTTCGTTGCCGGGGTCTCCCGCATGGCCCTTGACCCAGACCCACTCCATGGGAGCCTTGGCCTCGTATTCGGTCACCAGGCGATCGAGCCGTTGCCAGAGCTCCACATTCTTGACCGGACTGCCGCTTGCGGTTTTCCAGCCCTTTTTCTTCCAGCCGTGAATCCAACCGGTGATTCCGTCACGCACATAGGAGCTGTCCAGGTGCAGCCGCACGGGGCAGGGGCGGCGAACTGCCTCCAGGGCGCGGATGACCGCGGTGAGCTCCATCTGGTTGTTGGTGGTGACAAGTTCTCCGCCGCTCATTTCCTTTTTGTGCGTTCCGTACACCATGAGCACGCCCCAGCCGCCAGGACCGGGATTGCCCTTGCACGCTCCGTCAGTCCATATTTCTAATTTTGCAGTCATAAATTTTCTTCAGAGAGTGCCTGTTTGTGTGCAAGGGCGCGCTTGCCGGAACGAACGCGGCTGTCGCTGAATGCGGCCTTGCCGACGAGCGTCATGCCGACGGTGCGTTTTCTTGCAACGAGAATGGCCATATTGCCGAGCGTCGGCCACCAGCGGTCGCCTGCCTTGTCCAGCCATGTCGGCTTGAGCGAATTCACCGGGCGGGGGGAGCAGGGCTGAGCCTCATGGTTTGCCGTGTAGACGCCAAAGCGACCTCCCTCAAGCGTGAGACGGCTTGCAGTGATCAGGCGCTTGGCTTCTCCGACCGTGACGAGCGAAGCGGGTTCCGGGATGCATTCGCTCGCCCCAAAGAGCCGTCTTTTCATGCTCCAGGGGCCTGAGGCATTCAAAAATGATGTAATGAGAATTCCGTTTGGCGAAAGAATGCGCGTGATCTCCTCAAGGCTCGCGGTCTTGTCTTCGCCGACATCCAGGCCGTGGGGCCAAACGACGAGGTCGGCGCAGTCGGCGGCAAACGGAATTGCCCGAGGAGAGGCAATGACCGGAGCCCGGATGTCTGTGGCCATTCTTGCAGGGATTTCTTCTGACACCAGAATCTGATGCGCAATGGCGCAGCCGGTGAGCGCGTTGATTGCGGGGCATCCAATCTGGATGGCGCGAACGCCGGCAAGCGCCCGGCTGATCGAGCTGAAGGCCGCAAGCTCCCACTCGGCGCAGGTTTTTCCTGCGTCGGTTGAGAAAAAGCTGATCCAGCTGACGCTCCGGGGCATGCTTGCAGGAGCACTCAGTGCGGGAGTCCGCCCATGCCGGGAGGCATTCCGTTCATTCCGCCGCGCATGCCTCCGAGGGCGCGCATCATGCGTCCGAGTCCGCCCTTTTTCATCTTCTTCATCATGTCGCGGGTCTGCTCGAACTGTTTGAGCAGGCGGTTAACCTCCTGCACGGAGACGCCAGCGCCGGCAGCGATGCGGCGCTTGCGGCTTGCCTTGATGAGATCAGGATTGCGTCTTTCCTTGGGGGTCATCGAATTGATGATGCCCTCCGTGCGGCGAACCATGCGGTTGGCGTCTTCATCGCGGATCTTGCTTGCCGCCTCCTGGAACTGGCTCGGCAGCTTGTCAACCAGACTCGAGAAGCCTCCCATGTTGCGCATCTGGCTGATTTGGTCGCGGAAGTCCTCAAGGTCAAACTTGCCTTCCTTCTTGATCTTTTCAGCAAGCTTCTGGGCTTTTTTGATGTCGACGGCCTTCTGGACGTCCTTGACGAGGGCGACGATGTCGCCCATGCCCAGAATGCGGCTTGCCATGCGCTCGGGAGAGAAGGCTTCAAAGCCATCCAGCTTTTCGCCCATGCCAACGTATTTGATGGGCTTGCCGGTCACCATTCGTACAGAAAGCGCAGCGCCGCCGCGGCTGTCACCGTCGAGTTTGGTGAGGATCACGCCGGTGAGGCTGAGGCGCTCATCAAAGGCGCGGGCCGTATTGACGGCATCCTGACCGAGCATGGCGTCGATCACGAAGAGGGTTTCTGCGGGATGGAGATAATCGGAGAGGTTCTTCACCTCCTGCATCATCGCCTCATCGATGGCAAGACGACCTGCCGTATCGACGATGAGCACGTCAAAGAAATGCTTCTTGGCATAGTCGACGGCGTTCGCTGCAATATCAAGCGGCTTTTGCTCGGCAGAACTGGGGAAGAACTCGGCGCCGGCCTGTGCGCTCACCGTCTTGAGCTGTTCAATGGCAGCGGGACGGTAAACGTCTGCTGAAACGGTGAGAACCTTCTTTTTCTTCTCTTCGACAAGGAGCTTGGCGAGTTTGCCTGCGGTGGTCGTCTTGCCGGCGCCCTGCAGACCCGCAAGCAGAATGATCGCCGGGGGCTGGACGGAGAAGTTGAGTTCGCGCTCTTCGGCAGGAACGTCGCCTCCGATGATGCGCGTCAGCTCTTTCTCAACGACGCCGACGAGGGCCTGTCCGGGATTGAGGTTGCCGACAACCTCTTCGCCCAGGGCCTTCTGCTTGATGGAGGCGATCAGGTCACGGACGACAGGCAGTGCAACGTCGGCTTCAAGCAGCGCAAGGCGCACCTCCCGCAGCATCTCCCGGGTGTTTTCTTCGGTCAGGCGGGCCTGTCCGCGCATGGTTTTGACGATGCGCGCAAGACGCGAGCTCAAATTGTCCAGCATAGTTTCTCGTGCTTCAGGGTGAGGTTTGGAAAAAATGTCGACCGGAGCAAATCCGGGCTGCGCGTTTGGGATCTACAATCATTAAACGGATCCTGCCGGGATTTCTCACGCAGAAGCCGCCGGATTGAGGCGGCCTCTTGAAAGACATCCGGGCATTTTAGTTGAATCGCGCTTCTCGGTATGCGCAGAGCGCGCCAACCAGCAGAGGGACTTGTATGTCGCCCACAACACTCAGCAGTCTGCTTTTGGCATTGTCCGCATTGTGCTATCTCGCCTGCGGGGCGCTGATTATTCAGCGGCTGAGCGTTCCGCGCCAGGAGGGAGGCATTCCATTGAGGCTGATGACATTCGTCGCGTTCGTGCTTCATGGCGCTGGGCTTGCGACAGTCTTTGCCGCCGATCACGCCACGTTCGGGCTTTCACTGGCGCTCTCGGTGACGGTATTCATTGCCGTCGCTGTGTTCCTTGTGGAAAGCATCATGCGCCACGTTTCCGGACTGATGGGCGTGTTCCTTCTCTGCGGAGCGGCCTGCGCGGCGCTTCCCGTGGTGTTTCCCGGACAGCCGGTGCCCGAGTCGCTCTTGACCCCTGTGTTCCGGCTTCACCTGCTCTTTGCGCTCTCCGCCTCGAGCCTGATCCTGATTGCCGTCATCCAGGCTGTGCTGCTCGTGCTCGTGCAGCACCAGCTGAAGAATCCGGTGGCAGGCACCGGCACCGGGCTCATCGCCAGCATGCCCGATCTGCTTGCGATGGAACGCATCCTCTACCGCATCGTGCTGCTGGGCTTCATCTGCCTCACGATTCTGGTGTCACTTGCCTTGACGCTCAATTTGGAGCAGCACGGCAGCATGTTTGTCATCTCTCACCGCTTCTTCATGACGCTCGTGAGCTGGGCGGTATTCGCAATCCTGATGTACGGGCGGTACATGCGCGGGTGGAGAGGGCGCAAGGCGCTTGCTTGGTTCTGGGGCGGAGCCGCATCGCTCGCTCTTTCCTACTTCGTCTACGCCGCAGTGCTTGCCGCGGTGGGCTAGATCCGGAGGTCTGTCATGGGACGAATTGCATTCTGGATTGCGCTGATTGCGCTGATTTACCTTGCAATTGTTCTTGCGCGCAAACGGCGCGTTCGCAATGTCTCGAAGGAAAACAGTGCGAGAAAAAGGTCGGAGGAGCGGGTGCTTCCCATGGTCCAGTGCCCGGTTTGCGGGACGCATTTCCCTGCTGACGAGGCGGTGATGGGGCAGGGGGTTCGCTATTGCTCGGAAAAGTGCCGCAGTCGTGCTCGAGCACGGATGGATGCAGAGTCATGACGCTGGTCATCGATCAGGACGGCTGGCTCATGGCGGGCGATGGGATCATTCTTCACCCCGGCTGCACGCATTGGGACGAAAGAGAGGGCGAGGACATTGACCTCGTCGTGCTCCACAACATCACGGTGCCGGCTTATGAGACGCGGCGGGGGATGGTTGAAGATCTTTTTCTTGGGCGAATCAAGCCAACCGGCGATCCTTTCCTTGACCCGCTCGTGGGAATTCGCGTTTCCTGCCATTTCTTCATCAGCCGGGACGGTGTCGTCCACCAGTTTGTGAGCACGCTCAAGCGAGCCTGGCACGCCGGGGTGAGCTCTTTCATGGGGCGCAGTCGATGCAATGATTTTTCCATCGGCATCGAAATCGAAGGCACGGACTTCACGCCGTTTGAACCGCGGCAGTATGTT